>Ga0316207_10000238_pt1 | contig 107110 bp, 106 predicted proteins | sample 6weekpyrite_MG_FD_204943 | JGI IMG/M metagenome (GOLD analysis project Ga0316207, IMG submission 204943) | Microbial mat bacterial communities from mineral coupon in-situ incubated in ocean water Damariscotta River, Maine, United States -... | ecosystem: Environmental > Aquatic > Marine >...
TGGAATCATCTGCTCAACTACATTTTTAACATCACCTACAATAGGAAAGTCAGCTGGTACTAACTTCGAGATGGAAGCAGGGTCGATATCAATATGAATCACCTTTGCATGTTTAGCAAACTCTGAGAGTTTACCCGTAACACGATCATCAAAACGTGCACCAATAGCAATCATCAGATCCGCTTCACTCATGGACATATTCGCTGCATATGAACCGTGCATACCTAACATAGAGATGAGATTTTCATTGCTTGATTCTAGGGTTCCTCTAGCCATAAAGGTCTCAACTGCTGGAATATTGGTCATATTGACTAATTTACGTACCTCATCAGCAGCATTCGCGTTAATAATCCCTCCACCAAGATAAAAGATTGGACGTGAAGCATTTGCAATCGCGTCTACTGCCTTTTTAATCTGACGTGGGTTCCCTTTTGTTGTTGGCTTATAAGTCTCAATATTCACAGAGTCAGGATAAACAAACTCCGCTATCTCTGCTGTCACATCTTTTGGAATATCAACGTGTACAGGACCTGGTCTACCCGTAGAAGCAATATGAAAGGCCTCTTTTAAGATACGAGGTAGATCTTTAACATCGGTAACAAGGTAGTTGTGTTTGGTACATGGGCGTGAAATACCCACCGCATCAATCTCTTGGAAGCCATCTGTTCCAATCAGACTCATTGGCACCTGACCTGAGATAACGACCATAGGAATAGAATCCATATACGCATCAGCTAGACCGGTGACGGCATTAGTAAACCCAGGACCTGAGGTAATCATCGCAACACCGACCTTACCCGTAGACTTTGAATACCCTTCGGCAGCATGAATCGCTGCTTGTTCATGACGTGCTAATACGTGTTGGAAACCATCTTGTTTATAAATCTCGTCATAGACATTCATAATTGCTCCACCAGGGTAGCCAAAAACTACACTAACATCTTCTGCAATTAATGATTCTATAACCATCTGAGCACCGCTAATTTGCATGTGTCTCTCCATATATGTAAATTGGCGTTATTATAATGAAAAAAGTTGTGAAAAAGGTTAAGTGTCTTGACTAGTGGCTAAATTTGTGAAAGATAAAGACTTTTTGAGATAAAAAGCCTTAAAAAAATTAAATAAGTCCTAACTCTGTGAGCATAGCGCGTATGCCTGGAGCGAGTTCAAGCAGCTCTTCAGCAAAGGTACCTGAGGCTCTGTCTTCAAGTAACCACTCATCAATACGTTTAATCGTATCTGTTTTTTCATCCTCTTTTAATGTGTCTGAGCCAATAACGGCCTCTTTAATAGCGTTTAAATGTTCTCTGTTTTTATGTGAACTCATATTTTATCCTTTAATAAAAATCATATTTTCCAGCATTAACATCTTCTCTTATGGTGTTAAGCTCTTCTTGTATCATATCCAGTAAAATCTTTGCGACTTCTTTATCATCGGCTTCAGGAACATCCCAATCGGTGATGCGCATATTACTCTTAAAAAGGTTTTCTAACTCTTTTTGTATGGCTTCTTTACGACTTGATAAATCTTTTTGTACCGCGTTCATAAAATCTCCTTATTCTCTTATTATAAATCAGTTCAGCTTAATCTTTAACACCAAAAGCACAGAATCTAAATTTTACTTTGTGGTGTGATAGTGCGTTTGGTGATAAGGCGTAAAAGCAGTTCGACCACAAAGGCAAGGACAAATCCCGCCACAATAAAGTAGCCCACATTAGGGATATGCTCTTGCGTGTAATTTAAGGCTAAGACGATGGCAAGGGCTATCGTTATAATGGCCAGTAAGACTAAAAGTTTAGAAGCTCCTGTCTGCTTAATCTTCATAAAGTGCCCTATATGCACTAAGGCATGTATACATAAGATTGAGATGGAACCAATCGCCGCTATCTCTGTCAAATCCAAAAAGAGCATAAAGACAACAATGAGTGCAAAACTTACCAGAAGTCCCTCACTGCTATGCCATACATTACGTGTGTACACTTCAGGAAGTTCCCCGTTTTTTGCCATATCATAGGTTACATTGGTTACGGCATATAAATTGGCGTTTATAGATGAGGCCGTAGATATCAATGCCGCAATGGCCATGATTGTAAAACCGATATCTCCAAACACTGGTTTTGCTGCCTCGGCTAAAGCATAATCTTGCGCTTTTATAATTTGATCTAAAGTGAGGTTTCCAAAGACAGCAAATGTCACTGCTACATACAGTATCATTACTAAGACAATAGAGGTTATCATTGCTTGCATTATGGTCTTAGATGGGTTTTTCATCTCTTCTGCGGTATTAGTAATTACTCTAAAACCTTCATATGCGAAGAACGTCAAGGCAATGGATGAAAAAACATTCATCACATCAGGAGCATCATCTAAAGATAAAAGCTCTGGCTTAATATAAAAAAAGACAATCACCGTAAACGCGATTATAATGGTAAGTTTAACAAGTACAATCATGTTTTCACTTTTTGCAATAAGCGAACTCCCCGCTAAGTTAATCAATACAAACAAGCCTAAAATACCAACAGCACAACTGTTGGCGATGACTTCAGAATAAGCACCAAACATCATGGACGCATAGGTTCCAAATGTTTTAGCTACCATCGCAATAGCTACCATTGCCGAAAGATAAAAAAGAACCGATACCGAACCTGAAAAAATCCCTTCTCCATAACATTGAACCAAGTACTCTACAATGCCACCACGGCTGGGGTAGGCACCTGCAAGTCTTGCTAAGGAGTACCCACTAAGTAAGGCGATAATACCTCCTAATATAAATGATATCCACACCAAGTTACCCGCAATTGAACCTGCTTCACCTAAAAGTACAAAGATACCCGCTCCGACCATGGAACCAGTCCCTAAAAAAACAGCACTCCATAAACCAAAGGCCTTATCACTTGCTTTATTCATTATATCCATAGCGTTCTCGTCTCTGTTACCTCTTGTGAAGAAAGTGGTTTTAGTGTAGTATCTTGCATTTTTTTACCCTTGCTCAACAAGTGTAATACTATCGAGCTTATAAAAACTTTTTAATTCATTATACAGATCTGGAAATTTTGACTTAAGGCTATGCGGGGACTCAAAAAAACGTTCTGTTACAACCGCAAAAAATTCTGCTTTATTTGTAGCTGCATACCCTCCTAGAAGTTTATATTTACCCCAGTTTCTATTGTGTAGCGATATCTTTTCAAGCGCTTTGAACTCTTTATCTAAAACATGCACCCAAGCAGAATATTTAGATCTTTGAAGAGGCGGAACCCCATCTACTTCCCCGTCCATATAGTCAATCTCATGTGCAAATTCATGCACTATCACATTGTTTTTACCTAAATGATAGGCCTCTGACCTTGCCTCATGCCAAGTAAGGACAACCGTGTCATTGGCAGATTGTCCCTCAATTACAAGTTCTTCTTGCGTTAAGATGCCATTTGAGCCATGTTGCGCATTTAAAATGACTGGGTGTGAATAGATAATGATACTTTTAAGTTCATCATAACAACTCTGAGTTTCAATATGTAAAAGAAGTAAACAGGCATAAAAAGCGATAATAACACGCATTTCATCAGTCACCTCAAGCTTTACACCAATAAACTCCTTAGTATGGATAAAGACTAATATAGACCCCTCTATCTTGCGTTTATCCATATCACTCAAATGCTTATAATGGGGTGTTTTAAGTAAAAACTGTCGGTACTCATCTTTAAAAGGAAGAGCTTTTATCTTCTTTAGCTTATAAGACTTTATAAAATCAATGAGAAAAAAAAGGCTAAAAAAGAGTAGCAGTGCACTTACAAAGAAAAGAATTAATACGCTTGTAGCACTCATATTTTCATCTACTTACTCACAAGACTTAATGGCCAATCCCTCACGCAAACCATCATCAATAATGACCGAGTCCTCATATCCAAGCAAGCGAAAAAATCCAGCATAAATCAAAATACCAGAGATGATAAGGTCCTCACGCCCTACCCCAACATACGCTGCTCTTTCATCATAACTCAGTGTTAAGAGCTCATTAAGTGCCTTAGTACAGTCAAAATAGTTAAGGCTTGAGCCATTAATGCGAGAAGCATCATACTCTGCGTACTTCATATCTTTTAAAAAAGAGGCGATGGTTGTAGGTGTTCCAGCTGTGGCAACAAAGAAGTCAGGTTTTCCCTCACGTTCATAATATTCATTAGCATAAGCCTTAATCTCACTTAGCTCTGCTTCAAGATTTTCTAAGACCTCTTCCTTACTTGGGTACTTTGAAGCCATGGTGACGATACCCACCGGAAAACTTTTGGATTCATAAAGGTTACCCTTTTTAAAGATCACCTCTGTTGAACCGCCTCCAATATCTACCAATAAAAAAGAGCCTCTAAAGCCTAAGACTTCTAAACGTTTTTCAACGGCTAAAAGGGTATATTCAGCCTCTTTATGCGCACCAATCACCTCAAACCTTACGCCTGTTTTTTGATAAATGGTTTCTATTACTTCAGCAGCGTTACTCGCACGACGAAGGGCCTCTGTTGTCACGGCCACACAAGGCTCAGTCTCAAAATCAAGAATCTTTGAGGCCTCTTCAAAACCCTTTAAAATCCTCTTTACCGCGGCCTCTGAGATAATGTTATCGGTGTGTAAAAGCTCTGCCGTTTTCACTATGGTCTCATACTCTTTGGTAAAGGTCTCTTTTTCGCAATTTCTTTGTATCATACGTAAAGAGTTCGAACCTAAATCTATGGCTATCATTTTTACTTCACTATATTGGGAATTATCATAAAAGGTCTAAACATATTAATATTTCCTTTTTGGAGTCTAGAGATATCAAACTTCTCTTTATGGTGTTTGCAAAAGTGTTCAACAAAGGCTTCTATAAAGTCATCTTCTCCAAAAAACACAAGATACTGTTTAATAGAATTTTTAACAATTGGTACAGCCTTAGAAGAACGAACAGCCCTGTACATCTGAGCAAGATAAACTTGTTGCATCACCAATGCAATAGGCAGATACTTCGCCTTAATCTCAAAAAAGTCTTCTAAACTTGCGATGACATTAACCACATCTGCCTTAGCAGCAAACTTCTCTGCCAATATAAGATGTTCGCTCCAATCTTCCTCTAAAGCCTTCGCCTCAGGCAGTTCAATAAGAAAAGGATTTTCACCCATCATACTATACATACTCGAGACATCTCCCTCTTCATACGCAAAAAGGAACTTTTTAAGTACCTTAGCATTAGCTAACATTGCATCAGCGTCCTCTTTAAAATCAGGAAAATGCAAAAGTATCGAAGCATACTCAACCACCTTTGCATACTCTTTTTTATCCAAGGCTTTTTGTGCTTTGATATAGGTTGTATCCGCATACTCATTAAGTTTGTTATACTCATCAAACTCTTTTATAAAAGGACACTTTTGTAAAAGAGAAAAGATAGAGACATAATCTTTTTGCGCCAACTTCTTTCTAAAGAGCATATAGGCGGTACGCTGTTTAAAGAGTTCTTGCATCAGTACGGACTTTTCAGAGATGCCCTTAAAGTCTTGTAAGAGCTTTCGTACCTTCTCCTCGCCCTCTTTCTCTAAGATACAGACCTTTGCCTTATTAAATTGGACGTGCCACTCATTTTCCATTAGAGCATACGCCGCAGTCTGTTTAAACTGCGGTTTTTGCTGCGCTAAAGGATAGGCTAAAAAGTACTTCTTATCTTTGACATATACTTTAAACTTATTAAAGACCTTATAATCACTAAAAAGACTCTGTATTAACTGTGTTTTCGAAGGTACTTTCTTAAAAGGCTCTAGTATTACCTGTGCATTAGAGCTTTGATTAAGCTCTAACATCTTGTTAGCTTTTTCAAAAACACTCTTCCAAATAATCTCAAGTTGTATATACACAGGAGAGTAATGCAGCAAAGGGTTTGCCTCAGCCTCTTCATATATCCCAAAATATTCTTTGGCCTTTAATCGTTTTAACAAAGACTCCTCATTAGGAATAAGCGCATAAAACTTCAATTCACCGCTCTTAAGTCCCACTGCAATCTCACTCTTATTATCTAAAACACACAAGGAACAGACCTTCGTAGACTCTTTAATGTAGTTATGCTTTAAAAGCCTCGCTGTTACAATCTCATACAGGTCCACTGAACCTAACTTCGTTCCCACAAATAAAAACCGCTCATCTTCACTCACACTCAAACAAGTAATGTCATCATTACACTTTTGAAAACGCTGTATACGCTCAGATGTTTTAAGGTTCCATAAAAATATATTTCCCTCTACATCCGCAGAGATCATGCGCATATTGCTTAAAAGTTTCATCTGAACTACAACTGCCTTATGCCCTCTGAGCAGCGTGGGTGTCTGCATGGTACTTAGGTTCAGTACAGAAATCGTCTTATCATAAGCCGAAGAGACAACCCAAACCGAGTTAATATCAATAGCACTAATATAATCCGCACGAGGAGGAAAGGTATAGACAATGCGGTTAGTCTCAAGGTTATGGACATTGGTTTTGCCATCGGTTCCGCCGGTAACAATGTAGTGATTATTATCATCCACACAGACGGATTCTAAATCCCCCTTATGCCCTGAGGTTGTATAAAGCAATTTTTTCTTAGCCACATCATACACCGCGGCCTTATTACTATGAGGAACAACACAAGCCGCGTACTTACCTGAGGCACACACAGACATATGATTACCCCAAGAGCGTTCTTGCTTCACCTTGGTTTTAAAACCAGACAGGGTCTTGAAACTCCTGGTATCCAAACAACGTAGGTCACCGTTTTTATCCATCACAATCAAGTTATTGTTGCTAAGCTTTTTAAGTGTAACAATGGCTGATTGTAAGGGTATGGTTTTAGTTGCCTGCATCTATTGTGTATGAACCTACTTTGTTTCGTTACTTAAATAGCCATGTTCTAGCAGCACCGAGCGAATTTCATTTTGATGTTCCTCGCCCTTGGTCTCAAGATCAATGGTCACATTTGCGTCCCCATAATCTAAGCTCGTTGAAGTTCTATCATAAGCAATATGCACGATATTAGCATAAAGCTTTTGAAGCAATTCAGTGAGTTTCATCAGTGAACCCGGCTTATCAATAAGGGTCACTGTCAACTTCATCTTACGGCCTGATTTTAAAAGCCCTTTTTCGATGATAACGGACAACATGGTCACATCAATGTTTCCACCACTTAGAATCACCCCGACTTTTTTACCTTCTAAACCTTTTATCTTATGGTGTAAAAGTGCCGCAACACCCACCGCGCCGGCACCCTCAACAACGAGCTTTTGCTTCTCTAAAAGATACAAAATGGCATTAGCGATCTCTTCATCATCAACACTCACTACCTCATCTACATTAGATAACATGTATTCTAAAGTCACCTTAGAGGTATCTCTAACGGCAATTCCATCAGCAATGGTACGTACGGAGTCAGTATGCACCGCTTCTTTCTTCTCAAAAGAGTTCTTCAGTGCAGGTGCACCACTTGCACTCACCCCAATAATTTTAATCTTAGGATTAATAGCCTTTGCAGTGACTGCAACACCCGAGATAAGTCCACCCCCACCCATAGGCACAACGATTACATCAAGATCGGCGTGTTTTTCTAGCATCTCTAAGGCTACACTACCCTGACCTGCAATTACTTCTTCATCTTCAAAAGGATGAATAAACTCTAGGTTGTTTTTAGCAGCGTACTGGGTTGCATACGCATAAGCCTCATCATAATTCGAACCCGCTAAAACGACCTCAGCCCCATACGAAGAGACCCCATTAATCTTTGTAATAGGCGTAGATTCGGGCATCACAATCACCGCATTTACCTTAAAATGCTTCGCAGCAAAGGCCACACCTTGAGCATGATTTCCCGCACTCGCAGCAATAACACCCTTTTCTCTTTGTGCCTCGCTTAAAGAAGCCACCTTATTAAAAGCACCACGAAGTTTAAAAGCCCCTGTCATCTGCAGGTTCTCTTTTTTGATGTACACCTCTGCTTGTGCTACCTCACTCAACAAACTAGCCTTTGCAAAAGGGGTATTAACGGCTATGCCATCAATACGCTTCGCTGCTGTTTTTACTAAATCTAAATCTACCAATTTTTTCCTTATATTAAAGCGTGCTCAACCATAGTACACTTGTTTTGTACTACCTTTAATCCGGCCTCTTCTGCCATCTTTGCTGCTTCATTATTCACAATGCCCTGCTGTGCCCAAAAAAACTTCACATCCCCACGCTCAATACTCTCTTGTGCTATGGCCAAAAGCGCCTTAGGCTTTCTAAAAACATCTACCATATCCACTGCAAAAGGGATCTCACTTAAAGAGCGATACACCTTCTCTCCCAAGATTGTATCTTCTTTGGGATAAACTGGCACAATCTTAAAGCCTTGCTTCTGCAAATAGGCTGCCACTTGATGACTGGCCTTAGAAGGATCAGGAGAAAGCCCCATCACAGCAATGTTCTTCGTCTCTTTAAACATCTTCTCAATCTCATCACTCGTACTGTTAACAGAGGGAAATTCACATTCCATTTGCATATCCTTACATCATATCAATATTTTAGTACCGCTAAAATTTACTATTTCTTAAACTTTATTGTTCTTAAAAATGAAGTCAATAAAACTTCGAAACGAACACAAACCCACACTATAGACGTATTTTATAAAGATATTATAGCGCAATCTACACAGACAGTTAGCAAAGACAATGCTATTGCCCTCTGTAAAAAGACCAATTCTTAGAACCTGTGCTAATTAAAACTTTTATTGATATAATACAACCATGAAAAACATTACTTACACATTAACAATGATTCTCTTTCTTATAGGATGTGGGCCTGAACCTACCAAACAACTTAGTGCCATCTCTTATGGTGAGTATCAGGAGAGCTCTTTTAAGCAAATTCCTGCTTGGGAAGATGAAAACTTTGCAGCTTCTTTTGACCTCTTTAAAAAAAGCTGTGAGCATATTCAGTCGAATGAGCTTTTTAAGGTGGTTTGTGCGAACACTAAAAATACACAAGGTGCAAGGGCCTTTTTTGAAAACAACTTCACGCCCTTTACGACGATAACAAGCGGAGCCAATATCGGTGGGTATTATGAGCCACTACTGCATGGTTCACTTAAAAAGACAAAGACCTATAACTTTCCTGTTTATGGTATCCCTAAAGATATGTTTAAAGTAGAGCTTTTACCTGAGTACACAAAAATCCTCTCCAAAGACCTACGTGGCTATAAGAATGAAGGGAAAATAAAACCTTACTTATCTCGTAAACAGATAGATGAAGGGGCCATCAAAACACGCCCCTTATGTTATGTTAATGACAAGATTGACCTCTACTTTTTACAAGAAGAAGGCACGGGTAAAATAGTCCTAAATAATAAAAAGAACCTCTATCTAGGGTATGGGGATCATAATGGACATCCTTATACGAGTATACAAGATATCATGCTTAAAAGAGGTCTACTTAAAGAAGAAGATGTTACTCCTGAAAAGATACGCCAATACCTACGAAAACACCCCCAAATGCAAGATGAGATTTTTCAAGAAAATGCAGCTTATACCTTTTTTGAAAAGTACCCTAAGCAAACAACAGGTGCCTTAGGCATGGTCTTAGAACCCAGACGCTCCCTCGCGGTTGATAAAAGAAATATCCCTCTAGGCATGCCTATCTTTGTTAGTATGAAAGAACCCCTTAAAGAAAGCAGCATAGAGGCTTTAATGTTTGCCCATGACACTCGAATCAAGCTCAAAGATAAGACCAAGATAGAAGTCTTCTTTGGTGCAGGAAACAAGGCAAGAAAAGAGGCTGAAGCCATGCATGAAGATCAAAGACTATGGATACTCGTACCTAATGACTATTTACACCATGACTATCTGCTTAGAAGTAAGTACCTCTAAAGCATGAGCATGTTTATTAGAGTGTTTATCAAACAGTCCTGCATTATACTTCTTAAAAATCATAAAAATGGAGATTCATTCACAGGAATATAAACCAGGGGTGTATATATATTTTAGAGAAGCAACTATTGAAACCACGGCAATGAGTACAGATAGCATGGACATTACAGAACCACTTATTAATAACAATTGATAAGATTTAAGGGGTTAGGTATTTAATTTATAGCTCTTTAAATTACATACCTGACCCCTTTTATTATGCCATGCTTTTGAATTACACTGTATTATAGTCTTAACTTGCGCTTCCACCAGCTTTTTAATTTGCCATCCTCTTCAAAGCATGTTTGCCCTGTTTTAACTTCCTCAAGAGTTGTGGGAGAGCAGTAGGCTAAGTTTCTGTGTCCTATCGTCTCATACCATACATAATAAGAGTTAAATGGTGTAAAAGAGTAGTAACTATTAATATACTCTAACGAGGCAGAATCTTTTAAAGGGCTTAGGTATTTAATATTTGTATCATAAAACGAAAATGACTTTAGGCTTTTTATCTTAACAAGAGGAGAAATATCTGAAACAGGCATATCTCTGATTGTTAACTTTTTTAACTTAGAAAGAGAACTAAGAGGAGAAAGGTCTGTAACTGGATTGTTGTTTATAGTGAGTTCTTCGAGGTTTTGTAGCTCTTGTATAGGAGAAAGGTCTGTAATTAGGTTATTGGTTACAATAAGCTCTTCAAGGCTTTGAAAGTCTTCTGCACATGTTAACTTTATTAAGTTATTGTTCTTAAGATCTAAACTTTGTAAATTTTTTGCATTTTTGAATAAGCATAAGTTTTCTACTTTGACATTTGTTAGCCAAACCGTTTTCAAATTTTTTAATTGATTTAGGTCAGGCAACCTATTGTTTTCTCCATATATAGAAAGGTATTCTAAATGGTCAAGTTCAGCAATAGGTGAAAAATCTGTTGAATTATACGAATATATACGTAATTTTTTTAATTTTTTTAATTTTTTTAAAACTGAGATATTTGTAAGAGGATTATTTCTTAAATCTAACTCTTCTAAGTTTGTTAATTGCTTTAAGACTGAGATATTTGAGATATTATTCTCTTGTATACTTACACTTTCTATATGTGTAAAGTACTGAAGAGGAGATAAGTCACTAATATTCTTATCATACAAAGCCATTATCTTTGACCTTTTATACTTTACTTCTATTTTAGTACATTTATTTATCTTTGTTTTATCAATGTATTTCATTTCAGCCATAGCATTTATAGTAATCAACTGTGAAGCAGTTGGATTTTCACACATCTTCATAAATTCACTTTTAGCATAAAGTGAAATTTGAAATAACAAAACTGGTATAAATAGAAATTTTATCATTTAGACTTCTTTCCTCCTAAACGTGTCAAAAAGTCTTTAACATCATCATGCAAAATTCTTCGACTTGTTGAGTGGGATTCTATCATAAAGTAGTCTAAACTTCCCATTTTAAAAGCCTCTAGCTCTCCTACATATCTTTTATCAAAAAGTTTTTTTAGCTTGTTAACCGTTTTTCGTAATTTAACAATACTTTTTTCAGCGTCGCCATTAAGAACTAGCTTTAAAGTAAAAAACCCTACACCTGAAAACTTATCCACCATCGTATGAACAGGACTTTGAGCTAAGAGCGAAAAAAGTATCTCCATCAAGTTTGTTTGAGAAGGGTTAGCATTATAGTTTTTTTCCAATGTTTCAACCCTATCTATAAACTTATAATACCTTTCACTAAAAACCTTTGGTTCAAGTAAGTCTTGGGATTTTTGATTAGACATACCATAAGTACTAGAATTAATCATAGCCCTTGTAAACCATCCAGCCTTTTCACCTTGACGTGTCTTAATATCATAGCTATCTCGCTCCGCAATTGCTACATTTTCAACATTTAAACCCGTTCCTGAAAACTGAGTGTCTGGTTTCACATAGGTATTATCATATTTTTCAATATTATGATTTAGTATTTTAAACAGTACATTCCATAAAGAATTTTTTTGTTGAGAAATAAGATTGTCTTCTACTGCCAATAAGTTATTTAAAGCATCAAACAGTTCATCTGACTGACTTAAATCATCAACTACAGCCATTCGACTATAGGTTGTCTTATTGTTAAGCCTATTTTGTATTCTTGGTATTGATGAAGTTTTTTTTGCCAACTCATCGTTTTCCGACTTTCTATCATCAAAAGCTTTTTCTACTTTACTTATCCCTATTATGACTTCTTGTAATATTGATTTTAAATCATCTTTAGCATCATCTTGTAGTATCTTACGTTTTGTTGTTAGTACATCTTTGGGCAAGGTGTCTTTAAAATATTGAGCAATCTCATATTCAGTATCTTCATTTAACTCACTAAGCACCATAAAAATATTTTCTGAAATCAGTAGTTTTAATGCACGAAAGAATTCAATTGATTTTGTATAGAACTCTGTACCTTTTTTTCTATCAAACCCTGTCCATCCCAAATAGCCTAAGGGAATATCAGTATATGCTTTGGATACATTTTCTAAAGCTGATTTAATGTCATTTTTCTCTAAAACAGCATTAACCCCCTCCAACATATGCATAGAAAAGTCAGCAATAACTCTTTGGGTTAAGTCATAATCATTATACAAACTTAACACTTCTGCTTTCTCATGAAAGGTTTTTTCTGTTACTTTAACTTGATGTATATCATTAAAAAATGGCGTTGAAAGATATGTCATACTCTTCACCTTCCACTTTTCTGGCCATTTACTTCCAAGCTTGTCCATCTGTTTGGTCATCTCATTCATTACATTTCCACCATGAGAGTGTCCTATAAGATGAAAATATTTTTTCTTATTTTGATGTTTTTCTTCATAATAAGGTGTCTCACCTTCTGCCCCACATAAACGATTTATTAGGTATGAACCAGCGACTTCTCTGTTATTTACAGAGTTGTCTCCTGTCCAACCATGAAAGGGAAATAGTTCAAAGTTTTTATATTGTTTTGTAAGACCTTGCATTTGAGAGTAAAAATTTGCATCCCAATAATTCTTTGCTTCTTTTTTATAATCTTCTATACGTAATTTTTCTTTTAACGTTCTTCCCTTAGGGTCAAACCCTAAATCTGTATCATAACTCTGGGCTCTACTTGTTTTTTTATTATCTGAATTTACGGGGTCAGATGTTCCTGCTACTAATATAAAAATATGTGCAGGTGCTTCTTTTGTAGCAGGTTGTGCTTTTATGCTTGCCATGTAACGTCTCCCTCAAATGTTAATGCTTCATCTTCGTCTAAATTATTATCTTTAATAATCTTTTCTATATCAAACTCATAGTCTATCTTTCCATCTTTCACTTCTGTTTCTTCTTCTATACTCTTTAAAATATTTCCATTTTCATCTTTTACATGAAGAATTGCAGTTACAGGAGTTCCCTCTTCCAAACTTGCATCGGCTTTTAGGTGGTAAATATCATTATCCACAGAATTTATATACTCACCTTCATTATCGTCACCACGAACGTTAGTAACCTCACCCTCTTCTATAGGTCTTCCATAAGTAACTGCTTTTGCACCGTTCACCTGTTTGTCTTCAGGATATACATGAACTTGCAATTCTTGAGTAGTGTGTTCTTTTTCCAGCTTGTGAGTAATCACTAAAGATTCATCAAGCTCTGCTTCACTTAGCGTATGTTTATTCTCACCATCCCTTGAATCTATCTTTACTTTTAATGTTTTTAGTTCTTCTTGTGTTGGGTTGTCTATGTTAAGTTCTACTCTATATTTTACTTCAGTATCACTTTCTGATAATAAGTTCTTCCCTCTAACATTTACTACGTCTAACAAGCGTTTCAACTCCGTAACCGCATACCCTTGTTCATCATCCGCATCCACAACAAAGGCGTGAGCATGACCGTATTGGAAAATATTCTCTTCTTCTACATTAATGCTCATCTCTAAGCCATTGATGTTGATAGTGTCATCTGTTGGATTGTCAGTTAGAATGTCCTTGTCTGCTTCGTCATTGTTTTTGATGAAGTGCCAGTTGATTTGTGCTTTTTGGGTTTCATTTAGCTCTGTTGTAGCTGCCCATGAACCGTTTTCGTACTTTTCTACACTTGCGGTGTAGGTGAGTACTTCACTTAGGTCGCTTTGTTTAGTGGTGGCGGCGGTGACACCTGTTACTCTTAGTTTGTTATACAGTGGTTTTTTAATCTCTGGACTAGTAACAGCGGTTGATGTTACGCCACCATTTCCTGAGTTTGAATCAACTGTTGCGGCTTTAAGGTGGATACCACTAGCATCAACAGTTAGAACATTTCCACCACATTTTAAGCTGATACCATCAGCCGCTTCAAGTTCTATGGTTTTGGCGGTCTCTTTAATGGTTTTTGCATTAACATGATACGAAGAAGTTACTTCTATACCTAAGTCTTTTCCTACTTGCATAAACAAGTTGGTAAGATACTTCTCTTTTTGATCTTTTTCAACATAAGAGGTGACGGTGCCTTTGATACGTTCAATAAGGTCTTGTTCTACAATGGTTTTTTGATTAAGCTTAACAATAGTGTTTTGATCTTTTAAAATATGTAGTTCTTGGTCTTCTTTTACGGTGGTAATCTGCTCTTTTTCTATGGTTGTTACGGCATTTCCAATGATGTTTACTTTTTTATCATTGCCTACTGTTTGGATGGAGTCATTAGCAACGGTGAGTTCAGCGTCATTATCTATGACTGTTTTTTTATCATTTTCAATGTGGGTATGGCTATCATGTAGAACATTTAAAGTGTAATCGTTTTGTGCTCTTAAACTTAGGAGTTCTTCGCCTTGTTTATCTTCAAAGAGCAGTTCGTTGTAGCCTTCTTTATCTTCATATTGCGGAGTGGTTTGTGTCTTTATGAATGACTTTGTCTTCTCTTTTGGAAGGTTATACGGATGGCGATTTTCGCCATTATGAATGGCACCTGTGATAATAGGTCTGTCTATATCTCCATTAATAAAGCTTACGATTACTTCTGAGTTTACACGAGGCAAGAACTGTGTTCCGTAACCGTCACCGCTGAAGCTGTTAGCTAAAGGAATGTAGCATGAAGTAGGACGATTATGATCGAAGTGAAAGATAACACGAATATCCCCATTTTCATTTACATCTATCTCATTAGCGTATTGGGCTGTTTTTTCATTTCCATTGGAGACGATAGCCGTTTGAACAGAATGAATCAAGGGCTTAGGGGTCTGTTTTTTAGGACGGTAAATGATGTTACTATCAATGGCCACAAAGCTGACCTTATATTGCGCTTCTTTAACCTCTTGGGTGTCTTCTTCAATGTACTCATCTAAGGCATTGGGAAAGCTAGCCTTGTACTGAACTTCTAAGATGATAACTTGGGTGTTTTTATGCCCTTTAATGTCTTTTAGATTAAGGTATCTTCCATCATATACATTTAAATCTTGACTTTCACCATATACTCGAAGCCCTTGTCCATATGCTTCTTGTGCATCTAGCTTTGTGTAGCGGTTTAAGTCCTTATACAAAGACTCATCTAGCTTTTCTAACCTGTCTCTTAGGCTATGTTTTTTTAGATCATTTCTTAGCTGAGAAGAGCTGTCATTATCACTGAAGACAGGTGAGTTCATAATTTCACCCGCTTGGGTAGTAAAATCCAAGGCAGGCTTACGGGCATCATAATAGTCTTGCACCTGAGCAGATACCTTAAAGGCCTTGCTAACATTGTAATTAACCTCTACGGGTTCTATGATGCGTGGTGCATGTTCATTAAGCTCACACAAGGTGACGATGTAAGGAGAATGAGCATACGGCTCTACTAAAAGCACAAACCCCTCTTCTTCACATAGCATCTGTATAAATTCTAAATCACTCTGGGCATATTGGGTACATGTGTGACGCTTGGGAATGGTTTGTGCGTCAACTTTGACCTCAAGTTGCAGATCAAGCAGTCCCATGTATTTTGAAATAATAGAGGCAATAATATCAGGAACACTCATCTCTTGGTAGATTTCATAACGCTTATTTAAACTAAGATAATGAAGTGGTGAAACAATGGTTATTTTATACAGCTTTTTTCGAGCAATACTACCAAATTCTTGTGCTTTTAGGATTTTACCGTAGAGCTTTTTTGAGTTGAGAGGATTGCTTTCATCTCTTAAGGAGAGTTCAGCTTGTGTATCGACAATGTCTTCAACTTCTATAGCCTCATCACTGACAAAGTTAAGGGTAAACTCATAGCCTGAAGCAATTGAACTTTGACCTTCAAGCTCATACACGCTGTATGAGTCTCGCCCTGGTATAAATGAGGTAATTTCATTATATTCAGGTAGTTTGAGTTGGGCGCTGATTTTTTGGTGTATTTTAGTGTCTAGTAGGGTGCTAAGAGAGGACATATCTTACCTTTGAAATATACATTTATAAACTTTAGTGTAAAAAGTACTTAAAGAAGTTAATAAGCTGGGGGACTTATTATAAAATTATTTATGAGTTAAATACTTTTCACGCTAAAATCTACTTACGGGTCTAGCCCGTAAAAGAAATAGGTGCTTACGCGCCTACACCTACTCTCCAGTCATCTTCGCCTGAAGTACTAGCAGTTTCATGTCTCCATGTGATTTTTCTGTATGATAAAGAAACATTTTCATATGGTGTTACATCATTCATTACAGTGGAACCTTGAGATTCCATTGAAGTAGCAATGTTAGTAATAACAGCATCTTCAAGTACCATTGTGTAGTAGTGCTCAGGTTTACCAGCATATGAAAGTCTGTAAAACTTAAGTTCAACCTCTGTTAAAGTTTCACCATGTACTAGTGCATTACAAAGTAGTGGAGAACTTTTATCAATCATCTTCTTGATTACTAATGGGTTATGCGTTCTTTGACCTGTTGCTTGACCAGTGTTTGCTGAACGAGGAACATCAATATCGTGTGTAAACGCTTTTACTAAACACTCATCTTCGTGACCATTTTGATAAATGTTACCAATTGAATCTGGTGTTGTTGCACCCTCAGTAATATTACCTTGTGTGCTTCCTTTGACTGACATGTATACCGGATTATCCATTTTTGTTACCTTTTGTTTGATTTAGTGTATTTTAGTAAATAAAAGATAACGGATGGTTAAAATAAAACTTTATTTGTTTTATTTAATTAATTCAACACAATCTGTTTCTAATTTACACATTTTCATTATTTAACTACAGCGCTTTAGATAGGCTTGCATTCGAATACAAAAAGGGATTTTTTCAGGTCTTAGTTCTGGCTTATAAGACAAGGCTTTTTTAAACCATGAACGTTGTACTCTTGGTACCTTTGAAAGTTGTTTTCTACTCAGTGGTTTCTCTTTTAGTTCAGTAGAAGAGTTTTCATACGGTAATTCATTGGCATACAGTTCAAACAAGACACAGGCCAAAGAAAAAAGATCTGTTTTGCGAGAAGGTGGCTTTCCTTCAAAAACCTCTGGTGCTGTGTAGATAGGGTTGTAAGCGTTAACCTTTTTATAGGCTAGATTAAAACGTTTTTTTGAGCCTATATTTTGCGAAATTCCAAAGTCAAAGAGTTGGGCATTACCCTCAGGTGATATCATGATGTTCGTAGGATTAATGTCAGCATGGACTATCCCTCTAGAGTGCATGTGTAACATCGCCTTGTATAAGGATGTTGCAAGATTTTGTTTCATCTGTTTGTTTATCTTGTGCAAGGCAACATTAACTAAGAGCTCTCCTTCGAGCTTTTGCATCACAATGTAAGCGATATTGGTCTTATCATCGATACCAAAATCAACCGCTTTTACAATGTTTTCATGATGTAATGTACTTAATAAAGAGTATTCAGAGTAGACAAAGGCTGCCACATCTTTTTTATCCGTAATCTCACTAGAGGGTATCTTAATAACTAAGGATCTATCGTCTTCAAAATATTGCGAATAGATATCTTTAGCCTCATATACCTCAGAAAGGCCGCCTTGCCCAATCTTTTTACCTAAGGTGTATCGATTGTTTAACATCGAAACACCTTTTTTAGCCTCTTCCTCCTTATTTTTTGAAAGTTTTATTTCTAGCTTTTTTAAAAATCCCAGCTCTTCCATGAATCTATTTACTTCACTCCCACTAAGGTTGCAGTAAGGTTATCATCAGCTATGCCAGAAAGGACTTGTGAGCTCATAAAGCTCATCCCCTCCTCTAAAATCTCAATTTGCATTCCTTCTTTTATAAGCTTATGCGAAAGATTGTCATAAAAACCATCACTACACAGTAAAAAAACATCATTTTTTTGCGTAAGAAATTTTTTAACTTCTAAGGAGAGTTCACCTGGAGCACACAGAGCCTTTGTTAAAGCCTTACGTTCTCCTGATGCACTCTGTATAATGCGTGCATGATCTTGCGTGACCATAGATAAGGTGCCATTTCTATGTACATAACATCTACTATCACCTGAATGGATACTCACGGCTTGTTCACCTTCTATCAACAGAAGCACTAAGGTGGTGCCTATAACCGCATTATTTCCCAGTTTATGTACTTTTTTTTGTAAGATTCTATGAATATTATAAAACTGCGATTGAATAGCTTCAATCTTTTCATCGATACTGCCTTTAAGCTCTATCTGCTCAAAAATATCTGTAACAAGATGCGAAGCAAAGTTGCCTTCTTGATGACCTCCCATTCCATCACAAACAATCCATAAACCTGAATCATCATTGGTAAAATAGGCATCTTCATTATTCATTCTGACATGACCTGGATGGGTAAATGAGTGGCTAATACAGGCCATTATATATTACTACCTAGTTTAAAACTTGCAAGTGGATTGTCTTTGGTAAAGACCTTAGCTGCCATTCCTGTTAAGGTAAATGAGCCGTTATAACGCTGCTTTTTATACTCAATCACAACTGAATCCGTACCACGGCGTTTTTTATGTCCCTTAACAATAAACTTGTCAATCAATTTAAACAGACCCCATTCACCCTCTTCTGCATCTTCCACCACTCTGTCTTTTTGTAGGTTGTACATAGAAAACTTTGTAATATTGTTAAGACTCTCGGCTGGCCACTTAATCTGTCTTGACTTGATAGGACCATGTTCATAAGCGATGTAGTTATCATCATAATGGTATTCCATTCTTGCAAGTTTACGCCCAAGAGCACGTGGTTTAAGGTATAAACTTGTCCCCACAAAGTCACCCTTACTTGTAAAAAATGTTTTACGGATATCTTCTACATTTAAAAGCGCATTCATAAAAGATTTATTGATGTACATATTGCTTCCATCAATGGTTCTATATTTATAAGTTTTACGTCTTGTGTTAAGATTAACAAAGGTCGCGACGTAGTTTTGATAAAAGGTGTCTATGATTCCATCTTTTTTAAAAAACTCTTCAAAGTCTTCAATGCGAATGTCATTTCTATTACTCTTTTTCGCTAGAGGGTAGCGCCCTTTAATCTTGTCATTATAATACCCCAGCACTTCAAGTCTGTACTGATGGTTAATATACTTTTTCGTACGTGAAAGAAGATAAGCCCAGTCATTTTTAAGTGCTTTCTTAAACCACTTATCTACCGGTCTTGGAAGTGCTGATATCTGCATAATGATAGGTTCATGACGACCTGTAATACGATCTATCACAATCTTATAGGCATCTTTTTCAGGGCTTACAGAGCCATAAATGGCTGTCATCTCTTGATACACATTATTAAGCTTAAGCATGGCCGTTGCTAACTTAGGCATTGGTTTGTTTTCGCTATCAAGAAGTCTATTGTAGCTTGAGAAGTATTCACGTATGTTCTTAACACTGGTATTGTTAGTAATTTTCTTCGCCTTAGCAATCGCTTGCTGAGAGGCAATAGCCGCTGCCTTTCCATTAACTGAAGTACTTTCCGCCTTCATTTGAAGTTTCTCTGCTGGCGTATAAATTTCAGTGTTTTCTTTAAGTGCTTGAAGTACCCCAACAATAGGTGAGGTTCCTGAGGTTAATACCGTTAACTGATTATTGATTTCTGAAATCGACTTGTATTTTGGAACCTCCAGGCCTGTTAAGGCAGCCATCCAATGCTTTTTGTAATCAATAAAATAATAATTTTGCACCTTAGCATACATCTCATTAAGCTCAGAATCACTCAGGTCTGTCGAATAACCAACCACCCAGTTGTTGGCTACAAGCTTTTTGATAAGGGCCTTACCATCGGTTATGATGATATTTTCAAAGCCTTTTTTCGTATAAAAACCAGGAATAGTATAATCACTTCCTTCAAAGGCAGAAGCATAGGAACCAAGAGCAGTTGAAAATCTAAAGTCTTTAAGATTCTTCTCCTGAGCTACGTCTTTTAGTTCCTTATATACAAGAGCTTCATGTCCAAACTCAAGCAGTTGTTTTCGTGCGATGACTAAGGTCTCTTCTTGTAAGTTATAAGGATGAAAACCATACGCTAAAAGGTTAGCAAAATGCTTATTTAAGTCATTTTGCGTTGCGTTCATGTTGGGATACAGATGAGACCAAGCTGTTGCTAACCACCCCTTTAAAAAGTCAGGGTCACGACGCTCTTCATTATTTAACATAGAGTAAGCCTTCGTGCTCTCCCATGTTGCATCATAATCACCCACACTTGCTGCAATTTGACCCTCTATAAACTCTGCAATACGTGGAAGTAAAAGGTCTTCAAGTGCCTCTTTATAGTGTGCTTCAATGAGTGAATTTCTATCGGCTACTTTAAAGTAAGCAATTTGCCAAATATTGTTCTCCATCTGTTCTTCGTTTTCACCCTTGAGCTTATAAATCTGATTTAAAGCAATAAGCGCTTCTTCAAAGTCACTTTGGGCATTAATCTCCTCACGCTGCTGATCATACGTAAGCATCGACTCTTCTGAATTATCTAGAGCATCTAAACGTGAATTAAAATCTTGAATCCAATAAGCTGTGGTAAAGGCAACAATTAACACAGACGCTGCAATCGCCCCTAAATGTTTCAGTCTTTGATTTTTCTTGTAATTGGTGTCCATTTTAATGATATCAGCCTCAGGAAATATGATGTCTGATAAAAGTTTTTGAATAAACATCCCTTTTTCTGCCTTCATAGACTCTAAAGAGCTCTCCTCAAACTCTTGAGGCACAGGAAGATTACTGCCATGAGGCACAGAGGTAAAGTAGATTCCACGTAACATTAAAGGCTTACGATAACGTGTTTGTGCAAAACCGATATCTACGAACATGTTGAGTTTTTCAAACAAGGCAGAAAATTCATTACAAAAGAGTAAGGTCTTAGCACGCGCCCCTGTGTCCCACTCTTTATTTACCTTATCTAGAACTGAAGTATTAAGTCTTTGAAGCAAGTCTTCTAACTCAGGCTGAATCACAGAGGTATCAATACTCTCTTGTTTCTCATCAAAGGTAACGCCAAGTACTTCTTCTCTCTCTTCATCACTAATGCTAGAGAAATATTCTGTAAAACCTGTTATCTTGTCTGTTTTTGATACCAAGAGATAGATAGGAATGTTAGAGTTAAAAGCATGCGCTATCTCATCAAATCTATCGCGTAAATCTTTCGCATACTGCTCGAGTTCCTTCTCATTTTTATTTAAAAGTGTGTCTACACTAATAGTGAGCATAATTCCATTAATAGGGCGTTTCCAGCGCTTCTTAGAAAAAAGTTTTAAAAAGGTCTCCCATAAGGCCAAATCCTCTTCATTACGCTTAGCTGATATATAATTACCCGGCATATCAATAAAAATAGCATGTTCCGCAAAATACCATTGAAACGATTTTGTTGAACCGGCTTCGGTAATACTTCGTTTATCATAATTAATATTCAAAGGAAAGTCTAAACCAGAGTTTTCAAGCATAGAGGTTTTCCCCTCAGTCTCAGCACCTACCATTAAATACCAAGGCAGTTCATATCCTGCGCCCTGCTTGTTTTTGTAAATACTAGAACTTTTAACAATACGCATAGCCTCAGAAAAGCGTGTTTTTAAATCACTGATTTTTTCACTAATAGAGCTACTATAATCTTTCTTCTTCTTAAACTGCTCTTTTTTGTCTCTAAGTTGTTGCTTGACCTCTTCTTTGACAAAGAGCGTATATAAAAGTACCAGCATTAAGGGACCAAAAAACAGTGAAAATCCTATCAGGAGTCTGAGAGTTAAATCACTTAATGACTCAAACAGATAAGGTGTTGCAAAAATAATAAACAGGGCTAAGATAAAAGATATACTTAAGATCCAAAATATTGCGCTTTTAAATATTGAAGTTTCTTCAAACTTACTCATTAATATCCTTTATAGTAACCGATGGTACTGTATTTGTTGGTGCATTCATCGCCGGGTGAACACTATTTGTTGACGTTTGCATTGACGTAGGTGTCGCGCGTGTTTCTTGAGTATACTTGCTATACTTGTTTTGAAATAAGTTTAAGGCCTTATCTTCTTTTCCCACTAAAGAAAAGGTCAAAATCCCATACACTAAAGAGAGCATAAGCACTATACTTAAGGCCAGAATTTGATATGAAGTTTTATACACTAAATGATTTCGAGCTGAAGAAGATTTTTGTTTGGTATAAAAATCTTGACTTTGACGAAGTTGCATCATTTTCATCTGCTTATATAAGCTTTCACGAATCGCATCTAACTCCATCTTCCCTCTGTTTTGAATTCTATATCTTCCTTCAAAACCAAGGGATAAACACATGTACATAAGTTCTAGAAGATCTATATATTTAGCCGGTGCACGTAAGAGTTGATCTAAAATCTGAAAAAACTTATCACCCCCATAGGTCTCATTATAAAAATGTCCCAAGAGACTTGAATTGGCCCAGTTATTATCTTTACCCCAATAGGTTGTACAAATAAGTTCATCACAAAAGGTACACAAGATGTAACGTGCAAGCATTATTTGTGAATTTTCAATCCCTTTTTTGCCACTGGCATCTGTAAAATACGTTATATCGTCAATTAAAGATTGCCGTACTTCAGAAAGGCTGCCAATATCATAAGAGTTTTGCAAGAGATCTATCTGCTTGAAAATATCGCATGAAAGCGATAAAAGAGGATTGCCTGTGCCCTCATAAGCATATTCTGAGGAATGATCTCTTGATTTAGCCTTAGATACGGTAGTGTTTTTAAAATGCTCGTAAGATTGCTCTGGTGGTTCAAAATCTGTTAAACTATCCGTCCCATGCGAGACAGGTACTAACATCGTTTTATTGGCTACTGCGCTCATTACTTCTTCTCCCTCTTAATCATTACGAATTGCCCAAAGGGTATACTCAACATTTGGAAGCTCGCCTGAAAGATGGAAGGCGAATCCACCTGAACGCGCAAGCTTTTCTTTATCTTCTGCCTCAAGTTCAACCTTGAAGTAGACATAATTCACCTTATAAGGTATCTGTCTTGGTGCGGTGGCTAAAGACTTAAGTTTAAAGCCTCCAAGATGATAATTTACAAGATCTCTAATGGTCTCTATGCTTCCCATTTTAAGATTAGATTGAAGTAGTTTTTTAAGTTTTTCACCGTCCATATCTGCCTTCACTGCAAAAACAAAACTTGATGAATTTATCATAGACTTTTCAGCAATCTTAGAGGTGTAGATACCATACTTCTGTTTTTCAACTGCTAAGGAGACACTGTTTTGCTCTAAAACCATGCTTAGCATGTTATTAAGCTCCGCTAAGACCTTGTCAAAGCTTTCTCCTTGTTTTTCATGTTCATACACAAAAGGCTCTAAAATACGTTTCTCTTTTTTCATAAAGACCGCAAGTTCTCCAATTAAAGAGCTCAATTCTAAAAAAAGTTCACTAGGATGGATGCGGTCTTGACTAAAGTAGTAATGCAAACGACTGTCGGTTTTATTTAAGAGTTGAAGCATAAGGTAATCACCTAACTCTGTGGCTTGAACATTTGAATCAGAAAGTTTTTGAGATAACTTTTCGGCTCTATAAGATAAGGTACTCATTAACTCTTGCATTTTTGCAATCAGTTCTTTAGAGGCATGCAGGTGTAAAAATGTAGGGATATAATTCTCATCCATACTAATTGCCCCACTTGAGGAAACATCAGCAACGTTACCAAGCTTAATCTTCACATAGCCTTCATTAATATCTTCCTCAAGTAAAAGTTTAAAGTTATACCTCGCAGCCGTTACATCAGCCTCACTCATCTCACCAGCATTCGTGTTAGGAATATCTGAAATATCATGAGCGATCAAGCGTGTGACTCTATTGTTTTGTCCTTGAAAATGTACCTCATCACTGTGATGCATTGTAATAGGAAGTGCTAGATAGAGTGATTTAGAACTGTCTTCAGGTTTTATCTCTAAGCTTAGGGTATCTGTCTTAGAACTAATATCAAAAAGTGTGCCATCAGGCATAACCCCTGAGGCTTGATTTAATACAATCTTACCTGCGCTCAGATAGTGCTTATCAATGTTCAAATCAAACAAGCCCCAAGCATTCGAGCCTAGCTCTTTAGTACGGGTCATTAACTCATGTGTAAAATGCCTATCATTTTGCTGGAAATGTTGAGGGCGCATAAACAGCCCCTCTTTCCATACTACCTTCGCTTGCATTATTCTAGTTCCTTTATCTGGTACCCGTCTATCTCTAGTTCAACATAATTATACGTTTTATCTTCAAGGTTAATCACATGTCTCCATGTTGTGTTAGCATCTAAGTTTCTAAAGTTTCCAATCACACCTAAGAACTTGGCCTTTTCATCAAAAAGTATCTTATACGTCTGCTCTTCACTTGGAATAATAATATGCTTATTTTGAGAGATTAGATCAGAATTAAGTCTATCCGTCCCACTGTCTAAAAGCGTCCAATAATCTAACTTTGAAAACTGTTCAGCCGAATCAAGTTCATAAAAGTTAAGCATTAAAGGAGAAGAGATATTGTCACTGTCTAAGTTAATATTATTGGTGCTTTTTATGACAAGTTCAAGGTGAGTAGGTTTACTTGCACACGCACTTAGTAGCATACTAAACGTTGCTATCAAAACTAATTTTGTTACTTTTTTCATCATCTCTCTTATACTCTCTTTCTTGTTTTAACTGAACCTAATTTTAGGCTATACGAAATACTTTCATACTCTTTTTTAAAGTCATCTCTCATCATTTCAACACCCTCTTCAGGTCTCTCATTAAGATTGTCAAACATATCCGTGTAAGCCTTCCATAAGAGTTGTTGCTTAGGTAAGACACCACGTAAAGCTCCACTGGATTCAAATCGATATTCTAGGTTCACCGGAGAAAACTTAGCCGCTGCAATTTTCATGATATTTTTTGAAGCACTGTGCAAGGCTATATTATGAGAGTCAAGCTCACTAAAGCTTGTTTTAATGCCCTCAGACAGGCTCATCATTCCAAGCATGACACTCTTATCCTTATCTTGTAAAAGCTTTGTTGCCGCCGCTCCTAGTTTTACAGGATTATTGTCATTTACATCTAAATGGTTCGTAGAGAGGTGAAGGTCTTGTTGTATTTTCACTTTAATCTGCGTAGCGTTTTGTAAAGAGTCTAAGGTATTAACAATAATATTACCTAACTCTGCCATCAGCGCATCTCTGTCTTCTTGTTCAAGTCCACTGATGTGTATACCTAGCTTATCTTCTAAAATAGCCACAGAACCTTCTAGTCCATGAACAACGCTTTGAGGTTCTTTAACAGCAGACACTTCAGGCTTAGCTTGTACATACGAAGGCATAGATAGATGTTCTTCAAACACCTCCTCATTAGCCTCAATAGTTGCTTCTTCTATGGGTTCTGTAGGGCTTGAAAAAAATGAGTTCACATCAATGCTCACCTCTTCTTGTTTGTTTTCTAAAACCACATCTATAAAGGCAGATTCACCTTCAAAGGCATTAGAACTCTGCGGTGATGGAGCATGAGTATCTTCTTGTAAAATACTCATAACGTCCATTTCTTTAGGTGCACTAGAAGGCATAGCATCAAAGCTGTTTGAGTCATTATCAAATAAAAAATCATCATTAGGGATAATGTTTTCAACAGGCGCTTCATGTGGCGTAATGGACTGAATCAGATCATCCTGCGTATAGTCATTATTTGAAAAACGTGCTTGCAATTCATGGTCTCCAATAATAAAAACGTCAGAGGCCGTGATTTTTACAGGATGTCCCTTTGGCAGTTTTTTATACGGATTTTTAAAAAAGGTACCATTGGTACTCTCATCTCGAATAAAATAAGCACCATGTTTACAAAGAATACTTGCATGTAAACCAGATATATACGAATTAGGGTCACTTAAGACCCAATCATTATCTTCATTTCTACCAATCGTGCCACCCTCTTCTTCAAAATGAAAATTACGTTTTGCAGGGATGCTTTTTCCATTTTTTACGATATCAAATACGAGCTTCATTTTGTTTGTATCTCTTGTTTTTCAGGTGTAGCTTGGTACAGAGGCTTATAACTATCTTGTATAGGGGAGCAGGCACTAAAGCCTATCATCACTGCTATGCTTATTAAAATGAATCTCATTTACTTCCTTCTTTCTTTTTTGAATTTTCTTTTACCTTAGGGTTGATATCCACAGTACTTTTAACGATGATTTTATTGTCGCTATCTAAACACAGTTTAACTGCCTTTAATGGGCTTTGCTCAATAGTACAATCAAGTATAGTTTTTGAAAGCACTGGCATGATGTTAGTGTTTATGATGAGATCAATGTTACGTGCTCCTGTATCCATAGCATTCGATAAAAACACCACCCTCTCAAGTACTTCATCTTCATACTTAAAGCCTACTTCTTTGGCGGCTAACTGCTGCTCAATAAAACCAAGCTTGAGTTTAACGATTTGAGCTAAGGCATCATCGGCTAAGTTTTTGTAAGGAACCACATTCATCCTACCAAGTAGCGCTGGTTTCAAGTAGTTTGAAAGTGTCGGTGTGATGGCATTAATCAATGCTTGCATATCAATATTTTCATTCTCAGAACATAAACTTGTTATCTCATCAGTAGCAAGGTTAGAGGTCATAAAAATCACCGTATTTCTAAAGTCAATCTCTCGACCTTCACCATCATTAACAAGCCCTCTATCAAAGATTTGATAAAAGAGGTTTAAGATATCAGGGTGAGCCTTCTCAATCTCATCAAGAAGCACTACCGAATAAGGCTTAATACGAACAGGGTCTGTGAGTTGTCCTCCATCTCCATACCCAACATATCCTGGAGGTGAACCAATAAGACGCGACACGGTATGCTTCTCTTGAAACTCTGTCATATTAATCGTCGTTAGAAATTGCTCTCCTCCATACATCAACTCAGCTACATTTCGCGCCGTTTCTGTCTTACCAACACCTGAAGGACCTGCTAGTAAAAAGACACCTGCTGGTGAGTTAGGATTTTTCATTCCTGCAGTTGAGATTTGCAAGAAGGTACTTAAGTGTGAAAGTGCCTCATCTTGCCCAATGATTTTTTCTTTTAATTTCTCATCTAAAGAGAGCACTAAATTGGTCTGTTCTTGTACCATTGAACCAAGAGGAATACCCGTCCATGAAGCAATCACTTCTGCAATCTGTTCAAAACTTACATTTTCAAATATGTAGGTTCCTTTTTCTTGAAGGGACTTGAATTTTTCCTTCTCTTTTACTAAGGCCTCTTGTTTCCCTTCTTCTCTTAAGCTAATTATTTTATCAAGATGTGCTTTCTGTTTTTGCCATGAGGCTTCAACTTTTTTAGCCTCTGTTAATAATGATTTTTTTTCTTTCTCTAAAAGCTTAATTGCTTTAGCATACTCTTTAACCCCATGTGCTTCATCGCGTTCATATGAATTAATAGTACGCTCTATAACGGTGATTTCACCTTGAATCTTTTGAAGGGCATATGGTACATTTGACTTTGATATCTTGACATTAGCACACGCCGTATCTAACACATCAATCGCCTTATCAGGAAGTTGACGACCCGTGATATAGCGCGCAGAAAGTGTTGCTGCTGCCACTAAGGCTTCATCTTCAATATATACATTATGTTCACTCTCATACTTATCTGCAATTCCACGAAGTATCGTAACGGCTTGCTCTACACTTGGTTCATGCAGGTCAATCTTTTGAAAACGACGTGAGAGCGCAGGGTCTTTTTCAAAATACTTTCTATACTCTAACCATGTCGTTGCTGCAATGGTTCTAAGGTCTCCACGTGCAAGGGCTGGTTTTAAAATATTGGCCGCATCTGAGCCACCTTCATTTCCCCCTGCTCCAATGAGTGTATGCGCCTCATCAATAAACAAGATAATAAAATCAGAGCTATTTTGGATCTCTTTAATAACAGCTTGAAGACGTCTTTCAAACTCACCCTTTACACTAGCACCCGCTTGAAGTGCACCTAAGTCAAGAGAAAGAATTTGCGCATCATAAAGATAGTTAGGAACCTCTTTGTTGATAATCTTCAGTGCTAAACCTTCAACCACAGCGGTCTTTCCTACACCCGCTTCACCTACCATGATTGGATTGTTTTTTCTGCGTCTTAGCACAATGTCAATAGCTTGCTTAATCTCTTCATCTCTACATAAAACAGGGTCTATCTTACCCTCTTTAGCATTTTGTGTGAGGTTAGTGGTGTACTTTTCCAACTCATTCGTCGTTGAAACACTGCTCTTACTCTGCGCAGTTAACTTCTCTAAGCCTTCTTGATTAAGTCCTTCTAAAAGTGCCTTAACTTCTTTAACAGGCACCTTAGAAAAGAGTTTAAAATACGCCGTATTAACATAACGAGAAGCATTTTCAAACAAAGACAAGATAAGCGCAGTTTCCGTAATATCTGAAGTATTTAAGTTCATATGCGACACGATATAAGCATCTTCAAGCCAAGATATCAACAAGGATGATAGCACAGGACTTGCACTCTCAGATGAGCTTATCTTAACCCCATGTTCAAGGGCTTCTTGCATCTTAGAAGTAGCAATATTATATTGAGAAAGTAATGCGTTCAATACACTTTGCGAGTTTTCAAGCATCACATATAAAAAGTCTTCCATTAAGACCTCATTACCTCCACGACTCACACATCGGTAACCTGCATTTTCTAAGTCTGACTTGGTCAGTAAATCCATCTTCTCAATTAGTTTTGGTAATTCTAGTTTCATTTTCTTCCTTAATGATTTAATATAATTTTTGCATCTTCACTAACCGTTCCAATAAAACTGTTAATACCTAGATGATGTTGAGAGAGCGTACAAGGCTCTATCTCTTCTTTACTTAATGACAAGCAGAGTTCATGTTCCAAAGGCTCATTTAAAGCAAGGTCCATAAGCTCTTGAAGCTCAGCACTCTTATTTCCATGAAGACTATACTCATAGCACCCATCAAAAGACACGTTGTTCAATAAGATTTGAAACTTTGAGCCTTTTGTTTTGACACTTTCACCCATAAGCGCATTTGACCCTAAAGAACAGTTCTCTTCACCTAAGGATGAAAATTGCCATTCAGGGATTTTTTCATTCATAGTAATACATTGCACTATCTCTAAATCATCATGGTCAAGATAGTGTCGTAATATTGACACTAAGGTTCCCGCTGATTTTTGTTTCATACTTAAAATACCGATGTAAGGTAAAAGCTTTTGAAAGTCAAGGTTTGAGCTTTTAACCTGCGTTTGAGAGTACAACCCTAAAAAACTCAACATATACTTAGAGAACTTATCTTCAAGGCCTGACTGGTACTGTATGTAGTAGCGCTGTCTTTCCCAAATAGGATAAATCATTTTTTGAATATGATGATTAAAAAGGTTTAAAAAATCTTTTAAAGACTCATCTGTATCGGCACTCTCAAGTACCATTTCACAATAATGCGAAGGCAAGGGAGAAGCCGCACCAAAAAGACCCATAAAGTTAAGGGTAAGTTCAACATTCTTTCCCTTAGGCGTCTCAATAAACTCAATCTTAGAGAGTTCAGACTTAGCAAAAGAGAGGCTAGGGTTTGACTTAAACCGTAGTCTTTCATAAAGGCTTTGAGGTTTTTCTTTAGGATAAAGTTCCTTAAGATGTGTCATCGCTACGCGTACCCCTTGTGAAAGGGAATACTTCACAACAGAAGGTTTGATTTTCTCATTTAACTCTTGAACAGACATGAAAACTACACCAAGGCCTTATAACCCATTTTAGGTGCCCATGCAAAGGTCTCATGATTATCAATATGTACGACTAGTCTGTGAAAGGAGTTCACATTACAATACAGAGCAAAAAATTCATTTAAAATACATGATAAATGATACGCTTCCCCAATACCTGTAAATTTACTAGGATCAAGAAAGAGCTCTGTTTCTATACCACGTACAGGTAGGCCATCATATATCATCTGTGTCTGTTTGTTCTTAATAGACTTTAAACCTGTCAGGATAAGATCTGTTTTCTCTTTCTGCTTCAGATCACTCGCACCAAAAAAGTCATAGGTTTGCAGTATCATCTTTAGCGTTGATATATTGTCTAATGAGAGATAATTCAAAGACATATTTGAGATAAGTTTCCACAAGAAATCGCCACCAATGGGAGGCGGATAAGAGACAGAAGGAAGGGTGATATTCTTAAAACTAAGATCAGATTCTGACAAAGGGTCACTAACACTTACATCACCTAAACCAAGGCTTGCAGGTGTGTCTTTGTTGGTACATGTCATCTTTACAGAAACCGTTGCCTTGTTATGTTCTAAGTCATCAAAGATGCCTCCGGATGAGGCAAAACGCAAAAATGTATCGGTTCTGTGCAAGTTTTCATTGAGTTTTACACGCTGTGAATAATATTCTCCCTCATCTTGGATATGCCCAAAAGATTCAAAAGGAAAGTAGTTTTGGTAGGCATTCTTACTCGGTATCCATCCCCTTACATTATCGACTGAAAACACCTCACTCTGCTCTTTTTTAAGCTCAGAAGGGGTTAAAAGATACTCATCTTCTACTTCCGTTTTTCGTACAGGTACCGCGTCACTTTCAAACAAGTTAATAGCGGGTGTACAATACAGATGAAAGTCCTCTTTTGTAGGAAGTTGCGCGGTACTTAATCGTTTTGAAAAATGGAACTTAAGGCTCAAGTTATTAGAGCTACTTAGAACATCGCCTGAGAGTTTAGATATATCTTGCATGTTTAAAATATCTACAAAAAGATGTTTGTCTTGATACGAAAAATACTCTTGTAACATCACATAACCATCAAATACATTTTGCGCGTAAGGTACAATCGTTTCAGCCGCATTAAAACCTACGGGTGAGACTGATTTTTTGGGTAGATTTAAGTTCTCGAGTTCTTTACCATCCTGATCTTTAATAATCACCTCGATATTTTCCACATAACGATCAAGATAAAGATACAACTCTTTTGCCATAAACCTTGAACCCCCAAGAAAAAGCCTTAAGGTTTCAAAATTCACATCGACTAAATTTCCCGAAACACTCATCTCTAAGTTCAGCTCTAAGGTACTTTTATGCCCTGAAGTTAGGTACTCAACACGCTTAAGGTCTAAGGGCATTACCTTTGTGTCGTAGCAAGTTTTAAACTTAGCAACAATGCCTTCACTTGAGGGCTTACTCAGAATCTGCATACCCTTTTTAACCTCTTCATTTTCGAAGGTGTTTACTAAAGGGTCAAACTCAATAATAGTATAGGAAGGAACAGGTCGGATATAATTTGGCCATAAAAGTTGCACAAGGTTATGAGCAACCTCAGGCAGCTCTTCATCAAACTTTTGGCGTAATTTACCTGTTAAAAAAGCAAAGCCTTCTAACATTCTTTCTACATCAGGGTCTTGACCCTCTTTAGCAAGGTAAGATGAAAGACCTGGATTTTTCTTTGCGAACTCAGCACCCTCAAGACGTAAAGAGTTCAGTTCTTTAATATAATAATCTTTAGTTTTCATCTTTGTATACCTTGACCTTGCCATTACTGAGTAGATCTGCTCGGTAATGTATTTTTTGACTTTGACCATTTATCTGTAAAAAGCCCTCAATATGAACATTCATTTGGTTCACATTAAGCGCATCTTTTGAGACCCCAACACGGGTTTTAAAAAGACGAGGTTCGTACTTTCTAATACACAATTCAGAGCTTATTTCTATACTTTCTATTGACTCTTTCATACTCATCTCTGCATTATTTAAATCAGGTCGTCCATAATCCTTTACGGTTTGTGCACTTCCTGCATTGGTGGAAAATATACGTGACAAGTTATTAGCAACAGATTGGTAAAGGGCCTCTTCCATAGAAGCGTCCTCACCTGCATTCAAGCTACCATTAAGTCTTTCAAATATACTTCCCTTATACATCTTCTAGTCTTTGTCTAATTTACCCACAAGTGATAATTCAAAACTAGCACCCATGTATTTAAAGTGAGGGCGAAGTGACATTTTCACTCGGTACCAACCCGGATCGCCCTCAACATCTTCTACAAGAATTTGTGCAGATTTAAATGGTCTTTGAGATCTGATATCTGCTGATGGATTTTCTTGATCCGCGATATACTGCTTAATCCATTTGTTTAACTCACGCTCTAAGTCTGCTTTTTCTCTCCAAGAACCAATGTGTTCTCTTTGAAGAATTTTGATGTAGTGAGACATACGCGTAATGGCGAAAAGGTAAGGTAACTGCGTACCTAATTTATAATTAAGTTCTGCTTCTTTTCCTTCAGGTGTATTAGCAAAAATCTTTGGTGCCTGCGCTGAATTTGCAGCGAAGAAAGCCGCATTATTACTTCCCTTTCTCATCGTAAGAGGAATAAACCCTTGCTCAGAAAGCTCATACTCACGGCGATCTGAAACAAGAACCTCAGTAGGTATCTTCATCTCGATATCACCCATGCTCTCAAAGGTATGAACCGGTAAATCTTTAACTGCTCCGCCTGAGTTTGGCCCAATGATATTCGTACACCATCTGAAGTTTGCAAAAGAGTCTGTTAAACGTGACGCAAAGGCGTACACTGTGTTACCCCAAAGATAATCTTCATGTGTTGCAGATACATCTTCTTTGTACATAAACTTAGAGATTGGGTTATCTTCTGGATCATAAGGCGCACGAAGTAAGAAACGTGGAAGTGTTAATCCTACATAACGAGAATCTTCATTTTCTCTAAACCCTCTCCAAGCAGCAAACTGAGGTGAGCTCATTACATCTTGCATGTCTTTAAGATCAGGTAAACCCTCAAAGCTATCAAGACCAAAGAATTTTGGGCCTGCACTTGAGATAAAAGGTGAATGAGACATCGCTGCTATAGAAGCTACCTTCGATAAGAACTTCATATCCATGTTTGAAGGAGAAAGTTCATAATCAGCAATGATAGTTCCTACCGGTCCACCACCAAACTGACCATAACCTGAGGTATATACATGTTTGTAAAGACCGGTTTGTGTAATGTCTAAACACTCTTCAAAATCTTCTAAAAGCTCTTCTTTAGAAACATTAATAATTTCCATCTCAATGTTTTGTCTAAAGTCAGTACGCTCAACTAGCATATACAGTCCACGCCAGCGTGATTCTAGGGCTTGAAATTTTTCATTATGAAGAATTTCATCCATTTGAGAAGAGATTTTTGCATCAATTTCAGCAATCATTCTATCTACAATGGCCTTATTAATTTTCTCTTCTTCATTTTCACTCTTAAGCATCTCCGAGATTAAAGCACCTACCCCTGATTTCACATAATGGTAAGTTTCATCTTCTTGAGATAGACTTGTTTGAGAAATAATATTGTCTAAAAGACCGCCTTCAGGTTTTGCTGTGTTTTCTTCTGCAACTTGTGTTGACATAATTATCCTTTACGCTTGAGTTTCTAGACTTAACTCGTCTAATAGTTTTTTACGTTCGTCTTCATTTCCAATAGCACCTTCTATGGCTTTTCTAAAAGCAGGAACATTTCCTAATGGCCCTTTTAAAGCGATTAATGATTGGCGAAGTTCCATAAGTTTTTTCATCTCGTCAACATTATCTACAATGCTTTCAGGTGAAAAGTCCTTCATACTTTCAAGCTTAAGGCTCACATTCATAGAGGCGCCCTCTTCTTCCGTTAGCTTGTTATCAACACTAAAATTTAAAGAAAGGTCTTGGTGCTTTAACACATCATTAAAATTGTTCTTATTAACACTAATAACTTTTTTATCTTCTACAGGCTTAGCCTCTTCATCAGGATTAAACTCTCCTAAGATCGTCATCTTATATGGGATCTCTATCTCTGCTGAACTGTCGCCTGTTGCGGGCTTGTAGGTTACGTTAATTCTCTCTTTTGGTGATTCTGATTGTTTACTCATCTGTTTTCCTTTTTTATATGGTTATTTCTAAGGCTTGTGCAATATCAATCTTGCACAAACGGGCATAAGCGTTGTTAAGATCATCAAGGTCCTCTGTCGTACGGTTAAAGGTGTTTAAATACAAACTAAATACTCTACCGGCTAAAACCGGTTGCCACTCATCTAAACGGTATCTGTCTATATCTCTTTTAAGCTCCTCTAATAGAGCCAAAGCCACATCTTTTTTACCAAACTCTACAGCAAGTTCGGCCTTCACCAAACGCCAGTGAAACCTATCTTCTTTGTTTATTGCCAAGACCGACTGTTCTTGTAATAATTCCATCGCCTCCTTCATCTGTTTTTTCTTTGCTAGGGCATATGCCTTTTCAATAATTTGTGTTTTTGTATCTTCAATATCTAAATCATTTTTACTAACACTTACCTCGCTTGAACTTTCTGCTAACCACTGCTTAAGCTTTAAAGAAGCGAATGGGGTGGTGTCCTTAAAATGTAAATCAAGTACACCATCATTTGCCTTTACAAAGGTGATTAAAGCATTTTTAACTTCATTAGCAGCCTTTGTTTGAGAAAGTTGGCTTAAAATATTAAAGGTCATAAAATGTCCATCAAGCCAAAAGGGAGATAAACACAAAAGGCTTTCAAGTTTTTCTAAAGCCTCCTCAAATTTTTCTTCTTCTACTAAGGTATCAATTTCATCTATGCTTAGTTCAGATGGCCCATTTAAAGGTGTCTTACCATCCGTGTCCATCGGTAATTCATCAATCTCTAACCACGCTAAAAGACGTACTAAACGAATTGAACGGACATTAAAGCTGTCTTTTGCTCGATAATATTGATGCAGTAATCCCGCATTTTTTTTCAAGGAACGAAGTACACTTACCGCCTCTTCATCTGAGGTGATTTCATTTATTTCACTCGTCTGACTCGCTACCTTAGCTGGTGTTTTAGCCACAACAGCCTCTGCTTCCAAAACCTTCTTCTCACGTTCTAAAGCAGATTTAAGTGTTCTAAAAACAGCCACATCTTCTTCTACACATAAGGAAAAGCTTGTTTCTAACTCTTTTAATAGAGGTAAGAAAGTGTCTACGTTTAAAGGAACAGCTAAGCTTCCTCTTTCATCAAACAACTCTTTATTCAGAGCCTCTTCTAACCATAATAGGGATGAGAGTTTGACTTTTTTAGATTTTGGAAAGAGATTTTGTTGGTAGGTATTCGTAAGTTCACAAAAGAGCTTTAAAGATTTTTCTAAACTTGAAACACCCTCTTTTTTCCAGGTAGCATAAGCCCACCAACAAAAGACCTTCGTATCTTTAGTCTGTGTACTCAGCAAGTCCAGTGAATCTATTAAGACGCTGTTCCAGTCTGTAACTACACCCTCTGTCATAGAATTAGTTTTGTCAATTTCAGCTTCAATAGCTAGAAAAGTATCTTCATATTTATAATCACTACCACAAGGTGCAGTTTCGCTAAGAGGAGTGAGGATTTGTTCAGACAAAATTAACCTTAAGTGTAGTTTTTGCCTTAGGCATAAAACTTAAGGCTCTTTAACAATTAACAAAAATAATCATTTTCTGTTATTTATGGATGTGATTTTACCACTTGTAAACTTTAGTTTATCTTTGAATAGTTAATATTTGGGAAATAAAATTATAAATTATCTTAATACATAAAAAAACGAGTTATAACGTTACATAATTATATATTTGAAAATTGTTGTAGGTATTTTTTAAAGTTTGAGAGAAAAGATGAGAAAAGGTAAATTCATAAAATCAAGCTAAAGCTTTTACATCTACCTGTGATTTTGAATCAATCCCATCAATAAGCGAATCAATATCAACATAATTATTTTGTCCCCTAATGCTATCTACATCAACACCAAAAAGGTGTTTTGTTTCGTACATTTTATTATATTTTTCTAAGATAAGATCTTCAGCCTTTTTCTTTAATAAACTTTTTTCACGCAAGGCATTGTCGTAAAGTTTTTTTAGGCCATTGAATTCAAATTCAAGTTCCTTAAACTTGACTTCTATGTTTTCTTTCTCATTTTTCATTTTGACATATTGTGTTTTTAACGTACCAACTTGATGCTTATTAGCCAATTTATCTTGAACAAACTCTTGGAACCTCTGTTTAAGCTGTATATTTTCTGCACTTAGCCTTGAGACAGCCTGTTCACTCAATAAATTTTTTGTTTTAAGGTTTTCGTAGGTATGCAGCATGCTTTCAAGCTCTGAAGAGTACTCTTTTGCTTTTGAGACTTTGAGTTCTTCTTTTAAACGTTTTATATCATCTTTGTACGCTATATTTTCGTCTTTGAGTTTTAGAATATCTGTATTCATATAAGCATTCTCATCTCTTAATTCATTGATAACAGATTGTGCATACTTATATCTACCCTCAAGTTTTTCATATTCGTGAAGAAAAACCTCAGTTTCCTCTTCTTGACTTTTAAGGGCAAGACTCTTCTCTTTTTTTACCTGTAGCAATTCATGTTGACTTGCCTTTAAGACTTGAACATTCTTATTATATTCTTTACTTGCACTTTCTAAACTAACAATTTTCGAATGATATTTTTCAAATTCATCTATAATGGAGAGTAAACACTGAGAAACATCTTTCATAACTAATCCTTATTATAACTTTGAACAAGGATATAATAAATAAACATGCTAAACACTAAATTTAGCATATAATAAATCATATAAACATATAAAATAACTATTTGTAACATCAAGTAGAGAAAATTATGTTTACTATTTAATGTCTCACTACAAAAGTGCTTTCTTTGACATTAAACTTTAGAAGTGCCCTTTATATATTCTTATAATGATTAACAAGAACCTTAAAATAAATCAAAACGCCTATATAAGGTACTTACCGTTTGAGTGTATGCTCTTTTTGAATCCAGATCTCATTTTTTGCCCTACGCCACTTTCTATCAACAAAGTACCCTGTAATCTTAATCCATCCATCCTTAGACACATTGCTAGTAAAAGAGCGTCTATCTTCCCATATGGCGATCACTTCTCCATTAATCTTATCATAAACGGCATTTTCACCTCTCATTCGGTAGACCCCTGAAGCCTTATTTGTACTTTTAGCTTTTTGAGTTGAAGAAGATTTTTGAGGCTCTTTTTTTAAGAGCTTAGGGAAAGGATTATCATCTACACATAGTCCTCGTGTACTTTTAGTTTTTATAACAGTAGTTTTTTTAAGGGCTTGACACTGACTTAAAGCCGCTTGTAAATGTCTATTTTTCTTTTCTATCTCTGAGGTATTTGAAGAAGTTTTAGATTTAGTGCTTAAAGAAGCAGTAAGTTCTTTTTCCAAATTCACCTGCGCCTGTTCAAGTTTTTTTATCTTGCTATTTGAGGATTGAAGCGATTGTTGGAGTCGTCTGTTTTCACTTACTAAAGAACTTGTTTTAGGCTCTTGTGAGCTTGAATTTGAACTAATTTTCGTACGTTTTAGTTTATTTAACTGCTCTATAAGTGCATGGTTTTTCTCGACCAAAATCTCAGCCGATGTGTTAAGTCTATTTCTCTCTTTGACACTTGCTTCTAGCTCTTGTTCAAGCTCTTGAAGTCGCTTAGCCTGAGTCTTAGCAGCTTGGTGAACCTCTTTAAGCTTTTCATTTTCAAATTCAAGCTCTTTGATATAAGATTGCTCTTTTTGCCTATGTAAATCTTGAGGCTCTGAGGCTTTGGGAACTTGTTCTTGAGTCTTGGCTTGACACGTCTCATAAGCACGACTAACCTGCTCATAGCGCGCTCTTAGTTCACTTACTTCATCCACCACACTTTGCATGCGCTCTACCATAAGGTCTTCAGCAAAAACAGTAGAGGCACTAAGTGTGGCTAAGAGTAGACTTCTTTGAATTATATGTTTAAATATCATTATTTTTTCCTCTTACTCAAGACGGCTCCCATCTCTAAATGTGGGGTATAAGGAAACTGATCAAAGGCGGCCATCTGTATAAGTTCAAAATCATCTTCTAAGACCTCAAGGTCTCGTTTTAAGGTCTCAGGATTACAAGAGATGTAGATAAGATGTTCAAAACGCTTACAGAAAGCTCTCGCCTTCTCATCCAGACCTGCACGAGGAGGATCAACAAAGAGCGTCTGTAGGGTGTAAGCATCAAGGTTTATATCTTTCATCCTTCTAAATTCTCTCACCCCATCTAAGGCTTGGGTAAACTCGTCCGCACTCATACGTACAAACTCGATATTATGCGTATCATTCAGCTCCATATTAACCTTAGCCGCCTGAATAGAAGACTTTGAGATTTCTGTTGCTAAGACCTTGTCAAATACACCTGCGAAAGGGATGGTAAAGTTCCCTGCTCCACAATATAGCTCCAAAAGGTCACCTGAAAAGTCTTTACACTGCTCTAGTGCCCAAGAGACCATCTGCTCATTAACATGGGCATTAGGCTGAGTAAAAGAGTTTTCTATCTGTTTAAAGGCGTATTCTTTACCCGCAAAGTCAAGCCTCTCCGTCACATAATCCTGCCCTATCACGACCTTTTGCTTACGAGAACGCCCAATGATATATACACCTAGGTCAATTGACAGCTCCTGCGCTAAGGCCTGCCACTTCTCATCAAGGCGGATATGATAAATTAAACTCACCACAATCTCACCCTCTACACTAGAGAGAAAGTCGATATTAAAGAGCTTCGTACCCATCTTTCGTCTATCAATCTCTTTTAGAAGACGTGGCATTAAATCTGCAATATGCTCATTAACCATAGGACATTGCTCTATCATCACAACACCCTGTTTATCCAGACGGTTCATGGCGTAGGAGATCTCATCTTCATTATGCCAAAGCTTAAACTCAGAGCGCGCTCTGTAATGCTCGCTTTTAGACCTAGCAATGTCATAACTTCCACTGTATAAAGGAGAAAACATAGCTTGTACGCTAGAAAGTTTATGTTCTAACTGAGCCTCATAATCTAAATCATACAGCTTACAGCTTCCACATACCCCAAAATATTCACATTCCACTATCTATTTCCTATCTATTTTATACTGGCAATCAGATTACCAATGAGCAAGTTCCACCCGTCTACCAAGACAAACACAAGTATCTTAAAGGGCATGGATATCATCACCGGAGGCAACATCATCATACCCATTGACATCAATATCGAAGCCACTACCATATCGATGACTAAAAATGGCAAAAAGAGTAAAAATCCTATCTCAAAAGCTGTTTTAAGCTCACTGATCATAAAAGCAGGAATGATGACAGACAGAGGCACATCATCTATGGTGTTTGGATTATCCATCTTTCGTATTCTAAAAAACAGGGCCAAATCTTTTTCTCGGGTATTTCTTATCATAAAGGTCTTAAAGGGCTTCGTGGTACGCTCAAAAGCCACCTCATACGAGATCTGCTCTTCAACATAGGGTTTAATCCCCTCATCATAAGCCTTTTGCCCAATTGGCTCCATTACAAACACCGTTAAAAAAAGCGCTAAAGAGACCAAAAGTTGCGTTGGTGGAATCTGCTGTGTTCCCATGGCTTGCCGCATAAATCCAAAGACAATAACAAAACGTGTAAACGTCGTGGTCATTAGCAGTAGACTCGGTGCTAAGAACAAAATCGTTAGCATCAAAATTACATTAATCGAGGAGACCAACTGTGCCGGTGAGTCAGGTGATGATAATGATAAGTTTATAGTTGGTACCTCTAAGGTCTCCGCAAAAACGGAGATACTTAGAAGTAGTACAAAGAAAAGTATTCTCATTGCTTAAGCGCTTCTGCCTTATCGAGTATGGACTTTTTCAAGTCTGCTTTCTCTTCATTTTTTCGTGCGTAGAAGTATAGCTCAACTCTGCGGTTTTTCTCCCTACCTTTGAGCGTTTCATTACTCGCTTCAGGTCTATAATCAGCAAAACCTGCTGCGTGCATTCGATCAGGCTTAACCCCACCGACTTGAAGTTCTTTTAACACAGCGATGGCTCTTCCTGCTGAAAGGTCCCAATTATCTTGAAAAGGACTCTTGCTTCCAGGAGGTTGATTGTCAGTATGGCCTCTTACACTGACCTCAAGTTCATTAGGTAACTCTTGCACTAAGAGTGCGATGCGTTTTAAAAAGAGGATAGCGTCTTCATTTTCTATCTTTGCCTCGCCTGGTTTAAAGGCCAAAGAAGCAGGCAAACGTAAGATAAAGCCTTGTTCACTCTCTCTAAGTGTCACCGCAGGACCTTTTCCCTTTTCCATCATCTCATTCATCTCAGCAATAGCCTGCTTAATACGATTAACCTGTTCAGAGCTTTCATCTCGGTTTTCAATAGGAGTTGATTCTAAGATACGCTGTTTAGAAATTTCTGTTTTCGTTCCACCCTCAAGTACGGACATCGCCCCTGCTAGTGATCCAATTGCCTCAGAGATCTTTTTAGCATCCATACTCGACATTGATAAAAGCAGTACGAAGAAACATAAAAGAAGGGACATTAAATCCCCAAAAGCCGCTAACCAAGCGGGAAGACACTGAGGACAATCACACGGTTTTGCTTTTTTACCCATGGAGCTTACTCAAATTGGCTGACTCTATCGCCAGGAGAGAGGAAAGAGAGAAGCTTTGCCTCTAAGGTACGTGGATTATCGCCTGCTTGAATCGACATAATCCCCTCTAAAATCACCTCTTTAACAAGGTTCTCTTCATCATTACGGATTAAAAGGATGTTGGCAATTGGCGCACCAAAAATATTACCAATCATCGCCCCATACATTGTGGTAAGTAAAGCAACCGCCATAGACGGTCCAATCGCTGAAGGATCTGCCATATTTAAAAGCATGGCAACTAGTCCAATAAGCGTACCAATCATCCCCATCGCCCCAGCAAACCCTGCCCACTGATCAAACACAGCGGCATTTCCTTTGTGACGGGTACTGGTTTGATCCATCTCGATCTCTAATAGATCCCGGATTGTATCCGGCTCATTTCCATCCACGGCCATAGAAAGACCCTGCTTTAAGAAGGTATTAGTTTCTGTGTTCGCCGCTGCTTCTAAGGAGAGAATTCCATCACGACGCGCTTGCGTTGCATACTCCACCAGTTTTTTAATTAACTCTTGTAAGTCTTCTTGAGGAGGCTTTACCGCAATCATAAAGATCTTCGTAAAGTTCTTCATCTGCTCCATCTTAAAACCAACAAGCAGTGAACCTAAAGAACCACCAATTACGATCAGCATAGAAGGAATATCGATATACGCACCGATACCAACACCCATTGCCATTGCACCAAACAGTAGTGCAAGAATTAAAACAAGTCCTATGACCGTTGCTAAATCCATTCAAACCCCGTAAAAATATTAAAAGTAACATTATTATTACTTAATTTTCAAAGAAGAAGCTTAAATCAGCCCTTCAATAGATAACTCAATGCGTTTTGTTAACTTCTTTATCCCAACATCGGTCATTTTAATAAAAAAATTACATTAAAATTCAAGCTTTTAATTTTCTAACCGAATACAGACCCAGTAACATAGATATAAGTTATTTTTAATATAAACTTTTTTATTAAAAATAAAAACCAACAAAGTTTAGTTTTGTTATAATCCCACAAAATTAAATAAAGAAGAGAAAAATGAGTTTATCTATCGTTATTTTAGCTGCTGGTAAGGGCAGTCGTATGAAATCATCTAAGGCAAAGGTTCTGCACACCATTTCTGGTAAGGAGATGCTCTATTTTATCATCAAAGAATCTTTAAAAATCTCTGATGATGTAACGGTTATCATCCACCATCAAAAAGAGGCTGTTCAAGAGGTAATGCAAGCACACTTTGGGGATAAAATTAACTTTTTAGTCCAAGATGCTGAGAACTTTCCAGGTACGGGTGGGGCCGTAATGGGGATTAAGCCACAACATGAAAAAGTGTTAGTTTTAAATGGAGATATGCCACTGATTACTTCTGAAGCCCTAGCTGGTTTTCAAAGTTCACAAGCAGATATCACAATGTCTATCTTTGACTTAGAAGACTCGTCAGGTTATGGCCGTGTAATAATTGGAGAAAATGGGGTAGAACGCATTGTAGAAGAGAAAGATGCAAGTGAGGCAGAAAAAGCTGTCTCAACGGTAAATGCCGGTATCTACTCTTTTTCAAAAAGTGTTATTGAGAAATACCTTCCAAAACTTTCAAACGACAATGCTCAAGCGGAGTACTATCTAACTGATGTTATCTCAATGGCTAAAAATGATGGACTTACCATCGAGCCACTCCTTGTGGATGAAGAGCACTTCAAAGGGGTAAACTCTAAATTTGATCTTGCCACAGCAGAAGAGATTATGCAAGGACGCATTAAAGAAGCATGGATGAAGACAGGGGTTATTATGCAACTGCCTTCAACCATTTATATCGAAGAAGGGGTAACTTTTAATGGGGAGTCTACTCTTGAAAATGGCACACGTCTTTGTGGAAACACACTGATTGAAAATGCCCATATCAAATCAGGTTCTGTGATTGAAGACAGCATTATCAAAAACTCAGATATCGGACCGCTTGCACATATTCGCCCACACTCTCACATCGAAGACACCCATATTGGAAACTTTGTAGAGGTGAAGAAATCTACGCTTAAAGGGGTAAAAGCCGGTCATCTCTCTTACCTAGGTGATGCACAAGTAGATGAAGGCACCAATGTAGGTGCAGGTGTGATTACGTGTAATTATGATGGTAAAGCTAAGTATCAGACCATTATTGGTAAAAATGTCTTTATCGGCTCAGACACCCAATTGGTTGCGCCTGTGATTGTCGAAGATGATGTTCTCATCGCTGCAGGAACAACGGTCACTGCCGGTAAACTTGAAAAAGGCTCACTTAGCGTCTCGCGTGCTCCTTTAAAGTCCGTGGCCAACTTCTACTACAAGTTCTTTGGTAAAAAGTAGCAGCTACTTTAAGCTCGCTATTGGCTGACGCTTGGGCAGTTTACATCCACTGTATTTTTTAAACTGCTGTAAGCCTCCTTTTAAATAGAAAACATGCTTAAACCCCAACTGACTGAGTCTTTGTGCCGCAAAAATTGATCTTGGCTCAAGTGCACAATAGAGCACAAATGTATCTTCTTTTGTATAGTGTTTTAGAATAACCTCAGGGTATTTAATCTCAAGAAAGCCGCGTGAAATTTTAAGTTCTTTTTCATACTCAATCGAATCTTTCACCCACTCATCAGGGTCTCTTACATCTATAAGAACTACCTTTTTCTCTTTCATCATCTTTCGTAATGCTTGTGCATTAATACCGCTACTTTGTGCTTTTGCTTCTTTTAATAAGGCCTTAGTCTCTTCACTCAGATTTGGTTTTTTAGCCCAAAGCGCACTGGAGCTTAAGAGTAAGGCGATAGTGAGCCACGCTAATATTTTCATGATTTTTCCTCATTTTGCTAGATATAAAATCATAACCTTTAAACGTGAAAAACACTTGACCTACATCAACACACTATTTATACTAAACAAAATTTATCTAACACTTCTACCGGCTACATAACCACTAGCAAAAGACCACTGCAGATTATAGCCACCGCAAGGCCCATCTAAATTCATCACCTCGCCACAAAAATACAGACCTTTTAAGACCTTAGATTCCATCGTTTCAGGACGAATCTCTTTAAGTGAAACCCCACCACGTGTAATCATCGCCATTTTAAAGCCATCATGCCCAATTACAGTTAAGGGAGTCCAGGCTAAGATCTTAATCAAATCAGCACGCACCTGCCCTTCTAGTTTATTAAAACCAAGAGTGTAGTCTGCACCAACCAACTTACACAACTCTATACTCAAGGCCTCAGGAAGCAGGCTTTTCATTAGCTCAAGGGTGGATTGATGTGCATTGCTATCAATCTGTTTTTTGAAATGTTTTAAGAGTTCATCCTCATTTTTTCCCTTAGTCAAATTGAGTAACAAAGGGACTTCCCCGTACTTAGAAATAAGAGGCGTTACCTCTCGCGCAAAGTCTAAGACTACAGGTCCACGAATCCCTGTCTTAGTAAAGATAAGGTCACCCTTAGCTCGAAGTTTTTTAGCCTTTTTAAGATCCACTTTTAATTCAACCTTGGCAATGGTGTCTGCGCGACAGTTTTGCACCCATGTCTCTTTCACTTTTAAGGGCATCATTGCAGGAAACAGTTCTGTCACCTTATGTCCAACCGACTCAGCTAAGAGATACCCATCTCCTTCAGCGCCCAGTACAGGATATCCCATACCACCCGTCGCGACAATCACATTGCCTGCCTTGTACTGTGTGTCTTGAGTCTTCACGCCTTCAATCTTCTCTTTATCAAAAAGCAGTTCTTGCACTTTTTGATTACACAAGACCTCTACACCCTCTTTTTGCATCTCATTTTCTAAGGCCGTTAAAATCGTGCCTGCATTATGCGTAATAGGAAAAACACGATAACCATCAGGCGCATGCGACTCTACCCCAATCTCTTGAAAAAAAGCCCTTAATTTTTTATGATTAAAAGCCTCAAGAGCAGGTGTCATAAAACGGCCTTCTCTACCAAAGCGTGCCATAAACTCATCATTAGCAAGGGTGTTTGTCAGGTTGCATCTTCCCCCACCCGTGGCCTTGAGTTTAGCACCTAGCTTTGATAATTTTTCTAATAAGAGGACTTTTTTTCCCACTCTTGCCGCAGTGATGGCAGATATCATTCCTGCTGCCCCTGAGCCAATTACAATCACGTCATATACTTTCATTAGTGCAATTATGACCAAATTAGTGTAAAATACAGTAAAAATAAAAGATTGTGCCATGTTTCCTAACTTACTAAAGGATAAAAAAATCCTTCTTGGTGTGAGTGCTTCTATCTCTATCTATAAGTCCTTAGAACTTATCCGCCTCTTTATCAAAAGTGGTGCGCAGGTGCGTGTGGTTATGAGTGAGTCTGCTAAAAAGTTCATTACCCCTTTAACTTTTGAGACCATTTCGATGAACAAAGTCTTACATTCACAAACCGAGTCTTGGGATAATGATCTAAACCATATCAAAATTGGTGAATGGGCCGATCTTTTTATTATTGCGCCAGCTTCAGCAAACACCATAGCCAAACTCTCTAATGCAATTGCGGATAACCTGCTTTTACAAACTGCCCTTGCTTATCCTAGAGAGAAACTTCTATGCCCTGCAGCCAACACCCACATGATTAACAATCCCCTCATTAGTATTTCTATGCAAAACCTCGAGCTTTGCAACTATACGATTATGAAAACTCAAACCAAATTACTTGCATGTAATACTGAGGGAGATGGGGCCTTAGTAGACATTGAAGAGATCTACTTTGAAGCGGCTAGAATACTTTTAAAAGATCCTTTTTGGAGTGAAAGAGAAGCTATTGTCACTGCCGGTGGTAGCATAGAAAAGATTGATGATGTACGATACCTTTCTAACTTCTCTTCAGGTAAGATGGGGGCATCTTTGGCCCTTGCACTTTTTTTTAAAGGCGCTAAGGTTCATCTTATTGCTTCACGCTTTGCACTCAGAGTACCCCAGAGCGTGAAACGCACCGAGGTACAAAGTTCACAACAGATGTATGAGACCCTGACTCAAACCCTAGAAGCGTCAAGGAACAAAGAGAAAAAAGCCTTTTTATACATGGCAGCGGCCGTAAGTGACTATATTCCTGAAACACCGCATCGGGGTAAACTCAAAAAATCTGAGATTGGAGATACGTTCACACTCAACATGAAGCAAAACCGTGACCTTCTTGCAAGCCTTAATAAAGACAAGCTTTATGCCATAGGCTTTAAGGCTGAGATGGACGCGGAACAGGGTTTAAGTAATGCAAAAAACATGTTAGAAAAAAAGGGCTTAGATGCTGTTTGTTATAACCTTTTACATGATGATAAAAGCTTTGGAACGGATGATAATGCCATCGAGTTTATCACCCCTAATAAGCAGACTTCGCTTTGCACTAAGGACAAATTGAGTCTTTCGCTTGAGCTTGTCGAGTTATGTAAGTCTTTATAAATGATTTTTCAAGTACAATTAAAGACTTTTAAATGAGATACTTTTTCTAAATGGGACGCACGTGAATCAAGCAAGACATATCGCTATTATCATGGATGGAAATGGGCGCTGGGCAGAACAACAAGGCAAAAAGCGCTTTGTTGGGCATGAGGCAGGTTCTGAAACGGTTAGAGAAATCACTACATTTTGCTCAAAACATCCTGATATTGATAGATTAACACTCTATGCCTTTAGTACAGAAAACTGGAAGCGTCCAAAGTTAGAAGTTGAGTTTTTGATGAAACTTTTGGCGAAGTATCTTAAAAATGAACTCCCCACCTACCTTGACTTAGGCGTGCGTTTTGAGATGATTGGTGATGCCACACGTTTTTCATCTGCCCTTCAAAAACAGATTAGCATCTTAGAAGAAGAGACCAAACACTGCACTAACCTTGTCCAGCACCTTGCCCTTAACTACGGTTCTAGAAATGAAATATTACGTGCAGTCAATTCACTTAAATGCTCTGATATGATCACCGAAGAGAGCTTAAGTAATGCCCTTGATTGTAAACATGATGTAGACCTATTAATACGTAGTGGAGGCGATCACAGACTCTCAAACTATATGTTATGGCAAGCGGCTTACGCAGAACTCTTTTTTACCGATACGCTCTGGCCTGATTTTAGTAGTAAAGAGCTCGAAGATATAATCAATTCATATAAAACAATAGAACGCAGGTTCGGAGGACTTAAATAATGTTTACCATAGAATACGCACCTCAAATGGAGGGCTTTGTTGCTGCCTTTGTTATTATCATCGGCTTAGCTTATGGCTCTTTTTTAAATGTTCTCATCTCGCGCATACCTAAGGATGAAAATATTGTTTTTCCAGCCTCACACTGCCCAAAATGTAATACACCTCTAAAGTTCTATCATAACATTCCTCTGTTTTCATGGCTTTTTTTAAGAGGAAAATGTGCCTTTTGCAAGGAGAAAATATCTATTCAATATCCTCTGGTTGAACTATTAAATGGTCTTATCTTTGCAGCGGTCTTTTTTAAATTAGGTCTGAGCTATATGTCTATTATGGTTATGCTCTCCTTTAGCTTTTTACTGGCACTTTCTGTTATCGATTTTCATATCAAAATGGTGCCAGATAGCCTTAACCTACTTGCCATGACTACAGCGATGTTTGCTGCAATGAGCCTACAAGGTTTTATTCTTAATTTTCAAAATACACTTTTGTTTGTAGGTGGCTTTGCCCTACTTCGCTACTACCTCTCTTACTTTATGAAACGTGAGGCCTTAGGCGAAGGTGACTTGATGGTAGCGGGAACCATGGGCGCTATGGTAGGCGTTCAACTAGGCCTTATGGCGATTTTTGTTTCTGCTATTTTAGCGCTACCGGTGATGCTTTTAATGCGAAATGAAACAGATGAATCTAAAATGGTACCCTTTGTTCCTTTTTTAGCCATGGCACTTTTTATTGTTTATATCTTTGATTTTGCCTTTTTAGACTACTGGAATAGCCTTTATGGATAAACTCAGAGGCTACCTGCTTTCTAATTTTTCGCAGATCTATTTTTCTATCTTTTTACCTCTGTATGTCATTGCTTCGGTGATTATGCTGGTCAAAATTGCGGCCTTTACCTCTGTTATTCAGTTAAATCTCTTTGAGATGGTTAAGCTTTATCTTTTTATGCTGCCTGAGTTACTCTTTTATACCCTTCCCGTAACCTTTTTTATCTCCGCTGTTATGACCGTTTCTAAACTCTCTTTTGATTATGAGATGATTGTGATCTTCTCTTTAGGGGTGAACCCTTCAAGTATCTTACGCTTTTTTACGAAACTTGCACTCTTTCAAACCGCCTTACTTATTCTTCTGTTTTTTGTCGTAGCCCCACACACTAAAAACCTTTATAAGAACTTTTTAAAGGTTAAAACCACTGAGGCCAAGTTTAATATACAAGCTTCTGAGTATGGGCACAAGTTTGGTGATTGGCTTATTTTTGTAGGCAAAGATCATGAAGAAGGACACTTTTCAGATGTCATCTTGTTTAATCAACAAGAAGAGGAAGAGACATTAATCGTCGCTAAAAATGCCGATATCGTTAGTAAAAAAGGGGTCTTAAAACTTCAACTTGAGACAGGAAAAGGCTTTACCTACTCTATTGACTCGCTCTCACAAATGTCTTATCGTAAAATGTTTATTAATGATACCACCATTGCACGAACGAATCAATACAAAGACACCTTACAATATTGGCTCAACCCTAACCAACGTAAAAAAATGACTAAAAAATTCACCATCAATATGCTCGTTGCCCTCTTTCCTCTTTTGAGCGTTTTACTCATACCTACTATTGGTATCATTAATGCACGCCATCAAAAAGGCTTTACTTATGCCTATATCTTTCTTGCTGTCATTTTATATTATGGTCTAACCTTTGCACTAGTTAAGCCTATAGGTTTGTACAATATTGCTCTCATTACTATCTCAACCCTTAGTATTGCCACCTACCTTTACTACAACAAAGTGGTAAAACGCTACTAATGAAGGTTAAATTCATCCTCTCTTATAACGGTGCTTCTTATGAAGGTTCTCAAGTACAGGCCCATACAGATAACACCATTATGGGCGAAGTGTACAAGGCTTTACACGCTTTAAACATTGAGACAAAACTGCACGCTTCAGGTCGAACGGATGCAGGGGTACATGCCTTTAGACAGACCATGCATTGCGAACTTCCTGCTTTTTGGAAAAGTCCTTCTAAACTCAAATCCCTGCTTAACCATAAACTCCCTTCTTCTATTAAAGTTCGCCATCTTAGTCAATGTGAAGATGATTTTCATGCACGTTACAGTGCTAAAAGAAGAGTCTATAGATATATCCTCTCTTCAAAAGAATCTAACCCCTTTGAAGATGCCTTTGTTACCTTTATTAATGCTCCCATTGAGCATGACCTCCTAGCTAAAGCCATTACTGTTTTTGAAGGAGAACATGACTTCTCATCTTTTAAAAAAAGTGGCTCTGATACTGGCTCAAACATCCGAATTCTTTACAAAACAAGACTCTACACTTATAAGGACAAAACCATCTTATATTTTGAAGCCAATGGCTTTTTACGTTCTCAAATCCGCTTAATGATTGCCTTTTTACTTAAGATTAATACTGGTGAATTGTCCATAGACCAACTCCGCGAGCAGTTAAATAACACACAAATACATAACAAGAAACCTGCTCCTGCCAATGGCCTCTATCTAAGTAATATTATCTACTAAGTCACAAAGTAACTAAATTAGTCTTAGTCTAGTTGACTAAGGTTTATTGATATTTCTTGCATAAAATAATAAAATTTTGCTATAATCCTTTCAAAATTAATTTAAGGAGACTATTTTCATGGCTAAACATCAGTTTCAGACCGAAGTCAATCAAATTTTACAACTTATGATCCACTCTTTGTACTCTAACAAGGAGATCTTTTTACGCGAGCTTGTTTCTAATGCTTCAGATGCATTAGATAAACTCAATATGCTAGTACTCACAAACCCTGAGTATAAAGATATTAATTTTGCTCCAAAAATCGACATTAGTTTCGATAAAGAGGCAAAACAACTTATCATCTCAGATACCGGTATTGGTATGGATGAGGCAGACCTTATTGCTAACCTTGGTACCATCGCAAAATCAGGAACTAAAGCATTTTTAGAAAACCTTTCTGGCGATGAGAAGAAAGATTCTCAACTTATCGGTCAATTTGGGGTAGGTTTTTATGCTTCATTTATGGTTGCAGATAAGGTTGAAGTGACTTCACAAAAAGCGGGCACTAACAAGGCTTACAAATGGACTTCTGAGGGTACAGGTGAGTATGACTTAGAAGAAGCAACACGTGAGGGGCATGGTACGACGATTGTAATGCACCTTAAGGATGAAGAAGAGGAGTTCTTAGAAGAGCACCGCTTAGACGCCATCATTAAGAAATACTCAAACCACATCCCTTTTCCAATTTTTATGGATAAAGAACATTATGTCGCTGCTGAAACAGATGATGAGGGTAAAGAGACTAAAGCGGCTACAACAGAAATCAAAAATGAGCAGATTAATAAAGCCAATGCCCTATGGTCAATTGCTAAGGCAGATATCTCAGATGATGAGTACAAAGATTTTTATCAAAGTATCGCACATGACTCAGGTGAACCACTTACATGGATGCATAATAAGGCTGAAGGTGCGGTAGAGTACACAACACTTTTTTATATTCCTGAAAAAGCACCAATGGATCTGTATAGAGTTGATTATCAAACCGGTATTAAACTTTATATTAACCGTGTTTTCATTACCGATGATGAGAAAGAGCTTATGCCAACGTACATGCGTTTCTTACGTGGTGTAATCGACTCAGCTGATCTTCCTTTAAATGTTTCTAGAGAGATTTTACAGTCTAATCCGGTTATGGCTAAGATTAAAAATGCTTCTGTTAAAAAAGTGCTTTCTGAACTCTCTAAGATGATGAAAAAAGATGCTGACAAGTATGATCAGTTTTATGCTGAGTTTGGAAACTGTCTTAAAGAGGGTATCTACTCTGATATGGGAAATAGAGAAAAGCTTCTTGAACTTATGCAGTTTAATACCCTTAAGTCAGATGAAAAAACTGATTTAGAAAGCTTTTTGAAAAATGTAGATGAAGAGAAGAAAGAGATTTATTACTTAACAGGTAAGATGGCACTTTCTATGCTTAAAAACTCTCCGTCATTAGAGCGTTTTAAGGCCAAAGGTATTGATGTACTTATCTTAAATGAAGAGATTGATACTATTGTTTTCCCAATGGTAACGGAATATAAAGAGTACAAATTTGTCAACGTAGCTGACGCTAAATTTGAAGAGAGTGAAGAAGAGAAAAAAGAAGAAGAAGAGACTTCAAAAGAGTTTGAAACACTGCTTAAAGAGTTCAAAGAAACCCTTGGTGAAAGTGTTAAAGAAGTTGAGATCACTTCAGACCTTACAGACTCTCCTGTATGTTTACGTATTGATAAAGAAGACCCATCGTATATGATGTCACAGATGATGGCGCAAATGGGTAATGCTGGTGATATTCCACCAATCAAACCTATTTTACAGATTAACCCTAAGCATGAGATCCTCTCTAAGTTAAAAGACTCAGCGGATCAAAACCTTATCAATGACGCTGCGCATGTTCTTTTTGATCAGGCAAAAATCTTTGAAGGTATGGAGGTAGAAGACACTTCTGCTTTCATCTCAAGAATGAACCGCATCATGACAAAGGCTTTATAAGCCTTTTTGCACATAAGCCTAAAAAGAAGTTATCTTCTTTAGGCTTTATAAAACACAAAGATGTAAATTTCGTGTATCTTAGTAAGCTGTTTAAGCTATAAGTTAAACTACTTCAATTCTCCATCTACAAAAACAGAAACAATTTTCCCCTCTAGCACTTCATCCTTATAAAGACTTTGTTGACTCTGCACTACTGTACTCTCTTTGGTATCAAAAAGTACTAAGTCCGCTACCTCACCCTCCGCTATCAGTCCTCTACGTTTTTTTACCATCTTCGCTGGGTTTAAGGAGGTTAGTTCACTGAGTTTACAAAGGCTTATCAGTCCTGTTTTAACAAGTTTACTATAGTACAACTGTAGTGCCACTTCTATGGCCTCAGTTCCAAAGGCTGCGTCACTAAAGGCCACCTCTTTGTTTACCTTAGATTGTGGAGAGTGTAAAGAAGTGAGTACGTCTATTTCCTCGTTTTTCAAGGACTCTCTAAGTGAGTTTTTTCCTTTTTCATCTGCTAGAGGTGGGAAAATTTTAGCGTAAGTATTAAAACCATCACAAGCATTATGATCAAAGGCAAGGTGATGAATAGAGATCTCTGAAAAGACCTTAACACCCTCTTTTTTAGCCTGAGTAATCATCTCCAAAGAGCGTCTTGTAAAAAGCCCTTTAAAAAGCACCTGTACATCAAAATAGCGCGCGATTTCTATCATCTTGCTGACATGCGTAATCTCGCCTAAAACTGAGATACCGGGTAAACCTAGTGTAGCAGAGACCTTCCCTTCAAACATCACCCCATTTCCATTTAAGGCCCTGTCTTTCACCGAGCAAAAAACTGTCCCTTCATACATCTTCATATACTCAAAGATACGGCGAATCAGATTATTATCAACACTTGAGTCCAAAGAGGGAGCAAGAGCACCTTGTTTAAGTAAAATAGCAATGTTACTTAATGCCTTATCCTTTTCACTCCCCGCACTGCCTTCAGCTTGTTTAGTAGCACTAATCGCAGAGCTTATCTTTGCACCTTCAAACTTTCGCTCTAGTACAAACTCTAATACGATTTCATTGTTAATAGCCGGTTGAGAGTCAGGGTTTAACACCACTGTACTCACCCCTCCTTTAATCGCAGATTTGGAGAGGCTTTTTAATCTGGACATATTGAGCTGCCCATCCGCTAAGGAGACATTTAAGTCAATGAGCCCTGGAAGAAGGTAGGCTCCCTTAGCATCCACCACATCCTCTCCTGAAAGATTATCTGCTATTTTAGAGATGACACCTTCTGTAATTTCAACATCCCCTTTGCGTTCTCCATTGGCATCACATAAAATAGCATTTTTAATAATCATCAAGTATTCCTTTATTTATTGATATAATTCTAACAAAAAAGTTCTTAGGGTATATCGACTATGAAGAAAAAAGCACTACTTTTAATACTAATGTCTCTACTCAGCCTGCATGCAGAGATTGACCCTTACACGCAAGGTGAGATCTTGTATGCACAAAAGGGATGCAATGGTTGTCATGGGATTCATGGCGAGGGAATGCATGAATATCCTGTTTTAATGAACAAACCGAAGTATCTTCTGGTTCAAAAGATTAAGTTTTATCGCGGGAAAAAAGGGGTAATGAATCAAACCGCTCAGATTATGATTCCCTTTGCTGAGGACCTTAGTGATGAAGAGATCTCCTATCTTACGAGCTATCTTTCAGAATATAAAGAAGATAAAAATGCACCCAAATATGACATTGAGTATGAGAGTTGGGGAGATGGCGGGAGTTAAGGCTACCTTTTAACCTCTTTTAAGATCTCATTGACCCGCTGTGTAAACTCTTTAACATTTTTAGCACCATTGATTCTATGGCCTAACTTTGAACCATTGGCATCGGTAAAATAGAAGGTTGGTGTACCTACAAATTTAAACAATTCAGGTACCTCTTCCTCGTTAATGTCCATATATACAGGAACAAAGTTCTTCTGTATAAGTGCTTTTACCTTTGTATCTTCAAAGACTATGTTTTCCATATACCAACAAGCGTCGCATCCCTCTTTAGAGAGCATTACCATCACGCTCTTCCCCTCAGAAAAAGCCTCTTTTTTAGCATTTTCATACGAAGTAGACCAATTAGACTCAGCAAAAATTGCCATAACACTCACTATAAATATAAAAACTATTTTCATCTACAGCTTTTCTAAAAGTTCATCAGCCGGAATAAATCCGATTACACGCTTACTTTTCACCTCTTTGCCATTTTCATCAAAGAAGATAAGTGCAGGCGGACCAAAAAGATTAAACATTTTACTTAAGGCTTTTTCATCCTCTGTATTTTCAGTAACATCGGCTTGAATGAGTACATAATCTTTCCAGGCTTCTTTTACACGAGCATCAGAAAAAGTTAAATGCTCTAGCTCCTTACACGCCGTACACCAATCTGCAGCGAAATCCACCATTACCTTCTTACCTTTTGACTCGGCTAAAACTGCTTCTAGCTCAGCAATAGAGTGAATCTTTTTAAAGCTGTTCTCTTTCACTGCTGTGCTAACACCACTGCTAATGGCTACTGGTTTTGCAATCAGTTTTTCTAAGGGGTTGGTTAAACTGCTTGCTCCTGTAACAGAGCCTATAAAAAGTGCTAAAGCCACTAAAAAGGTCATCAAGCCTAAACTCTTACTTGCCGCGTAACATGGCCCGCAAAAGCTGTTCTCTTTTCGTGTATCAAAGGCACCCACACTCGCTGCAATAAACATAAACAGCGCAGACCATAAGAACATTACGATACTCGCATCTAAGATACGGCTTAACATCCATACCGCAACGGCTAGCATCATCACACCAAAGATCGATTTTACCGCATCCATCCAAGCACCTGGACGAGGCATAAACTTACCAGCACCTGTTCCTACAATCAAGAGTGGAATCCCCATTCCCATTGATAGAGCATACAGCGCCATACCACCAAGGACTGCGTCACCTGTTTGCGAAATAAAAACAAGAGCAGAGGCCAATGGCGCTGCGACACATGGTCCTACAATCAGTGCGGATAAAAGTCCCATAATCGCGATTGAGGTATAGCCTTTTCCGCTTCCATCTGACTTTTTATTAAGATAAGACTGTACCGACTGTGGCATCTGAATCTCAAATAGACCAAACATAGACAGGGCTAATAGAACAAAAACGGCAGAGAAAACAGCAATAACCCACGGTGTTTGAAAGGCGGCTTGTACCCCTGCTCCTGAAAGTCCTGCGACAATACCGGCTATAGTATAGGTCACGGCCATCGCTTGCACATAGATCATTGAGAGTACAAAGGCTTTTCTTGTTGTCATGTTTGAGCCATGCGAAACAATTACTGAAGATAAAATAGGAATCATTGGAAAGACACAAGGGGTTAATGAAAGTAAAAGACCAAACCCAAAGAAACCGATAATAATATAAAAAGCATTACCACCTGAAAGAAGCGCTGCGATTGGGTCTTCATCTGCTGTCTCTTCTTGTGCAGTCACGGCTGCTGTTTCTTGAGTATCTTCAGTAACTCTATTATCTGACTCTATAAAAGTCGTTTGCGCTGAAAGTTTAGAAGCATCCACTTCAAGCTCAAAACGTGCGGTGCTTGGTTCATAGCACAGACCTTTTTCAGAACAGCCTTGGTAATTAACCAATAAAGTGAATGCTTGTAATCCTGAGTCTTCAGTTGTCTTTAGCAAAGGAACATTGATTTCCTGCCCACTAAAATAGACTATTTCACCATCATGCTCGTGGCCTTCAGGTAAAGTGAACTTAGCTAATGTAACACGCTTTGATTCTATCTCAACAGAGACCTGTCCCTTATAGACATAAATATCATCTGCAAGTGTAAAATGTACCACTGCCTTGTCATCAACCACCTCTGCCTTAACAATAAAGGCCTCTTCTAAACTTAAAAATGTATTTTGTGCGAAGAGAGGAGAAAAATATATAAGAAATAATGTAGATATTAACATTAATTTTTTCACTGAAAATCCTTTTAAAATAAAAACTGTAATACTCACTCTGAGTTCATTAATATATAAGAGCAATTTTACCCTAATTCAGGACACTTTGCGTCTATATATATATAATTATTGCATATTAAAATGAAGATAGTGTGAATAAAACTACCTAGACTCACATTCTAAACAAAGTTTGTAAATAAATTGTGTAGTCATTATAGGATAATTCATTTATTATGTAAGTGATAAAGATTACAGAATAATATTAGTTGATTTCTGGTTATAAGTATTAAGTAATGTTATTTTACAATACTGGCATATTTTAGAAAGGTTACTTATGGATGCTAAAGCCCTTAAAGAGATTACATCTGAACTCAGCTTATTGTATGTTGAAGATGATGTTAACTTAAGAGAAGAGACAGCCAAGCTTTTTTCACATCTGTTTAAATCTATTCAAACAGCTGAAAATGGTCAGGTTGCTCTTGAAAAATTTCATACCAATACCTATGATCTTATTGTTACCGATATCAATATGCCTGTGATGGATGGTGTAGAGTTTAGTCGAAATGTACGAGAAACGAACCCACAGCAAGCCCTTATCATCACCTCCGCACATGATGAGTCAAATTATCTACTTGAGTTGATTGATATTGGTATTGATAAGTTTATTTTAAAACCCTTAGACATGCATAAATTTCTTTCCACGCTTGCTTATGTTTGCACCAATATATCCAATCAAAAACTCATAAAAAAGTATAAAGAAGAGTTAGAAACTTCTAATAAAAAACTTTCTCAAAACAATCTTGAACTTGAGAGTATGGTAAAGATACTAGACAATAAAATTATTCAAATGAATCTTTGCAACAACATCATACAAAAGATACCACAACAGTCCCCAAAAGATGCTATTAACACCATCAGTAGTACGCCGCCTAATGCTAAAAAAAGTCTGGTTAAAGAGAGTAAGGATCTTTTTGTCTATAATGAATATATGGTCCACAACGACCTCGAGCGTTTACAAACCCTTGAAATCGACATGGACGCTATTATTTCCTTGTTTAAACATCAAAAAGACATCAGTAAAGAGAGCGTTTTACATCTGTCTAACAGCTTAAAAAAATATGCCCATATCTTAGAGACTTATGCCCTGTTCACCTCTTTATCCAAAGAGGTTTCTGCTCTCTCATCTGCTTTAAAAGAGAGCCCTGATGCTCTATCAAAGCCTTGTGATGAGATAAAAATGCTCTTAGAGAGTTTTATTTATGTATTAAAAAAATGGCATGCTTCCCTTTTTGATGAAGGGGTAAAAAATCCGAATATTTATGATCAGTCCATGATTAACGATATCCAAACTATTATCATCTTCCTAGAAGGTATAGACGAAGCTGAAGACAAAAACCTAGAACTTTTTTAACCCTTTACCTCTTGTCTAATATACTCTACAAGCCACATACTTCAATGGTTTATATTTTTTTAACATTATTCGCTTTATAATAGTTATATGTAGTAATTATAAAGGAGTCTGAATGGGCAGTAAACGAAATATGCTTTCTAGTGATATAGATGACCCATCTGAAATTGACGCAAACACACACAATGACCGACGTAAAAAGTCTAGCCAACAAAAAATTGATGAGAAACGACATAATAAACCTGGTAAACCTAAACGTGTCTCTGTATGGGTAAAAGAAGAGGTTCTTGAATACGAAAAAGAGCTTAAAGAGCTTCAGATAGAACTCTTAAAAATGCAAAACTATATAAAGGATAAGGGTCTTAAAGTGCTCATGATCTTTGAGGGTCGTGATGCGGCAGGTAAAGGTGGTACCATTAAAAGAATTACAGAACACCTTAACCCGCGTGGAGCAAGAGTTGTTGCACTGGATAAGCCTTCTGATACTGAAAAAAGTCAATGGTATTTTCAGCGTTATACACATCACCTGCCCTCAGCAGGAGAGATTGTTCTGTTTGATAGAAGTTGGTATAACCGTGGTGGGGTTGAGCCTGTTATGAACTTTTGTACACAAGAAGAGCATAAAGAGTTTTTGCATGAGGCACCTGAATTTGAACGTATGCTTGTAAACTCAGATATTCTTATTTTTAAGTTTTATTTCTCTGTTTCAAAAAAAGAGCAAGCAAACCGATTTAACAAACGAAAAACAGATCCTTTAAAACAGTATAAACTTTCACCTGTTGATGAGAAGTCACAAGGTATGTGGGACAAATACACCATTGCAAAATATTCTATGTTACTTGCTTCGCACACTGCTCATGCACCTTGGACTATCATACGTTCAGATAATAAAAAGAAGGCAAGAATAAACACTATCAAGCACATTTTAGCTCAAATACAGTATCCTAATAAAATTAAGGCAAAGAAGCTGGTTCCAGATAAAAAGATTTTAATTTCTGGTGAGAATGAAATTAAGATTATGGAAAGTAGTATGTCTTTGAAAAAATATTAAATTTTGAAGGAGTAAATATGAAAGGTGTAATTTTTTTTACATTAATGGGCCTTGCACTAGGGACTGTTTTTAGCGGTTGTGAGCGTAACGACTATCAGCATCCAATGCATAGAAATGGCAGTAAGTAAGGTCCACTAGCCTCTTTTAACTACAAGGGGCTTATTTTCTTACAAACTTTAATAACTTTGCACTACTAAAGTTTGTACAGCGGAAAAGCGGACTTTAGAAAACTAACTGTGGTGGTTTTACGAAGTAAAAAGTTTATACAAAAGAGAGAATCTCTTTTTCTATATCTTCTTTATTAATAATCGTATCTTGCACTACTTCTTTACTAAAAAGTTCATTGATCATATTAGGTATTTCTAGACCTGCTTCTTTAGCAATAGACTTTAATGCGTCAATATCATGTGCATCCATTTCACCCGTTAGCGCATTTGCGATGGTAGGAGAGAATTTTGTCCACTCTGCTGTTGAGTAAGCAATGGTTTTAATATCTTTATCAGCACAGGTCTCATTTGCCTTGAAACAAGTCGCAGTATGCGGATCCATTAGATAACCTTTTTCAAAGGTCTTCTTAATGTAGGCCTTCCCCTCATCTCCATTACAAAAATCTGCTGAAAAAACAGAACGAAGTGTATACAGTTCATCATCATTAAGGATATAAACACTCTTTTCTTGAAGTTCCATCATCAACTCTTTCGTTCTTACGGCACCAAACATATCAAATAAAATACGTTCAACATTAGAGGACTTTAAGATGTCCATAGCTGGTGATGTGGTTGAGATTACAGATGAATCTCTTAGGTCATACTTACCTTCGTTGATAAGACGCGTAAGCACATTATTCTCATTTGATGCAATAATAATTTTTTCAACAGGCAGTCCCATTTTCATCGCATAATACCCACCTAAGGCATTTCCAAAGTTTCCACTTGGAACATTCAAATAGACGTTTTCACCCATCTTCGCTTCACCTTGACGTACTAGTTCAAGATAGGAATGAATATGATAAATGATTTGAAAGATAATACGTCCGAAATTCACAGAATTAGCCGCGGATAAAGAGATATGATCTTCTTTGAGTTTTGCCTTGAAGGTGTCTGAATCTAAAAGTGATTTAAGTGCATTTTGAGCATCATCAAAATCACCCTTAATCCCAATAACCTTTAGATTTTCAGCATCTTCTGTAACCATCTGAAGACGCTGAACATCTGAAGTCCCACCATCAGGATAGAGACATGCTACTTGTACATTTTCACGATTTTTAAAAGTCTCAAGTGCAGCGGGGCCAGTATCTCCACTCGTTGCAGCTAAAATAAGGTAGTTCTCTTTTTTCTTCTGAGCAATAGAAGAAAGTACCACACCAAAGGGTTGAAGTGCCATATCTTTAAAAGCACGGGTTGGACCATGATAGAGTTCACTCACATACAAGTTCTCTTGTACTTTTACAACTGGAACGGGGTTAGTAGCATCATCAAAATCATCATACAGATCAAGGGCCTCATATAAGACATCTTTGTCAATATCAATACCAAAACTAAGTAACATATCCATTGCCATCGTCTTATACGAAGAGTTAATGTGTTTACTTAAAAACACCTCACCTAAATCAGGAAGCTTCAAAGGAACATAAAGTCCTCCAAAAGAGGCAATTGGGCTTAAAATTGCTTGAGAAAAGCTAACATTATAAGGGCGTGTTCCATCATTTCCGCGAGTTTCAATAAAGTTCATAAGTATCCATCAAATATTTTTCGAAATTATAGCGTAAGTTGTATGAAGTATGAAAGGGTGTGCATTTAAGCCCAAGGGCCATTGGCCTTGAGCTAAAATCACACTCGTTTCGTGTAAGTATTTTAGCGCTCGAGGTATTTCTCTTTAGCACTTTTATTAAGGCCCGTTAACTCTCGTGTAACGGAGTGCATCAGTTGTTTCGCCTTATAATCATCTTCTACTGTGCTAATAAGACCTGTCTTCATCCACATTGCATAGAAGGTGTTGTAGTTAATAGCTTCTACTACGAGTAACCAATTCAGTGTTTTCATATAAGGATCATAAGCAGAACCTTTGAAACTCTCTAAGACCGAATACGTTGATAAGAGGTTTTTCTCTTTACCCACATTATAAGGGATATAAATTAAAAGGCCAAATATCAGTAACTTCATAAAGAGTTTAGCACCAAAGAGCTTCACTGATGACTCTTTATGAAAATATAAGAACAGAATTAAAACAATCACTGAGACGATGTTTAACAGACCTGCTACCAAAGACATGAAAATCGCAAAAGGTGGGATATACAGCATCTTAATCGCGGTATCACCATATTCAGCTAGTTTAATTTCAAAGTCTTCTTCTTCAGGAAAGGCTTGATCATAATATTTAGCGCGTAACATCGGCTTATAAAGACGCTCATAAAACCCTGTTAAGTCACCTTCTAAGATCATCTGATACATAATCTGACCATACTTCTTCTCTTTATACTGCAGCATAATCTCTTTTTTGTACTGATGGGCAAACTGCTCAAAAGATAGCCCTAACTTCACCCGTTTAATACCCGTTTTACCTGCAAAGTTCTCTTGAAGTTCACGTTTTTGCTTTTGGAAGTGCGCATCTACTGTTTTCATATAGCCTGCAATGTACTCGCTCTTAGAGTAGTTAAATGAACGCTTAACATTAATACCCACACTACGTAACTGCGCCACTACTTTTTTGCGAACACTTGGATGTTTAAAAAATTGCTTTTGCGTTAGGTTTAAAGGGAGATTATCATGCTCTTTGTTCCATTTTGAAAAAGTCTCTTCTTCAATTACCTTACTGACCATACGCGTCACAGGACAGACACGTCCTTCACACCAACGTGCAGGATTAATATCATGACCAAAATACTTTTTCATTATGCCTTCATACTCTGTCTTACCCATGATAGAGCCATCTTTAACAAAATAACTTATCAGTTCTCTGTTTAGTTCAGGTGCTTGAGAAAGGTTTGCATTTAAAACATTAGTGTATTGTCGTACGTTGATGCGGTACTTTGTATATTCACGTTTAAGGTCTTTGGTAAACTTCTTATACTTCTCATTTAGCTGCTCTTTAGAGTCAATTTTTGAGAATTTTTTATTGACCTCTGTGATGCCATCACTATAAAGGTCCCAATCTTCTTGAATACGCAGTGCCATATCCTCAAACCGGTAGCGAGCATCATTATAGTCTTCTTGAAAATACTTATGGATATAGATGTCAAAAAAGCTCTCTTTACCGCGTGATACGAACTTTTTAATCAAGTCTTTATCAATTTGCGTAAGTAAAAAAAGATTCGATATCATCACCTTGTCATAAATAGAAAGGTTATCAAGGTTTTCTTTAGGAATAAAAGAGGAATATCCCAATTTTCCAGTGAGCATACCGTACTTAAAAAGCTCAATATAATATGACTCATACCGCTTGTCTTTGTTTTGCTTTACAATCTCAAAAACTGCCTTATTAAGTCCTTTATGAATTCCAAAGTAAGTACCTACCGTTAGCATCACCACCACAATAACCATCACCCCTTGATGAAACTCAAAGAATTTCTTCACAACAAGATAGTAAAACGGTAGAAGAAGGAGCGTAATACCCACAGAAGAGATACGATTACCAAAGGTCTCTAAGGTCTCAAGTAGATCCTTATCCACATGTGTAGAGGTCACAACATCTATCACAAAGCCATTATAATAAGACTCAAAGCCAAGATAGATAAGCTTCGCCACAATAAGGGCCACCATAAAATATAGGCCCATTTTAGGCAATTGAAGTGTCTTCATCTACAGGCCTTCACTAAAGTCAATAAACTCTTCATGTTCAGGTAGTTGTGTGGTAATCTTAAGATTACGGTTTGACTCTTTCACATCAATCTTATGTTTTTTTACCCTTACCTTTCCCTTGGCATCAAATTCAGCATCTTCATGAAAGATATGAATCTTATATTCTCCATCTTTGGTCTTGTATTTTCCTGTTTGAAAAATCTCTTGGGTATGGGCTACCGCGTAATGCATATCCGCATCATCTGGAAGGTATAAAACCGAGTCTTTTGGAAGGTTAAAATCCTTACGTTTACTCTTAAGACGTTTAAATAGCTCTGTGTTTAACAGGGCAATCGTTTTTAAAAGTTCCTCATTTGAGGTGGATGAATCACGATCTTCAAGTACGGGTGCAATGATGTCATAAACATAATTACCATCAATCACTTCAACCTCAATACGCCCATCAAAGGCAGCAACTACATCACCCTCATCAATCTGTTCATCTTTATTCGTATAAACACTGTGTGTTTTTAAGATAAAACCATCTGCTTGAATATTATGGATTTCATCAATCACTTCAGCATCATCGGCTAATTCTGAAGTATATACTGGTGACTTATCCGCATCAAAAAAGACGATCTCAAACTTTTTAATATGTGAGCTATCTGCATTTCCATTCACCACAAATCCACTTTGTAAAAGGTGGATTTTTTTAATAATATAAGGCTTATCAAAACGGTACTCTATAAAAGGTAGCTCTTGTGCATCAAAGACAAACTCACTGTTAAAAGATTTCCCTTTAAGATCACTCATATGTGACAAACCAATCTTTGGAGTAATTTTTTTGTAGGCTTTTTGCAAGACCTTCTTCTCAATAGGTAAAGACTGTTTAAACAGTACAATCTCAGGTGCGATACTCACCGGGTCTACTTCTAACTCGGCTTCTTTCTTGGCACATCCAATGATAAATACCAATACCAATAAATAACTTACTATATATCTCATTTAACCTCTTTATATCACATCTGTCTTCTTATTTGACTCTTATTATAATAAGAAATGACTAATGCTTGGTAATGCATAGAGTTCTACATCTATCTACTTAGAACTTTTATACTATATTATGCCAAAGTTTTGGGAGTTTTGTATAAAAAAAGGTGATTTAAAAAGAAAGTTTACCTGAGTGAAGACAAAAGCCATTCATGATAAGGTGCAGAAGACTCTATAATAGGCGTACAGATAATTTCAGGTATGTCATAGGGGTGAAGCTCAATGAGCCTGCTTTCTAAGGCCTTGTAATGACTCGATGCTGTCTTAATCATCAAAAGATGTTCATCATCTTCACAAAATTCACCCTCATAAATATAATATGACTTCACCCGTGGAATCTGTGTAACACAAGCGCATAAACCCTCTTGTACAACTACACGAGAGATCTCTTGGGCCACCTGTTCACTAGGAACTGAACAGTACACTATCATAAGGTAATCTGTGTTCCTATACCCTCAGAGGTAAAGAGTTCTAAAAGGATAGAGTGTTCTAATCGACCATCAATGATATGCGCCTTAGAGACACCCCCTTCAATGGCTTCTAAACAAGCGTCTACCTTAGGCACCATACCACCATTAATCGTACCATCTTCTTTTAGGTCTTCTACCTGTGCTTCACTTAAACTAGACAGAAGTTTTTTATCAGCGTCAAGTACACCTGGAGTGTCTGTTAAGAAGACTACCTTATTGGCTCCAATCGCCTTAGCCACTTGTGAAGCCGCAAGGTCAGCATTAATGTTATATCCAGGGTGGCCCATCTCTTCACCTGCTGCAATAGGAGCAATAACAGGTACAAACTTCTCATTAATGAGATTATGAATCACTTCGGCTTTCACTTCAGTAATTGTCCCCGTCAAGCCCCATTTTGCATGCTCTTTTGGCTCAGCCAAGATAAAGTGTGCATCTTTCCCACTCACCCCAATCGCCTTAGCACTGTGTGCATTTAAAAGCGAGACAATTCCACTGTTAATCTCACCACTTAAGATCATCTCAACAATACGCATCACCTCAGGCGTGGTAACACGCTGACCATCAATAAACTCGGTTTGAATATTGAGCTTATCGAGCATATCTGTAATTTTCTTACCGCCACCATGTACAATAACAGGTTTAATCCCTACTAGGTACAAAAGTAAGATATCTTGAGCAAAACTCTCAATAAGTCTTGGGTCTGTCTGCGCAGAGCCACCATACTTAATCACCACAATCTCTTTGTTAAACGATTTAATAAAAGGAAGGGCATCCAGAAGTGTTTTTACTTTATCAATTTTAGCTTGCATCTATTACTTACTTTTTATTTATTTTTCGCAATTTTAACATATTCTTGGACATTTTCATGGACAGTCGCTTCAACTTGTATCTGAAGGTCTAAATACGACAAAGGAAGGCCAAAGCCTTCCATTTTTACCGCGTCCTTATGCGTGACTAAAAGTGTTTCAGCATCAAAGGCATCCAGAATTTGTTCAAGTTCACTTTTACTAAAGGCATGATGGTCTGGAAAATAGACCTTATCTATCACCTTTGCAGGCAGATAAGGATCAAGCCTTTGCGGTTTAGAAATGGCTGTTACCAAGACCATCTTCTCTTTTTCATTTGAGATACTAACCTCACGAACAAAGTCTTGGTTTTCTTGAAGTACAAGGGCTTCTTTACCCTTCCATAAACGTTCTCTAAAAGGTCCTGAAGGCAGACAAAAAAGATTTTTTTGCTCAGACACAATAAGAATATCAAGCTTTTTTATAAAATGTTTGCTGTAGGCATCATCTAAGAAAATCAGTTTTGCACCCTGCTCTTGTGCCAGCTTAATACCCTCAACCCTATCTTCAGCAACAATAACCATAGCCTTAGGTAAAAGATGCGCATACAGCATCGCCTCATCCCCACTGGTTTTCACATCACATAAGATCTCTTTAGCATTAGAAACAAGATGTACACCCTGTGACTCACGGCCATAACCTCTTAGAATAATCGCCACACCTTCAAATTTTTGGGCTAAGGCGACAGTTAGCGGTGTCTTTCCACTTCCACCTACAATTAAATTACCCACACTAATAATGGGGATATTAAAGTCTATAGGCCGTGCATTTTTATATTTAATCCAGACAATGAAACAGTACAAAACAGACAGAGGAAAAAGAAAAGCAGAGAGAAGCTTTTCTAATGGACCAGGTGAAAAAAGGTATTTCTCACCCCAAAGTATTAGTGCTTTTTTCAAGGTTTAACTTAGATCCAATGTTTTGTAATATTGATAATAGTATCACAAACATAATCTACGTCTGCATCACTCATATCCGCATAAACAGGGATGGAAAGGACCTGTTGAAAGTTACGAAGGGCCATAGGGTAGTCATTAACACGAAGTGAATATTTTGACTTATAATACGAAAGTAGATGTAAAGGAATATAATGAAGACCAGTTTCAATACCCTTTTCTAAAAGTTCTCTAGCAAATGAGTCACGGTTCTTTTTCACCTTAATAATAAACAACGAAAAGGTGTGATCTTTTACAATCTCAGGCAGGGTAATATGCGCCGCACCTTGAAGCTTTTTCGTATAACGCGCGGCAATCTCTTGCTGACGCTTAATTGCATTGTCTTGCTTAGAAATCTGTGCTAAGATATAAGCCGCATCAAGCTCACTCATATCATATTTACTTCCAATATCGACAACATCATACACATACTGAAGGTTCTCATCTGGTGTTACCATAGCGTGGTTACGAAGCAGTTGTGCACGTTCAAGAAGATCCTCATCATCTGTTACCATCATACCACCGTTACAGACATTTCCCTTAAGGTGAGGGTTAAATGAGAAAGTCGTTATATCTGCACCCGTTGAGCCAATCTTTTGAGATTTATAGGTACCGCCAAGAGCCTCACTCGCATCTTCTACAATACGAATATTGTAAATCTTAGCAATATTATATAGGCGTTCTAAATCGATAGGATGACCACCAATATGGCTTACAATAACCGCTTTGAGTTTTTTTGACTGATTACTTGATAAAATAGTCTCTAACTTATCCAGATCAATATTATAACTCTGCTCTTCTGCGTCCACAAAGATAGGTTCCGCATCAAAATGACGCACAACCTCAGGAACAGAAGGGTAAGCATTAACTGAACATAAGACCTTATCTCCACGCTTAAGATTAATCGCAAGCATTGCAAGATGAAGGGCTGATGTTCCATCCGACGTAGCCACTGCATACGAAGCACCTGTGTACTTTACAAAGGCAGCTTCAAGCTCTTGTATTTTATTGGTCTTAGTTGTAAGAACCTCTTCTAATTGTGCTTTTTCTTTATTGTCAATACTAGGTCGGTAAAACGGTATCTCTTTTGCCATATCTTTTTCCCTTTTTAATTTTCTAATAACGAACAGTAACTCTCAAAATCCACCCAAGTAGATTTTATAAAGTCACCTTAAAGACCAATGTCCCTAGGATAATTAAAGTCGTGATTAATCGACCTACTGGTTAATTTTGCAATCAGTGGCATACGTCTTTTAAACTGATTGTGATAGATCTTTTTAATGATCATCTCAACAAGTTCAACTTCAAAACCCTCATCCAAAAGTTCTTGTTTTGAAGCGCGTTCATCCACATAGCGTTTTAACACAGCATCAAGTTGAGCATAAGTATAACCTAACTCATTCTCATCACTCTGTCCTTCCCACAAATCTGCTGAAGGCGGCTTATTAACGATACTATCTGGTACACCCAAATAACGTGCTAGTTCAAAGACCTCGCTTTTATACAGGTCACCTATGGGATTAACAGCTGAAGCCAAATCTCCATAAAGTGTGCCATATCCCAGCATGAGCTCGCTTTTATTACTCGTACCTAAAACCAAGGCACCCTCTCGTGCTGAAATATCAAAAAGGTTCACCATACGAAAACGAGAGGAGAGATTTCCGATACGAAGCGAAGAGAGACCTTCAATGTTATAAGCCTCTAAAAGCTTAGCAATATCTCGCGTTTCACTACGTAAACCAAACTTCTCACATAACTCATCCGCATCATCTAAAGAACTCTGTGAAGAAAATTGAGAAGGCATCTTGATATTAAGCAAGCTATCGCCAAATGCCTCGTGCGCTAGTACTGAAACCACCGCCGAGTCCAAGCCTCCACTTAGGCCTACAACCACATTCTTAAGACCTGTCTTTTCGACCTCATCTTTTAAAAAAGCAATCAAGTATTGTGAAACCTGTGCGTACTTACTCATTTTCTTCCTAAAATATACTTTAAGTCAAATCATTATATCTAATTTTTTTTATTAATCTACTTCCAATTAAACTAATCTATTTTTTTTAGATAAGTTTTAGATGTTATACTTCTACATGGATAAGTTTTTAGAAGCCATTGCGGAACATAAGGCCTTAGGGCATACACTTTTTTATAATAGCTCAGGCTCAAAGCAAGCCTATCAGTTAGGGGTTAAGCATATCAGTGCAGCAGAATTTCTAGGCTTTGCCCTCTTACTGCCTAATGCAGACCTTCACGTAACAAAAGCCTTTACATTAGTTGATTTTGAAAAAAAAGAGATAACAGAGATAACTCAAGGTCAACGTATTCGTCCTATCAAGCTGAAATCACTCTAAACTTTTACTTTTAAGAGCACTGTACACCTGTATTCATACGTTTTAACTCACTACAACTAAACCCTGCTGCTTGACGGGCACTTACATTAATCACTTTTTTACGCGGGTAACTTCCAGGGTAATGTTTCTCAATAATATCAAAATAACATTCATAAGAGACCTCTTGCACATCACAGGCATACTTAAACCAGATATCTCCCTTATGGACATGGTCGCACTCTTCTTCTAAGATAATGGCTAAAGCTTCTATAATCTTAAGCGCATAAGCATCGTCTTCAAGCTGTTTAAACTTCTCTATCATCATCGGTGTTACATCTAATCCATTAGCCTCTAAGTAGCGTGGAACTACTGCCATTCGCTCAAGCAGTTCAGGTGTCTTTACACTGGCTTCAAACAGACCCTCATGTACAGGCAAGTCCCCATAAAATGAGTCTAAACCCTTCAACAAACCTTCTAGCATCTCAAAATGGCGTACCTCATCACTGGCAATACTTAAAAAATCATCATAATAAGCCTTGGGCATCTCTTTAAAACGATAGGCCGCATCTAAAGCAAGATCAATCGCCGAATACTCAATATGCGCAATAGCATGTAAAAAAACAATTTTACCCCGCCTACTCTCAAGCTTTTTACGTTTAAGTACAACCGTAGAAGAGACCAGCGTGCAAAAGCCAATGTATGAAGGTTTGGTAAAGACCTCTGCTCCATGCGTATGATCAAAAGCGTAAGCATCATTAAGATAATCTTGATAAAAAGTCTTAAAAGCCTCGCATTTTTGCGCAGGGATTTGCATCTTCAAAATGCTCTCGAGTTGTGTAAAAAATTTCATATGGCTATTATAACGCGTCTTCTCTAAAGCCTCTATAACCTGAATATGCTAAAATTTGATAAAAAAAGAGTCATGAATGAAGATACAAGTTCAACCTATGGGACCTTATCAAACTAACTGTTATATTGTCACCATTGATGGCAAAGATATTATTATTGATCCAGGTGTTGGGGCTTTGGAGTGGGTTAAAGCTCATGTTACCAATCCTATCGCTATCTTAAATACCCATGGACATTTTGATCATGTTTGGTCTAACCATCAAGTGCAGGAGTATTTTAATATCCCACTGTATACGCCTAAGGGAGATGTCTTTTTACTGCAAAGCTCACAGATGATGCCTGACCTTCCTCCTTCTTATCCTGATTATGAACTTGAGGGAGATGCGGAGCTTGAGCTAGAAGGGATTAAAATTAAATTTAGACACTTTCCTGGGCACTGCCCCGGTTGTTCCACTATTGAAATTGAAGATGCAATGTTTTCAGGGGATTTTATCTTTGAACGCTCTATTGGACGATGTGACTTTCCCTTCTCTTCACCTGATCAGATGAAAGCATCTTTGCAAAAATTCAAAGCCCTTGATTATGACAAAACCGTCTATCCTGGACATGGTGGGCCAACAAGCATTAGAGCTGAACAGGCCAATGCAGACTTTTGGATTAACTCACTCTAGCTTTTAGCTAGGGTTCTTACTCGCATTCATCAGATCAAGTTTAAGTACATGCTTATCTAACACTACTGTCTTCATACTCGCCTCAAAAACTTTAATATCTAAAACACTTCCAATCACATTAACTTCTCGTTTACGCCCATCTTTATGACGAACATTCGCCTCAAAAACCACCTCATCACCTACGCGCACAGGCGATAAAAACTTACTATCACATGAGGCTAAAACTACATTAGGATCATTCACCGCAGCCATCGCAGCAAAGTCTGCGGCACAAAAGATAAAACCACCATGGACCAGACCAAAGGTATCCACACGCATCTCATCATTCGTAAGCAAGGTTACTCTTGCATAACCCTCTTTTAACTCATCTAAATCCCCACTATAACGATGATTAATCAGGTCATGCGTTCGTAATGTAACCGTATCATTAAAATTTATCTCAGCCGTATCTGCTTCTAGTTCTTCTTCATTAATCTCTTCTGCCATTATATTCCTTTGCTATATTTGTACTTACTATCGACTATTTTCTTATTGCCTTGATATAGACACGCTTAGGTGCGGGGTAACCTTCTACCGTTTTAGAGCTATCATCTGGGTCTAAAAAGCTTCCCAGACTCTGTCCCTCTATCCAAGGGGTACTTCTTTGTTCATCTTCTGTTGTCACGGTAATCTCTAAAACCTCAATGTCAATAAAACCTGCACGCATACACCAGTTTTTAAGCGCCTTTACTGTCGGGACAAAATAAATATTAGGTATCTTAGAGTAAGTCTTCTCAGGCGTTAAACAGATATCCTCTTGCCCATCGATCATAAAGGTATCTAAAAAGAGTTCAGCTCCGCTGTGCATCCCTTTAGCTAAGGCCTTTAAAGTACCTACAGGGTCGGGTCTATGATACAACACACCCAAACAAAAGACAGTATCAAATTTCTGCTCATAAAAAGGAAGGTGTTCCACCCCAAGCAGCTCAAACTTAATATCGCTTTTGACATAAAAGTTGATAAAATCAAACTGAGTTTGATACAAAGCGGAAGGATCAAAGCCTACAATCTCTTTGGGCTCTTGTTTGAGCATTCTAAACATGTAATAGCCATTATTACACCCTACGTCAGCCACGACTTTATCTTTGAGATTAAAATTGGGTTCTAAAAGATTGTACTTTAAAAAACTCTGCCACTCTGTATCGATAAAGAGCCCACACAGATCAAAAGGCCCTTTTCGCCAAGGCATCATAAGCTTAGCGACCTCTTTTATCTTAGTGCTTTGTGCCTCATTTAAAGGCTTAAGGCTCTCTACCTTAATGGTATCTTCAAAACTGCACTTTACCTCAAGTTCATCAAGCTCACTCAGAGCTTGACGTAGTGGCGCAATGTTTTTCCAGGTCATCCATTTTTGACGTTCTTGTCGAATTTCTTCTAAATTCACACACATTCCTTAAAAGTAGTAGCTTATCTTACCTTTTCTTTGCTAAAATAATTGCAAGAAGTCTAATACATCTTTAGGAACCCAATGCGTTTAGAAAAAAAAGCCACCATCACCGCGAGTGCCACTGCCACACTTTTAGTCATTATTAAACTCTTTATTGGCATCGTCAGTGGTTCTGTTTCCGTCTTGGCTTCCGCTATTGACTCCATGTTAGACTTGGCCGTCTCAATCTTTAACTACTTTGCCGTACATAATGCTGAAAAGGCACCTGATCAAAAATTCAACTATGGACGAGGAAAGATAGAAGCCCTAGCCGCTGCTATTGAGGGTCTTATTATTATGGGGTCTGGTTTTTATATCTTATATGCCGCCATTGATAAATTACGCCATCAACATGAGACCACCTATCTGCATGAGTCCATCTTAGTGATGCTTATCTCCCTTATTGTCACGGCTTCTTTAGTAATCTTTTTAAATTACGTGGCTAAAAAGACAGGCTCTATGGTGATTCGCTCAGACGCCCTTCATTATAAAACTGACCTCTATTCCAATGCCGCTATCTTGCTCTCTTTGGTCTTGATTCACTTTACACAGATTTATATGATTGATTCTATCTTAGGGATTATGATTGCTATTTATATTGTTTACTCTGCCTACTCACTCATTAAAGACGGGGTCTTGATGCTAATGGATGTGGCCATGCCTGATGAGATTGTCCAACAGATCAAAGATATTATCGAATCAGATGAGAACATCACCTCATACCATCAACTTCTTACCCGAGCTTCTGGCTCGGATGCCTTTGTCTCAGTGCATCTTGTTTTTAATATCTCTACCTCTTTATTTGATGCCCACCGTGTTTGTGATACAATTGAGAACAAGATCAAAATGATTGATGAAGATCTCAACTGGCACTTGGTGATCCACCCTGATCCTTATGATGACTCAACACTCAATGAAATGGAAGAATAATGAAAAAGCTTTCGCTGACTGCACTACTACTGACAACTGCACTCTTTGCCAATGAAACACCTCAAGAGGTCATTGACACTGGCGACAAGGTCTCAAAAGAGCTTCTTAAAAAACTAGGTTCCAAACTCAAACATGAACTCCAAAGCAATGGTCTTATGAGTGCTATCACCTTTTGTAATGAAAACGCTTATATCCTCACTGAAGAGATCAATCTGCATCAACTTGAAGGTACGACAGTGAAGCGTATCTCCTTAAAAGAACGAAACCCAGCAAATATTCCAAGTGAAGATGAAAAAGAGGTACTTGAGCAGATGCAAAAGAGCCTAGAGAAAAAGACTTTGCCAAAGTATATTGTTAAAGAGAATACAAATACCTATAAGTACTATAAACCCTTAGTCATTAAAAAAGAGGTCTGTCTTAAATGTCATGGGGATGTAAGTAAAAATGAAAAGCTCTCCAACTTTTTAAAAGAGCACTACCCTAACGATAAGGCAACAGGCTATAAGATGAATGATTTACGAGGCGCTATCTTAGTTGAGATAAAACGCTAGTATGCGCGAAAGCTTTACCTTTTTAGGCCTGCATGATCCTATCAGTGCGTGGTTGCATCTTTTAGCCGCCTTTGGCTTTTTAGTAGCTGGCTTTTTTCTTGTTCGCAAAGCCCTTGGCTCAAAAATGCGTATCACCTCTGTCATCTTATATACCCTCTCTTTAATCTTTCTGTTTAGTATGAGTGGAACCTTCCATCTTTTAGCCTACAAAACCACAGCACGAGATGTCTTACAACTTCTTGATCATGCCGCAATCTGGATCTTAATAGCGGGCACCTTTATTCCCATTCATACCCTCATGTTTAGAGGGCCCAAACGCTGGGGTGTCTTACTCTTAGTCTGGACCATTACCATTCCGGGCGTTGTCTTAACTACAGTTTTCTTTTCCACCATGCCTGAGTGGCTAAGTCTAAGCTTTTATCTAGGTTTAGGGTGGATAGGTGTGCTCACAGCATACTTTGTCATCAAGCAGTACGGCTTACATGAGGCTAAATACCTCTTTTATGGTGGCTTAGCTTACACCTTTGGAGCCATACTCGAATTTCTACGCTGGCCTGAACTCTTTGGTGGTATTGTCAATGCTCATGATTTTTTTCATGTTTTTGTCATACTTGGCGCTGCGTTTCACTGGTACTTTATCTACTTACATGCCGATTGGCCTGTTTACAAACGACAAATCTTTATCGTCAAACACGACCAAGCAAGAACCTATTACAAAGCCCACACCAAGAGTGACAACATCAAAGTACATGCTAAGAGTTTAGAGGAGTTAAAAGAGAAGGTCCATGAGGCTATACTTTTGAAATACGACAGAAAGTTTCCCATCGAGCAGATCACCTTGCAATTTTTTGAAGAGGAAGAGATCTATTTTACAGATAGAATGGCCTAAAAAATCAAGACAACTTTTTTAAAGATTTAATTTCACATGCGATTACTATTTTAACCTACACTTTTGAGCGTGTCTTTTTAAAGTGTATCTTTGCTTTTAAAGAACTTTATTAGGATGATTACTAACACTTGAGGAGGACAATACGAACTTGCTTCTGAGTTCATATTAGCTCCTGTATTTTGTTATAACTTTAGGGTTGAATTTGTATCTTTAATATCAGACTTAGGTGTAATGATGATATCAGCAGGAAATAGTACTGTATCAGTTACAACACTTAACCCAAAATCAATGATAAGAAAAGGTAAGACAAATATTATATATGCTGTAATTAACTTAGGTTGTACTTTATCAATCATAAAATTATCAGCACTTTGCTTTGTAGCAACGTATGGGTGACCGACACCATAATCCGATCGTGCTGACATTGTTGAACATCCACTAAATAAAAATACAAATATTATAACGACTATAATTTTAATTGTTGTCTGTATAATTTTCTATCCTATTGTTTATAACGGTCCGTCTGAGTAACACTAAGTCAGACTCCTGCCAATTGTTGTGCGTAGCGGAGTACGACAATTGGTTGGATGTCACGTTCAGTGGTCATCTGGACCCTTGTACCTTGACCTAAAGCGGCAACGTACAACGTTTGACTTGAGAAATATACACCCTAGCGGGCAAACTCTACCGCTCGGCTCTCGCGAATAACGGCGACCTTGATATCACCTGGAAAGTTCATCTTTGACTCGATCTCTTTGGCAATCTCTTTTGCGAGTAAAGAGGACTCATCATCATTAAGTAGTTCAGCATTGACAATAACACGAACCTCACGTCCTGCATTGATGGCATACGCCTGTTTAACTCCATGTTTGTCCGAGGCAATCTCTTCTATCTCTGTTACACGCTTAAGGTAAGACTCTAAGACCTCACGCCTTGCACCTGGTCTTGCAGCAGAGAGGGCATCACCCGCACATACGGCGGCACACTCTATGCTTTTAATCTCCTCTTGACCATGGTGTGCTGGAATAGCATTGAGTACCACTGGGTCTTCTTTATATGACCTTGCTAACTCTAAACCAAGTTCAACATGGTTACCACCCTTATCATGGGTAAGGGCCTTACCAATATCATGCAACAATCCTGCACGTTTGGCTAAGGTCTCATTTCCGCCCAGTTCAGCCGCAATAATTCCGGCTAAATTTGCCACCTCTAAGGTATGGGCTAAGGCATTTTGACCATAAGAAGCGCGGTAACGTAATCTTCCAATCAATTTTAAAAGCTCAGGATGAATGCCCGTTACTTGCATATCTCTAGCGATCTGTTCACCCTCAGCAAGCACAGAGTCTTCAAACTCATTTGTCACCTTCTCAAAGATCTCTTCAATACGTGCAGGCTGGATACGTCCATCTTCAATTAAAAGCTCTATTGTACGTGTTGCAATCGCACGTCTATAGAGGTTAAAGCTACTTAGGATGATAGCATTAGGTGTCTCATCAATGATGATATCCACTCCTAAAAGCATCTCAAGGGTCTTGATATTACGACCCTCTTTCCCAATAATTCGCCCCTTCAACTCATCATCATTCAGATGTACTGAGTTAATAAGACGCTCAGAAGCAAACTCACCAGCAAAACGTGAAGTTGCTTGTGCAAGGATATAGTTGGCCTTTTTTTGGCCCTCATCTTTTGCCTCTTGCTCATAACGTCTAACAATATGCGCAATCTCTTCTCGTGACTCTTCTTCTACTTTTTCAAGTAGTATCTTTTTTGCCTCATCACGGGTTAACCCCGCCCCACTTTCTATAATCTTTACCGCCTCATCTGAACGGTTTAAGTAATCTTCTTTTTGTCTCTGCATTGAACGTGTTGTACGTTCTAATTGTTGGTTAAGGTTTTGTGTTTTAGAAGCTTCTATCTTTAAACGACGAAGTTCTTCTTCTTTAAATTCATTAAACGTCTTCTCTTTATTAATAAGTTCTTCTGACTCATTTTTGAGTGAAGCCTGTGCATTTTCAAGCGCTTCATCATAACGTTTTTTCGCCTTTAGCTCAATCTCTTGGGCTTTAAAGCTTGCTTTTTGAAGCAGAAGTTCTGCCTCAGAATTTATCACCTTTGCCTTTGCTTTTGCCTGCTCTTCAAGAGCATCAAACTGGGCATTACTTAACTTTTTTGAGATCAAAAATCCGATTACTCCACTCACGGTGGCAATCCCACCGCCTAAGAGAATCTGATTTAACATGTAATTTCCTATATTTTATACTATTTGGAGTTATATAAATATCAGCTTGAATATCATAATCATCTGTGACTTTTTCATTACAAAGGCATTCATCAAGCTGAACAAAAATTGTAATGGGTTTTTTGGTTAAGGTTGGAAAGAATCTATCATACATTCCCTTACCAAAACCAACTCGCCTTGCATCTGTATCCACTCCAAGAACAGGCACAATAGCGACATCTACATTTTTAATTTTTTGAATTGTATTTTTGGGCTCACTTACACCGAAGTTTCCAACGCGTAGCGGCAATCTGTATGGTACCATCTTAAAACTTTCGCCCACCATAAACGGAACATAACATTTTTTAATCATACGCTTTTGTTTTTGTAATAGTGAACGTAAATCAAGCTCATATCCAAGTGGCAAATAAAAAAGAATAGCGTCTGGGTTTAACGCTTTTAATAGTTTTTCTAAACTCTTAATCGCCTTATGTTCTTTAGATTTTTTGTTATTTAAAGAAGCAGTTTCCAACTTTTTCATACAGAGTTTACGAAATGATGCCTTGTCTATACTCACCTTAAGCCTTAATAGTATAATATCGCGTAGATTCTTGAGACACATAACTATAATTTGCGTCTCAACTGTACCTTATGTTACAGACACTGTAGACACAAGATGCTACTATACCGATAATATATCTAAAGGAAATTATAAATGTCATTAAAAAACCTTCTCGTTAGCCTAAGTACTGTTTTTCTCTTGGGTGCATGTAGTGATTCATCACAAAATGAACTAAATTCGTTGGTATCTCAATCAGGATACACCCTAAAAGATCTTAAAGGGGTTGAGTATAAGGTTATTAAAGAGGGAAATAACTTTAGTGTTCAAGGCTATGAAGACAAGGTCATTATATTTGATATTTTTGCCACTTGGTGTCCACCATGTAGAGCCGCAGCACCAAACTTAGCAAACCTGCAAAGTAAACTCAACAAAGAAATTAAAATTATTGGTGTCTTAATCGAAGAAGACAAGTCTAATGCCTATGTGCAACGTTTTGTAGACAGCTATGGCGCACAGTATAGTATCTCAAATGCCAAAGATAATCACGCACTTTCACGTGCCCTTGCCGCCACTACTGATGTGGGCCAAGGTTTTCCTATTCCTTTGATGGTAATGTTTTATAAGGGAAAATATATCAACCATTACATCGGAGCCGTTCCTGAAGAGATGGTTGAGAATGATATTAAAAAAGCCATGGGAAAATAATGCTCGGTTTTTTTAAAAAGGGGCTTAGTAAGACCGCTGATGCTATTAAAACAGTTGTTCCAAAGAAAAAAGTCAAAATCTCTAAGGATGAATTAGAAGACATCTTACTCGAATCTGATGTACATTATGACCTCATAGAGAAGATTCTTTCTGAAATTCCTTATGAGGAAGTCAAACGTGAACATTTAGAATCAAAGCTTTTAGCCTGTTTCAATTGGGCTTATTATGATGAAAAAGAGTATACCTCTCCTAAAGTGCAACTTATCATCGGTGTTAATGGGGCTGGAAAAACTACCACTATTGCCAAGCTTTCTCAAAAATATCTAAATGAGAGCAAAAAAGTGATGCTCGGTGCAGCTGACACCTTTAGAGCTGCTGCAATTGAGCAACTCACACGTTGGGCGGATAAGATCGGGGTTCCTATTGTTGCCACCCAACAAGGCCATGATCCTTCTGCTGTTGCTTATGACGCTATTGCCTCAGCAAAAGCAAAAGATTTTGACAATGTTCTTATTGACACAGCAGGACGTCTACATACGCAAACCAACCTAGCTAATGAACTTAAAAAAATTGTGCGTATCTGTGACAAGGCACATCCTGGTGCACCGCATGAAAAGATCCTTATCTTAGATGGGACCCAAGGTAATTCGGCCATTGATCAGGCCCGTGCCTTTAATGAGATGGTCGATATTGACGCCATAATCATTACTAAGCTTGATGGTACGGCTAAGGGTGGTTCTGTCTTTAGTATCGCCTTTGCTCTTGAGATACCTATCATTTTTATCGGAATGGGTGAAACACCTGATGATTTAGTCGCTTTTGATAAACGTGAGTTTGTTAATGACTTTTTAGATGCGATATTTGTAGAGGAAGCGTAGAAAGGGAAAAGGGAAAAGGGAAAAGGGAAAGCGTTGCGAAAATGCTCTCTTTTTTTCATTTTATTTCAATTTGCTATTTTTTCTAAGCTCTATCTTCTAGATAAGTACAATACACAAGACATCAACATAAGGAAGCTCATGTTCATAACCTCCCTTCCCTCTCCCCCAATCTTTGTTTACTTTTTCCAAAGGAAAACCCATGGCTAAAAAGAAAAAAGTACTTTTTGAGTGTCAAAACTGTGGTCTAACTTCACCAAAGTGGATGGGTAAATGTACCAACTGTGGTTCATGGGACTCTTTGGTTGAACTCAATGAGCAAGAACAAGAGATTATTAAACTTACCTCCACTGCAACAGGGAGTGCTAAGGCCAAACCTATTACCGATATTGTCGAAACTGAGGTCGAACGTTTTTCATCCGATGATACAGAGCTTGACTTGGTGCTTGGTGGCGGGATTGTTCCGGGCTCATTAACACTTATTGGTGGAAGCCCTGGTGTAGGAAAGTCTACCCTACTTCTTAAAATAGCCTCAAATGTAGCCAGACAAGACAAAAATACCTTATATGTCACAGGGGAAGAGTCAGAAGGACAGATAAAACTCAGAGCAAACCGCCTTGAAGCAAACGATAAAAGCCTCTACCTTCTTAGTGAAATCAGACTTGAGCAAGTACTTTTGGAATTAGCTGAGAGAGAATATGAATGTATTATCATCGATTCAATTCAAACCCTTTACTCAGAAACCATTACCTCTGCTCCTGGTTCTGTAACACAGGTTAGACAGATCACCTTTGATCTGATGCGTATTGCTAAAGAAAAAAAGATTGCGATTTTCATCATTGGACATATTACAAAAGAGGGCTCCATTGCGGGGCCTAGGGTCTTAGAACATATGGTCGATACGGTTTTATATTTTGAAGGTGACTCTTCTCAGGAATTACGTATACTACGTGGGTTTAAAAACCGTTTTGGTCCCACCTCTGAGATTGGTGTTTTTGAGATGAAAGAAGAGGGACTGATCTCAGCTAAAGATATCTCCTCCAAGTTCTTTTCTAAAACTAACGCTCAACCCGGTTCTGCCTTAACAGTCATCATGGAAGGCTCACGCCCCATTATCTTAGAGGTGCAAGCCCTCGTTTCAGACTCTTATGCCCCCAATCCTAAGCGACAAGCCACCGGTTTTGAAAATAATCGTCTCAATATGCTACTTGCCCTACTTGAGCGTAAACTTGAAATCCCACTCAATCAATATGATGTTTTCATCAATATCACAGGTGGTATCAAGATTACCGAAACCTCGGCTGACCTCGCGGTACTTGCCGCCATCATCAGCTCTTTTAGAAACCGCGCCATCTCCAAAGAGACTATCTTCATTGGAGAAGTCTCCTTAGTTGGTGACGTAAGAGAGGTCTTTCAACTCGATGCAAGACTCAAAGAGTCCGCCCTACACAAGTTCTCAAAAGCCCTCATCGCTAAAAAACCTTCTGATACCTTCGGTCTAAAATGCTACGAGGTAAACGAAGTAACCAAACTCATCGATTGGATGTGAGCACGGAAAAATGAAGGCCCACTGCTGGGCCTTCATCCGTGCGAAACTAGAGCTGTTGTTCGCATAGCGAACCAGCGCCGGTTTAACATAAATAAAGAAGCGAAGCTTCCACAATAACGAAACCGAAAGATGCCATAATTCAATTTCATAAAAAAAAGACGAAACAATTCAAAAAACTCTACCACCCCAAAAACAAAAAGAAAGAAGACAAAAAATAGTTCGCAATAAAAATAGAAACAGCCGAATAAACCACTGCCTTAATCGTCGCCTCACCTACGCCTCTTGCCCCACCATGCGCGAAATAGCCCATATAAGTTCCAATAGAACTCACCAAGAAGCCAAAAACAACCGCCTTTATTAGACCACTGCCTATATCAGAAAAATGCCCTAACTGCATAATGGTATCTTGATAAGCAGTGGGGTTAACACCCAGTACATTCGTAGAGATTAGATAAGCACTTCCTATGGCAACAAAATCAAAACTAATGACTAATAGCGGCAATGAGAGTGTTGTAGCGATTATGCGCGGGACAATCAGATAAGCCTTTGAGTCTACCCCAAGCGTTTCTATGGCATCCACCTGTTCAGTAACACGCATGGTACCTAGCTCAGCAGCCATCGCACTCACGGCTCTTGAGATCAGCATCAAAGTAGCAAAAACAGGCCCTAACTCTTTAGTGATAGAGACAAAAATGGTATATCCCATAAAGCTCTCCACCCCAAAGTCATGAAAGCCTTTATAGAGTTGAATAGACTCTACCATGCCTGTAAACATCGCCGTTAAGACCACAACGCCTATCGTCCCAATACCGATTATATCAATCTGTTTAAAAAGAAGTTGCGAACGTGAAAAGCATTGAAAAAGCAGAGGAAAAACACGAAGTTGAAAGAGGACAAACAGACCTAGGTCATTTAGTCTTAAAACACTCTTTACAAGAGGAGAACCAATCATCGTAAAAAAGCGTTCAATCATCTATATTCTCCCTCTTAATATGCAAATTGTAACCAAAAAAGAGAGAATTAGCTCTGAAACCCTCCCAAAGCTCTTTACAAACTTTTTCACTTTGCTATAATGTAGGTAATTTAGTTGAGGAGTCCTATTATGGCAGAAGAAGAAAACACAGAAGAGACAGCAGAGGCTGCGGCACCCGAGAAAAAATCAAACCTTGTTTTAATTATTATCGCCGTTGTTCTTGTCCTTGTTCTTGCTATTGTTGGCGTTGTTGTCGTGATGCTTGCTGGTGGAGATGATGAACCGCAAAACTCTGGCTCTCAAATGCAAAAAGAGAAACCAATGAAGATGATGGACGCGATGGAAGTGGGTCCAATGTTTCCATTAGATACCTTTACGGTCAACCTATTAAGCGATAGTGGTCGCCGTTACCTAAAGGTACAGATGAACTTAGAACTTGATGGTGAAGAGTTGGCAGCAGAGCTTGAGAGTAAGACCGCTGTGATTCGAGATGTTGTGATTCGTCTATTATCGTCTAAAACCTTAGAAGAGATATCAACGGCTAAGGGAAAAGATAAGCTTAAAGAGCAAATTGTAAATCAAATGAACCTTCGTTTACGTGATGGAAACATCCGAAACGTTTATTTTACAGAGTTTGTAGTTCAATAATTGATAGGTATCGACCTCATTAAAATGGAACGTATGAAGGGCTCACTTGAGCGCTTTGATCAGAAGTTCTTGCACCGTTTTTTATCTACTGATGAGATAGCACTGGTTAAAAACTATAAAACTGCTTCAGGGTTTTGGGCGGCTAAAGAGGCTTGTTCTAAAGCCTTAGGCTGTGGTATAGGAAAAGAGTGTGGCTTTCATGACATTGTACTCTCTAAAACAGCTAAGGGGGCGCCTGTACTAAGACTAAGTGAAGCCTTGGTGCAAAAGTACAAGATTACTGATATCTCTGTTTCCATTACGCATGATGGAGATTATGCAGTTGCTGTGGTGGCGATAGAGGGAGAAAAACCCTAGTTAAGGGCTAAAGCGTTTTTAGCATTTTGACTTAGTTTTAGCTCTAGGTTCGCTACTCTTGTTTTGAGTGCATTCTTTCCCGTTTTGTTAAGATATTGCATTGCTAACTTGCTACTTTTAAATGCCAGAGAGACCTTATCTTCCGCCTCAAATATTTGCGCTTGCAAATAATAAATTTCAGCTCTGTTTTTCTTCTGTTCTAACATACGTTCTATCATAGTATGCGCAAGTGAGTAACTTCCCTCTTCGATACACACTTCAACCATCTTCTTGGAGAGAAGGTAATTGTTTTTGTCCTTACGCAAAGCCTCTTTTAAAACATTTAAACTTTTTCGACTCTGTGCATTTTCATAATACGCACCAGCAAGCTTTGTAGTCTCTAAGGCATTTAAACCATTTTTACTCTTTTTTTGCGCCTCATATAGCTTAATACCTTCATCATAATTTTCTTGGAGGATATAAGCATCTGCCTTCACAAGAAGAAGTCGTCTTTTCTCTTTGATATCTTTAACATGAGAGAGTAGTTCACTGCTAAGGTCTAAAGCAAGCTGGGCTTCACCCGCATTCACATAAGTCTTAGCCATTTTATATTTCACATCTTTATAATCTGCATTAAAGACTTGAACCTTTTTAAAGTCCTCTATCGCCTTAGCAAATGATCCTACTTCTGTATATAGATTAGCTCTTTGGTAATACACTTGTGCAAAGCGTTGAATATCGCCTATCTCATTACTAAGCTTATTGATCTTATCTTCAGTACTACCTAAACATAAGCTAACCACCGCGACTATCAATATAACAACTTTTCTCATGATGCTCTCCAATTCCTAAGTGGTATAAGTATATTTAATATAATTTCTTTAATCAATATAAAATTTTATCTATACTTTTATCTTAAAGCTTAGCTAAAAAAGTCTCTATATTTAACAGTACAAATATTATAAAAAATTATATATAACAGTTTAAGCGAGTTTAGGGGGAATTAGTCTCAAAATTTTGTTTAATTTTATTAATTTTGATTCTTAAAATAAAAAAAGAGGGGATCAAACTTAAAATATATCTTGAAAAAAAAGCTTTTTTATCAAGAAAAATGCTTTTTAATCGCACAAACAGATCAACCACCACCTACAAAGTCTAAAAGTTCAATCTTATCACCATCATTTAGTTCATGTTGCTTCCAAGCATCTTGTTTAACAATGTTCATATTAACGGCTGCTGCCATTACCTTATCAACAATATCTAAGTCTTTCATAAGACCTAAGAGTGTGATTGTGCTTTCGTACTGTTTCTCTTCACCGTTTACAATAAAAATCATTTTTATCCTTTTTTTCTCATATTTATACGTATCTCTTTTCTTATATATCTACTCAATTCAGTTTGAAATTATACCACTTCTTTAGGTTAAATCCTATCGATTTTAAAATTACTGTTACTAAGTATTTACTTAACATTAACCTTAAGTTTATCTTTTTATTTTATTATTATTTTTAATATTTAGGGAGAGTAGATGAAAATATATTTAAGTACAATTATCCTTGGCATAATACTATCGGCTTGCGGTAGTGCAGATGCTGGAAGTGCAAACCAAATTTCTTATAAGCCAGGCACAACAATTGAAACAGTCACTACTGAAGAAAACATTCCTCAGACTTCGAGCCCTAAAACATTTGTTGATGTACATAATGTGATAAAACAACAATGTTTAGCCTGTCATGGAGCAAGTGGAGGCTTCTCCATAGGAACAAGTGCAACTCCTTTTGACAGAGCACAAGCCTATAGTAATATTATGATCTTTGTGAATGACTTAAATGCACCCTCCAATAATCGCCTTTTGTTAAAAGCAAGTGGTACAAGTGTACATGGTGGTGGAAATATATTTTCTACTACTAGCTATGAATATGATCTCATCTCTACTTGGATAAAAGCAGGAGCACCACTTGATGCAACTATCACCTTTGATGTAGGAACATTAGCTCTTGTTACTGAGCCTAGACCTGGATATGACACACCCACAGCAGAAGCAAAAAGTTTTAGCATAAAACATAAAGGGGGCTTTAATCCGGTACAAGGTCAAGCGTGTATTAAGTGTCATCAAAATGAAACACAAAAGGATATTCTTCGTTTTGGTGGAACACTTTTATCTTATATACATACACCTAATGCACAGTATTATCAAGATCTTAGTACTTACACCATCAATCTCATAGGTAATAACGGCACAAACCTAAGTGCCAACACAAACCCTTCAGGCTCAGAAATAGGACATAATAATTTTTATATCAAAAGTGAAGATGGAAACTTTATCAATGCAGAACTTTTTACTGCTTATATTAAAAATAGTGCAGGAGATGTTATTAATCAGTCGGGTCTTAACACGCATAATAGTTCAACCCATAGAGATTGTAACAGTTGTCATAGTAAAGCAGGTATTAATGGAGCACCTGGACGTGTGCTTGTTCCATTAGTAAACTAATCTTTAGGCGATTTCTTGCCTAAAACTCATCATCTTAAAACGCTCCCCTAAAAAATCAGGAAGGATAAGTTGTTTTGCACGCTCTAGTTCATGTTGATAGAGTTCATCTCCACCTTGAAGCTTAAGCATCTCTAAAAGCTCTAGCAGACCCATATCCACTAAGGCAAGGGCCTGTGTCTTATAGGCATGCATTTGCACTCCCGCCTCAGCATAAGCGTCTTTAAGGTGTTCAAAGCAGACATCATAAGTAATATCTGTGAGGGCAAAGACCTCTTTGAGTGTAAGCTTCTCATCAAACAGAGGAAAAACTTCATGCTCTTTGTAGATACGAATAGAAAAGTCAGGCCTAGCTTGCATCTCACCATAATCATAGGTCATAAACTCAAAGGTTTTCGCTGCCTTGCTCATCTGCTGGGCAAATTCTTCATAACCTACCGCTATCTCGCCCTTTGTTTTATCATACTTAGCTGCTTTTTCATTAAGCCATGCATTCTCCTCTTCAAAGACAATCTTTCCCTCTTTGAGTGTGCCCATCTTACCCTTATACAAAAGCTCACACGAAAAGGCATCAAAGATCTCATTTGCAATAAAAAAAGCAGAGTCAAGCTCAAGTTCACTTAGTGACTTTACGTGAGATAGCTGTACCACATCTCCAAATGACTCTTTAAAATAACGGTCTTGTTCTTGCTGTAAGAAGTCAAACCTCTCAACTGTGACAAACTTCAAAGTGTCTAGTAGCTCAGGTCGTAGGGTATAGATAAACTGTACAATATCTGCGCTCAAGTAGCCCTTATGTGCACCAATCTCACAAATGGTCGTATCCTTAGGCAAAAACCCCTCATCAATGATTGCAATAATATGTTTCGCAATCGTACCGCCAAAAAATTTAGAGGTCGAAACAGAGGTGTAAAAATCTCCCTCTTTACCTATCTCTTTGTACTGGGTATAGTAACCATTTTCACCATAGAGCCAATCAAACATATACTCGCTAAACTTTTTCATTCATCAACTTTTCATATAAATTCAACAGCTCTAACTGCTTATCAAGTTCAAACATTTTCTGATCGACTCTTTCAATTTTTACTGAATTACTAAGATTTTTTACGTCATATTCTGTTTTATATCCCGCTGTATAAAGCTGGGTTGTCTCATCGAGTAACTTCGAATATAAGGCTTCATTTTCTACGGAGAGGGCTATCTTTTTATCAAAGTTTTTCAGGTTTTGACTTACCTGTTCATACAGAGCCAAAAGCTCACGTTTTTTGTCATCTACTACGACCAAAGATTTAAGGTACTCTACCCTTGCTGATTCTATATCTCTAAAGGTGTTAAAGTCCAGTGGCATGCTTGCCTTTAAACCATAATTATAATACTTTGTCTCATTAGTAATTGAGCCCGCTCCTGCAAAAGAGAGGTTCTCATTTCTATCCCAATTATACCCTGCAACCACACTAATAGAAGGCAGATACTTTGCAGTTGTAACATCTTTATTGTAGAGATTTCTCTCTCCTTCACTGCGTACCTGATGGATATCAATGTTGTTTTCTAAAAAATCTTGCGAGCTTACTAGCTTTAAAGAAGGAACCTTCGCCTCTTCAATATCAAGATCACTAATGGCACCAAACTTTGACACCAAACGCTCAAGGTTCGTCTGAAGATCATATAAGATTTGTGTCACCCTATTTTTTTCGATAATAGCATTGTTTAAAAATCCTGAATCGAGCTGACCATTAAGATATTGCTCTTTTTTCTGTTCAAGATTAATACGAGAATTATCAATTTGAAGTTCTTGTCTTTGAATACTTAACTTAGTCTGTTTAATCTGCATCAACAATGAGACCGCTTCTTTAATCATCTTCCGCTTAGCTACATCAATGCTGTATTTGTTATAACGGTAAGAAGCCTGTGCAAATTTAATCCCGTAATAGATACCGCCTGAACGAAAGATAGGCTGGTCCATTACAATGGCAGCCCTTTGCACTGTTTGTGTCTGCGCACCTGCTTCATTATAAGGGTTTTGCTTCGTGAAACTGTATTGCAGTTGCAGTGGCTGTACCCAAGAGTCTCGTAGCTTCTTTTTCTCCAAGAGTGTCTTTTCATAATCATAAAAAAACTCTTGTGTTTTTAACTGCGATATATAACCATCAAGTCCCAACTCTTCTGCCTGTAAAAAGCAGCTACAAGCTAGACTAAGATATAGAAGATAGTGCTTCATCTAAACGTTTAAACCCTTCTACAATCTCTTTATCACTAATGGTTAAAGGCGGAAGAAAACGGAGTGTATTTCGTCCTGCTTTTAAAAGTAAAAGTCCATTTTCATGCGCTGCTTCAATAATCTTACTTAAGGTCTCAGCATTTTTAACACGCAAACCTCGCATCAGACCAAAACCTACACTTGAAGTGAAGAGGTTACGATTGCTTGAAAAGGTCTGCTCTAGCTTTGTCTCAAACTTAATGAAGGTTCTGTCTAAGTCACCTGCATCTTTAGCCTCAGACAAGATATCCATTACCGCGTTCGCTGAGGCAGTAGAGAGGTAGTTTCCTCCAAAAGTGGAGCCATGGTCCCCTGCTTTTAACACTTCTTTTTTAGAGGTCATTACCACACCAATAGGCACCCCGCCACCAAGACCTTTGGCTAAGGTGATGATATCGGGTTCAATCTCATAAACATTTGAGGCTAAAAATTCACCCGTGCGGTAAACCCCTGTTTGAACTTCATCAACAATGAGTAAGATATCTTTGGCTTTGAGCATTTTGGCTAAGGCTTGAACCTTTGGCTTATCCAGTGGCTGAACACCTCCTTCACCTTGAACCAGTTCAATCATTACTGCTACCGTATGATCGTCTAAAAGTCCTTCAATCGCGTCAATGTCACTCGCATAGGTAAAGCCATCAGGAAAGGGACCAAAGTAGTTATGCATCGCCTCTTGACCCGTTGCCTTAACCGTTGTAATCGTACGTCCATGAAAAGACTTATCAAGCGTAATGATCTTATAACGCTTACTCTCTCCATCAACCTCACCATATTTACGTGCGATTTTAATCGCGCCCTCATTGGCCTCAGCTCCTGAATTACCAAAAAAGCACTGCATGTCATACCCACTCTGCTTAACAATGCGCTCAGCACATTTAGCCTGAGGTTCAATTACATATAGATTTGAAATATGTGTAATATTACTGACTTGATCACAAATAGCCTTAGAGACTCTGTCATTAGCATGTCCGACACTGACCACACCTATGCCTGATGTAAAGTCGATATAGTCCTTTCCTGCATCATCTTTTATTGTCGCATTTTTAGCACTTACAAAGTTCGTATAGTTACGTCCATAGGTTGGTATCACATATTTTTTATCAAGTTCTTTTATCATATTTTTTCCTTATTGTCTTTTCTTATTTAAATTCTATTTTATACAGTTGTGAAAACTGTTTTGGTGAGGCAATCACAATCTCAGTCTTATATGAAGAGATATGTTCACTGTCACTTAAGGGCCAAATTTTATCTATTTTATATTTTGTCTGCTTGTCATTAAGATAGATTCTCTTTGTCTTGATTCCCTCTAACTCGTTAGCATTTAAAAAAATGGTGAGTTTTGCCTTTGAGATATCGGCTACCTCCGCAAGGTTCATCCCCGGATTTACCACCTGCCCTTTTTTAACATAAAGCCTATAAAGCACCATCTTATGTGCTTTAATGTGCTTGTCTTTAATCGAGCGTTTAAGCTGGGCTAGCCTTAAGTCCGTATCATTAATGGATGAAGCGATACTTTCTAGCTTTTCTAAGGTTGAAAGTTCAAGGTTTTGCGTACTTGAAAGGTCAAAAAACTCCTTATCTTTTTCCACATTAGACTTAATAGGCAGGTCTTTAATACGCTCATAATTAGTATTTTTTTTCGCAATCATACTCTTCAGATTTTCTGCCATCTTTTCATTGAGCTCTAAACTCTTTTGTAAATGCACTCTCTTTGCTTTAAGTAGCTTTAACTCTTTTTGATCAATCTCATCATCAATACGAATAAAATCTTCATTTCTGAGTACTCTACCTTCTAAGTTTTCATCCGCTTTAACGATAAGACCCGCCACATTAGCCTGAAGGGTATAAAAACGATAAGGCTCTGCCTTAGAGTAATATTGTGAACCCAATAAAGATAGGGTAAATCCTATAAATAATATAATCTTTTTCATACGAAAATTATACACTAAATATCGTCCATTTGTTTTTTTAACATTTGTGCTATAATTATTTTTAATGCCGCACTTTAATGTGGAAAAACAGAGGGGAGAGTACTTATGTCATTAATGGATCATGTTGATGCTTCCACCCAGCTTGCCAAAAACAACGAGGTTCAGCTTCTTGTCTTTAAAGCTTCTACGGGTGAAGACACCCCTTTTTATGCGATTAATGTCTTTAAAACGCGAGAGGTTGTTGAAGCTAAAAATCATTTTTTAACCCAAATACCCTCTTCGCACCCCCTTCTTGAGGGCACCATTGTTTTGCGTGGGGTACAGATTCCTATCTTAAACCTTCCTCTGTGGCTAGACCATCCCATCAGCTATGAAGAGTGTGAAAGTTCACGACTTTTGATTTGTGACTTTAATGGTATTATCATAGGTCTTCGCATTACCGAAGCACACCGTGTCATTAAAAAGAACTGGTCCGATATGCATGCGCCAGATTCGTACAATATGAACGACCATGCAAAAGTCGTTAATGATACGCGTTTAGAAGATGGAAGTATCTGTATGGTCTTAGACTTTGAACAACTCTTAGCCGATGTCATCCCTTCGGCCATGGTAGATGTACTTGAATCACCTGAAAATATCAAAGACCTTGAGATTCCTCTGAAACTTTTAAATGGGGAACTTCTGATTGCAGAAGACTCTAAGGTAGCACAGACGCACCTTCATCAAATTCTCAATCATGCTAATATCAATCATAAGATTTTTAATAATGGCAAACTCTTAATTGAGCATATTGCTAAAATAGAAGACAAATCCATCATTCCAGCTATTGTAACCGACATTGAAATGCCTGAGATGTCGGGATTTACAGTAATTAAAACCCTAAGAGAAGGGAAAGACACTGCTAATATTCCTATTATCGTTAATTCTTCTATGACGGGTGAGAACAACAAGAGAGAGGCTGAAAGCCTTGGTGCTGATGGCTTTGTAAATAAAACCAAAAGCCACGATATCTTACCCCTTGTCATTAACCTAATGAAAAAAAGAGGACTTGCTTAGACAAAGTCCTTTATAATTGCTTTAACACTTTTAAGCTCTTTAATACCTTGCACACTCTTTCCTGCTTGAAAAAACCCCTTTTGAGACTTCTTTCCGTGGATAAAATCTTTTAAGTTCTTAAGCGAACGTAAAAGATAAAAGAGTCGTATAAAACCCTTAAACAAACTACTTTTTAACATCCATGCAAACATTACATTAGGCTTTAGGCCTAAGCGACGGATATAAGGTGTGTTAATGACACTTACCTTTACCCCTGTAAGGTTTTCGGAAAAAACAATATCGTCTTTTGTTGCTTCAAGAATTGCTTCTTTATAAGCTTGAGGCACCTTACACTCTTCACTTGCAATAAAACGTGTTCCCATCTGCACCCCCTCATACCCAAGAGAGAGCATCTTCTCATACCCCTGCTTATCTCCAACACCACCGGCACACACCAGTGGAAAATTAAGGCTCTTTAAGCTCTCAAAAAGTTTTTGAGCGCTCAAGTCTCCTGCATGTCCACCCGCATCTGAATTTACACAGATAAGCCCATCGACTTTGGCCTCTATCGCTATCTCTGCCCATTTAAACTCTGTTACATCATGGTAGACCTTGCCTCCTTTTGCATGGACTTGTTCTACCACCCAGTCGGGTTTACCCAAAGAGGTGATAAAAAATTTCACGCCCTCATCTAAGGCAATCTCTATCCACTCTTGCATCCTTTTTTGATACTTTGTTGAGCTCTTTTCAATTAAAACATTCATTCCTATGGGCTTAGATGTTAAACTTTTAATATACTTCAATCCCTCTTTAAAATCATACCCATGCACATAGGTCAAAGAGATAGGCTGAACAATACCAATGCCCCCTGCTTCACTGACCGCCGCTACTAACTCAGGATTAGAGCAAGGATACATCGGCCCTCCGATAATAGGAACTTCTGCACCACTATCATCTAAAAATTGACTCATTTTGCCTCCTTAGACTCAACTAGTCCAAGTTGCCAGGTCACATGCACAAGACAGACCCGCTCATTCTCACTGTTAAAGATTTCAGCCTCTACCTCATAGGCCATCTCTTCTTTAACTTCAGGTAGCTGAGTATGACAGATAGCACGTAACTCACCTCGCGCCTTTTGAAGGTACTGTGCTGAGAGCTCTGTTACAATACCACGTACACCATGAGGAAGCGAACCTAAAACAGCAAGACCACTGCAAAACTCACCTAAGTTTGCCAAGGCGATAGCATGAACCGAGTTAAGATGGTTTCGGTTACGTCTTTTATCATTTAAAATAACTTCAACATGACCTTTTTCAAAAACATCAACCCGAGCGCCTAAGTTACCCGTATAAGGATTAATAAATCGTATGAGATAGGAGAAGAACCATTTACCAAGAGAGTGTTTTGAGAGAAATTTCCAATATGAAAAAGCAATATGTAGGTTCATAAATATCCTTAATAAGGAAAGATAGTGTACTCCGACTCAAAATAGATTTGCTTAAAAGCATCATTTTTTATAAGCTTTTTCATCTGCTTATCCCAGAGTGCTTTTAAACTACGGCCCTTCTTCGTTTTAGCAAAAGCAGGATAAAGTTTCTCTTGCATAATGATTTTTTTCTCAAAATCATTACTATTTAACTTCGCTTTATGCAGATAGGGTTTAATATCATCCCTATCATCTAAAAAGGCATCGAGCCGCTCATTTTTAAGTTGCTTTAGACCATTACTTCGATTACTTAACTCTACTACTTTTACCTTAGCCTTTAAGTACTTGTCAAAATCATATCCACGTACCCAGCCAACTTTAAGCCCTTCTAGACTTTTTTCACCTTCCCAGTTGTCAATGACATCATTGCGAAAAATTGCAACAATCACATCTTGGTCAAAATGGTATTTGGGATAGAGAGCATAAGGTTTTTCATTTAAATACGAGCCTAAGAAGATATCAGCATTATTCACGCGTACCATCTCAGCGGCTTCATTATAACTTTTATGTTTTTTAATGATTATGTAGCCTAAGGGTTCATATATCGCTTGTACAAGATCCCAATAAAGGCCAGTTCCATCTCTATTGGTAGCACCTTTCCAAGACTCACTGGCAATAACAATCTCTTTGGAGTTCTCTGCTTGCACTAAGGATGACAAACAAAACAGTAGTAAAAAAAATGTAGATTTCACAGCCTATCCTAATGGTTAATTTTTCTTATTAAACTTTTTACAAGAAGTCTATTATATCAGAAGAAATCAACGCAATACATCAGCCTCTATTAAAAAGGCTGTTTAGGCTTCGGCGTACACTCTTTCAATATCATCTGCTAAACTTTGATCCCAGTCAAAGTCAGCTCTGTACTCACCATTGGAGTGTAAGGCATAATTGAGTGTATTCCAACGACTCTTATCATCGACATCTGTTTTTAAATGCAGTTCAATAAGGTCATTCATTAAGATTTTTTTATGCTCTTTTATAAAACTAAAAGGGCTTGGTTCACTTCCATCTCCACGCATATACCCGCCAGAGAGCTTAAGGGCTAAGGAGTGTAACTGTACCTCAAGTACAGCGTCGCTAAAGTTACCATCTATCCCCTTAAGAACCATTTGGGAAATACTTGTGTAAATTTCATCTAATGAGCGGTTCATGTCTATCCTTGAAAAGTGTATTTCAAGTTAACAAACATTTTTTGTTCCAAAATCTTCATTCTGGTAAAGAAATCACCATTTTAAATCTATCTTGCCTTATTGACTCAATAAATCTTTCAGACTCTCTTGAGGATTTTTTCCCTCTAGCACTTCATAAACCTCATTGGCAATAGGAAGGTAGATCTTCTCATCTTCGATAATCTTATGCAAGGCATACGCCGTTCCTATTCCCTCTGCTACTTCGCCTAAATCTTCTAAGATAGCCTCTTGTGACATCCCTTTGGCCAGACCAAGCCCCACTCTGAAGTTTCTTGACATTTTGGATGAAGCCGTTAAAAACAGGTCACCTGCCCCACCTAAACCTGTAAAGGTATCCACCTGCGCCCCATGATTGATACCAAAGCGTTGCATCTCTACCAAACCTCTTGAAATCAAACTCGCAGCGGCATTCTTACCAAGCCCCAGTCCTTCACAGATCCCTGCTGCAATGGCAATCACATTTTTATACGCACCTGCCACCTCGGCACCAGCCACATCCCTTGAGACATAGGTCTTAATAAAAGAGGGAAAAAGTGCTGAGAATGCTTTAGCAGTTTGCTCACTTGAAGAGTTCACTACTAAGGCCGTAGGAAGGCTTTTCATCACCTCAGAAGCAAAAGAGGGACCCGAAAGAAAGCAGATATTCTCTTCAGGCACATAAGGTGCATAAATCTCATTTAAAAAACGTCCTGTTGTGGCTTCGATACCCTTTGCCACGACCAGTACTTTTTGCCCCTTATAGATGAAGTTCTCTTTTAACCAGGCCCCAATCTGTTGAGCCGGTATGGCAATGATAAGATATTGAAGTTCTAAGATCTCCTCTAAGCTAACAAAATTCTCCATCTGCCTTGGTGTTCTTGAAGTGATATAAACCTCATTTTTTTCACTCAATGCAAAGGCTAAGGCTAAGCCCCATTTTCCTGCTCCAATCACACCTACCTTATTTTTCATAGACTCTCCTTCTTCACATTTTCCAAAACATAGTGCTCAAACCGGTTCAGATCCTTTTCTCTTCCCATCACTACTAACACATCTCCAACGTCTAAACTATGCTCATACGCTTGAGAGATAAAGGTGAATTCAGCTTCAAGCTCCTTATCGGCTATGGCTAAGATAATAATATCAAAACGCTTTTGCACCTCAAGTTCTTTGAGTAACTGACCCTCTAAAACAGAACCCTTCTGGATAATATACTCTGCTAACTTTAGGTCCTTATTTCGGTACAAGATATCATTCATCACCTCTACCACTGCCGGTTTCTCTAAGGAATCTACGATGACATTTGCCGTTGTCTCAAGCTTAGCGATGGCCTTATTTGCTCCGGCTAATCTAAGCTTGTTAGCACTGTCTTTTGAGGTTGCTAAGGAGACGATATGAATATTTTCATATTCCGCTCTAAGCGATATGGTTAAAAAAACATTTTGAGCGTCATCATCCAAGGCGCAAAAACAGATGACCTCATTCACATCAAAGTTTTCTGCAATATCAAGCCAGTCGTCATCGAGTTCAACCAGTTCAACCTTTAAGCCATCATTTTGAGCATTCGTAAAACTTAAGGTATCAATTACATACAGATGCACATGAAACTTATCGAGTATAAAGTTTGCTACAATCTCTTTAGCATATTCGTTATAGCCAAAGACCAAGACCTCTTTAATCATGAAGCCACCTTATGAAGATTTAAAGAGTACTCTTCAATCATGATATCAAGCCCAATCACCACTAAGATATCATCCTCTTTTAAGCTCACATCATCAGTAGGATTAAAATGAAATTCTCCCTCTTTGTAAATCCCTAAAAGAATAAGCTTCGTCGCATCAATAGCTAAATCTCTCACACACTTCTTAACCTTTAAGATACGCTCATTAATCAAGATTTCATTCATAATAATATCCGTACTTTGACTTCTTAAGATATGAATCGCATCAAAGGCTACTGGTTTTCCCGTAAACTCTTTAGAGATAACCCCTATAAGTTCTTGAGGATAAACAATCTTATCTACCCCTGCAAGACGCAGTTTTTTTCTATTTTTACCCTCATGTAAATACGATAAAATAGCGATATCAGGATTTAAAGAACGCAAGGTCAAAGCAGTATAAATAGTCTGAACATCACTCTCTTGTAGGCATAAGACCGAGATAACCTGTTCTTTTAAATCAATCCCATACTTTGCATAACTCTCTTCTTTAGCAGGGTCTGCTAAAATAACAGGTAATTTATCCTTGCTAGCTGCTTGCATCTTTTCACTATCTTTTTCTAAAATCACAAAGGGTATGCCATCATTACGAAGACGCTTGGTTACAATCTCAGCAATCTCGGTATAACCACAAATAAGATAAAAATGTTTCTTCTTGGCAATATCTGAAATGACCTTCTGCTCTTTAATGCCATCAAGTTGTTCCGTAAAGGCAGAAACTACGATAGAAGTCGTAAAAGCTAAAACCGCCACCCCAGAGATAATAATCAACATCGCCACGGTACGTCCAAGATCAGTTACCGGTACAAAGTCTCCATACCCCACGGTTGAAAGCGTTACAAAGGCCCAATAAAAAGCCTCAAAAATTGTATCAATGGCGGAATGTTCATTATTGGCCTCTGCCACATAAATCAAAACAGCAGAGACAGAGATCATCACCGAAGAGAAGACCATAAGGGTAAAGAACTCAAATTTCTTAGCCCCTAATACCTGCGCAAACTGCTGCAAGCTTTTGGTGTATCTAAAGATCTTAAAGGCACGAAACAAGATAAACAGACGAAGGACTCTAAGCTCATGAAAAAACGGCATAATGGCCAAAAGATCAATAATAGCAAAAGCAGAACTCACATAAGCCCATTTTTGTTTCATAATCTTAAAAAGCGTGTGAAAAAATCTAAACTTTTTATTTAAAAGTTCATCTTTTTCATACTGTGAAATAATCACCTTTGTTACAGAACTATGGACCCAAAAACGCAGAAGATATTCAACCATGAAGATAAAAGAGATAACATAATCATTATATATGACTGCATACTCTGGAAGTGGGTACTTTACTCCTCTTATCAAAAGCATAACACTTGATAAGATGAGTAACATCATAAAATAATCAAAATATTTTTTATAGGGGTAGGATTGATCTTCTAAAAGGGCATAAAAGAATGCCTTTGTTTTTCTATGGCCCTTAGAAGCCTGTACAAAGTAGGAGAGATGAACGAAGGCTTTGGAAATCAAAGACATAGGCTAAAAACTAGCCTAACTTCGCTTTTAATATCTCATTGACTGCTTGAGGGTTAGCAGAACCTTTAGACGCCTTCATCACCTGACCAACAAAGAAGCCAAAGAGTTTCTCTTTCCCCCCTCTATATTGCTCGGCCTTATCTTCATTGGCTCCAATAATCTCATCACACATTTTTTCAATAGCGCCCATATCTGTCACTTGTTTAAGACCAAGTTTTTCAATGACATCATCTACGCTAGCCTCATTTTCCATAAGGTAGTCAAGCACCTCTTTGGCTGCCTTACCAGAAATAGTCTTATCATCAATACGCGCTACAAGTTCCCCTAATTTCTTTGCATCCACAGGAGAGTTCATTAAAGTAAGCCCGCCTTTTAAACGCCCAAGAAGCTCTACCGTTAGCCATGTCGTCGCTGTCTTTGGTGTACCACCCTCTTTTAAAACCGCTTCAAAAAAGTGCGCCATCTCTAAAGAGGCCGTAATCACATTGGCATTATATTCGCTCAGTTTATATTCATTCACAAAGCGGTCACGTTTTTCATCTGGAAGCTCAGGAATTTTAGAATACTCCTCAAGCATAGCATCATCTATCTTGGCCGCAAGCAAGTCAGGTTCAGGAAAGTAACGATAATCTGCTGCCCCCTCTTTTCCACGCATAGAACGGGTCTCTTGTTTATCTTGATCAAAAAGACGGGTCTCTTGAACAATCTCATCATCATAAACTCCGTCTTCCCAAGCAATCACTTGACGCTCAACCTCGACCGCAATGGCCTTTTCAATAAAACGGAAACTATTAAGGTTCTTAATCTCAACACGTGTATAAAGCTTCTCATCCCCTTTTGGGCGAATAGAAACATTCACATCACATCGAAATGAGCCCTCTTGCATATTTGCATCAGAGATATCAAGATAACGCACAATAGAGTGAAGTTTCTTAAGGTACAAGATCGCCTCTTCAGACGAACGCATATCCGGTTCAGAAACAATCTCTAAAAGTGGGGTTCCGGCTCTGTTTAAGTCAACCTTGGAAACAGCTCCATCATGGATATTTTTTCCTGCATCTGCTTCAATATGCGCACGGTTGATGCGGATATGCTTACTCTTTCCATCGTCAAAATTAATCTCAAGTCCACCATGTTCTACCACAGGTGTATAAAGTTGTGTAATCTGGTACGCAGAAGGACTATCTGGATAAAAATAAGACTTTCTATCAAAGTACGAAGTCTGGTTAATCCTTGCGTCAATAGCTGTACCTAACATAATAGACTTATGTAAAACTTCCTTGTTTAAAACAGGAAGTGCCCCTGGAAGAGCTAAACAGGTAGGACAAGTATTGGTGTTTTGAACCTCATTAAAAGATGTTGGACATGCGCAAAAAAGTTTAGTATCTGTATTAAGTTGAGTATGAACCTCTAATCCAATGACGGTTTCAAACATGGTAAAAAGCCTTTATAGTGTAAAATATCGTATGGAAGCAAAGCCGTAAGCATCTGTGCTTTCAACCTGCTCTACCTGCTCAGATGAGATGATCCCACCGAGGGCAAAAATATTAATATTGATTTTACCCACAATTTCTTTTAAATCCCCTAAACCCTTAGGTTTTCCCTTGTTAGGAGAGGCAAAAATGGGACTATAGGTAATGGCATCTGCCCTTTTAGCCTTTAAGGCCTCTTCATACGAGTGTGTCGAAGCGATGACATACAGACCCGCTGCCTTAGCCCTGTCTATTTCACTGTATTGCGCTGATGTCAGGTGAATACCATCTGCTCCTAAAGCAATCGCTAAATCAAGGTCTGAATGTAAAAGGGTCATATGTTCACCTTTCAGACTCAAAAAAGCCTTAGCCAGTGCCTCATAATTATCGCTTTTTTTATCGCGTAAACAGATGTAATCAGGAGCATGTTTTTCAATGATAAGCGCTAAACTCTTTTGAATGGCAGCAGGTGTATCACCACAGATTGAGGGATCTGTGATAAAGTAAGACTTAAGCATCTTCTTCTAAGGTCTTATCCGTAAGTGTTTTGTCTTTTTTAAGCAGTTCACGAATATCATATAAAAGCTTTGTCTGTTTTCGCTTCTCTTCATGAGACTCTCGGTAGAGGTTCATGCTCTCAAGCATAAGAATAAAAAAGAGGGTAATAAAAATAAAGATAATCGTTGCAAATAAAGCAGCAAAAAGACCAAGGTCTAAAAAAGTTTTAAAAGTGATTGCACTTCCTAAAATAAGGAAGGCGAAAGAGACGCCAAGAAGAAAACTAAGAAGTGTTTCAAAAAGGCTTTTTTTCATAAGGAAGACCCTTAGTGATCGTCAGATACAACCACTGCACCACCAAGGTAAACATAGGTAAGCATCATAAAGATAAAGGCTTGTAGAAGTGCCATAAACGTTAATAATGCGAATGGAATCATTGGGAAGATCCATGGTGTTAGCATTAAAAGAACCATCAAGAACATATCATCACCCTTAACATTTCCAAACAAACGGAAGCTAAGTGAGATAATTCTTGAGAAGTGAGATACGATCTCGATTGGGAACATTAACCATGCTAACCACCAAACTGGCCCTAAGAAGTGAGCGAAATACTTAATCACACCATTACGACGAATACCTTCAAAGTTATAATAAACAAAAACAACTAAGGCAAGTGCAAGTGTCATGTTAAGGCTAGATGTTGGAGCTTCAAAGCCTGGAACCACACCAATAAGGTTAGCAACGACTACAAAAAGACCGATTGTTGCTACTAGAGGAAGGTACTTACGTGCCTCTTCTTTACCCATAACGTCCGCACCCATAGAGATAACACCACCAAGGTAAGCTTCCATAACATTTTGTGTTCCTGTTGGAACAAGACGCATACTTGCTGTTGCTACTTTAGCAATCACAAGAACGATAATCGCACTTAAAATCATATGTGTTAAAAAGATAACCGTATGACTGTCATGGCCTGTGTAACCAAACATCTCACCGATGCTACCAAAAAATGTAAATAAACGACCTTCCATCTACCTGTCCCTTGTCTAAGGCCTGCCTAAAAAAGCTTGCCTTTTTAAAATAATGACGCGATTATAAAGACTTTTGCATTAATTATCCCTAAAACCAGTAACATTTTCTAAAACTTACACACCCACTTGAGGATAATAAGTAGCAAAATATGCGCTATAATAGTTTTAGTATGACACTGTTTGTTGTGACACCGTTGGGAAAACTGCTATATTTTGTTTTCCATAGAAACATCTCGAAGGAGACCGCTATCGCTTGTTTTCTGAAGAAACATCTCGAAGGAGACCGCTATCGCTTGTTTTCTAAAGAAACATCTCAGAGGAGACCGCTATCGCTTGTTTTCTAAAGAAACATCTCAGAGGAGACCGCTATCGCTTGTTTTAATTTTTTAGAGTTTATTGGGTGTGAGGTTGAAAAGAGTACGCTTGAAGGGGCAAGCTTAAGTGTTGTAATTAAACAAGAGCACCTTCAACACATGGACTACATTCATGGTGGTGTTATCTCTACTTTAGCGGACAATACTGGTTGGTTTGTACTTGAACCTCACCTAAAGCCCAATCAAACCGCCATGACCCAAGAACTAACAGTCAACTATTTACACCCTGGAAAGGGTAAGTATCTACGTGCAGAAGGCAAGCTCATTAAGCTAGGACAAAGAACTGCCTTTGTAGAGGTTAAACTCTTTTGTGATGAGTTGCTTATCGCCACAAGTAGCTCTCATCTAGCTATCTTACAAAACTAAGACTGTCTTTACCATATTGATCACTAAGTCGCTCATTCAGCTTTTTTTTTCCACATACACAATAACGCTCATCCACACTAAAGGCATGAGATAATAATGTAGCATAAAGACTAATCTGTCATTTAATTTCACTTCATTCCCTAGAAAAGACAAAGCCTATCACTATAACTATTTTTTATATATAAATAGCATAATACTTCTAGGATAAAAAATCGTTATTGACACATTTACCAAATATAAGTAATATTTCACAAATTTGTTCATAATACAGATTATAAATAAAAAAGGTGAATACATGAAAAAAGTTTTATTGGCACTCGCCATCTTAAGTTCAGTTATCTATGCCGATAGCACAAATGGACAAGGTTTATATGCTGGTGCTGGTCTAGGTATCATGGCAACAGATAAAAATGGAGATGCAGGTCTTGGACTTAGCCTTAGAGGTGGTGCAGCACTTGATAATGTCTTAAAAGGTCTTGGTATTCAAGCTGAGCTTAACAAATCTATCTCAGACCCAGAGTACCGTAACGGTTTTGATATTGATGTAATGACCTTAGCTGCTTATGCAACCTTTGATATCAACATCCCTAACTCAGCGGTAAGCCTTCGTCCTAAAATTGGTGCTATCTTTCCTAACATGAATGATGATATTGATTCAAGAGACTTAATCCTAAGTTCAGGTTTTGGTATGACCTATGCTGTTGAGAGTAATCTACGTCTATATGCTGATTACACTGTTTTAGGTGAAGCTATCTCTAACTACTCTGTAGGTGTTGAGATTAAATTCTAGAACGTCTTATCTCTTTAGGAGATTCTATTCTCCTAAAGTAACATTCCCTTTAAACACAAACCCTCTTTAATCTTCTTCTTGTCCCAAACGATACAAGGCAAAATCATATTTAATCGGATCGACTTCATCAAATGTTTTTAACTTCTGTGTCAATTCCCATGCCGCTTCTAAGTCATAACTTTTTCGCTTTAGTAGTCCTAGTTTATGTCCCATCTTAAAAGTATGCGTGTCCAAAGGAAGCAAAAGGTCTTTGGTATCCACCCCTGACCACAGTCCTAAGTCGATATTGTCTTTTCTTACCATCCACCTAAGGTACATATTCCAACGCTTAAGCGCTCCTGTTCCTTTACGCTTAGTACTCACCTTTCCAATAAGAAAGCCATATCCCCTACTTTGGTAACTATTGAGTGCATACATCTTCTCTAAGAGTGTATTAATCCCTTCAACAACTTCCTTTTCTTTGAGGTAACCTTGTAAAAAGAGCGCATTAAGTGAGCCCTCTTGTTTAAGCCTTGAGAGAGTAATAAAAAACTGAATAATATCTTCGGAGTTTTGAAAACGGTAGTAATGCTGTGATAAAGCCTCTCTAATAACACTTTCATTTTCATCAATTAAGCCCATATCAAAAGAGTTTAAAAGCTTTAAGATATTGTCTACCTTACCATAGGCGAAGAGTGCACAGATTAAGGCAATATATTCATCTTGGTATTTTCTAGCGATTAAAATAGGATCAGGTTTATCAAGACTGACCTCTTCATACACATCTCTTAAGGCCACCTCTTTATCTAGAAGTGCCTTTAACTCCTTATCTTTTTTCTTCACTTACAGCCCTAAAACATAAAGCTTTTTACGCTCTGATGACCCTGCAATATTGAGCTGTTTTCTGTATTTAGCAATGGTACGTCTAACCATCTTGACCTTGAACTTTTCTTGGATCATATCTAAGAGTTTCATATCTGAAAGTGGCTTTTCATGAGGCTCGTTTTTCACCAGTTCCGATAAGAATTCTTTAATCGCCGCATTAGAAACATCTTCATCAATCGCCGTAGTAAAAAACTCTTTCATCGCAAAGATTCCACGTTCACAGGCAATGTACTTGTTCGCAATAGCGCGTGAGATAGTCGAAGGGTTATGCCCAAATTCATCAGCTAAGGTCTTTAAGGTTAGTGGCTTAATCGCGCCACCCGTAAAAAACTCGTATTGATATTCCACAATCATCAACCCCACCTTATATAAGGTAGCACGACGCATATCTAGAGCATCTACCAAAGACTTCGCCTCTTTTATCTTCGCAGTAACATACTCATGTTCTACCCCATAATCACTATCTATCGTAATCGCCGGATAGTAAGCATCATTAATCTTAACCTCTATTCCACCATCATCATTAAAGTAGATCATCAAATCACAAATCACCTGATTGGAATCCTCAAAATACTCAATCGCCGGCGGGTTTCTAAAACCTTGTATCACCTTTAAGGCCTCATCAAAATGCAACTCTTTAGCATAGGAGTGAATCTCTTCTAAGTTTTCAATGATTTGAAGTGCCAAGGTATAAGCCTCATCCGATATCTGTGCATCATCGAGCTGAAAAAGAAAACACTCCTTTACATCCCTCGCAGCAATACCAATAGGCTCCAGATAAGCAAAACGTTTTCGTACCTTCTCATACTCTTCTTCACTCACCCCTAACTTCTCAGATAAAACCTCTAAGTCTCCTTCAAAAAAGCCATCTTCATCAAGGTTTTCTATGACACTATGTGCAATCTGCATAGAGATAGGGGTTGGAAAAAGTGTCCCATCCATCTGCTCATCCAAGACCTCATACAGAGATTTATTGGCAATGGTAAGGGCCTCAATCTGTTCACTTTGAGAGTTCTTTGCCCCTTGACCATAAAGTATCTTTTTAGGAAGGCGCTTCTCAAAGTTTTCTTCGTACCCTGATTTGACTTCAATGAGAGGATTTCCCTCCACAAAAGGCGACATCGCCTCTTCTAAATCGCCTAAGGAGGAGTGCAGTATCGGTAACCAGTTTCTAAGGGTGGAAGAGAGTTTAGTTTTAGACTCAAGGCCTTGGGAGGTTCTTAAGGCCATGATATTTCCTTAAGAGAGGTAGATGAAAGGTAAACAGATAATGGAAGAAGCGTATTGAAAGGGTTAAATAAATACATAGCTTTCCTCCATTTACAATTTTTTTGACCTAGATTAAAATTTAAAACTCTCACCCAGGTAGTGTCGACGTACATCATCATTATTAGAGATCTCGTCCGCACTTCCTGAGGCTAAAAGTTCTCCCGCTTTAATGACGTAGGCTCTGTCACAAACCGCTAAGGTCTCTCGCACATTATGATCGGTGATTAAAACTCCAATACCAATCTCAGTGAGTTGGTTAATAATGCCTTGAATATCCATCACCGCAATGGGATCTACCCCCGCAAAAGGCTCATCTAAGAGTAAAAACTTTGGTGCATTCACCAAGGCACGTGCAATCTCAACACGACGACGCTCTCCCCCAGAGAGACTGACCCCTTTTCTATGGCGAATTGGTTCAATATTAAACAGATCCAAAAGCTCATCAATACGGGTATATCGGTCTTCTTCTTTTTTGATATTCACTTCCGCTGCTACTAAAAGATTGTCTTCAACGGTGAGATCTTTAAAGATAGAAGATTCTTGAGGCAGGTAACCAATCCCTTTAACCGCGCGTTTATGAAGGGGTAAACCTGAGATATTATCGTCATCAAAATAGACTTCGCCCTCTGTTGATTCAATAAGCCCACAGATCATATAAAAGGTGGTTGTTTTCCCTGCCCCATTGGGACCTAGAAGTCCCACAACTTCACCACTATGAACCTCAAGGCTCATACCCCGAACGATAGGTGTTTTTTTAATGGTCTTCACAAGACCTTGTGCTTTTAATGTATGCATTGGTATTCTCTTTGATTTTCTTGCTTCGTAATTTTAATATGCATCACAGGGATACCTGCTGATATTAAAAATTCTCTTAAACTCTCATCTGCCCACTCGATCAGGTGAAAGCCCTCTTTTTCTAACTCTTCTAAAAGCCCTAAGGATAAAAAGTTATCTAAACCCTTATTATAAAGGTCATAATGAAAAAGCCTCTCTCCATAACGCTGTTGAAGTGAAAAAGTAGGCGATGTTACAACATCTTCCTCACCTAAGTAGGCAGCAAAGGCTTGCGTCAGTGTCGTTTTACCTGAGGCCAAGTCACCCTCTAAGATTACTACCCCGCCCTCAGGCAAAGTATTTTCAATCTCTTTAGCTAAGATGTTGAGTTCATTAAGACCTAGGGTAAATGTTTTCACAGCTTCACTGACACCTTGATGATCTCATCTAACTTCTCTTTTGCCTTGAGTGAAAGTAAGGTAGCTTTAGCGATCTCTAAACCATCTTGAATATCTCTAACCATACCTTCTACCATCAAAGAACAGGCAGCATTGATAAGTACAATATCTCTTTGAGCATCTTCGGCTTGGTTATTAAAGATATTATAAAGTATCTGGGCATTCTCTTTTGCCTCACCCCCTACAATGGCTTCTAAAGGAACACGTTTAATCCCAAAATTCTCTGGGTCAATCTCAAACTCTTTAATATTTCCCTCTTGAAGTCTTGCCGCGTAAGTAATATCAGAGATACTCACCTCATCCATATGCTCACGAGAACTCACTACAAGGGCTGAACTGGCCTCATTGATACGAAGTGCTTCAGCAAGTTTAGGCACAAAGCTCTTATCAAAAACACCTAACATCGTCTTTTGAACACCAGCAGGATTGGTAAGGGGGCCAAGCACATTAAAGATGGTCTTTTCACTAATGCTTTTGCGTACTGGCATAATAAACTTCATCGCAGGATGATGGTTTTGTGCAAACATAAAACAAAAACCTGTCTCTTCTAAGAGCCTAGCACTTTGATCTATATCTAGATCAAGTCGTACCCCTAAACTCTCAAACATATCCGCTGAACCTGATTTTGAGGTGATAGAGCGACTTCCATGTTTTGCGACATAAGCCCCTGCTGCAGCACATAGAAGTGAAACAGTTGATGAGATATTAAATGAACCTATCTTATCTCCACCCGTTCCTACAACATCAAGCAACTTAGGTCTTAGCTCTGCTGCAATTGGAAGTGCAATGGCATGACTTCGCATCACTGAAGCCGCAGCCGCAATCGCTTCTACTGGTGTGCTCTCATCTAACTTCATCGAAGTCAAGAACTCCCGCATCTGCGCATCATTCATCTCATGGTTAAACAAAGACTCAAAAACACTTTTTGCCTCTTCATACCTCATGAAATCTCCTTTATATATCTCTCTTGTTCTGACTTAGGTGTTGATTTAAGCGTAGGAAGTTCTAAAACACGATATTTTTTTGTCCCTTTTAAGTAGGCCAATTCAATCTCATCTCCCACCTCAACATTTTTACTTGCCTTCACTACCTTGCCATTTATGCTCACCACCGAGTTACTAATCATATCTTGGGCTACTGTGCGGCGTTTCGTTAGGTTTACTGAATTTAAAAATTTATCAATTCTCATCTTTTCTCATACTGTTTAATTAAAAGTTTTTATTATTTTAGGGGAATGAAACTAAAAGGGGGATTAGAGGTGCAAAAAATGTTCCAAAAAGAGAGAGAAGCGTTACCGTATCATGGAAAAAAGCTCTTTCTCCTCTTTTGCAATCCGTTCATCTAAGGCAGCAACAATGAGCTTCGTCTCTTTATAAAAACTCTCTATGTTTTCTAAGATACTCTCTTTAGATGAAAACTTCTCTTTGTACATGCCATAAGCTATTGACACTGTCCCCATCTCATCTTGAATCTTCTTAGCCACTTCAGATAAAGGCTTGTCTTCCCCATTAATCAAACGAGGGTATAAGAAGTCATCTTCTGCCTTTAGATGGGTAGTTAATATATCATCTAAGGTCTTTAAGACACTCCAAAGATAGTCAAAATCATCTTTTATCGCTTCAGGTTGCGCCGCTACTTCAAGGGCAGAACACATAGAGAGTATAATCTTATGCTGATTTTTATATCGTGATGCACCATTCATATAAGCATCTTATAAAATCCTGACTTAAGGTCAACTAAGAAAAAGTGCTTAAACTATTTACCCAGCAAAGTTATTATGCATGATCTTCTCTTTTTTAACCACAATCGCTTTTTGCTTCTCTTTTTTATGGGTATCTTTCTCTACAAATATCTTCTTACGCGTAACAGGGTCCATCTCTGTGTAGTACATCACTGCTGAGTAGGTTGAAGGCGTAGGCGTAAAAACCTGAGCTTGTTCAGGGTTCATCTGTAACTCTTCAGAGGTAAAGCGTTTTAACTCATGCATATCTCTCTCCTCGCATCCTGGATGTGCGGCGATGAGATAGTAGGTAAGAAACTGCTTTTTCCCCTCTTCACGGTTTAACTTGTCATACATATGTTTAAAATCCACAAGGGTCTGTTTACCCGGCTTACCCATCAAGTCTAGGACATGTTGTTGCGTATGCTCAGGAGCAACCTTCATCTGCCCAGAGATATGGTGTTTTACCAACTCTTTAAGGTACTCATATCCATGCTCTTTATCTTCAGTAATAAAGTCATAGCGTATTCCTGAGGCTACAAAGGCTTTTTTCACACCCTTGGTTGCTCTGACCTTACGTAAAAGATCGATATTGCGTTTATGGTTAATCTTCATGGATGAACAGAGGTGATTGGCATCCACACAACGTTGATGCGCACAGGTACCGTGCTTAAGCTTTTTCTTACACTCATAACCATACATATTGGCCGTAGGCCCACCCACATCAGAGATAATCCCCTTAAAGTCTTTATACTCAGTAAACTTCTTCACCTCTTTAAGGATAGATTCTTCTGAACGGGTACGAATCGTACGACCTTGATGCACACCAATAGCACAGAAGTTACACTCACCCCAACACCCTTGATGGGTATTGATAGAGAACTTAATGGTCTCTAAACATTTCACCTTCCCCTCAGGTCGATGATAAGGGTGGAGTTCACGGGTAAATGGAAGGTCTGAAAGTGCGTCCATTTCCTGCTCATTAAGATAATCACAAGGGGCATTTTGAATTAGATAGCGTGTATCCACAGGCTCGCAAAGTCCCTTAGCTGAGATTGGGTCATTGTTATCATAAAAGGCATCGAACATATCAATATACTTCTCTTTATCTTCGAGACACTCCGCATGTGAAGGCAGTTGTATATGCTCTAAAACTGGCTCTTTGGAGATATAACATACACCACGAATATCTTTAAACTCTTTGCCATCACGAAGGGCCACACTCACCTCTTCAATGGCTACTTCACCCATCCCATAAATCAGTAAATCTGCCTTAGCATCAAAAAGAATAGGCTTTCTAAGCTTGTTTGTCCAGTAATCATAATGCGTAATACGTCGTAAACTTGCTTCAATCCCACCTAAAACAATAGGCACGGTGTTTTTAAAATGACGGCGGATAAGATTCGTATAAACATTAACCGCTCTATCAGGACGCTTGTTATTCTTTCCCCCAGGGGTATAATCATCTGAGTTTCTAAACTTCTTTGTCGCAGTATAGTTCGCTACCATCGAGTCGATACTGCCTCCACTGACACCCCAGTAAAGTTTAGGCTCACCCAAACGTTTGATATCGGTCTCACTCTTCACATCAGGTTGACCAATGATACCAACCTTAAACCCTAACTTCTCTAACATACGTCCCACAACTGCAACACCAATATAAGGCGAGTCAATGTAAGCATCTCCAGTAATTAAGATGACATCTAACTGTTTCCAGCCTCTATCTTTCATCTCTTCACGGGTTGTTGGTAGGTATTCAAATTTTGGTTTTTTCATGATGGAATTATAGCGGGTTGTGACTTTAAAGCACTTCAGACTTTAAAGTAGCTCTTGTGCTTAAGATATTTAACATCTATACAAAAGACTCTAAATTTATAGCATAAAAGCTTTTTTTGATATAAATAAGTATAAAATATCACAATAATAAGTCCATCAAATGACAATTGTATTGATATAAAAGGGTTAAGCTGTGTTTGTAAATGAAAATCTCATCATTAAGAATAAACTTGAAGAAGAGCTTCTAAAAGTAAATCAATATATCGATAAAACAGAAACCTATACCGCTATTACCGCTCCTGAAAGTTCTTTAGGCATTGTGCTTAGTGAGCAAAAGTCTTGTGATCTAAAACTCAAACAATATTATGTAAGAAAACGAAAAGTGATGTACCTGCTTGATTGTCTAACAGATACACGCTCTTTTCGCTGTCATGACTGCTCAAACCCCATTGAGATAGAACGTCTTATCCTAATACCAAACGCACATTTTTGTGAGGCTTGCCTTAGAATGAAATGAGGCTTATGCATTCATTGACTCTTTTTATAACTTCTAAGACACCTCATATCACCCTACTAGCACTTTTCTAAAACTTAACATTCCATTCATTAGCATTTCCCTCTAATATCTGTGAAATATCTACCTTAGCAGCACTATCCTCTTTTAAAATGGTGTGCTGTTCTCGCTCTTGAAATTTTCCACTTTTAGGATAAAAGCGTTTTTCATTCATGCTAATAAGCTGAGCCTCATACCACTTATCTGCCTTATTATCCACATAATGCACCTCATTAAAAAAGGCCATACTTTCACTGTCTAGGTTATATGAGATATTCATCTTAATGTCAGAGCCTACTACACTATCACCCGTTAACATAATCTCAACATCACACTGAGCCGAACCGTGAGAACAATACTCTTTAATCTTTGTACGCTCTTTTTCATAAACCGGAGTTAAGGTTTGGATATAAGCATCAATCTCTTGAGCACTCTTATCTTGTACAAACATCAAACGCTTACGAATCTCGATATCACGTTCAATGAGTCTGTTTGAGAGCTCGGTGTACATACTTTGCAGTCGTGCGTCCACAAAATACTCTGCTTTGTTAGCAATATTTGCATCAAGTTTATAATGTTGGGGCCTTACACTCACCTCTTTTTTAGACTTAGCTTTTTCACCCATTACCAGACCTCTTACAAAGTCCTTATTCATGTACAAAACCACGGCTGTTGCTATACTAAAAAGCACAATGGCTAATTTCATTAATTTCATTTCCCACTTCCTTTATCTCTTTGTAGTATTATAAAAGAGATTAATTAATGAATATCAACTATTCACCTTGGCCTCTTTAGCTGCCTGTTCTCTTAACTTATCTTTTTTACTTTTCTTCTTTCCCTTAACAGGAGCAGGACCTTTTTGCTTTTTAGGTGCTTCTCCTGTCAGTTCAAATCCCTTTATCTGTTCACGTTCGAGCTTAATACCTGAACGCTTTTCAATCAATTTAAAATGGGCCTGATCTTCATGTGAGATAAAAGAGATGGCGACGCCTGCCTTACCTGCTCTACCCGTACGACCAATACGGTGGGTATAATCATTAGGCGAGCGAGGAAGATCAAAGTTAATGACGCAACTAATATTTTCAATGTCTAAACCACGCGCGGCGATATCGGTTGCAAAAAGCACCTTGATCTTGTTGTCTCTAAA
>Ga0316207_10000239_pt1 | contig 106861 bp, 86 predicted proteins | sample 6weekpyrite_MG_FD_204943 | JGI IMG/M metagenome (GOLD analysis project Ga0316207, IMG submission 204943) | Microbial mat bacterial communities from mineral coupon in-situ incubated in ocean water Damariscotta River, Maine, United States -... | ecosystem: Environmental > Aquatic > Marine >...
TTGAATGAAAACAACATAGATTCCACAATTGTTGATAACGGATTAGGTTCAAATGATGGCACAACAACAGTTAGCACAGATCAATTTTCAGTACTGGGAAAAATTGGCAATGGTTTTGATTTTAGTGGTGCTTCTCCGGAACATACTGCGTTACCAAATCTGACGTCTGCAATTAAATATGATAGTTCTGGTAGTTTTGCTTTTTGGGTGTACCATCATGCAAATACCTATTTCCAACCCTTCACTTTTGCGGGGCCTGTGCCTGGTGAAATGCTACTACAAATTCAACCTTCAGGTAACATGCTTTTTTATATCTCAGGATACGATGGCTCTAATTTATTAAAGCCTTTGAATATCACTTACCCAAGTGCAATTCCCGCAGAACAATGGGTACATGTTGCGATAGTTCAAGACGGTGTAGCAATTAAAACCTATGTCAACGGAGAAGAGCAAATTGGAACACCTTATCATTGGAACGACCCTGGCGCTTGGTTTAATTATTTGACGGTAGGTGGAGCCGGTGTATCCGCAGGAAATGTCGATAATGGGATCATTGGTGGTTATTACAATAATAGCGATTTCCTTACAGGGAGTGATCATGGCCGTATGGATGATTTTCGGTATTATCAGTTTCCATTAAGTCTGGAGCAGGTTAATGCAATTTATAATCATGGTTCAGGTACAGAGGATGAAAATCCGTATGTTGTAGAGTATGTTGATCCACCTTTCGCACATTACAAATTGAATGAAAACAACATAGATTCCACAATTGTTGATAACGGATTAGGTTCAAATGATGGCACAACAACAGTTAGCACAGATCAATTTTCAGTACTGGGAAAAATTGGCAATGGTTTTGATTTTAGTGCTGCTTCTCCGGAACATACTGCGTTACCAAATCTGACATCTGCAATTAAATACGATAGTACTGGTAGTTTTGCTTTTTGGGTATATCACCATGCAAATACCTATTTCCAACCCTTCACTTTTGCGGGGCCAGTGCCTGGTGAAATGCTACTGCAAGTTCAACCTTCAGGTAACATGCTTTTTTATATCTCAGGATACGATGGTTCTAATTTATTAAAGCCGCTGAATATCTCTTATCCAAATGCTATTCCCGCAGAACAGTGGGTACATGTTGCGGTAGTTCAAGACGGTGTAGCAATTAAAACCTATGTCAACGGAGAAGAGCAAATTGGAACACCTTATCATTGGGACGACCCTGGTGCTTGGTTTAATTATTTAACGGTAGGTGGAGCCGGTGTATCCGCAGGAAATGTTGATAATGGGATCATTGGTGGTTATTACAACAATAGCGATTTCCTTGCAGGGAGTGATAATGGCCGTATGGATGATTTTCGGTATTATCAGTTTCCATTAAATGAATACCAGATTAAAGCGATACATAATAATGGAAATGGCACCGAAGAATATAAACCAATTGTCCCTCGAAGAATTGATCCACCATATGCACATTACACATTAAATGAAAATTCAAGCTCACAAGTTTTCTCAGATGGTGGTCTTGGTGGCAATGACGGGATAACAACTATTAGTACGAATCAATTTTCAGCGTCGGGAAAAATTGGCAATGGTTTTGATTTTAGTGCTGCTTCTCCGGAACACACTGAATTGGCGGGCTTAACGTCAGCAATTAAATACGACAATACCGGCAGTTTTGCCTTTTGGGTATTTCACCATGCAAATACCTATTTCCAACCCTATACTTTTGCAGGACCAGTGCCTGGTGAAATGCTACTGCAAATGCAACCTTCAGGTAACATGCTTTTTTATATCTCAGGATACGATGGTTCTAATTTATTAAAGCCACTGAATATCACTTACCCAAATGCTATTCCCGCAGAACAATGGGTACATGTTGCGGTAGTTCAAGACGGTGTAGCAATTAAAACCTATGTCAACGGAGAAGAGCAAATTGGAACACCTTATCATTGGAACGACCCTGGTGCTTGGTTCAATTATTTAACGGTTAGTGGGACAGGTGTATCTGCGGGAAATATCGATAATGGAGTTATTGGTGGTTATTACAATAATAGTAATTTCCTTGCAGGGAGCGACAATGGTCGAATAGATGATTTTCGGTATTACAAGTTTGCCTTGAACAAAACTGAAGTGAATGGGTTGTATAACTTAGGCGGAGGAACTGAAGAACTGATGCCACTCTTAATTTCGGTTGCAACGAGTGTTGACGTAGATAATGATGGCGTTTTAGATGTATCTGATAATTGTCCTAGCACATCAAATATTGATCAGACGGACAACGATTTAGATGGCTTAGGAGATGCTTGTGATAATGACGATGATAACGATAATATTTTAGATATAGGTGACAACTGTGCCTTCACGTATAATGCGGATCAAGCAGATCTTGATTTAGATAATATCGGAGACGCTTGTGACATTGATTTGGACGGTGACGAGATAGCTAATATCACCGATAACTGTCCAGCATTTCCAAATATTGCACAAACAGATTCTGACGGTGATTCAATAGGAGATGCGTGTGATAATAATGATGACAATGATTTAATTATTGATGCTGATGATAATTGTCCTTTGACAATTAATAATGACCAATTAGATCTTGATAATGACAATATCGGCGACGCCTGTGATATCGATTTGGATGGTGATTCAATTGTCAATACTGGAGATAATTGTCCGGTTATTCAAAATTTTGACCAACTTGATACTGATGGAGACAGTGTTGGGAATGTATGTGATACCGATGACGATAATGATTCAATTTTAGATGTTAGTGACAATTGCCAGGTAATCCCAAATCCATCGCAAGCTAACAATGATAATGACCTTATGGGTGATAGTTGTGATCCAGATGATGATAACGACGGCAACGCAGATTTATTGGATAATTGTCCGCTAGTAAATAATCCATTGCAAATCGATTCAGATTCCGATTCGATTGGAAATGCATGTGATGACAACGATGATAACGACAATCACTTAGACAGTAACGACAATTGTCCCCTGGTTGTAAACGATTCCCAATCTGACGTGGATTTTGATGGATTAGGTGATGCATGTGATGCAGACTTAGATGGAGATCAAATAAATAACGCTATTGATAATTGTCCATCAATCGCAAATTGGAATCAGTTGGATGCTGACAGTGATGGTTTTGGCGATTTATGTGATCCTGATAAAGATGGAGATTTAATTGTCAACTCTCTGGATAATTGTCCTCTTGATTACAATCCAGCACAAGCTGATTTTGAACAAGATGGGCTAGGTGATATTTGTGATACCGATGATGATAATGATCTTATCGTAGATATTATCGATAATTGTCCGCTCATAGCCAATGAACTCCAGCAGGACTTCGACTCTGACAATCTTGGGGATGCGTGTGATATGGATATGGATAACGATTCTGTTCAAAATGATTCAGACATTTGTTCTTTTACCACAGTAGCCGAAATAGTAGATCCAAATACTGGATGTTCTGTGGATCAACTCATTCCTTGTAGTGGCCCAATGGGTTCTACTGAAACTTGGAGAAATCACGGAAAATATGTGTCATTAATGGCGAAGACCTCTAAGAATTTTGTAAATCAAGGATTGATAACTGAAGACCAAAGAGAGATTATCATGACGAATACTGCAAATTCTTCTTGCGGTAATTAGAAACCACATATAGTAAAGTAAATAAAAAAACGGCGTTTATACTAACGCCGTTTTTCATTGGAATAGAGCAACTATTATAAATAGAGGTCTATTTTTTTGAATATGAAACAACATTCCAGCCACCTACTCTAATATAAATATCACATGAATGAACCGGAAATTCGAGACAAGTTTAATCAAATTTAGCCTCGTAATGTGTAGAAAATATTTTTAAAAGAATTTAGATACTATTCTGATGGATACTGAAAATATCCCATTCGATTATTTGAAGAATCGAATTGTTACCCAGCAAAAAACGGTGTTTATATAAAAGCCCAACTTTTTTTGTTTTTTATACAATATTCTTGACCCCTATTATCTGTGCTAGCAATCGAATTTAACTGATTTTTTTAGGCTCAGTCAGGAAATCCCTTATGGGATCAAATTTCTGCGCGATTATCTCGCGATCCTGTGAGAAATGCGGGCTAGCCCTTTTCATAAATAACGAATTTATTATAGATATTAATTGAGTATGTTTAGATATTGCTTGGTTGCACTTAAACCTAGAAAAATCAGTTGAACACGAATTTAGAGTGCAAGGCAGCGCTTTTACATCCTGTAATTGCTGCATTAGTGCCTCCATGCACGTCAAATTGATTCATTAGTGCTTTTAAAATATCTTAGCTTCACCCTTAGGTTAAGCGAGCATTTTTTGAAAGTGCTAATGGATCAAGAGCTTGTGCTATAAATCGTTTTCAACTGCTTTTTCTAGGTTAAAGTCAACAATAGAGAAATCAATATAAATTGAAATTATTGTAATTTAAATGATGAAACCAGATTAGTTAATTGCGATGTAAATTCTGTAAGTTCTCTACTGTACTTGATATCGTTCTGTGACATCTCAGTACTTTGTGTTGCCATCGAATTGATTCCTTTCACTACGTCGTTAACTTCATTAGTTACTGCTTTTTGTTCTCCGACGACTGAGGAAATTTGATTGCTCATTCTTGTAATTTCACCAATGGATGATGTAATAGTATCAAGTGCAGTTGACACTTGACCAATTTGACCAACACTATCATTCGCTTTACCACTGGCAAGTTCCATGGCATTAACTGCGTTATCTGATCCTTGTTGCACACGCAATATCATATCTTCAATTTCTTTAGTAGATTGTGCTGTTCTACTTGCCAACGTGCGAACCTCATCTGCAACAACAGCAAAACCACGCCCTTGCTCTCCCGCGCGGGCGGCTTCGATTGCTGCATTCAATGCTAACAGATTTGTTTGCTCGGCAATGCCTTTTATGACGTTTAAGACATCACCTATTTTTTGACTATCAGTTGCTAACGTGCCAATGACGCCACTGGCATTTTCTACCTCAGAGGCTAAAGAATTTATTATATTAATTGATTCACCCACAACTCGTTGACCATCATTGGTTGCAAGGTCGGCCTGCTGTGCGAATTTTGATGTGGATTCTGCATGAAGTGATACACTTTCCACGGTGGATGCCATGTCAGCCATCGCTGTTGTCACGTCAGTAGTTTGATTTCGTTGTGCTAACATCGCATCATTGTTTTTTTCGATGCTTTTTGAAATGGAGTTTGCGGAACTGTTTAAGTTTTTACTGGTGGTCGATATATCCGTTATAACATTTCGTAAATTGTCACACATGGTATTAACATTAGAAGCAATAGTGCCAATCACATCATTACTGGTAATTGAACAGTATCTCGTTAAATTTTTCGTACCAATATCAGCTGCAACATCAGAAATGTTAACAAGTCGACTCACCAGAACAATCTTGATGAGTAGGTAATTGACGAAACCAATAATTGCACCAGCTGACCAACACGCAACAGAAAAATAAAGAAACATTCCCTCATTCGGTGTAACAAATAATTTTGCAAAGTAGGGAAAGATAATACCCATTAGGAGACCAAATCCCATGCAAGCTAAAAATAACTTACGCAATAAACTTGATCCATTGTTTTTATTATCGAAGTCGTGGTTAGTATGTCGATTGTTCATATTTTCCTGATTGTTCCTTAGTATAAAAAATCAAGAGATCTTTGTTGATTTTGTGTTCGTCTGAGTTGATAGAGGAACAGCTGTTCGTTATGTTTTTCTTGTATCGGTTAGCATAAAGAAATTATTTAATCCTTTTTAAATTTCTTTTTAAACAGTTGAATCCGTTCAATGTTTTCTTACATGAACATATTTTTGGCGCTTTTTAACGCTGCGCTTAATAATTAAAAAAAATCGAAAGAGGCTGCAAGTTATTCAAGCTTATTATTTTGTTTGTTTTTAAACCGGAACGGGGGATTTGATTCTACAAAGTAGTGCAATTTGACTGATATCAGACTTTGCACAATTAAATTTTCACCACAGTCTGAAATGGGTTAAAGCAAAATGGATAAAACAGGGTAGTGTTCAACTACCTTTCCTATGAGAGGTTTAATGTCAAGTTGTGTCATCGACTCTACCAAGTATCAACGTAATTATTTTTTACTTTTGGAATTGCAACATCGTCACAATTCCAAATCGCCATCATCTTTACGCGATAAAATATTTTCTATTTTTGAGAAACAATTTCTTTAGCTGCTTGCTTACCTGAAAGGATTGCACCTTCCATATACCCTTGCCAATCATAAAACGAATTTGCATGCTCGCCAGCGAAGAAAATATTATCAACTGTTTTTCCTTCGTTCCCAGCTATGGAGGTAAAGTAACCAGGGTGGTTTGCAGTATAACTGCCTTTGCTGTTTGGATTTGTTAACCAATGTTCAAGGTGCACCATTAAATCACCGCTTGCATCTCGTTTTGCAAAGGCATTCGCGCCTGGAAATATTTTGTCGAAGTCATTCAATGCTAAATTTGCTTCATGCTGTACATTGGTGGTATCAAGATTGGCAGCTCGGTTACCACCAGAATAGTCTGTTAAAATACTATGCTGATTGGTTGCAAGCGCAATATTTGTTTCCCAAGTACATTGGTGATTTGCTAAATCACTATAAGTCTCAGCGTTTCCACCTTGGTTTAGCCAAGGTCTCTCATCAAATGCAATCATTAATTTTGCGTTGTTGCCATAGCGAAGTTCATTAATCGCTTGCGTTTTCCAGTCTGGTAATTCAAGGCTTGGGTCTAATTCAACGTCGCGTAAGACAGAGAAAGGTAAGGTCAGAACCAAAGCATCATGATAGGTTGTTATTACGTTGCCTGATACGTCGAATATTAATTCCACTCGACCATCACTGAGTTTTGAAACTTTTAACAAGCGATGCTCAAAATTGACTGCTTCGGCCAAACGTTCTTCCAATCCTGATGCGATTGCCTGATTTCCTTCAACAATATGGTATCTTTCATCTGTGAAAACACCTAAGGGCTTGAAGCGAGAACGACGATCAGCGTGCATGAATAAAAGAAAATTTAATGCACTTTGTTCGTGAGTCTCCAGACCATATTCAATGTTATATATGACATCTAACACGCGCCTTAACAATGGACCCGCCTTTCTTGAATCTAAATATTCAGCTAATGACATCAAGTCAATTTGTCTATCGAAGTCCGTAAAACTATCCGCTGTTGGTGTACCTAAATTTCTTAGGTCTTTTTTCATTGCTGGAAAAAATTCGCGAAACTCATTTACAATATCACTTTCACTATAGTGCTGACCATTAAAATAATATTTGATATCACCTGGGATTTTAACGGTATCTTCCAATGTTAATCCAAATTCTCTAACATAATGAAGCATTGAACTGTGAGTTGTGTCAATAAACTCTCCACCACGTTCAATAGTTTGATTGCCAACAACTAATGGACCTGGAAATTGCTTATTCATGGAATAACAACGTCCGCCTGTGCGATTAGAGGCTTCAAAAACGTTAGCGATGACGCCACGTTTTCGCAACTCATAAGCACAACTTAGTCCCGCAAGACCAGCACCGACCACCGCTACATTCAAGGTTGATGCGTTTTTTTTATTAAAACCCCCCGCTAACGACCAAGCAGTTGTTGAATTAATGGACATTGCGCCACCCATCAAGACAGCACTGTGTTTTAAGAATTTTCGACGTGTTTGCTTACCAGGATGCTGGCGTGTCTCAGTGTCTGACACATTTTTCGATAATGCAGCAAGTACATTGCGGAAAAGTGGATTGCGAGCCATATGTAATCCTTATAATTAAAATTGTATAGGGATGTATTGCGTTTTCTGAATTTTCAATTTTTGATATTTATTGTTGTACTATTAAAGCATTAAATAGAGCCAAATTTAAAGTCCGAATTAGCACATTCCTGATCACATATTATGCATTTCTCATTATATTGCTTGCGTAAATTAACACTAATTATTCAAATAATTTAAGCGACACTTAGAGACGATTGAGACTTGTGCAGAAACTAGAAAGGAGTGAATTGTATAAGGTCTTGGTTTTTTTAAAATATTTTTATAATTTAACCACACAAGAAATAGAATAAATAAAATGCAAAAGATAAAACCGTAAACTAAGAATACTGAACACTTTCTTCAAGCCATTCAATATCAGATAAATTCATTTGCTTGTCGAAATGATAAATGAAAGGTGTATCAAATGCGATTTCAACTTTTTCAATATTTTTTGAACTGATATTTTCAACCAACATGCGTAAACTTCGCAATGTATTACCATGACTAATAATTAAAATACGCCGACCAGATTGAATTTTAGGAACGAGTACATTTTTCCAATAGGGTTTTAAACGTTGAGTACATAACTCAAGGCTCTCACTCGCTGGAAGCAACTTAGGATCGATTTCTTTATATTTTAGGTCATAACGCGGATGTCGTGGATCATCCTCTTTTAAAGGTGGCGGCGCGTTGAAATAACCTCGCCACCATTGATAGGACTTTTCCTTTCCCCACAATTCGAATATCTCCTGTTTATTTCGACCTTGCAAATCACCATAATGTCTTTCATTGAGCCGCCAACTTGTATAAACCGGAATAGTTGGGTGTTTAAATTGAGTTAATATCGATTCAAGCGTTTGTCGGGTTCTTTTTAATTCTGATAGATGTACCTCATCAAAACTATAATCTAGCGCATTCAAACGTAACCCAATTTGTTTTGCCTCTTCCAGGCCAATTTTTGATAATGATACATCACTCCAGCCAGTAAATCGGTTTGTTAAATTCCACTCCGTGTGGCCATGACGCGCGAGAACCAATTGATATTTGATATTGCTCATTCTACAGAATCCATGATAACACGAGAAAGATAGTGATGATCATCCCATGCGTCTAGGTGCCACTTGAATCCATTATGATGAAACCAATTTAACGCACAATTTGGTATATTGAAATCTCGTTCTGTATTAAGTGGCTGTTTGTTTACATTACGATGCATAATGTCAAGCAAGCCAGCATGACAGATAACAGCGACATTCTCTCCACTATGATGCTTAACAATCCACTCAAACATATCAACAACCCGACTGTAAAAATTCTTTAAGCTTTCGCCAGTTTCAAAATCATAATCCACATCTCGCCTCACATAGTGCTGATATGCTAATGGATATTGTTTTTCCGCTTCACTTTTTACAACATTCTGGAATATGCCATAATGTCTCTCACGTAATTCAATTCGAGTCACTACATCAAGCTTACAACGCGATGCCAAGGTAGTTGCCGTTTCATACGCGCGGGCGAGGTCACTACTGTAAATTGCAGAGAATGCGTCTTGGTGTTGTGATACATCTATCGCCATTGCCATCGCCTGTGCTCGACCTTCTGAGTTTAAAGGAATATCAATTTGGCCTTGTATGCGTTGCTCTTTATTCCAATCCGTTTCACCATGACGGATTATACAAATTCGGGTTTTCACGGTATTTGATTGCCATTATTTGATTTTTTCTAAATGTTTTAAAAGGCGCTCCATTGCCTAATTCATATCATCACGTATGCCAAACTAAACTGGAAGGCAATATACTAAACGTCCAATATTTCGCCTCTATCGCTTCCTGGCTAAGCAATAATAATTAGGATAAATATCATTCACATTAATGTCAAGAATCGAGATTATGACACTTGCTAAAAAAATAACGTCCATCAGTATCAAAGTTTTTTGATAATATAATTCATGACATTCTCTATGTAACATCATATTTTTCCACAACCATCTATTGATTGTTTATTAGTAGAAAGCGATTTGCGCTGTATATTTCGCTGGAAAAATTGGCCCAATTCGATCAAAATGATTTTCATTATTACAGGATAAGTAATTGTTGATTTTTAGAGGAGACGATAAGTACACCAAACGAGTATTAAGTTAAACGCGAGCGTGTTGACTCAATAAAATTTATCTTTTGATCAAGTGAATTTCAACTCAAGAATGAAGGTGTTTCAATGAAAAATTGTACAAGTTTCATTATTTTATTTATCGTTATCTTAGGACTTCCTACGTTAAGTTCTGCAGACAGTAAGCAAACTGATCATCACAGTCATTCCATTGAAAAATCATCTCATAGCCATAATGGTAATAACAAAAAACATCATAAGATGCCTGCATGGGCGAAAACACTCACCTCAAAGCAAAAAAAATCAGTGGATGATATGCATCATGAATTGGATCGATCGCAGAAATCACTCAAAGAAAAAGAAAAACAATTACAAAAAGAACTTAATCGTCTCACTATTTTAGATAATGCCGATCTTTTACAAATACATTCAAAAATAGATGCATTAATGGCGGTTAAAAATGAAATTTTACGACTTCGTTATGCACACCTTGTAGAAATGCGAGCCATCTTAAATAAAGAGCAACGGATCTCTTATGATGAAGCCGTATTAAAACGAGACAAGATTAAGTAACTCTCAAATTGTATTTTCGGGGGTGGACTTAACGTTAGGGAATATTTTCCAAAGGGATACGCTATTTGCGTGCCCATCATAACGCACAATTGTCCCATTTAATAACCCCACTACCATTTCCGTCGTTAATATCAAATTGACTATCGAGCCCCTTAACGCTGCTACATAACAAATTTGGATTACTATCTAAACGCAGATTTGACAATTTGTTCATATTTGACAAAGCACTAACATCGGCAATTAAATTGGAATTTAAATATAGTCGATTAATCGCGATCAAGTTGCGTAGCGGACTTATATCGCTAATTTGATTTGAATTGAGAAACAATTCTTTAAGTAACACCAAATTGGCAAGGGGAGAAATATCAATAATGTTATTGTTATGCAATGTTAGATTGGTTAGTGAAGTCAAATTTGCAATGTGACTAATTTCATTAATCTTATTAACGCCGAGGCCAAGTCCAGTTAACGATGTTAAATTAGAGACTGTGCTAATATCAGAAATGTTATTTGAATTGAGACTTAGGTTTTTGAGTGAATTCATATTTGATACTGGACTGATGTCCGTTATTTGATTTGAATCAAGGCCGAGAAATGTAAGAGACGTCAAGTTACGTACTGCACTAATATCAGTAATTTGATTGGAGCTTAAATTGAGGTGCGCCAAAGAATCTAGATTAGCTACTGCACTGATATCAACAATTCGATTCCGTCGAAGACGCAAAAAATTAAGAGAATGAAGATCGCTAATTGGACCAATATCAGAAATTTGATTTATGCTAAGCCAGAGATCTCTCAGTGTTATTAAATTTGCTAAAGGCGTAATATCCATGATTTGGTTCGCCTCAAGATGAAGATCAAGTAATGAGCGCAAACTGGCTAAGGGACTAATGTTATTAATTTGATTTGAATCCAAATCAAGTTTTGTGAGCGATGACAATTTTGATATCGGACTTAAATCTACAATCCTATTTGAACTAAGGTCGAGTTTGGTTATTGACGTCAGGTTCTCAATTGGTTTGATATTGACGATTTGGTTTGCACCAATGTAAAGATTTTCTACCGATACTAAATTGGCCAGGGAAGTGATGTCTGAGATTTGATTATTACCTAGATAAAGCCTTTTCAAAGACGTCAAATTACTCACCACACTGATATCTGATATATTATTAAAGAATAATCCAAGATAATTGAGTGAACGTAGATTAGACACAGCGCTTATATCCGATATATTGTTAGAGCCTAATCCTAAAAACGTTAATGACGTTAAATTTTTAACAGGATTAATATCGCTGATTTGATTAAAACGAAGTCTGAGTTCAGTCATCTCTACTAAGTTAGAAATAGCACTAATATCGGTAACGTGATTTGAACCAAGGTAAAGCTCTTTTAACGACACCAAATTTGTTATTGGACTTATATCGGAAATATCATTGGAGCTAAGATAGAGATTATTGAGTGACAATAGATTTGAAACCGGACTGATATCTGAAATATGGTTTGAACCAAGGCTGAGATAAGTCAGTAATTGCAAATTACTGACGGGACTAATATCGACTATATTATTGAATCGGAAACTCAGATCCGTCAAAGAAGTTAAATTTGAAATGGGAGTGATATCAACAATTTCATTACCGCCTAAAAACAATTTAGTCAGTGATGTTAAATTAGCAACAGGGCTGATATCAACAATTGAATTGCCAACGTAACCTCGATCATCGAGGTAGGTTCCAAATGTAACACTCTGTAATTTTGTAAGTGTACCAATGGGGCTGATATCAACGATTGAGTTTCCCCATAGCTCAATTTCCACCAATTCGGTGAATTGCTCTAGCCCCTTTAAAGAAACAACACCTTTGTCATTGCAAATTAATATGGTCAACTCAGATGGTGTAAAAATATTGTATTTTTCGATGCAGGTTTTTAAACTCACATCTTCAATATTATCCAAGAAATTGTTTAGAGGAGGTGTGAAAACATAGGTCGCAGAAGCAATCTCCGATCGAGCGCTCTCACCAAAACTATTTTGCGCTATGACTGTGTAAAAATATTGCACGCCTTCCACAACCGATTTATCCTGATATGATGAAAAGGATGTCGTAACCCACGGCGTCGCTTGCGCTAACTCAGCTTCACTTTGTGCACGATAAATTACATAACTTTCTGCATCAACAATTGAGTTCCATTGTAAAATAATGGCCTCATTTCCTATCGTCGCAATGAACGCAGTGGGGATTGTAGGTGGATCAGGTAATTTCGGTGTAACGATTATGGAATTTGACTTTTGCTCAACATTATTTGGATTATTTGCAGTAATAAAATAGGTATATGCTGTACCGTTTATTAAACCAATGTCTTCGAAATCTGTATCGATAGTGGTAGCCACAATTTGAGGCGTAGTATCTAACTCATCGGATCTAAATATTGTGTAATCGCTCGCAGTGTTTATCGCATTCCATCGCAATATTGCTGATGCATTTCCACTAACACCCGTCAATACAGGTGCTTCACTCGGCGCAATACTAAATCGATTTATAAATTCTTGTGCAAAAGAAGGCGCAGCAATCGGAACTGCTTTTATGGTGACTTCATTTTTTATAATATTTTGCGGTTCCGTATAATTACCAAAATTATCAATAGTGCCAACTTCATTATTGCCGCCTTCAATGCCATCAACAAACCATCTAATTTGTAAATTGCTAAGGCCGTTAATTAATACAGTGAATTGTTTTGTACCATTGCTGGTTTCCGCTGGCTCTTGTAACTTCAATGAAACTTTTGCATCAAAATTTAAATTTATTGAGCGTTGGTCACCGGCTGAGAGTGCCGCTATGGATTCAAATCCCGAATACAAGAGTTCAGTTCCTGCCCAGATTTCACCTATCAATTGCAGTGCTGTATCAGTATCAACTTGCAGATTTAAATCACCACCAGAGGACAGCACCTCTTTTTGATTAAGAATCGCACCCCTATCGCTTAAAACAAATAATTCTATCTTAGTGATTTCGGTCGGCCGATTTGTAAAAATATCAGTGGTTGTGGATTGAGAATTTTTTGTGGTTTGAAAAGGGCTCAAGAGATTTATCGAAATGCTAGCAGCACCCGAGTTACTCTTGTTATCTTTGCTAGTTGGTGTGCCAGTTGTACAACTGATGAGCGTAGTAATCAGTAATAACATTACTATGCTCAGGCGGAAATCGAGTTTTGGATGACTAAATTTGAAGATCATATCTGTTTAGCTTTAGTCTAATTATTCTTCACTTTAAAATATTATGATTTGTTCTATATGCTTTTACTTACATATTACAATATCCAAGCGATTAGTAAATTCTTCATAATACGCTCGGTAACATTAGCTATAGATGAATGGTCATAAAAAGCCCCTAAAAGTGATCAAATTTTTGATTATTTTCGGGTTTTTTATAAGATATGATGAAAAAGTGTTGTTATAAAATAAAAATTTTTTGTAGAGCGAAAAATAAGAGATATAACGAACAGTTCTAAAAATTACCGCTAAAAATTTGTGAAAATAGTAGGCCAAAAAACCCTTCAATTTATAGTTTTTATTGACACCATTCATTCAATACCAAATTCCTCTGTATTTACCTGGTGAGAAGGCAAAAGACAAACAATTGATATTAAATGAATGACAATTTTTTATACCTAATAATATCCGATTTTATTTGTCTTAATTATTTCGCAAGTACATTAAAAAATCACCTTTTTCTTGTACCGTACACTTTCTTCCCAATACCCATTTACAGTTTCGTTTAAACCATTTTTCAATAAATTTTCTATCGGTTAATCTTTCAGAATTAACGGATGGTGCAATTGGATCAATTACTTTTCCGGTTTTTACATGTTTTCCTTTTGCCGTTAAATCTTTACCGTGACAAATACTACAATTTCTTACCTTACCCGGTTTTTTTGGATCAGGATGGTCTGTTAACCACATTTTTTCACCATTTTTCTCGCTAAAATGGACAGCACCATTCGCTTGATATTCTTTTAATAAATCGTCAACCGTATTTGCTGAGCCAATTCCTGGTAAATAAAGTAATAATAATAAAACAACATATCTTTTGTTTGACATTATCCACTCCTTATATTTAGTGATTTTAAGCGATGAAATAATTATATAAAAAACAAACAAATGTTTTCATCCTTAAAAACATTTGTTGTTTTCAAATCCGTTCCTTGGATACTAACTTCCTTATCTGACCCATCCTCCAAACTGAAACCCAGTGTTACAATTGTATTTTGACAATTCAAAAAATTAGATTTTCATTTTGATTTTGATTTTGTCGTGTCCCACCATGTGGTATTTCTTGTCACTAATATCGTACAAATAAATTACCAACAGATTTATAGGAAATTACAATCTAGTAATGTTTGGCTATATAGTGTAAGCATCATATTCATCTTTCTTATGTGGAATTCTGGGTATATCTTCATTGGACCAAAAGCGAACAGGATCCCACCCTATAATAGCCGCCATAATGAGAGCAATTGCTACCAAGTTCACAACGATGAACAATGTGGTTCCAGCAACCGGACTTGCTATTGTGACAACTAAAACAGTTGTACTTACTAGAAATCGGGTAACACGTTCTTTTACAGTCATGTTTTCAATCAAATTAATAGTGTTCATCTTGTTCTCCTTCACATCAATTCAGCTTCCAAAATAGTTGCTTTGTTGTTGATATAAAGTATTAATCACATTACTAACATGAGTCTTTCCAGCGCATTACAAATTGTTAATCAGAAGAGAATGAAAATATGGGATTCGAGTTTTTAATGTTCCGAAAAGACAGCCACGCTCACACTACACTTTGGGCTTTACATAGAGATCTGCACACTCTATTGTGTTCAACTGCTATTTTCTGGATTAACAAAAAGACAAGTAATTTAGGAATTAGCTGAATAGATACAATTAATCATAGATAAACTGGCCAACAAAAGCTGACCAGTTAGGATGAAAATATCGTTTAGTTTACTGTACAGAGACAACAAATGATTGAGAAACCATTCCGATAATATTACTGACTTCCACTGTTATGTTAACATTTCCCGGTGTAGATGTTTTCCATGTAATATTACCCGTGTCAGGATGAATCTGCATACCCATTGGCGCTATTTTTAAATGATAATTTAACACGGGATAACCTTCTGCTTCTACTTGATAAGAAAATACTTCTCCCGCATTGACACTATTTGTGCTAGGTGTTGAGGTGATGATTGGAACAACATCCTGGTTACGTTGGATCAGCTGTTTTAAGCCAGCCAACCAAACATTTTTCATTTTTGTATATCCCAAACTGTTTGGATGTTTATCATCGATTAAATCAGTCGAATAATTCAGAGCACTCTCATGATCAACCACTAAAATTTTATCTCCATTTGCAACTCGCGATTCAGCCATCGCTTGCAATCCCAAATTATAATCCGAAGTGGGCTGATGGTATGTGGCGCGATTTATTATTCTCGCAAGAACAACAGGAATAGCAGGATTATAGTCGTCAATAACATTCAAAATGTCTTCAACACCAGCTAAATCCTGACCATTTGTACCGATATGCAGTAATACTAATTCGGGAGAATTTCTTCGTAACCAATTTGGCAATGCGTGAGCGATTTCCGCAGGTGAATAACCAGAGTGTCCTTCATGATTTCGGTCATGTGTTCCACTGGGGTCTGTGCCGCCACCAACAAAATTAACGTTATATCCATAATCAGATAATGCTTGAAATAATTCTGGACGATACCCAACTCGATTTGTAATTGAATCTCCCAATGGCATAATCTTTAAAGCAGCAGATGGACTAAGGTACCCGCGTGCTAACCCAATGCGTCCGTCATTAAAATGTTGAAGAATTTCAGATTCCGTCAACACACGCGAAGCCATGGCAAGCTCATCAATCTTTCCATTAAAATGATAATCCACGCTATTATCATTCAGCCAGCCAATATTGATATCAACAGTACTGCTGAATCCATTGTCATCATAATTTGCGCTAGCATTTTTTTCTAATATACCGTCAACATACAGCAAGTTAATTTTGTTAAAACCATCTCTAATTGCAACAATGTGGTGCCAATTTCCATCATCCAAAAAAGCGTTACTTGTCAATTTAGTGCCATTTCCAATTTTGTCTACTAATTCAAAAGCAGCATGACCGTTCTCACAACCTATCCACCACTGCAGCGCTGAATTATTATCATTTCGACCAATGATCACGCCGCTGCCATCGCGCGTGTTTGTATTTACCCATGCTTCAATACTCCAGCGACTATCATTATCCCAATTGTATCCGCCATCATCAGCTACATTGACTTCATTGTCGACACCATTAAAATCTTGACACCCATTTATAATCCCCCTATCTGCAGTTGGACTGCTTGCGCTAAATCCATTATTGCTTGCTACTGAATCAATATAAATTCCAGGCGTTGTTTCGTTCATTTCCCAATAATGACTGTAAAGTGATGTAGTATTGCTTTCATTGACTTTTATAAAATTTGCGATCTCAATAGCGCTATCGACGTGACCTGACTTCGTCGCAATTGTTTTTAACACAGCACTTTCGGTTAGCTCAATTGGAGTATGATATTGTTGACTAGATTCAGTTGGTTCAGTGCCGTCAATCGTAAAATAAATTTTTGTTTCTTCAGTCGTCGTATTTAAGCTTATTAATACAGAATCACCAAACGTACCACCAGTTGGACTTATGACGGGTCTACTCACAACAGGCGTACCGCTTAGAATACTCACGCTAGGACCAGTATCAGTAGGAACATAATTCACATCAGTTGTCAGAACTATCTTATCTACGATCATGCCAGATTCTCGCATCCATAAATTTAATGTGTGCAATCCAGCATTCGCAATGTTTATCGTGACTCTCGCATTGGTGCTTTGTTGCGAGTTTGTCCATTTCCATGAAGTTTTAAATCCAGCAATTTTTTGGCTACTGGGTAGTTCAATTCCATCAAGCCCAACATGTAATGAATCCGAACGAGTGGACGGGCCAATACCGCGAATCCAAACATAGTGCGTGCCTGTTGTGACAAATTCAATGTTATAATTCATTGCAGCGCTCGTAGCTGCATAACCCGGATTATAGTATCCAGATGAACCCAAAGGAATCGCTTGCATCGCAGCTGCACCAGAAAATCCTGGTTTTTCAGTGATCGGAATCCAGCGTTGCCCTGCATTAGAATCTTGCAACGTATGATATGCGTCTGCTTCAATAGCAACTAAATACTGATCACCATTCGCTTGCACATACGGTACACTATCGATCTGGATGGCAGGCTCTACCACTATATCGATGGTTTCACTATAATTTAGGGTTGGATCAGTTGCATCTGTAACGGTAAATGTTACGGAATATCTGTCAGCATCTCCTAACGCTGGCGACCAGCTAAACGCACCTGTCGCAGAATCAAAATTTGCTGTTAAAGGAAGCGCAGTTAGATCTGCACTGAGTATTTGAGTTGAAAAATCGCTTTCATTTGTTGAAATCGAAAAACGTAACGTTTCATTTTCATGGATATTCTTATCGCCAATCTTATTTAAAATTAATAATCGCGTTTCGCTATTTTTCGAAATAATAAAATCTGCTGAGACCACCGAGCTTTCAGAATATCCATCAAAAAATCCTTTAGCTTTAACTGTTGCACTATTTTCTAATGAAAATGCGCCCGTGTATTTCACACTGTCAGTTGATGGTGAACTGCTATCAATTGTATAATATATCTGAGCATCAGGTGGTGTAGTTGATAAAATAACGAGAGCCGAATTAACAAAGTTCCCCCCCGTTGGATTTATAATTGGAGTAGCCACAATGGGTGCACCACTTTGCAAACTGGGTGTAGGCCCTAAGTCACGTGGCATATAGGCAGGATCAGTTGTCAGTATTATTTTGTCAACAATCATGCCTGCTTCTCGCATCCACAAATTTAATGTGTGAACACCTGGATTGTTTACATTTATGATGATTCTTGCGTTAGAACTTTGTTGAGTACTAGACCATCGCCAACTTTTATTGAAACCAGCTAATTTTTTTCCGCTCGGTATCTCAGTACCATCGAACCCAATATGTAGCGAATCAGATCTAGTAGAAGGACCAATTCCCCGAATCCAAACATAATGAGTGCCTGTGGTAACAAAATTAATGTTGTAATTCATTCCTGCACTATCAGTTGAATAACCGGAATTAAAACAACCTGCAGAATCGAAAGGTGACGCTTCCATAGCGGAAGTGCCAGAATAACCCGACATTTCCGTCGTTTCACGCCAACGTTGACCAGCACGAGATACTTGGTTTGAATGGTAATTTTCAGCTTCCATGCAAACCAAGTGTTCATTGTTGTTTTCTTGTAAAAAGGGTGCAGTCGCAACTGCCGAATCACGCGATAAATCAATAGTTTCATTCATAAGCAAGATATCTTCAAAATTAGTTGATGCAGGGTAATCACATATTTAAATCGCCTGCGTTGGTTAATCTATCAAATTGTCCAAATCGTAACTCAACATTTATGTCAGTGGACGATTCACAAAAATTAAACCTGAGGTTCGGTGGGATTAAACTGGATGTTTGTAAATACTTCGAATCTCGGTCCTTGAGTTTCAAATACTGCCTTGTTTCCTAAAAAATTAATAATAGTATTAAAATTCCATTTTTGTGAACAAGAATAAAGAGTTTTTTATTAAATTCCGGTGGGTGACTTCTAATCGATCGACAAAAGATTAATATTCACTCTATTTGCGATTTTCTCAAAGTGGAAGAGAGAGTTTATTCCATAAATTGCTTTGTTTAATTTAAGTCAGTGTCAAATCTATCTGGTCAAAACATCAACTACCAGAGAATAAATTAAATTTACAAATATTTCTGAAAAGCATTCACAAAAACAGACCTTCCGTTTGTTTCCACAATCTCTCCATGAGACACAATGATGCGATCAAAATCAAATTCAAGTATTTTGTCCAATGAATTTCTAAAAGCCTTTTTGTCTCTAATGAGCGTGCGAATTGTAATGGTTGGGCCAAATTTATTGTAAGCGCCATAGAGTTGTAAAAATATCTTTGTCCATGATGACGACACATTTTTGAAATTGAACGCAAGATCTGTCAAGATTAATGTCTTACTACGATGATGTATGAAGGCATATTCCTGAAGCATTGGCATACCATTAATTGGAACACCACTAATTTCATCATTGAATAATTTGTTTAAATCTTCATTTGTAATATCGTCAAAATAGAAATCAACCGAAACCTTTTTGACATGTTTCGGTGCAACCAATTGCGATAATAATTCATGCTCTTTCCAATCCATTACAAACAGGTTGTGCATTAAACTTGGTGTAACGAGATACGAAATGTTCCCTTTTTCCTTTATTTCGTTATACGTTTCTAGATTAAACTTAGTCGGAGAATGAAGCCAGAAAGAACCATCCTCTAACTGAATACATGTCATTCGATTTCCAAAGTTGATTCCAATTAGGTTAAATGAAACATCATTAGTCCACAAGGTCATATCAAGTTGATACAACATATTATGTTTGCCTATTGCTCAAATGCCATTGTAATATAAGCTGAACAGAGTCACGAAGCTTTTCATAATCACTTTCACCCAGCATAGATTGATAATGAGACTCCATATTCGAAACGACTGAAACTGCAATATTAATCAACTTTGTTCCTTTTTTACTAAATCGAACCAGCTTTCCTCGACCATCACTTTCAACTGGAATCAATTCAACATAGCCTTTATATTCAAGCTCTCCAATCATTTTTCCAATCGCTTGTTTACTCAATTGTGCATCACTAGCAAGATTAGATAATCGTATTCCTTCGGGATCAATATGACGTAAGATATTAAAATTACCCATTGTAATATCGTTAAAACCCTTTTTTTTAAGAATCTGTAATAGCTCGTTTTCAAATGCGCGAAATGCATCGAGCAACAATCGTGCGGTCGGAATATTTGATGATGTAGAATTAGTTCCCATTGCAATATAGTAAACTAGGTGTACTATATTGTAAACCGGGTTTACTATTTAAATTGAATGATTTTTGTCAGCAGTGACTCTATTAGATCTCGCTTAATACTATTTGAACGGTAAACAAGATAGAAATCCCGATGAATAACTGGCGTGTCTGCGACAATAAAAAGCTTATCCTCCTTCAATTCATTTTCTATCATCGATTTCGCCAAATATGCTGTACCACCAAATTCAAGTAAATAATCTAGTGCAATCCTGGCAAAATCTACTTTTATCGAGGGCGAAGGAATATCGGGAAAATTTCTCGCATGTGCAACAGCAAATGCAGTGCCCCAATTAACAAACAAATAGTCTTCTCGATTCATTAGATTTTCTGCGATTTGATCTCTAATCGTGCTTACCAGAACCAATTCAATCGCACCAAGACTCGTTGATTCTAATTCGCTAATCTGTGGTTGATCATACATAAAACCTGCATCAACTGTATAATCTAGAACACTACGAAATAACTGTTCTTGCGTTTGTGCAATTAAATTCACTGCCACTGATGGATTATCTCGGTAAAATTTAAAAATGGTATTTTGCAAACCAGACGCCCAAAGGCTAAACACACCACCTAACGAAAACAATATTTTACTTTCTTCTTCCAAGCCAGTGGACTGCTTAGCTAAATTCCATGTCGTCAACATTTGTTTGGCCAAGGGTACAAACCGAGTCCCTGCAGCAGTCAATTGAATGTTATTGCGATCTCGAGTTAGCAAGCGTACGCCCAGAGCTTCCTCCAATAAGCGAATTCTTGCGCTAACAGTAGATTGCGTAATAAATAATGATTTTGCGGCTTTACCAAAGTGTCGAGTTTCACAAACCTCAATGAAGGTTTTTAATTGAGAAATATCCAATTCTCTACCCCTAGTGTTATTAATGTTTCAACCGAGAGTTTGATTGATTTTAACGATTAACACAATTAAAAAGATTCGTTATACAAATATCAAAAAGTGCCGCAAACTTGGTATGTACGGAAGAGCATACACGATGACCGTGGGTAGGTAATCCGTCATTAACAGGTGATCAAAATTTTAGGAGCTTTTGAAAATGAAAAAATTATGTTTGTTTGTTCTTTTTGCCTTTGTATCCTTCCCAGTGTTTGCTGAAACACCGGCAGAATATTGTGCAGCAGAAGCGAGAGAAGCTGGAATTGAAGATAGTGAAGAATTAAATAATTATATTTCAGACTGTATGGAGCAAGTTAACGCTGAAACAAATGAAGCGAATGAAACTGCCAGTGAAGAATCTGAAGTTGCAAATGCACAATAACTAAATTGGTAACACCGCTTGCCTCAAGCTGGCTTCGGCCAGCTTAACTTAACCAATCCATTTTAGTGGTTTAGTCTACATAATCCTTTAACAGTCCATCCAATTCTCGTTGCAGTAATATTTCTTCTATGCGTCGCCTAACATCATGATATTTTTGAGTTTTTTCCGTTTCAACATCGTTCGCTGTATTGTCTTCAATGAGATTGTACTCTAAATCAAACGTATCTTTATTTTTCATCATATTTTTTCTGCTGCAAATTTGTAATTTAAAAAAAACTAAATTATTTAAGGAGCCTCAGTATAAGCCCTCTATCGAGAAGAGAGAACTTATATGAGACTCCCGATTATCAAAATAGTAGGAAAATTTAATCTGCTTTATACAGAGTTTTCCCGAGTAGATATTGATATATACAATTGATGCATTAAAAGAGAAAGTGAAATATTTTCATTGTCACGATCGGTATTGTCGATCAATGCCTGAATAACAAACGCTCAAAATATGTCATTGATTTGAACGAGTTTCCCGGTAACAAAAAAAGAATGGTTAAAATAAAAAGGCAATGCCCTGCATAATTTCACTATGCTACAATTGAACCAATTACACAAAATTTTATCTTAAGGTTATCATCTCACTTGTAAATAAAATTAATCTAATGACAACTGAAACCACAAATAAAATACGAGATAATTCTCATAATCTAAACCTTGATTTCACCCAGTTTGCCTGTTCTCATGTCTCAGATCAAAATTGGATAAACAGCCCAGTAGATGGCGTTTCGCGGATGCCACTCGAACGTGAATTTGCAGAACATGGGCATACGACCAGTTTTGTTATTTTCTCTCCCGATTCTTATTTCCCCGCACACACTCATCCAATGGGAGAAGAAATCGTTGTTTTAGAGGGCGTTTTTTCCGATGAATTTGGTGATTATCCTGCCGGTACGTATTTGCGAAATCCGCCGAACTCAACACATTCACCATTTACTAAACACGGATGTAAACTATTCGTAAAACTTGATCAATTTAATAAAAACGATACGTCAAGAATCGTCCTACCTCCGCATGATCGAAAATGGTTACAAGGTCATGGCAATTTAAAAGTATTGTCGTTGCACGAGTTTGAAACACAACATACCGCATTAGTATTTTGGCCAGCAAATGAAAAGTTTGTTGAGCATCAACATTTGGGTGGTGAAGAAATAGTGGTACTGAGTGGCCAGTTTTGTGATGAAACAGGGTGTTATGACAAAGGTGCCTGGTTGCGAAATCCACATTTGAGCAAACATACTCCGTTTGTTAAACAAGAAACCTTAATATTTGTCAAAACGGGACACCTATCATAATGTATTATTCGGTCAAAAATTGGCTATACATATGGATAATAAACTCGGAAATCGACATACCATGAAACATTATATTATTTTCATTTTTCTGATAATTCTGTCTTTTAATTGTTTTGCAGAAGCTTGTACTTACAATGAGGCAATAGCGGCATTACAGCATAACAATCAACATCGCGGATTAAATTTAATGCGCATGGCTGCAAAAGATGGTGATGAAAGGGCAATTTTATATCTAAATACAATGAACACCAAAAATAAAATTGCATTAAACCAAGTCCATTTGGCCGTGCAACAGGATTCCACTCACACCAGGTATCCATAATACATTATGATTTTTAAACATACCTTCAAACAAATTATTTTTTCCATATTTTTTATATTTATATTTAATTCGGATTTGATTGCTGGCACATTGCAGGATGTTAACGAAATAGTATCACGATCAGAAAAACCCGTCGGCGTCGTATTTGAAATTTTAGAGGGCAAAGAAAAGGACATTCGATGGACAATGAATTTGGTAAACCAAGCAAGTCAAACATTAAAAAAACGATTTCCAGATATCAAAATTGCGGTAGTGAGTCATGGAGGAGAGTTATTTGCATTCAGTAAAACAAATAAAAAGGACTTCAAAAAAATACACAGCTTAGCAGAGCAAATGAATAACAATGACATTCCCGTTCACGTATGTGGTACACATGCTTCCTGGCGTCAAAAAAGCGAAAAGGATTTCCCCAGTTATATTACCGTTGTCGAAGCAGCACCCGCGCAAATCGCTTTTTATGAAGACCTAGGTTATCAATTGGTGATTGTTGAAAAATAGTGGATGTAGTCTGCTAATAGTTATCCTTACATACATGCATTTTAAATCGGTTGCACTCAACGCACAACAGGTTGCCGGCGTACGTGCAGACTGTGAACTACCTGTTGTAGGACCGTTGCAAATAAATTCTTTTCCTCACATAACACGAACCATTCCCATGCAGAAACATTGCTAACCCTTGCAGATCCAAAAATTGACATGTGAAAATTTTAATTCATGGAATGCCATTCCTGCACTCACTTAGTGAATTAATAACACTAAACTCTAGCCCGCATTTCTCACAGAATCGCGAGATTATCGCGATTCTGTGAGAAATGCGGGCTAGAACAGCTTAGATGCGTTTGTGAATTTTACATCGCCAATTTTGCTTAATGGACTCATTGGCATTTTAATCAGTTGTTTAATTTCAATCGTGGTGGCTTTTATAAATAAAATAGAGGCAAATTTTTCAAGTTCATAATCTATTTCGGCCGTCTTTATATTCAATCCAGGTAAAAAAATAACGATAAAAGTCAGTAACAAAATTCAAATAACACGTTGTGAATTATTCACAAATTCTGTGGATAAGTCCGTGTATAAACTTGGAGTAACTGATATATTCTATTGATTAATAATGAATATTTAAATCAGACATTATTTTATTCTCGCTGGATCATGTTTGCGCAAATTCATGATTGACGAGAAAAATCAATCTTTAATTTCATTATTTATTTTCCCATAAGTCCAAATGTTATTAAGACCAAAACCGACAATGTATGTCACAAGCGTTGTTACTATCAGCGGGAAAATTTCAAAACCTTGTCTGTCGGATAAAACCAGATAAATTAAATTATTTATTCCCAAACAAAATAATCCAACTAAAAGAAATCGAAAAGAAACTGGAATATAAGCAGACAAGTTTTTCATTTTTGATGCGTTGATATTATCTCTAAACGTCCATTGGGTATTTAAAACAAAAGAACAGCACATGCCTACGAAATAACTTGCCGCTTTAGCAATTGAAACTGATTGTGATGACGGGGGTAAAATGGAACACAAAACATAAAACACCACCCAATCGATAAGTGTATTAACCACACCGACGACACCAAAGGTGAAAAACTTACGGGAAAGTTTCCAATTATTGTGCTTTAGTTCTTCCATAGAATGTATAATTGTTTAATTTAGCCTGTTAGTAGTGAGCAATTATCGATCCGAATTAAACTCTTCCCATTTGACAAACCGGTGGCATTCAAACCGGCGCGTCTAAATCGTTTATCATTATTGACTATTGAGATCGATAGGCATTGTGCTATATTTAGTTAGGAAATGACTGTTTGTTCTAGCTTTCCTTTTTACCTTAAAAATCAGTTTAGCTGGAGTGATTTATACGATCTTTTGAATTTATCAATTTTTCAAAAATAATCTGAAATTCCGTCTGAGCATTAAAATTTTACACCTATCTGACTTAAGTAGGTTTTATTTTCTACAAACTATAACGAAATAAACAATACTCGCTTTGTTTAAAAAAATAACAAGCGCTAATTTATTAATCCCATTTGGTGAAGATCTTGGACAAGTCAATTGAATTTGCAAAACCCACGTCGATTGAGCTTAATTCGGCTTATGAAGTGTGCTATTTATCCAAATCTCAACAACAGGCATTTCAACGCTTACGTTACTCACTCAATAAAGGTAATGGTATTGTTACTTTAACTGGCTCTGAAGGGTGTGGTAAGACGGTATCTATAAATTATTATACTCAATTTTTATCATCAAACAATATTCCCAATTCATGTGTATCAGCGTTAAATATTCCAGAAACATCAACACAATTTGATTATGTAGATCTACTCATCATCGATGACGCCCATTTTTTAACATCTCAACACTTTCAGCAAATGGAATCTCACATTCAACGAGCAAAACAAGAATATGAAAAATATTTAATTATTTTGGTGGGAAACGATAAACTCGACGAATTGTTAATGCATAAAGACAGAAAACAATTTCGCAAGGAGATCTTTTTTTCTTTTCGTTTAACCTTACTCGATAAAGAGGAAAGTAAACATTTTGCACAATCAATATTAAAAACGCGAAACTGGTCAATTTTCAACACCTTGCCTGATAACAAATTAGAGCAAATAGTTTCATCATCAAATGGCAATTTAAGATCATTAACCAAAAATCTAGAAACAATAATCAACAAACAATCAAATCCACACAGAGAAAAAACGCTAAAATCACAACACACTAGCACGGCAATGATGATTACCCCGGACATCTATTCATTAGAAAATAATCCGTCCAATTTAGAAATTAAAATTGACAGAAGCGTTAACCAAGCATGGTATAAAAGCCCAATTGTAAAAACCCTGTGTGCAAGTTATATCGCATCAATGATAATGGCCGTTATCTATTTTCATGGTATCGATTTAGAAAAAGCGAAAATGACGAATGTTGTGGAGCAACCTCAAAACTTGACACAACCTGTTGAGAGCCCCCCTTTGTTAGCCCAATTAAATCCCGAAACTGATATTGTCGCTAACCAATCTCGTTATAATAATAACTTTCCAGCAATCTCATCATCAATTGAAGAAGTTGTTGTTGATATTAAGACTGAAAAAGTTAATCCAGAAAAGTTAATTAATCTAATGCCTGCCAGCGTGCATAACGTGTCAAATGCCAAACCGTTGCCTAACACTAATTTGCCAGTTACGAATAAAGTGAATTCGATAGCGAGTACAGAAAATAAAGATAAAAAGCGTGAAATAATTAAACCACTTGCTAAACCTAAAATGTTAACTAACTCAATGGAACCCAAGCTTCAACTTGCTTCTATTAGTAAATTACCACCTCATAGATCAACTAACTTAAATCCAGAAAAACTCAACACTGGTGTAAATGAAATTGATTTAAATCGTCTTGTTGCGGAATTTATCGTTGCTTATGAATTTGGTGATAGTGATATCATTGATGATATGTTACTTGAAACCGTTAAATCAAATGACATAAATAATAAAACCGAATTACTCGACGCTTATAATACATTATTCAATATCACCCAATCTCGCATTATCGACATTAGAGATGTCAACTGGAAAAAAGAAGGCAGCACAATACTCGGTTTTGGCTCGTTTAAAGTAACAACCTACGAGCGCGGCACGGCACATAAAGAAACCTATTTTGGTAGTATTGTGTTACGTGTCATCGAAAAAAACAAATCACTTAAATTTTCTGAATTGTTTTATTATTACGAAAATATTTGATGTCAGTTTTTTCCTTTTTAAAATTGACGCAATTCAGTTTTATGCAATTATTTTTTATTACCATTATTATGTTTGGAATAACAAGTCATGTTAACGCCGCCGCCATCGGAATGCCAAAAAGCACATTGAAATATGGTTTGGCAACACATGCTGGCTTTTACAAAATTCATGATCCAAATGGTGAAACCGATAATGCCTTTTTCGTCCAACCATACCATTTTATTGTGAGTGATTGGTTACCCAATGGCTATAAATATTGGTTAGAAATCTATTATTCAGCTATCGCATTTAATGCTACACATAACCATATGGGTCAAGAAATTAAACAATCTGGCTCTAAAATGAGTTTATTATATGAGTTTAATGCAAACAAAAACTGGCACCCCTGGTTGGGTGCTGGCTTGGATTTATCTTATTCAAAAGCAAATAAAAGACACGCAATTGATAGCGACGGTTATTTAATACAACAATTCAATGACAGAAACTTTCTCAATGCTGCCGTTTTAATGCAAGCTGCTGCAGAATGGCATTTTTCTTCAACTTGGTATTCTGGACTTAAAGCGGAATATCGCTTACCTGTTGGAAAAACAGTTCAAAGTCTTACACTATCCCTTTATTTCCTCATTCGCTAAAATTTCCACTCATTTTCAATCACTTGACAAAATGTTTAATTTTTTTGCGGCAAATCCTGACTTGATTCGTTTTTGTATGTGAAATCATTTAAAGGAACAGTTATGAAATATTTCCATTTTCTTGTATTGGTGAGTTATCTATTCACACTGGGTTGTACTGAAGCTCATATAGATTCAGCCACACTAAGTGCCCCCAGTGTTGATCCAATATTAGTTAACAGCGATGAAACATCGGTAACTGACACGACATTTACTGACACGTCACTAAAGCAAACATCAACTTTTTCAATTGATGTAGACACTGCGTCGTACACCATAATGCGGGATCACATTAACAGAGGAGTGTTACCAGACAAAAGTGTCATTCGCCTAGAAGAATATATCAATTATTTTAACTACAGCTACAAATCCACAAACGAGGAACATCCTTTTACTGTGTTTTCATCATTATCAGACGCACCCTGGGCTAGCAATCATAAATTACTAAAGATAGCGTTGAAAGCAGCAGAAATACAAACAGAAGAACGCAGTGCAAGTAATTTGATTTTCTTAATTGACACCTCAGGCTCAATGAATTCAGAAAAAAAACTACCATTATTAAAACAATCTCTCAATATGCTAGTCGATCAAATGACCTCCAATGACAGCATCGGCATCGTCACATATGCCGGGAATTCCAAAGTAAGTTTATTACCCACACATGGCGATGAAAAAGAAAAAATTAAAAATGCTATAAATTTACTATCAGCTGCTGGTTCCACCAATGGGGAAGCGGGCTTGGCAACCGCATATGACTATGCAAGTTTTAACTATATAAACGATGGTATCAACCGAGTCATTTTAGCAACTGACGGTAACTTTAATGTTGGACAAACGGATAACGAGGCATTAGTTGAATTGATAAAAACGAAAGCAGAAAATAACATATATTTAACCACCCTTGGATTTGGCTTAAACTATAACGATTCATTAATGGAAAATCTCGCAGACAAAGGTAATGGCAATTACGCTTATATCGATAACTTAGATGAATCCCAAAAAGTTTTAGTATCAGAAATTAACGGAACCCTGATAACTGTCGCGAATGACGTAAAATTACAATTAACGTTTAACAATGATATTGTAAAAAAATACCGCTTGTTGGGTTATGAAAATAGACGTTTGAAGGACGAAGATTTTAACGACGATACAAAAGACGCCGGCGATATGGGAGCAGGGCACAATGTCATTGCATTATATGAAATTGAACTACAGGATTCAGTCATTGCAAATGACGATTCTACAATTGCAAACATGGAAATACGATATAAAATCCCAAACGAATCTGATAGTATATTATTTGAATTTCTCGTATCAAATACCGAAACTACCGATTCAGATTATAATTTTGCTGCAGCAGTGGCGGAGTATGCATTAATTTTAAGCAACTCACCGGAAATTGGATCCGCAAACCTGAATCAAGTGATTGAATTAGCAGAATCCAACACTGGCGCAGATTTATTGGGTTATCGAGCAGAATTTATCTCTCTCGTAAAAAAGGCACATAATATTTTACTAGAATAAAAAGCAAATGAATCAAAATTTCCAGTTAAGTGACAAACAATTTGAGTCTCTCAAAAATGGTAACCAACAAATATTTCAGCTTGTATTCAATCAATATTTTGCATTAATTCACTATGTCGTGGGGCAATGTGGAATCAACGCCGCGGAAAGTAACGATATTACACAAGATGTGTTTTTTCGTTTATATCAAAATATTCATAAAATCCATCATCAAAACAGCGTTAAATCTTGGTTAGTCACAATTGCACGGAACCTTGCAATTGATAGCATACGGAAATCAAAAAAAATGACGGATATCAATTCCATTGAATTAGTCGATTCGGAAGACCAACAAATATCATCATTAACACGGGAGCTGGAAATCACCTTAATTGGCAAGTTGGTAGATCAATTGTGTGATGAAACGGGTGATAGTACATTAAAAGATTTTTATCGAACCGGGTTATCGGCAAAACAAATTGCCGAAAAAAATAATGAACCCATTAGTAGCGTAACAAATCGGCTGTCCCGGCTTCGAAAAAAGTTTTCCCAACATTTACAGCAACACATTAAAGCATTACGTGATGCAACGCCACAATAGGTTTTAATAATGCAAAATAAGCAAGATAATCATAAACAAGTAGATTCACTTATCAATGATGACGATTTTGTTGAATTAATGGAAGCGCGATTCCAACAATCGTTATCACATAATAATGAGGTGAATAAACATATCGTCTGGAAAAAATTGAAAAAACAAATTAGCCAAACCCAATTCAAACAAAAGTGGTTACCATTCGCATCAGTCGCAATGTTAATCATCGCGATATTACCAACCATTTTTTTAGCACCCCAAGATTCAACGATGAGAGAAAAAGGCGAATCAACTCTCCAAGATCCAATCATTGACGTTCGCAAACTATCAACTCTGGGTAAGTTAATACCACTTCCTGAATCTCCAAATAGTAATGACACACTTATATTAAAAGCAAAATTGGCCAGTGAAGGTGTCGTCGCGTTGATTCTCGAAAAAAATAATAACATGGCAAATGTAAGATTCATCAGTGACAAACTAACAGCCGGAGATTCTCTTGTTCTAAAAAGAAAAAAACGTACTTATGGGTATACAATTGAGCCAACGGACAGGCGTTTACGGTTTTGCTTGCTTTCAGCATCAAACTATAATTTGCTCAAAATCAAAATTAATCAGCTTAATAAACATTTAGCCTTAATTAACAAAAACGCATGCAGATTAATAGAAATAAATCAGCCTCAATGATATTAAGAATATTTTTCATTTTCATTTTTTGGCAATCCCAAGGGTTTGCAAAAGATGTTTTGATTCCAACTGATTACATTATTACAAATGAATTCTCAAAATATTATTTAATTAGTATTGGTATTAACGATTATGAAGATGACTTTTGGCCTTCGCTAAAATGGCCAAGCAAAGATGCAAATCGTGTCTCTAACATGTTTGGAATAGACACCAAAAATATCATACAAAAAACAATTTTATTAAATGAAACTGCAAACTTACAATCCGTTAAAAATACGCTTGTCAACATTGCGAAACTTGCAAGTTATAACGACAAAGTCATTTTGTATTTATCTGGCCATGGCACGCTTGCATTAAATGACGATGGTGATTTAAGTCGAATCGTTGTGTTATACGACACACAAAAAAACAATTTACGACAAACCGGAATCAGCCATCAATGGTTGCGCCAATGGCTAAGCACACTAAAAGCCAATAAAAAAATGATCATTTTTGCCACCTGCAATTCTGGCGTGGGAAAATCACGTATTCCAAGCAGTATCGAACAACTACTTGCTAGTAAAAAAGGAAAACTTATTCCACTTGAAGACGTGTCAGAAGGGGCGTTGATTTTAGCTGCTGCGGCAAAAGGTGAAGCGGCTCATGAAGATGACAACCTAGAAGGTGATATTTACACCCATTTCCTTCTTGAAGCGCTTGAACTGTATGATCGAAATAGAGACGGCATGGTATCCGCTTTAGAGGCTCATGATTATGCAAGGGAAAAAACCTGGACGTTTACCCGAGGAAAACAACGCCCCACTGCGGACATAGAGCTCATCGGCAATGCAGATATCCCGTTAGCCGGGCGCAAATTACGCTCACCTTTACCCATATTAGAAGCGTATGATGAAGAACTTGCGGGGTTTCGTGTTCAAATTGATGGTAAGGAAAAAGGCAAACTCCCTTTGGCGTTTCCACTAAATCCAGGTCGCAGTAAAGTTACCCTGTATCCACCCAACACGGATGAAGCGTTGGCGAATTATGTCGTTTCCATAAACAAAGGTGAGTCTGTTAGTCTTGAAGAGATAATTAATAACAGACCCATCGCGTTAACTACCGGATTATTACTTAACAACTGGTCGGATTCCGCGTGGGAAAAATTATTAGGTTCACGCACCAGTACTGATTTTTTTATTAACGCCATATTTCAATCGAAGCATTTTGGAATGGGCGCCGAATATATGCGATCGGTTTTCTATAATGAATCCAATCTTCGTTTAAACCTGGATAGTGAAGTGGATTACTATAGCCTAAACCTAAATTTATTTGCTAAAACATTTTGGCGATCATTGACTTTTCAAATCACAGGTCAAATTGGATATGAGTTTTTGGAGGTTAAAGTAATCGATAAAATCAATAATGATAGCCTAACGTTTTCTGATAGTAGCTTAAAACAAAGTATCCGTTTCCGAGTTGCAAAAGAAGTTTATCCACAACTTTATGCTTCTCTATCCGCTGGCAAATCATACAGCGATTTTCATCTTGAAAAAATCAATGAATTGAGTGGGGATAGAATCACAATTGGGATTGCACTAAATTATGTATTCCACTGGAATTACTCAAAAATATGAATTTTTTGCGAATCATAATATATCTCTTTATCCCATTTATACTATCCTGTTCGGGCGGCCTACCCTTGGCTAATGCACCAAATACTAACGATTCCCGTGATCAACTGGCTGTACTGGCATTTTCCACTAGTTTAATTCGTCCTCAGGAATTATTTATAAGTTATAGCAAACGCGCGGGCAGAGCCAGTATCATCGATCCAATCAATAAAGTCGAAACCTGGTCCATACAACAACCCAATTACAAATTCGCCGTATCACATAGTAATTTTGAACAAGTCAGTTTAATATCAAATTTTAGTTTATTTGTTCATACATCTGATGCCAGTAAAAAGTTCTCCTTACAATTTCAAAGTAGTCATATTAGTTATGCGAGTGATGTTCTAACATTTGCTTTTGCTAGCATTGATGGCGATAAAATCCATGTCATTAAATCCTTGGGTAACGGGCAATGGCAAGAAGAAACATTTGCGATTCCTTGGACAGTTGATTTAATGAGTCAACACAAATTAGTTAGCTTATACAAAAACGATGGGAGTGAGCTAATTGTTTTTAACCCAACGGAGTTAGCTTATTGGCGTTTACAATCAAGTGACACTAACACACACCTCAGTGCAGTAGATTCTTTTTGTGTAGGAAAAAGCGAAAACTCGACGTTAGGAGCAGCCTATTACTTGAAACAGGATAACGAAAATAATATTTTATTTGTCGCAACAGATAAAGGAAATATTATTAGCATAAACCTAACAGAAAATTGCAGTGACATACCCAACTCTCCAGCGATTAGCTTAGGAGATACCTCTCCAATTTATTCGATTAATTTGTTAGGTAATAATGAGATGATTGTGAGTCAGGAAAATCAACAAATTTCTCATTTAACCTACGATATTAATGGCATAGTCAATTTGCAGAGTGAATACGACAGCCACTGCAAGACACCGTTAAACACGTTGTCGCTTTCAAACAATAATTTGTTAATCAGTTGTGTTAAACGAGATGATGGAATAATAAATGAAGATTCAATTTTTTATCAATTAATTGATGTTAGCACAAATCAGCTAATCAACTCATTTCATCCCGTCGATACCTTTGCAGGAATAGGAATAGATAGTGAGAATCTCATTATGTATCGCATGCGAGAAAGTGCTTTAGGTATTTTAGAAACTATCAACTTACAGACAAGTGAATCCACCCTAACAAAAGGATTGTACTTGGATAATTTACTCGAATAATTGAAACATTGCTTTTCAGTTAATACTATCTCTACTCAATATCTCTAGCCCGCATTTCTCGTCCAATCTTTTCCCATCTTGCTAAAAAATATTTTTAATAATGCACTTATAAAAATTTAACATTCTTTTTTACCTCGGGCAAAACAACTCACTATTTCATCTAATTTGTGTAATTCTCAGCACATCTATTCGAGTAATTATCAACCTCGTACCGAACGTTATTTCCCCTTATTGTTTTTTATTCAACCATCAAAATTCTTTTCCCAATTGAAAAATACAATCACTAGCGTTTTTCAATTCGAACATTTTCAAATCAATCACTCATTTATCAAACAATAAATGCACGAAAAAAGGCCATTTTTAAGGGAATATTGATCATTTTTTCCTCTTCGTCAGGATAAATTATTGAACGTCGTCATAGACGATGCCGTACAGCGAAATTGTTCTCGGCAATTGTTGAAAAATTAATCTGACCTTAAAACAGTCAGTTATGAAAGGATGAAATTGGAAAAGTGTTTAAACGTGTGAATATTTTTGTAGGACTGATCACAGCATTGATACATTGCTGTTTGACAGTGCCTGCGCACGCCAAAACATTTTCATGGCTCGAAATCAATGGAGCTGTGATGTCATCCTATGATTACAATTCCAATATATTCCAAACAGAAAATGATAAAGTGGATGATACTCTCATTAAAATAAATCCAACGTTACAGTTGAATACAAAAATAAATCGATTTGAAATTTCTTCGAACTATAGTGGAGAGTTTAATAGATACAGTACACGCTCGGATGAAAACAGTAATGAAACTAATTTTTCATTGAACATTAATACGAATGACGCATTACAAATTTCTACTTATGCTAATGCGTTATATAAAACTGCTGAAGATCTAAATGGCAATGTTGACGATAATGTTCAACTAGAAGAAGTACCAAATTCATTTGATTCTCTAAATGGAACCGTTGGGTTCAAATTACAAAATTCTTCAAAAGCAATTAGTATTGAAGGTTCGTTTAATTATAATAGTAAAGTTTACCAACGAACTGAGTTACGTGATAGAAATAGTGATAGTCAAGCAATCAATTTGATAAACAAATACATTATTTCAAAACGCAGTAACTTCTACTTTTTGTATTCACAAAAAGATATTATGTATACAACCAGTGGCAATGAGAGCTCAAATAATGTTGACAAACAATATGGCATTGGAGGTGAATGGTTAGCAACAGGTAAATTGAGCGCTGACATGTTGGTATCGTTTCAAAACAAAATGCCTAACAATAGTGACATTGACGAATACGGTGGTTTAGCGGCTAATCTGAATATTAAGTGGCGTCGTCGAAGCTTTAGTATTGTTGATCTTTCTCTCAATAGAACTACCAGTGAGAATGTCAGTAAAGATTATCTCGCAAATGTCAATTCTGGACTAAGCTTAAGTTGGCAACATGGATATGCTTCACGACTTGCAATGAAGTCATTGTGGAGTATTACTTTGACAGAAAATCCTGCTAAAGGTGAAAGCTTGTTTGCCGAATTTTCACAATCGTTTAGGTATACCTACTCAACTAAACTGAGTGGATCTATTTTAATGTCTTACTCGCAAAGAAGTGATACAGAGCAAGTGAAAAACAGTGTAGTTGTTAATCCAAAAATTAATTTTAATGCAACGCGACACATTTCCTTGTCGGGTTCTGTTTCATATGAAAAATTCTATACCTCTGAAGATCGAATCATCGATACTCTTTCCACGAGCCTTTCTATTAGACTTTCATTTGATTAATACCAATTTGAAGTGACCGAAGTAATTCAAGATCTTCCAGTACGCCAGCTATGGATTCTATGAAGATAAAAGGATGCGCAACTCTATCTTTTTATCAATTATTCGATTTCTAATCTACAAACACATTGTTTCATTAGTACGGTAAAATGGATAATTAGCGCTCAATCCACAAAAATCAGAACGAATAGCAACCAAGTATTGCTTAATAGTTTTCCATTAATAGCGTTAAGCTTATTGTCATTTAAGAACGGTTTTAACTAGCCGATAGAAGAAAAATGGTAGGTGCGAATGATTAAATTGATTCCGTTTTGATCACTTCAATAATTAAACAATTTAGTACTTGTGTTTACAAAAAATGAGTCGTTTTAAAACGCAATTTAGAAACCCATAAATTTGAAGATTTTAGTATAAATTCAGCGAAAAGGTTATGACAAATAAAGCCACAATATTGGTTGTTGATGATTCGAAAGCGATCATGGAATTGATTACAACATTATTGAAATCAGTTGACCAACAACCGTATCAAGTTGAGACAGCATGCGATGGCGATCAAGCTTGGGCTATGCTCGAAGAAAATCCAGAAAAGTTCGATACTGTTTTACTTGATCGAACAATGCCAGGACTTGATGGCATTGAAGTATTACGTCGAATTCGATGTCATCGAGATTTAAGTAAAATTCCTGTTATTTTACAAACTGGTGCTGCTTCCAAAAAACATATATTAGAAGGAATGCAAGCCGGGGCATATTACTATCTCACGAAACCCATTCAACCCCAGTTACTATTGTCGGTTGTCGATGCTGCCCTACAAGAAAGATTTTTGTACTCATCCTTGCGTGATGAGTTAAACAATGTACTGGATGCAATTCATTTGATTGATAGAATTTCATCAAATTTTAGAACATTAAAAGAAGCTAAAGCCACTGCAATTATTTTAGCAAATCTCTGTCCCGATCCACATAAGGTTGTAGATGGACTTGCTGAATTGCTGTTAAATGCTGTCGAGCACGGAAACTTAGGTATTAGCTATGATGAAAAATCGAAATTTAAAAATGAAAATACGTGGGATGCCGAAATCGAAAGTCGATTGAAAGACGATTGCTATGGAGATCGAATTGTCAATGTTAACGCAATACGCACCGAAAATAGTGTTGAGTACCTCATTACCGATGAGGGCGAAGGATTTGATTGGGAACAATACATGGATTTTAGTCCAGAAAGAATGCTAGATAATCATGGTAGAGGAATCGCCATGGCAAATAAAATCAGTTTCTCGTCACTTGAATATTTAGGACGGGGAAATCGTGTGTGTGCTAAATATCAATTTAATGAATTTTTTACCTTACCTGAAATTTAACGTTTCCAACTTTTATTTTTTAATCATAATGAGACTGCTACAACACAGTCTCATTATGTTTATTTCAATTTATAATCGTAAAATCCCTAGGGAGAAACTTGTACCAAGACGGATGGTGGCGAGGTATCAGCTTGACCCAATGAGTTTTGCACCAGTAATGTCACCACAAAAGTCCCGACTCGGTTAAAGGTGATAAAACCAGGATTTTGAGACACAATGTTTCTGGTTGCACCACCAAAACTCCATTGGAATGACAGTTGAGAATTTCCTAACGGATCAAAACCATTACCTTTAAACTCAATTGATTCCCCAACACGTATACTCACTAACTGGGACGTCGGCGAGGTAATATAACCATCTGGTCCATTATTTGGAGAGGTGACCGGTGTATTACCCGGTGTTGGATTGGTCACCGGTGGAAACCCTGATACTGGCTGCAATACCGTAACCATACGGTGATCATACACATTGATGGGTAAACCCGTTGCATCGGTCCCAGTGACTTTTAATGAAACCAAAAAAGAGCCCGCTGCATCAAATTGAGTTGGCCGAGGATTACGTCGATCACTTGGACGACGTACACCAGCAAAATCCCATGCATAAACCACATTGGTTCCTGTTAAACGATTAGCTTCAAAATCCACAGATTCACCAATATTTATTACCGCATCCGTTGCCGGCTCTTTAATACCACTCGTAAACCCAATGGGTGACTGAGCAGGTGGCGTTGGAACAGGAGGAAAGGGAAGATTTTGTTGCATGACCGTAATTACTCGTTGATCAAATAAATTGATCGGCAAGCCATTTGATATTCCAGTAACACTTAAGGTAACTAAAAAAGTGCCAGGTGAATTAAATGTAACTGGCGAAGGATTTCGTCTAGAAGTTGGAGAACGAACTCCGCTAAAATCCCAGTTATAATTAATGTCCGTTCCACTAATTCGATTGGCGTTAAAGTCAACCTCATCACCAATATTGATTACCATATCCGTTGATGGTGCCTTAATGGTAGAACCAAAACTCACAGGCACCGTCGGTGAAGGTGTACCCACTGGTGGGGTGCCTACACCGGATTGCAATACGTTTACTACACGGATATCAAACAAGTAAATTGGTGACCCATCTGGTGCAGTACCGGTAATTTCCACGGCGACAAAAAACGTTCCCGGAGAATTAAATTGCACATCGCCTGGCCTACGTCGTGTGCTTGGCGATCGAACTGTATCAAAATTCCAACTATAAACAATATTGGTACCCGTAATTCGGTTAGCTTCAAAATTTACCGATTGACCTAAATTAATCGTTTGATCAGTAATGGGTAGTGAAATCGCCGGCCCTTGTTGGACAGGATTATTACCCGGCACGCCGGCACCACTTTGTAATACCGTCACCACCCTTTGATCAAATACACTAAATGGAATTCCAAGCACGTCTGTTCCGGTAACTTGTAATGAAATTAGAAATGTGCCAGCGGAATTGAATTGAATTGGTGATGGATTTCGACGACTACTTGGAGAGCGAACACCATTAAAGTCCCAACTATAATTGATATTGGTTCCATCAAATCGATTCGCCTTAAAATCCACTGATTGTCCAACGTCAATGACTTCGTCGGTTGGCGGAAGCGATATACCGGCATTTTGTGTGACAGGATTATTTGGAAATGGACTAGTGGGTGGGAACCCAACAGCACCCTGTAAAACAGTAATCACCCGTTGATCAAAGATGTTCACCGGAATACCATTGGCTGTACCAGAAACTTGCAATGTGATCAAGTACGTGCCTTGTTGATCAAAAGTAACTGGTCTTGGATTTCTACTATCACTTGGCGACCTTGCACCACTAAAATCCCATCGGTAATTTATATTCGAGCCATTTATCCGATTGGCTTCAAAATCCACGGATTCTCCCACATTAATGACTTGGTCAGTAACGGGTAACATTATTCCAGTACTTTGAACACCCGGATTTGTTGGCGGGAAAGAGGGATTTTGTTGTAATACGGTTATTGACCGTTGATCAAAAACATTAAACGGTATGCCGTTATTGGTTCCAGAAACTTGCAAGGTAATAAAAAATGTACCAGCGTTGTTAAACGTCAATGGTGTTGGATTTCGACGACTACTTGAACGACGCAAACCATTAAAATCCCAGCTATAGTTGATATCCGTACCAGAAAATCGATTCGCCTCAAAATCCACCTGATCACCCATAAAAATTACCATATCGGTTGCTGGCAACATAATGCCAGAGGTGTTAACACCTTGATTTGGTGTACCAACAGGGGGAAACGATACTGCGTTGTTAACCGTAACACGTGCCTTTGTCTTAACTGCTACCGTTTGATTGCCAAAACGATCCCTACCTTTTACTTTAAACTTCACAACAAATTCACCAGCCTGGGTGAAGGTGTAAGGGCCAGGATTGATTTGGTTAGAACTAAATATTACATTTGTACTGCCTCTGGGTTTTATTTTCCATTCGTAACGTAAGTTAGTAAAACCACTAACGTTACTGACATCGCCAAGTAAATTAACCGAGCCTCCAGCATTTATTGTCGTATTATCCGCTGGCGATATAATATTAGCGGTTATGTTGGATGGATCGGATACCGTAATGGTTCTGGTAGCCGGAGTGCCTACAACATTACCGCTAAAATCTGTCGCAAAGAACATTACGATATATTGCCCAGGTAGAGGGAACGTAATGTTACCCGGAGTTTGTAAATTAGAGCTCGCTGCTGCGCCATCAAAGCTCCAGAAATATTGTGACACACCATTTCCTGTTGCTTGACCACTAAAAAAGATTGATTGACCCGGTTCGATAGTTGTATCACTGGGTGGCGAAGTAATTTGCGTAAAGAGTACCGTATTACCACCACCAGGCAGTGGATTTGCAACAGTATTTCTCACTGTAACAATTCGAACAGGAGGATTAGGATCAACCGCTCCAAGAGAATCCGTTGTTGTCATTCTAATGTAATAAATTCCTGGATTATTAAACGTAATTCGTCCAGTGGATCTCTCTTCGCTCATAATAATATCTGGCGCGACTCCCTGTAAATCCCAAGAATAATACAATGGAATGTTATTATCAGGATCACTTGCACGAGCGCGGAAATTAAGGCTTTCACCAACATCTATGGTGACATCATTTCTCGGTCTGGTAATCGAGCCATCAGGTGCTTGATTAACACCGCCTGTCGCCCCGACTAACACCGTAATACTCGCAGGAGTGACGCTACGAATCCCCAACGGATTAGTTGCATAGAGATTAACAATATAAGTACCAGCTTGCATAAACGGTATTGAACCCGCTGTCGCGCCAAATTGATTGGGATAAATCCCTGAAAAATCCCATTCATAAGTAAACGCATTGGAACCAAAGCTATCCGTGGCTGAACCATTAAAAAATAAACTTTCTCCAACAGAAATAGAAACGCCCCCATTAAACGCAACAGGAGAATTAATGGTTGGAGTCGGTGTATCGGCCACAGGAGAATTCGTGTTTCCAACGACAATGGTACGCACCGCCGGTGTTGGATCCGGAATTCCTAAATTGTCGGTCACGGTTAATTGAATAAAATAAGTACCGGGTTGGAAAAAACGAATACTGCCTGGGTTTTGAATTCCTGAATTAGGTGCAGCGCCACCAAAACTCCAATAATAAGTAAAAGGTGGTGCAACCCCGCCGCCGGTTACCGTTGCAGAAAAGTTAACAGCTTCTCCAACATTGATTGTGATATCTTGTGGTGGATCTAAAATAACAGCATTAGGAATAGTATTCAGTAATTGCGGATTATCTACAACCAACACACCTGCTGGTATTTCATCTTTTGACACTGCACGACTTGAAACACCACTACGATTGCTGCCGCAATTCGCTGGAGCATTTTGCACTTCTACCGTTTTCGTACCTGAGGTTAAATCAATATGGACATCACATGCGGAAACTGTGCTACTTGCAGACCAAGACCCGTCCTCTTTTACAACTGCTGATCCAAGTAAACCGCCATCAGTGGCATCATAGATTTGAATACTTTCTTCACTGGCTTCACGCATACCAGAAACCGAAAGCGTTTGACTGTTTTCATCCCAAGATGCAATGACCATGTGATTTGGATTGTCTGTTGAGGGCGATTCACAACCCACAATAAATATTGACATACATGCGACAATGAGCCACACTTTTAAGAAATTATCATAATGATATTTGGATTTATGATAATTAAACAGATGCAGACAACCCACTATTTTGTCACTCATGCCTAGACTCCCCACTGATTTAGGTTCTCGCTAATTCAGTCACCCAGCAAATATAATGACCTTCACACGCACTTCATGTGACGAAACCAAAATAAATAATGCACATTTACGGTAGTAAACTGCACCCTTTAATTTGTCTTGTTATCATTTCACTAGCTAACTAAATCAGAGAGTCCATCGTTTTTCATTTAATTATTTTCCACATAGTTTTTACGTGAAAAATACGCTTCTAAGATGATGAAACACTCAGGTACAGCAAACAATAGATAAAAATATCCACTGATTAACTTGATGGACTTCGTCGGCAAATGCAAAAAATATTGCAAATTGATTGAATTTATTATTATAAAACTGGGTTTTGCAAATTCTATTTAATGTTAATCATTGTGTTATTAAACAAATAGAATTAACGTTTCATTATATGCGCTAAAACGCCAAGGTATGCTTCCCTTTCCCACATTGTCAGTTTACCGGATCAGTAACAAGTCTCACAGTAAAACAAAATATTATTCTTATATTGATATTGTATATATAGTATAGCGAAATCATAGTGTGTTAATGGATTTTTTTCAAGGGATGATATGGAGACATATTTAGGACGAAGAAAAACCAATCAAAAAAACATTTTGAATAGGGAAATATAACAACAAACTATAAGAGGAATTTATTTAATATCTCGACAGTTTGCAGGTTTGACTAGAAATGTAATTTAGGAAAATACTTGAATTTTTTATCAATGAATTAAACATATTATGCCGGCTCTTCTTCTAATCCAGAAATTGCATATTCGGATTCCAACATATATCCGCTATTCAAAACTAATGACATCAAATCACGGAGTAGGTAATCAACAGTGATTTGTAAGAGATTTACCATAAAATCAAATCCGCATACCCACAAACCATTACAAGAAATCCCAGCATCTGTATTTAAAAATAATCTGCTATAACGATTTTGCGGCAAAATTATTATCCAATCGTTACTTAACTATACCAAATAGAATTAATCGTTATCACGCAGATTTAAGATCGTGAAGATTCTTTTTAATGAAAAATCAAAAAATAAATAGGAAAAAATGAATACAATAAATTCGCAGAATCGACATTATTTTAAACTGGGGATGTTATTTTTTCTATTTGGTTTAATTTATTATTGTATTTTTCGAGAGGCTTATTTGTTAAGTCTATTTTCTCGACAAAATTTTCAATGGATTGAGGCGTTTTACACTTATACAAACTTACCTATTCAGATCAGTGAATTAAACTCACTTCCCTCTTTCATTCACGTCCTGGCATTTTCTTATTCAACTTTAGGGCTAGTTCAGTTCTGTTTTCGCCAACAACTACTAATACCGATAATTTGGTGCTTTATCAATATCAGTTTCGAATTTGGACAACATTTCATTAAAACGACAATTTCATCTTCAGAATTACTGAATGAATATTTTATTACTGGTGTATTCGATTGGTTAGATATTTTAGCCAGTTTATTGGCTTGTGTTTTTGTCATAATCCATTTAACTATCAATAACAAATTATTATCCCAAAGAAACTGTCCATCGCTAAATAGTTTAGCCATCATAAAAATTCCATTATATGGAATGACCCTACTTGGATTAGTTTCCATAATGGGAACCAGTTCAGGCTACCCGCACTATAGTGAACACGAGCCAATTTATTTATCTTATGAAGAATTACGAGAATCAATTAATACTGACAACAACGTGTCTCTTTCTGATATTGGAAAAATTTATCTATATCAAGATTTCTTATTTATCAATTCCCGAAATCAAGGCGTATTTATTTACGATAATAAAGATCCAAAAAACCCAAAATTTATAGCCTTCATTAACGTGCCCGGTAATATTGATATCGCAATAAAAAACACGCATTTGTATGTTGATAGTTTTATTGATCTTGTTGTGATTGACATTAGTGATGCTAAAGACATTCATGAAATTAATCGAATCAAAAATGTTTTTCCATACAATGCATATCAAACTATTCCAGAAGGCATTTATTTAAATACAGTAAATCGTGAAAAAGGTGTCGTTATTGGATACAAGGAGAAAAATAATGCTGAATAACATTTTATTATTAATCATTTTAATTTTAGTAACCGCTTGTGGTGATGGAAGTGTTCAGTCATCTCAGTCCGCAAACGGGAGCTCTGGTATCGCTGGCTCCATGGCTCGATTTTCAATAAAAGACGATGTAATGTATGCCATTATTCGAGATGAAATTCAGATATTTGACATTTCGGAAAGTGAATTGCCAAAAAAACAAAATAGGTTAAAAGTTGACTTCGGTATTGAAACACTTTTTTTACATCATCAATATTTATTTGTTGGCTCTCAAACAGGTGTTTATATTTTTGATACTCGAACATCTGACACCTTGTATTTTATCAGTGAATTTCCTCACGTTCGTAGCTGTGATCCTGTTATTGTTCAAGGAGATTATGCCTTTGTTACACTGCGTAGCAATAGCCGTTGCTGGGGTTCAAAAAATCAATTGGATATTTTAAATATATCTGATGTTTACAATCCAACACTAGTTATGTCTTACCCAATGGAGGAACCTTATGGGTTGGCTGTTAAACAAAATTTATTATTCTTGTGCGATGGAATGGGAGGATTGAAAGTGTTTAATGTGGAAAATAAATCTGAAATTATCAATACACAAACGTTTAACCAAATTAATTGTTTCGATGCTATATCCTATAAAGATACATTAATTGTCAGTGCAGATTTTGGTTTGTTGCAGTTTGAAATTAAAGATGCTTCACTTGAATTACTCAGCAATATTTTTTCTTCTAAAAAACTTTTTTCTAATTTGAAAAGCAAAATTTAAATATGCTTTGAAATATTCCATCGACTCGTCAGCCTCACATAAAATATTTTAACCAAGCAAAACATTAATTTGAGCCGACTATTTAACGATCAAATTTGAAGATATTTTTCTGCTCTTTATCCATTGAGTGTCGATTCATTTTACATGCATTAAATTAATTTACCGTAATTGTTTCCAAAGTTATTGAAATGTATATAAAATCGAAATTGGCATTATAAATGGATTTATAAAAATGCTTTTATAAGACGTTTTATGATTTCACACAACAATTATCAACATGAGGTAAAAGAGGGATGAAGAAGTTAAAAGTTTTATTTGTTGCATTGTTAATCAACGGGGGATTAGCGTTCAACGCAAAAGCGGTACCGGTTGATATCGCATTTGTGGTTGATCAATCTATCAGTATGAGATCCGAATTTAATTGGATCCCCAACGCAATCAATGCAATTGACACAGCATTGACGAATGAATCAATTGTCACATCAACGCGATATGGCATTGCTGGTTACATGACGCATGCCGGTAACGAACCTGGCGCCTATAATCAAAATGGTAAGCGCTTAGCGTATCAAGATTTAACGACAAATTTAACGGCTGTAACCGATGAAGCAAGTTATGCAGCAACCCATCTTTATGGTACGAGAGAGCTTGGATACCATGCTGCGGATTGGGCACGTACCGGTTTCAATTGGGATAATAATGCCGTTAAAATCATGATTTTACTTACCGATGAAAACGCCGATCAAGGCAGTGTCATTGCAGACGTTGGGCAAGGTAGTGACGAAAAAAATCTAGGCAAGTTGTTAGACGATGATAATTTTCTTTTAAACGTTGTTGCACCAAGTTCTAAAAATGATCAGTGGGACGAAGCCGTATATGACATTAATAGCACTTACCAGGGATTTTTTAATTTAAGTTATTTACGTTCAAATCCAGATGACTTCACTGCAACTTTTGTCGATGCAAAGGTGGGAGAAATTAAAAAAGAAGCGGATAAAAAACCCAGTACCGGCATTCCAGAACCATCTATGCTAGCATTAATGGGTATCGGACTACTTGGTTTCGGATTTATTCGAAGACGTACCTAATATTTAACGCTGATGTATCTACCCCGATAACGAGCGTTAACTTCGTTAAAGTCGCATTAAAAAAGCCCCAACTCACTGCTGGGGCTTTTTTTGTTTGCATATCAACTATGCAGGTGTGAGTGTGTTTACATCGGTATGGTCAAACACCTTGCCGTAGATATCAACAACGGTATTTTGAGAATAAGAAAGGGAATCCTTTCCTATAATTAATTCCTGGCTGAACTGTTTGGTACAAGCATTATCTCTCATAAAAGGTGATTGGATAATTCCCCAATCAGGATTATCCATACTTGCAGAAACAGTTATAATGACATTGCCATTCTCATCGGTTTCTCCACTATATTTTCCCCCGGCTAACACATTGACCGCCCGAGGAATGATTAAAGAATGCATGACAATTTTTTCTTTCGGATCCCAAATCCAATACCCCAATTGATTATGAAACTCTTTGTCATTAGACTTTCGTTTCACACTCTGCAAATAACGTATGACAAATAATGTTTGAGATTCTGCATTTGTGACGTCCCCAACAACATTATATTCTATTGTTTCGTAATATGGATTTTCCTCTTTACCATCTGGTTCTGGTGCGATATCTAATCCTTTATCTCCCACCCATTTTCCTATTAGTCCATTGAGTGGGCCAAAATCCAAATCAATACTGTCTGTCATATTTAATCCTCGCTTTTAATCCTCGCTACTTTGAACCTAGAAATCATCTACAACTATCGTTTCAAAACTTGTTAGCTGCTCATGAATTGCATTGTGATCAATTTCACCTTCGCGTACTAGCCATTTTGTTTTCATACCTGCTATTTTCGCTGCATCAAGTTCTGCTTTGATATCTGATAAAAACAAAACATTGTTAGCCGGCTCGTTAATTTCATTTAATATCGCTGTGTAAGAGTGAGATTCGACTTTAGGTCCTATTTTAGTATCGAAATACCCACTGAATATTGGCGTAAGATCACCGTATTTTGTATGAGAGAACAAAAGTTTTTGTGCATACACTGAACCTGAAGAATACACGTAAAGTTTAATCCCTTGTTTATGCCATTTTTCCAATTGTGCTTTTGCGTCTACATAAATGTGACCTTCAAAGTCTCCATTTTTATAACCAGTTTCCCATAAAATACCTTGCAAACTTTTTAAAGGTGTTATTTTTTTGTCTTCATCAATCCACTGCAGCAACTGGGCAATGACTTCATCGATAGTCAGCTGTGATGCCACCTCCGTTCTGACATCCTGTATTAATGATGATACCGTCTCATCGTTTTCATTATTTTTAATAAACGCAGGCATTTTTTCTCGTGCATACGGAAACAAAACATCCTTAACAAAAGACAATGATGACGTCGTTCCCTCTATGTCGGTAACAATAGTATTTATCATGACAAGCTTGCCACGAACTTATCCATACTCGGAAATCGTTTTGCGATGTCACTATCAGTGAAATCTGCTAGCCAGCCTTCTGCCTGACTAAAAAGGCGGATACATTTAAAACTTGGATTTTCACCCATATCAAACCAATGGGTTGTATTGGCAGGAACACTAATCAAATCGCCTTTTTCACATAAAACAAAATAAACTTTGTCTTCAATGTGTAAATAAAACAAACCACTACCATCAACAAAAAACCGTATTTCAAAATCTTTATGGGTGTGCTCTGCTAAAAACTTTTCTCTAAATTCTTTTTTTTGTGGATTATCCGACTGTAACGCAACAACATCAACCGATTGAATATCAAATTGATTTTTTAGCTGTTTAATCGATTGATCATACGCTGCCAATACTTCATCTTGTTGCGCATCACTTGATAGTGGTTGTGTTGCCTCCCAGCGTTCAAACAATACTCCCTTGTCGCCAAGCGTTTTCGCAATTGTTGTAAAATCTCTCGTTGGCGCAATTGAAACCTCACCGTTGTCCAGATATACACTCAGTGTTGTCATTTGCTCTTCCCCCTCATTCGCAGTTCGCACTCAAATAAAAATTCGAATGCCTCAACATGACGCATTGCGTCATCCACATTTGCTCCCCAAGTATAAAAACCATGACCTTTAATTAAATAGCCATGTACTGTTTCCATTTTTTTTAAACATTCATCTACGTTACCCGACAATCTATCAATATCTTGATCATTTTCAAAAACCGGCACTTTTACTTCACATTCATGTGTATCGATTCCCTTAAACGCTTTTAATAATTCATAGTCTTGTAATAATAACCAATCATCACATAAACGAGACAAAACTGTCGCATTAACTGAGTGAGGATGCAATACGACATTAACTGATGGATATAACTGATAAAGCCCCGTGTGTAACAACGTTTCAGCGGATGATCGGCGACCATCCAAAGACTGCCCATCACGATCAATAAGCATGATATCATTTTCGCTCAAAAAACCTTTGTGAGCACCGGAAACTGTAATCGCCACTGTGTCATCAGATAAACGCGATGAAAAGTTTCCACTGGTAGCAGGCGCCATACCTAATGAATAAAGCTGGCGTCCAATTTTAATTATCTGCTCGGCAGCCTTTTGAAATTCCGTCATAGATCACATTCCTAAGGTGGTTCTGAAATAAAATATTCAAGTCGATATTACGACATTACTTTCCAAACAACCACTCTCCAACTGATGGAGGGGATTTTGATTCTGATTTTTGTTCGTTTTTATTATTTGTTATTTTACTTTTATCATCTGGTGGCGGTGTATCTTGACCAAATAAAAATTCACCCAAGCTTAATGAGTCTTGTTTTGTCGGCGGTATATCTTGGTTCGAATCTTCAACTTCATTTCTAATTGATGAATCAGTGCTTTCATTTTTTTCCTGCAAAACATTAGCTTGACGAGTCGTTGAGATTTCTCTATTCGATACTTTAGTAATATGCTTATTTTGACCAGATTCTACCTGTAATTTCGGTGGTACATCAAAATCCAAACTTGATGCAATTGATACTTCAATTTTATGTCGCATATTGTTGCTAATAATCGGGGTTACATCTGCACGAATTCGAAACATATAACTGGTATCACCCACCCAGCCTCTCTTTAAAACTTCAACATTGGATAACTGAGCTTGAACTTCGGTTTTAATATCATCCTGTGCTAATTCAAAATCTACAATATTGGTTGCAGCGTCAACCAGTACGACGGATCCTTTTTCTGTCGCATTCCTTTCTGCATTTCGTTTTGCACGAGACTGACATTGTCGTGGCGATTCATCACCGCAACCCACCTCTGCATAACCTTCAACAGTTGTGGTTTTATTAAATCGTTCAATTTGGGATTGGGCTTTAGCAGCAACAAGGTTTTGTTGTACTTGCTGAATTTCACCCCTTATACTGTTTAATAAATGTATTTTCCCTTTGACATCGTTTTTAAAAGAAATCTGTTGCGATTTTAATTCATTCAGATTGTCTGTTTCGTTGCTAAAGAGTTCATGGGATTTGCGATTTCGTTCCCTTGATTCTTTTACTTTATCAGACAAACCCAGTGCTGGATTTTCTCTATCGATACGTTGTAAATTTTCTAACGTATCACTTGCATTTATTTTTTCTTTCGCCAAAGCGTTTAATCGAGTTTCAGATGATTGGATATCCGCTATCAAAGATTGTAATCGCGTGTTTGATTCTTGATATTCTGAATATTGCTCTTCATATTTATCCAACAGAATCTGAATGCTAATGTCGCTACTACTTCGACTCCAGCTTACCGGAGTTGACAAATAAAACAGCATTAAAATTAAGGATAGTTGCTTTAAGGAAAACAAATTTTTCATTAGTTTAGTATGTTTTGTATTCATATATGAGCGATCAAACAGGTTATTAGTCAATTCTTATGCACTTGATATCTTTGTTTAACGTAAACATGCAGGGGTTTTAGTAATATTACCACTAGAATAAAATGAAAACGAGTGAGTCTTTGTCGAAATATTTCACTTCTTGGAGCGGAAAGAAATTGGAAATTTAAGGATTTTTATCCGAATGTGTCAGCGGTGATTGAGCGATACCAGCCTTCTGCATACAACGCTTCTTTGGAACGTATGTCTGGGCTAACCTCTCTAGGGCCAACACCGCCAGCACCTTTCACATTGATAATACCCGCTTCAGATAATCGATACACGGCTGCCACCGAAATCCCATAATCCGGTGTAATTAAGCTATAACAGGTATTTACCCATGAAGAAACATCCAATGTAATGCCATTAATTTCTGCGATTATTTCAGCTGCACATACCTTACCTTGACTATTGGCAGCATACCCCGATTTTGGCATTTTACCTGCTAAACAAGCGTCACCAATAACATAAACTTGTTTATGTTTTTCAGATTCAAACGTTTTTTGATTTACCGGGCACCATCCAGACTCATTACTTAACCCTGCTTCAGTTGCGATGTTTCCCGCTGTTTGAGGCGGAATGATATTGAAAACATCGGCTTTGTGTTTTTCATCTCCTGCTATAATTGTTTTTTGTTTCACATCGACCAAAGTAATTTTTCCACCGTCTTCAGCAGACACCCATTCAATACTATTTGGATAAAACGAATCCCACGCGTCTTGAAACAAGGTTTGTTTAGAAAATTTATTTTTACTATCCAAAATGAGAACTTTGCTTCGCGGTTTATTTTTCTGCAAATAATGCGCAATCATGCTAGCTCGCTCATATGGCCCTGGTGGGCATCGAAACGGATTAGCGGGCGGGGCGATTATTACTGTTCCACCATTTGCCATGGCTGTTAATTGTTTTTTTAATATTTTGGTTTGTTCTCCCGCCTTCCATGCATGGGGAAAGAGTTGACTCGCAGCATAATCATATCCTTCAATTGCATTCCATTTAAAATCAATGCCTGGAGATAAAACCAATTTATCATAATCAAAACCCTTGCCTAATTTTGTTTTTATTTTTCGACTAACAGGATCAATCTCTAGAACCTTGTCTTGAACAATATTTATATTATATTTTTGCCTTAGTGTCTTATAATCCTGTGTAATAAAATCCATCTCATATAATCCACCCAAAACAGCATTACTAAACGGGCAAGTCACAAATTTCGGATTCTGTTCTATTAAGGTAATCTTGAGTGATTCATCAAATCGTCGCAAATATTTTGCACAAGTTGCTCCGCCAAATCCACCACCGACGATAACAATATTTGCCTTGGATCTCGATTTCACACTAAATGGTAAACTGACTAAAGGAAGAGCTGTCAGTAGCTTAATTAATTGTCGTCTGGAAAGTCTCAGCATTTTTTCAATATCCTTATCCATTTTTATCACTAATCAGTGAACGGAAAAATATTTGTTACCTGAACACTGATTCAATTTTTACTTTGAAAAATACTTGGCGAGTAAGTCAATTTCAGCAGTAGTGTATCCTCTCGCGATCCGATTCATAACCGATCCTTTTCGTTTACCGGATTTGTAGGCGAGCATATTTAACTTGATATAGTTTGCAGATAGATTGTTTAACTTGGGAATGCTTCCCGGACTTTCTCCATCGGTACCATGGCAACCCGCACAGGGATTGGCTAATATTGCCGATTGAAGTTCAGATTTTGATCCAAAGGAATTTGAAATACTCAAACATAAAAGAACGAGACAAAGTAATACAAAAATTAGTTTGCTTTTCATTTTCTATCCTCCCGATATGTAAGAGTATAGAATACTGTTTACTGAATTAAATAGTAATTTCTACTGAAATATTTTTTATTGTGAAACCATAGGGTACAAATAATCTAGCGAAAAGTCAGAAAGACAATTGCTGATAAATTTTATTTGCGGTATCTAACAATTTTTCTTTATCAACACCACCAACCAATGCATACCCTAAATCACCATCGATCCAATAAAACGAATTGGTTTCCACTTCTTCATAAAACCGAAAAGCGGTATTTTGCTCATTACTATCTTTTACCCTAACAAATAATGTCAAACGATCACCCAAATTATCTTCATACATAAATTGTGCAGCGGGCCCAGAAATGGAAGGAAGTAGTCTGCCGCCAATCAATTGAAATCCGGCATCGATTAAACTCGGGGCATTAATGTTTTTTCCCAAACGCTTGGATAACCATTTAATCAAGTGTTGCTCTTGTTGGGCACTCACTTCAACGGGATGTTTAATTTCGGGTGCATACACCTGATGTGCCATGGTTGCTGCTTGCGCTAAATTAGGATAAATTATGGTTTCTTTAACTTGAGAATCATGCGCTGACCAACCCAAAACACCACCAATGAGAATTAGCATAACACTCGCTGCAAATTTGAATAAATAGGGTGTTTGCTTTTTTTCAACCGAAGGGATGACTTTCAGTGAATCGGGTAATGGTTCTTCTAATACATCGTCATACAAATGATGTAATAAATCATTTTGTTTGATATAAGAGTCCACCTTGTTTTGTAACTCGACATCATCATTTAACAAACGCTCGAATCGGTAGTGTTCGTCAGGGCTTAATTGATTATCCACATAGGCGTGAATTAACTCTTCGGTATGGTTGCGTTTAATATTACTCATTTCACACTCACCAATTTTGGTTTATCCACTTCCGACATCAACAATTTTAATTCTTGCCTACCCCGTGATAAGCGAGACATAACAGTGCCAATGGGCGCGCCAGTAACGTCCGATATTTCCTTGTAAGTTAAATTTTCTAATCCAGCCAATATTATCACTTCACGATATTCGGGTTTCAATTGACACATACACTTTTGCAAATCTCTTAACGCGGTATTGGGTTCATGTTGTTTAATGTCTTGCGAGGCAATGGATTGATTAATATATTCATTGTGTATTTTTTGTCGTCGTAAACCATTAATAAAAAGATTATGTAAAATGGTGAATAGCCATGCTCGCAAATTGGTACCCGCCGTCCAGGATTGACGTTTGTCCCATGCGCGTTCAAGGCAATCCTGCACCAAATCATCTGCATTACTCACATCATTTGTGAGCGCACGTGCATATCGCCGCAATCGCGGAATATGTACTTTAATATTTTCTTCCCAGTTTTGCTGTGTCATTATTTTTTATTCAATATAAGTAGCGGCGAGCTTAATCCACATTTTACACAGGATTCACAAATTCTCACTTGACTCTCGCAACCCCTGTGAGAATAGCGGATTAACCCGCCGCATCGGATTTAATTTATATAAAACGCTGATTTTTTAATTTTTGATGCAACACCATAAGCGCGAATATCACGTTTGTTACATTTTCCATCATTATTAACATCCGGTATTGAGGACGGCGCATCATTAAACACGCCATCGTTATTTTTATCTGCTGCTATTGCAACAAATAATTTGCTTTTTGTTGCTTGACCAAATAATGGTGCTCCAACAATCCAGGTATCCCATATTTCCACTTCATCTTTTGTCACATTTGTTACGCCCGTTAAGTTAAATAAATTGGCTAAATTTTGACAAGATCCGGTGCCAATCGTCGTTGTACTTAATAATACGATCAAACCGGGAAAACGGTCGTCCGTACCGGGAGAAAAAGTGCCAGGGAAAGGCGCTACATTATTGTGCTGTCCAGGACCGGTAATCTGATTTGTTGTGAATCCCGTATTTTCCAATTTCCCTTCAAATTGGATCGCTAAATCCACAAACCACCCTCGGCCATCAACTCCAACTCGATCTCCCTTAGCTGGCGCAAATAGCTCAATTTCTATGTCGTTAGAATCAGAATCGTACGCCATAAGTGGTAAACTAACCGCCAATAAACAAGACGTTACAATGGATTTAATCGCGTTTCCCGATTTATTCATTTTACCTATTCTCCTATTAGATTAGTGAGTATTTAAAAAACTAATAAGGGAAAGTCGCGACAATTCACACCTTATATAGGAGTTAACAATCAAGTTAGGTAATTTATTCCCGAGGAAACGGTTTTTTTAAAATTAATTGCAGAACAGCCATATTTCAGATTCTGCTCTTGGACTCTAGTTAAACAGTAGGATGTATTTCATTATTCACTTGGGCAGTATAACCAGTTCAAACCAAAATTTTTCTAATTGGATAACTATCATTGTAATATCCTCAACTATCAAATCATGAATACCTATTTTTGAATCAGAAAATATAATATAGAATCAGCATGTTAATTACTCATAAACTTGTTCTGAAATGGATTCAATTCTACAAACATTAGGCGGACTAGGACTGTTTTTACTCGGCATGCTAGTCATGACAGATGGATTGCGGGCGTTTTCTGGCAATGCAGTACGACAAGCACTGATGCGTTTCACCCGAAACCCGGTTAGTGGTGCGATCACCGGGGCGGTTAGCACGGCAATTTTACAGTCTTCCAGTGCAACCACGGTGACCGCGGTAGGATTTGTCAGTGTTGGCTTATTGAGTTTTTCTGAGGCGCTGGGAATTATTTTCGGCGCAAACTTAGGCACTACGATCACTGGGTGGATGGTGGCTCTGATCGGATTTAAATTAAAACTCTCTGCTTTAGCACTACCCATTGTATTTTTTGGCGCGTTAATAAGATTGTTTGCGAAAGGACGATTGTCCCATGCTGGATATGCACTTTCTGGTTTTGGATTAATATTTATCGGAATATCGTTTATGCAAGATGGCATGGCCAATATTCAAGCCCATGACTTTTTCAACTATTTTCCCGCCGATACATTTATTGGAAGACTTAAACTGGTCTTGATCGGTATATTGTTTACTATTGTCACACAATCATCCAGTGCTGGTGTTGCAAGTGCGTTGACTGCTTTATTTGCGGGCATGATTAATTTTGAACAAGCGGCAACATTGGTTATTGGAATGGATATCGGCACCACGGTGACCGCAGCTCTGGCAACACTCGGTGGGTCTGTTGAGACTAAACGTACCGGTTACTCACATGTCATCTACAATATTTTAACCGGAGTTGGCGCGCTCATTCTATTATCTCCTTTTGTTTGGGTAATCGACACGATCTCACCAGACATTTTAATTAATAATGCAGAATTATCACTAGTCGCGTTTCATACCACGTTCAATCTGCTTGGCGTTTTAATTATCTTGCCTTTCACTCCCCATTTTGCGCATTTTATGCAAACCCTGATTTCAAAAAAAACGCAATCAATCACTCAAAGACTAAACCCAAAATTGTTAACAACTCCCAACGTCGCACTTTATGAAATACACGCTGTAATTCATATGCAAACACTATTATTATTCCAGCATGTGTTACATTTGCTGGGATCAGAAGAATATGGTAAAAAAAGTGATCTCCGCGATTTAAAAAATGAACTGAATAAGACACATCAGTATATCGATCGCATACACTTGCAATCTGACAAAAGTCATGACTGGGAAAGACTACTCTCATTAATTCACACACTCGATCGTCTTCAACGTTTAAATGACCGATGTGTAGAGCAAGAATCCCGCGCGGAAACGGCAAGGAAAAGTGAATTAATGACAGATTCAATTGAATTATTGAAAAACAATTTGTCTCAGATCCTAAATTTAATCGATAACAAACAATGGCGACAAGCAGAAACGCTCGCAATACAAACCAGCGCGGACATTAACAGTCGGGTTCAAACTTATCGTAAAAATGTCATGGAACACATAGCACAAGGTTTATTGGATGTGCCGGAAGGAACAGAGCAATTGCAAGCCATGCGTTGGTTACGCCGCGTGAGCAATCACATTTCTGATATTACGTCCCATTTATTGGTGGCAGTGTTAGGTCTTAAAGAAAATGATAGGAAATAGCTGCAAAAATAGTACATACTAACGAATCAGAAGAAAGGAATACCAAACACTTCAATCCTTATCGAAGATAAAAAGTTTAACTATTTTGAAACATCAGAGTAAACAATTGGAAATTTGTTAATGAACACCGAAATAAATATTTCAAGTTCGTTAATCACTAACGTTTTTCATCGTATTGTTTATGCGTAAACGCCGTTGAACGAAAATTTAAGTATCCAGGATAATCGACTAAACTATGGAATCCACATCTGAATTTTTATTGGCCCTTGGCGGTATCCTTTTATTAGGCCTGGTCACCAATACAATTGGTCGTCGAACTTTTCTTCCCCGTGTAACCTTATTATTAATTTTCGGCGCAATTATTGGTAAAGCCGGTTTTGATATTATTCCCAATGTCTTCACCGATCGATTTGAATTAATCACTGACATGGCTTTATTGATGATTGGCTTTTTACTCGGTGGTAAACTCACCTTTAGCACCTTAAAAAATGCAGCAAATCAAATGTTGTGGATTTCCATAAGTGCAGCCATCATCACCGCAGTAATTGTCAGTATTGGTTTAATGCTTGTCGGTGTTTCAAAAGAAATATCAATTTTACTTGGCTGCATTTCCTCTGCGACAGCACCAGCGGCGGTTTTTGATGTTGTAGAAGAATCCAAGCATAAAGGTCCGTTTAGCCAATTATTATTACAAATTGTTGCGCTGGACGATGCTTGGGCACTCATTCTTTTTGGTTTTGGCGTTGCAATAGTTACGTCACTTAATGGCCATGTTAGTTTTATATCACCAATAATAGCTGTATTAAACGAAATTGGTGGCGCCATGTTGCTAGGATTAATCATTGGATTACCTGCCGCATACCTAACTGGTCGAATTAAACCTGGCCAACCAATTTTGACGGAAGCGCTGGGATTGGTATTTGTCTGTGGCGGATTTGCAATAATGTTTGAAGTTTCCTTTTTAATTGCATCCATGATTATGGGCGCCACCGTTGCAAACCTGGCAAAACATCATGACTATCCCTTTCACGCAATAGAAGGTATTGAGTGGCCATTTATGGTTGTCTTTTTTGTTTTAGCAGGCGCAACTCTGGAAATTCACGCCTTAGAAGAAATTGGATTTATTGGACTTGTTTATGTGATTTGTCGCTCAATTGGTAAATATCTCGGTGCATTATTTGGCGGTTACTGTAGCAAAGCAGGCAACGATATCAAAAACTGGATGGGAGTTGCACTATTGCCCCAAGCTGGCGTAGCGATTGGGATGGTTTTAGTTGCATCAAAATACTTTCCCGAATATCGCCAAACATTACTGTCAGTTATTATTAGCAGTACGATTTTATTCGAACTAATCGGACCCGTATTTACCCGAATGGCAATACAAAAAGCAAAATAATCAAATATTTATTGTACTAAGCAAATTTCCCCCACACATATCCATAGCTGCCCACATTTATTGATTTATGTAAGAGACTCATATTTAATTGAGCGGATCAACATAACCAACATACAGAACAATAAGTAACCAGATAAAATAACAATACAATAATGTATTTCTTATACACATAACCTCAATATTTCCGTAAAATTTTTTCGTCCTGCGGTAACGATTAACGCGGGTTGATGTGTTTAATAATAAAAGGATAACAATGACGACTGACATAAACACGATATATGATGAATATGCTGCGATGGTGCATAGACGATGTTTTTCTTTATTGAGAAACGAATCCGCCGCACTAGACGCAATGCAGGATGTATTTGTTCAAGTATTGCTGAAGCGAAACAATCTGGACCTTTCCAATCCCTCATCATTGTTATATCGAATTGCAACAAATATTTGTTTAAACAAAATACGTGATGAAAAAAAACATCAGAATTTCAGTGAGAGTGATCCACAATTTGCCATGATATTACAAATTGCTAACGCAGAAGACATCGAAAAAAACACAATTTTAAATAACATTTTATCTTATGTATTTAAGCACAATCCGGATTCCACGCGAACCATCGCTGTACTATATTACGTTGATGGATTGACTCAAGAAGAAATATCTCAGGAAATCGGTTTATCTATCTCTGGTGTCAGGAAACGATTGCGTAAATTATCTGAACAACTAAAGGAAATTGGAGGCGTGAACCTATGAATAACAACAAATCCATACCTGATTATTTCATCGAACTCTATGCTAAATGTGAACTAAAACCAAATCAATTGGCTGAATTCGAAAAACGCCTTGAGCAGGACACTGACTTAAAAAAACGATTGAATAAAATTGTCATATCGAATAATGATTTTCGTGCAAGACAAGACAGAGAAAATAATATAAATCAAATCCTCTCCAAAACTCAGCAAGAAATTAAGAACGATAACAAAAAACCGATTCAAACTTGGCAATTTGTTGGTGCAGGTATATTGGCAATTGCAGCCGTTTTCACATTTTTGCCTAACATACTGTTAATACAAGAACAACAGCTAAATCCTGATGTCAGGCCAATCATAGAACAAATCAGATCGAAAGGGATTAATCCGAATCTGACAATATTTTTGAAGAAGAATAATTTGATAGAACAAATTGGCAATGAGCAATTAGTAAAACAAAACGACGAATTACAGCTTCAATATAACACCGGAGGATATGAGCATGGTGTTATTTTTTCGATAGATGGACGGGGCAGCGTTACATTGCATTATCCTCAAAATGAAACCGATGACACACAATTTAACAAAAAGGGATTAGTGACATTGCCTTACGCTTATAAGCTTGACGATGCACCAGACTACGAACGTTTTTTTATGCTGACATCCCACAATAAAATTAATTTAGCTAGCGTGTTGAAAAATGCAAACACAATGGCAAAAAATAATAATGTTAAAAATGATGCGAAAATTGAGTTAGGCAAGCACATAAAACAATATTCTATTTTACTCAACAAGGAATAATAAATGAAAATAATTCAATGTACGCTGGGGAGCTTACTTTGTTTGATCAGTTTAACAACATTTGCATCGACCAACAATACAGTATCAATTAAACGTTATGCCTTGTTTAGCGCATCAAACAATGGAGGGGAAAACAGACAGCAACTGCGTTATGCTGAAACTGATGCTATTGCCTTATCTAAAGTGTTCCAAGAATTAGGTGGCTTAAGCTCAAGAAACAACACGTTATTGTTATCACCAAGCAAACAACAATTGTTATACGCATTAGCGGAATTAAAAACCGTAATCCAACAAAACCATGACACATCAGAAAGAGTTGAGTTTATATTTTATTATTCAGGCCATTCAGATGAAACCGGATTACTTCTACAAGACGGAAAGGTACCTTACTCCACATTACACAAATCAATCAATGAAATTGGCTCAGATGTAAAAATCGCTATTTTAGATTCTTGTCAATCCGGTGCATTTACACGATTTAAGGGTGGTCAACGCATACCACCCTTTATGATAAATGCAGCCAATAAAGTGAAGGGAAATATCTATCTCACCGCAAGTTCCGAAAGCGAAGCATCACAGGAGTCTGATGCTATTGGTGCATCTTTTTTTACACATTATTTAGTGTCTGCGCTACGAGGCGCCTCTGATTTTAGTGGAGATAAACAAGTCACCTTAAATGAAGCCTATCAATATGCGTTTCAAGAAACATTATCAAACACAGAAAAAAGCCAAGGTGGCGCGCAACACCCGGCGTACAATATTCAAATCGCTGGGGCAGGGGACCTGGTTCTAACCGATATTGAAAAGTCTAGCGCTACTTTGGTCGTACCAAGTGAATTACTAGGTAGGGTCTTTATCCGAGATAGAAGCGGTACGTTGGTTGCGGAACTCAACAAATTGACCAATAAAGAAATTAGCGTTGCATTGAGTCCTAATACTTATGAAATTCTTTGGCAGAAGAATCCTGAGTATTACAGTAAATCGGTAAAAATATCATCTGGAGAAAGCAAGAAATTACCTTTAGATACTTTTACTGTAGTTGAACAATCCACGACAACCAATCGTGGAAATTCTCTCGTCAGTCATTCTTTATATAATGATAGGAGAAACCACAAATCATATTACGTTTCCGCAGGTTATTTATACTCAAGTAATCAATATACCGGTGCGTATAAATCGACGAATACCCCTGATTCTTGTTGTTCGAAATATGATGATCAAGTTAGCAAATATACTGGATTTCAGGTGGCTGCATTTATGGAAACACCTTTTTCGGATCTATATATTAAATATTATCAACTTGCTGATACAGCGATAATTCGTGGCGCTTCAATTGGCGCTAATTATTCTCCATTGTCACCATTTCGTGCCCAAAATTTATCATTGGATTTTTATTTAGGAATTTCCGTATTCACTGAGAAGTTACATGATATACCTGAACAAATGTATCTTACCATTGAGCAGCATTCAGCAGATTTTAACAAGTCAAATTCCGGATTTTTATTTCCTGTTGGATTAAAAGCTAAAGTTAATCAATTTGTAATTGATCTTTCGATTCACAAAAAAATTAGAGAACGATATAACCCGGAAAGTCACAGTGAATGGCTTCCAAGTTTTAGCTTACTCCTTGGATACCAAATTTAATGGGAAACATTATGATTGATCAATCCATAAATTTATTAAAACTCTGCGCTTTTTCAATTATTTTTCTCACTTTAAGCTGTGTTAAAGTTAAAGAAGAAAGGCCACTTTCACTCACAGCAGATGTTGTATTTGAAAAAACGCAAGACACAAAAAGTATGTATTCATTAACCTACAAAGACTTAGGTAACGGACCCGGACAAGATGATGAGTACGGAACCCACGACGATGATATTATAAATTACAAACTTATTTTTCAAACTCCTAACGAAACAACGACAAGTTATTTTGAATCGCCCGGCGAGGATGGAATTTGGCTCACTAAAGATGACACTCCCACTAAGTATATAAAACAACACAAACTCAACGAAATCAACGTAGTTACAAATGTGAGTAGTGCCGGGAAGGATAGGCTTTGGTATACAGATGATGATCCATTGATAACCACACTAGAGGGTAACCCCGTAATTGAACTAGATAATTTAGAAATAACTTTATCAGAATTGGGAGAAGATGGATTACCAAAAACAGTTGACGATATTCTTACTTCCTATGTAAAGTTAGATCAAAATGAAAATAGGACAACCAAAATTAACTATAACGAACCCGGTTTAGATGGCATATGGAAAACACAAGATGATATTCCTGTAAACTATGTCGTAGAGACATTTAATGATGCTGGGAAACACGAGGATATCCTAAAATATAACATTGGAATAGATGGAATAATGCATACCAGTGATGATTATTTAGTAAATCATAAATCATTTACTTACGACAAAGACGGGAAACCCATATTAATTGAAAGCACCACATTTGACGAAAAATTTTTACAGCATTTCAATTTTGAAACAAATTCAATTAAAAATGTTTTCACATTTAAGTATAATTTTTTAGAAGACGATATTTTACAAATTATCACCACTAGAAAAGAAGAAACCGCATCCACCCGGAGTATTATTTTAGCGAATAACAATGCGTATACTGATAGTATTCTAGTGGAAACTTATCGCGTTGACGAAGCCTTTGACTTTTCAAACATTGAAGTAATTTTTGAGTTAATTGATTTTAATGAATATCGTGGCTCATTTGGATTTTTAAGCAACTTTGACGATATCCAAGTATCTCCTACAATTAAAATTACTGGTATATTGTTAGATAGAAAAAGTCTAGATCCTGAAGAATCTAGATATGACGAAATTAATAATTCTCTTCTGTTCATTTTTCAAGTATCCGGTAATAGAACTGATGTCACTGCAGAATCTGTGTCTACAGTTTCAACTATGACAAAATATAGCGCCCTCAGCACTGGTAAAATCGATTTTAGTGAAAACAATTTTAATGATGATTCTCCAACATATGTTAGTCTCGAAAATCTTGATATTAAATTATCTGATGAAAAAATAATGGAAAATTATTATATCAATGAAAAAAAAGTAATAAGTAATACAGTTGTTTCTCCCAATATTCAAAAACGTGTTACCAGAGAGTATTCTTATTGGATAGAAGCTGACGACATAATTAATTCTAGATTACAACATAAATCTACCCACGTTGTTGTTGACAAATCACTCGCCCAATCCAGTTTATGATAAGATAAGATCAATCCAGAAGATGAAAGCTAGAAGTTAAGCGGCAAATGGGTAATATGGGGTCAATCATATTTCATAATACAAGGGTAATATGGAGTCAATCATATTTCATAATACAAGGGTAATATGGGGTCAATCATATTTCATAATACCAAAACATTGCTTATACTGTCATCATGCCAAGACCTCAACGTATTCAATATGAAAACGCCTTTTACCACGTTATGAACCGTGGGAGAGGGCGACAGACTATATTCCATGACAAAAACTATTATCATGCGTTTCTGCAAACGTTAAATGAAGCTCATAGCCGATTTGATGCCATTATTCACGCTTATTGTTTAATGGGGAACCATTATCATCTATTGATTGAAACGCCAAGAGCAAACCTTGATCGCATTATGCGCCACATCAATGGGCTCTACACACAACGGTATAACAGACTAAAAAATACGGACAGCCCATTGTCAAAGGTCGCTATAAAGCCATTTTAGTAGAGAGAGATTCTCACCTATTACAATTGAGCCGCCACATTCATCGCAATCCGATTCACTTAAAGCGACCATTAGTCAAGAGATTGGATCAGTATAAGTGGTCAAGTTACCCAGCTTATATCAATCAATCAAAAGCCGAGTCCTTGCTTTATCGAGCTAAAACTTACGAATTGCTTGGCAAAAAAAGAAAATTTGAAGCGTACAAATCCTTTGTTGTATTAGGTAATGATGAAGAAACTTTATCTATTTACAACAAAGGTAATGTTACCTCAGTAATTGGTGATAAAGATGTCAAGAAAAAACTCATCAAACAAAAAAAGAAATTAAAAGTAAATACCGAGCAAGCGCAACTATTATCAAATAGACCAATGCCAGACGAAATAATTGAAGCCGTGGCGTGTGTATGCAAAGCGAACAGAAGTGATATAACAAATCGTAAGTTAGGTCGTCAAACAGCCAACCTTCCAAGAAAAGTTGCGATATATCTGTGCCAGCAAGCTGGTGATATGTCGCTAAACTCAATTACACAAGATTTGGCTTTACACATGTTGGGAGTGTCTCACCAGCCATTAAGGATATAAGAGAAGAACTTAATAACGCTAGCTTAACTAAAGAGATGAATAAGATAGAAAAGATTCTAGATATTATTAAATAACATTACCCCAAAACTTTTTACTTTCTTCAATGTGGAAAACAATTGTTAATTTAATAATTTTCAAAAGGTTATGGGTTTTCGGGCGGGCACTAACTAGAAAAGACTTAACAAAGTAAAAATTAATCAAACTAATTTGTAATCTAACTCACAGCGATAGTACATCTAATTTGGCAAACTATATCTATTAATCGAGCAGCGTTACTTTCATATAATTTCAGAACGATATGTTAAAAGGAAGATTTACATGAATTCTTATACTTTCAATCATTTAATGTTTTCATGCTCAGGTGAAGCAACAATACTTGTTATACTTAGTCATGGCGCCTGGAAAGAAAAAACCGGTGAGAAATGGTGGCAACATGAACGCGGTGATGGTATGTTTACAATTCCCGGCGATGGAAATGACTTGGATACTTGCAAGTTATTACATTTTTATTCTAAAGATTCGGAATATACAGTAGGCGGTAAAGCAGCGAATTCTGTACTTATTCCTTCAGACGCTGAATTTAAACGAAAATTGCCTCTGGATTGGCAAACATTAAAAAATAATCATATGAAAGAAAAAGCCGAGATAATCCAAACCTGTATTAGTGGAGACGAGATAAAAAATTACGCGCTTACTTCTGCAAAAAATCGAGGTGAAGTATTAAAGTTATTTCAACAGCATAAACAAGGCATGTTTGACAAGGATATAGATCTAGTTATCGTTGATCCAGATTATGGAAGCAAAATTCACTTATCAGATGTTTTTGAAACAGCAGAAACTTTTAACAATGGGAATCGTACCGGGTATCTGTTTTATCATTACTGTGCCTGTCGGTCGGACCGCACGAATCCAGCCGCATTAGTTGTTGGTGGACCTAATAAAAATAATAATAACAATAACTAGAGAGGAAATTCATGAAAGTCTCTAAATTTATTTTCATCTGTTCGGTCTTCATCTTATCATCATGTGCGGATAAAAATGATACTACAACACCCACAACAGTTAACCTGAATCCATCAACAATGGTCTCAACCATTACGGGGAATTCTTTCACCATACCCGACAATGTTATTTCGTTTTCACTTGCCGCTTTTGGCGATTTCGCACAAGAAGTCAAATTTGACAGCCTAACAAATCCTGCCAACACCAATCTGTTATCGCAAGGAAGTGAATTGTCGGGACGTGTTACACCTGACATGGGCTTTACCGCTGCGTTATTTCCGATGATATCAAATCTAAATCCCACTGCCGGTACATGGCAGTTTAGTCATACCAATGCGCAGAGTATAAAGCTAACATTACGAACAGGCACGTCAACACCTACCGCAGCAACATTTACCGCGCAACCCTATTTAGCTGGAACGTCAAACTATACATCAACTCAAATTGATACCGCGATGAATGTAATGAAGCAAATATATGCTGAAAATGGAATCACCATTAACGTAAATTCAACAATTACCGTAGCGGGAACACAATATGATGCCATTGTTGATGATGTTACTAATGTGACCACAGCCGAATTGATAACGAGGGGTGCTGCCGATACGGTAAACCTTTTCTTTATTCCCGATTTTTCAACGACACAAGGAATGGGGACGTTAGGTTTCGCCTCTGGCATTCCCGGTGCGTTAGGAATTAAAGGAAATAGAAATGGAGTTTTAATCGGCATGGCGGGTCATCTAAGAGATAACACTTTACAAACAACCACTATGGGAGAAACAGTTGCACATGAAATGGGCCATTGGTTGGGGTTATTTCATACCACCGAAGAGACTGGTGCCCAATTTGATCCATTAAATGATACGTCAGAATGCACAAAAGCCACTTTTGATACAGATGGCTTTGCAGGAATGTCAGCAGAAGAATGTCAAAATGTAGATGGTACGAATCTTATGTTTTGGGTTTCGGGTGACACTATTCCACAACGAACGCTAAGCGCAGAACAAAAGAGAATTATTGTTAACTCTCCAATTGCGCTTTAAATATCGACTATATCTCATATATGGTTAATTAATTTATTTTCATCTTACATTGATCTCGAAATTAGTAGGAATAACTGATATGAAAAACACCCTCCCCCAAACTTATTTACTCAGTGTTATTATGTTATTAACATTGTTTGCAAATATTGCTTTTGCTCAAACCGATGCTAATAAAGTATTACATTTATTAAAAGGATACGAGTGGAAACTGGACTCCGAAAAATTTTTAAACTCCGTTCAACAATTGAACTTGACAACAGACGCAGATCTTGCATTATCTGACATTGCATCAGACACATCGCTATTAAATGTACATCGATTCCGTGCAATTCAAGCTTTGAGTCTTTTTAATAATGAACGCGTAGCCAACTTTCTTGAAAATTACATGCATGCCAATCCTCAAGACTATCATGTTCGAAGGGCATTCGCTGCACTAGCAAAAGGATTTTCAAAATTCCAACCTGATCGCATCCAAAACATGGCAACTAAAATGCTGAATAATCCCAATGGGCATATTCGCATGCAAGCAGCAAAAGCACTGAAAAATCTCAAATCTAAAAGTGCACAAGCCCGCTATGAACGATACCTCAAAGACGAAAAGGAAGATTGGGTCCTTAACGCGATGAAAAAATAGGAAACGATATCATGAGATCTTAATCAATACTGGAAGTATATGGGGTCAATCATATTGCATAATGCTATAATATTGCTTATACTGTCATCATGCCAAGACCTCAACGTATTCAATATGAAAATGCCTTTTACCACGTTATGAACCGTGGGAGAGGGCGACAGACTATATTCCATGACAAAAACTATTATCAAGCGTTTCTGCAAACGTTAAATGAAGCTCATAGCCGATTTGACGCCATTATTCATGCTTATTGTCTAATGGGGAACCATTATCATCTATTGATTGAAACGCCAAGAGCAAACCTTGATCGCATTATGCGCCACATCAATGGACTCTACACACAGCGGTATAACAGGCTAAAAAATACGGACGGTCCACTATTCAAAGGACGCTATAAAGCCATTTTGGTAGAGAGAGATTCTCACCTATTACAATTGAGCCGCTACATTCATCGCAATCCGATTGACTTAAAAAAACCATTGGTCAAGCGAATTGATCAATATAAATGGTCAAGTTACCCAGCTTATATCAATCAAACAAAAGCTGAGTCCTGGCTTTTTCGAGATAAAACTTACGAATTGCTTGGCAAAAAAAGAAAATTTGAAGCGTACAAATCCTTTGTTGCATTAGGTAATGATGAAGAAACTTTATCTATTTACAACAAAGGTAATGTTACCTCGGTAATTGGTGATAAAGATTTCAAGAAAAAACTCATCAAACAAAAAAAGAAGTTAAAAGTTAACACAGAGTTGGCGCAACTATTATCAGATCGACCGACGTCTGACGAAATTATTGGGGCTGTGGCGAATGTATTCAAAGTGAAAAAAAGTGACATTACAAATCGTAAAGTGGGGCGTCAAACAGCCAACCTTCCAAGAAAAGTTGCAATATATCTATGCCAACAGCTTGGTGATATGTCACTTAATTCAATTATACAAGTATTTGGCTTTACCCATGTCGGAAGTGTCTCACCAGCCATTAAGGATATAAGAGATGAACTTGATAGCGGTGGCTTAACTAAAGAGATGAATAAGATAGAAAAGATTTTAGGAATTATAAAATAGTATTGACCCCTATATGCCTGTAAATTTTGCCTCACGTTTAGTTTGAACACGGTTTAGTTCTATAATAGCGGAAAAATTGAAATAAATTCGAAATTTAATTTACTTTACAATTAATTAAACATTAACCAACCTAGCGTGTCATTAGCAGCTCATCCTTCCCAACCTATCAATAATTAAACCAATTTTAATCCTAGGAAGGATTCTCCCAATCGTATATTTACTAAAAAAATAATCTATATCACAATATATGTCAATATAGTTGACATAATACTTTTTGACAAGTATATTGACATGTAAACTTTGATTAATATGACATGCCTTGCAAGGAGAAATAAGTGGCAACAAAAGAAATTCAAATAGCTCAGTTAGTTTGGCAGACACGACGTTTATTCCAGCGTATGGCTAGCGAGAGCAATGATTTATTATCCAAATTTGGTATCAATGCTAGCCATCGGGCGGTGCTGCAGTTTCTTGACCACAAAGAACCTGAAACTTTAGCAAATATGGCTAGGGCACAGGATGTTAGTCGGCAACACATACAACAAATTGTAAACGAATTGCTGGCACAGGGATTAGTGGAAAGTATTGAAAATCCCGACCACAAACGATCCTTTTTAGTTAGGCGGACAAATTCTGGCGAAACATTATTTGCGAACATTGCTGAAATGGAATCCGTTTTGTTCAAAACAATTGGAAAAGAGTTTAGTCGTACTGATTTGCATACAGCGGTGGAAACCTTAAAAACTTTCAATAGCTATCTGCATTCTACCGCTTGGTCTGATGTTAAGAAAAATTACAGTTAAAAGAAAGGAGTAATAAAATGATTGATATGCATCGTTCAAAGTGGCGTAGTGTCTTAATTTTAATTGTTGCGTTGCTTGGCTTTTCTATTGTAGTGCTGTTTTCATGGAATAGTTTTGCACCAGATTTATTTCTTTTACCAACAATGATGTTTAAACAAGCCTTTGGATTTGTGACCTTTGTATTTTGTTGCTCACTTTTAATTGGCTCTGCTACGGGTGTGTTTCCAAGGCGTAAACAGAATAAATATTCTGGAGGAGTTAAATCATGAATTTACAACAATCCGTGTATTCACAATTTAAACAACCTCACGGTTTTCTTGGCAAACTTGCAGGCCATATCATGGCAAACCGCCCATCGAATATTGAAAGGAATGTTTGGGGCTTGGAAACCGTGCATCTAAAATCCACGGATCGATTTTTAGAAATCGGGTATGGACCTGGCTTAGCGATACAAGCAGCATTAAGATCCATAACACAAGGTCAAGTCGTAGGAATTGATCATTCCGACGAAATGTTTAAACAAGCCAGCTTACGAAATGCCGATGCGATTGAATCGGGAAGAGCGAAATTGATTGTTGGTTGTGCAGAAGATTTCTCACCTGAGGAAGGGCTTTTCGATCACATTTTTTCAGCTAATGTAGTGCAATTTTGGGATGATCCCGTCAAAACATTTGCACACTTGAAATCACTTTTAAGTAAAAATGGCGTCATTACCACTTTGTATATGCCGAGAAATAAAGGTGCAACTAGTCAAGACACAGAAATCATGCGGGAGAAAATCTACCAATGGTTACACTCAGCGGATATTGAGAAAATATACCATAACATTCGAGAGTTTTCAGGATTGAATGCAATTTGTGTTTCGGCAACAAATAATTCACAGAATTAAGAGTGATGTTTTGCCAAGTTTGGCTAATTTTATTATTGCTGGTATGCACACAAATCCATGCAGGGCAAAGCACTAGTTCACAATCTGTCTGGATCGATGCTGATCCCGCTTGTGATAATAAATTAACAAACGATGTGGATGACTGCTGGGCACTAGCCTATGCATTAACGAATACTAATTGGAACATTATCGGGATAAGCACAATATTTGGTAATGTAGATGGTAAAACCAGTTATAAGGTTGGACTTAATTTACTAAGGGAATTTTCAAAATTTGGTGTAAATTACCCAATAGAGAACTTACATGCAGGCTCAAATAAACCAATAGAATATTCCCAATCTTCTAATATTGCAGTTGAAGCACTACACCTAGCATTACAAAAACAGACATTAACAATCATAGCATTGGGCCCAGTAACAAATATTGCCTTGTTACTTAAACATTACCCTGAAGATATAAATCGGATTCAAAAGGTAATATGTGTTGCTGGACAACGTAATAAGCAAAAAATGACGTTTAAACCTCAGGGTGACGGTTTGTTGCATATGCATGATTTGAATTTTCGAGAAGATGTTTTAGCGTTTCAATCATTGATCGATTCAAATATTGCGATTACCTTATTACCGTTTGAAGTCGCAAAGCAGGTAATAATCACCCGATTTGACTTACAAGTGAGTGATCAAACATCCGATTTATTTAATTGGTTATCTGGTAAATCAGACATGTGGCTTACATTCTGGTTAAACGGTTTTGGATTAAATGGTTTTTACCCATTTGATTTGTTAGCAGTGGCCTATGCCATGGACTCAAAATTATTTAATTGTGAATACGTCAATCTAGAGATTATTTATCGTCGCTCTTTATTTCTCACCTCTCGCAGTAATCTTGTTGTATCACCGTCTTCATCAGATACATCAAAAAATACCTATTGTTCAAAAATTTCCACGGAAGCGAAAAATACATTAATCAATCATATTTATAGAATAGGTAAGCTTTCAAAATAAACTAAATTTTTTTATATCGATTAAATGGCCAGCCACGGTTTAGGGAGGAGGGAGGATTGTGGCCAGCCATTTACAAATCATTACTGCTTCTGTTTTGTTAGAAACACAATATCAAAAATAATTCCCATATTGTGTGACTTAAAACACAAATATTTCATTTTTCAAATAAATTAATTATGGTGTATATATACCCGCAGCGTTATGGATTTAGGCGTTTTTAACATGCCCCTATTCACCCTCAACTTTGTTGCTCCGCCTTGTATAGAATGGCTATACTGCGTTGTCGCGTCGCGTTGAGAACAAATATTGTCACATTAAAAACACCTAAATCCATTACGGCACGGGTATATAAACTCTCGAAATAATTTGGTTTTATTATTTCAAGTTAGTCGTGAGGTAATTGATTTTCCAATTTAAAGTTTTTATATGATAATTGGTTTTATCATGATAATGGATAAAATTTGCGTAATGAAAGATTTTAACTATCATCATTCTTGTGGCAACAGCATGCGTTGTTTGTATGCTTATGCTTAAACCATTTTAATTCATAAATGGATACGTATTTGCAGGCTAGTTTCGCTGCCTATTCTATGAAAGTGCAAGGGATGGGCATTAAATGCTTAAGCTGTGTTCACAATTTAGGGATGAATTGAGTTACTACATCAGTATCATCTGATTTTCCAGTTATCACTTTTAATTTAACAACCCAATATTTGAATCAATGCAGGTAAGAATTAACAAAGGATTGAATATTCCTATCGCTGGTGAGCCTGAACAACGGATTTACCCCGGTCCAAGGATTAATCAAGTTGCATTACTCGGCCAAGATTATTTGGGATTAAAGGCCAAATTGTTGGTGGAAGAGGGCGAGCAAGTCAAGCTCGGTCAAGCGCTATTCACTGATCGGCGATACCCTGAAATTTTGTATACTTCTCCAGCAAGTGGGAAAGTATCGAAAATTCTCCGTGGCCATAAACGTGTATTGCAAACGGTTACAATAGATGTTGAAGGTGATGATCAAGTCACATTTGAAAAATATTCACGGGAAGAGTTAACCTCATTAAGTAAAGCGCAAATCATCGATAATTTGCGCAAATCAGGTTTGTGGACCGCATTTCGAACTCGCCCTTATAGCAAAATCCCGACGGTTGATACCTTTCCATCTGCCATTTTTATTTCGCTAATGGATAGCAATCCACTTTCAGCTGATCCTTCTTCTATATATCAATTGCATGAAAAAGAATTTAATGATGGCTTGTTATTGTTAACCAGCTTGACCGATGGCCTAGTACACATTTGCCATGCCACAGATTTTAAGCATGAAATAGCATCAAATCCGCAGATTCAAATCAATGAATTTTCTGGTCCGCATCCTGCCGGATTGATTGGTACACACATTCATTTCGTGGAACCTGTCATCGATAAGACAGTTTGGTATATCAACTACCAAGATGTCATCGCAATTGGGAAATTATTTCTTACCGGCGAATTATGGGTTGAGCGAATCATTTCTTTGGCGGGATCAATGGTAAAAAAACCAAGATTGATTAGCACACGTTTAGGTGCATCGACAGAGGACATTGTTAGAGATAATATTAATGAAAACTTCTGTCGCGTAGTATCAGGATCAATACTGTCAGGACATCAAGCCGCGGGATGGGCACGATTTCTTGGTCGATATCACACACAAGTCTGTGTGTTGCCAGAGGGTCGCGAAAGGCAATTGCTTGGCTGGATTAAACCAACTGGTGAGAAACATTCCGCAATTAAGGTGCTATTTTCAAGCATTTTCGCCCGAAAAAATCTACAACTCAATACGTTGCAAAATGGCAGCCCACGCGCAATTGTACCAATTGGTAATTATGAATCTGTCATGCCTCTCGATATTTTAGCAACACCTTTACTCAAATCCATCATCGTCGGTGATACCGATATGGCACAAAAATTGGGTTGCTTGGAATTGGATGAAGAAGACCTTGCTTTGTGTTCCTACGTTTGCTCTGGAAAAACGGACTTTGGGCGTGCGCTTCGAGATTGTTTAACTGAAATCGAGAGAAACGGTTAAGACGCTTATGCTACGACGGTTTCTCGACAGAATTGAACCCATGTTTAAAAAAGGTGGGCCCTACGAAAAATATTATCCTATCTATGAAATGCTTGATACTTTTTTATACTCACCCGCAGATACCACTCGCAGCGCACCACACATACGCGATGGCTTAGATTTAAAACGTTTGATGACGTATGTTGTGCTAGCGACGTTGCCCTGCGTGCTTATGGCCATGTGGAATACGGGTTATCAGGCCAATTTACAAATTGCACAACTTGAATCAATTGAAATGGAAGGATGGCGAGCCTCCACCCTAATGATGTTCGGTGTAGGATTTAATCCAGATAGCATTTTTGCCTGTATTTTTCATGGATTTTTATACTTTTTGCCGATTTATCTCGTAACATTAGCAGCAGGTGGATTTTGGGAAGTATTATTTGCCATCGTCCGTAAACATGATGTTAATGAAGGTTTTTTTGTGACATCAATGTTGTTCACGTTAACACTGCCAGCAACAATTCCATTGTGGCAAGTGGCTTTAGGTATATCTTTTGGTGTTGTTATTGGGAAAGAAGTTTTTGGTGGAACAGGAAAAAACTTTCTTAACCCTGCATTAGTTGGTCGCGCTTTTTTATACTTTGCTTTTCCGGCACACATGTCTGGGGAAAGTGTATGGGTCGCTGTTGATGGCATGAGTAGCGCAACACCTTTAGCGATTGCAGCACAATCGGGAACAGAAACCTTGGCAACTCACCACAGCTGGTTACAAGCATTTTTAGGCGTTATCCCTGGATCCTTAGGGGAAACGTCAGCGCTCGCTTGTTTAATCGGCGGTGCCTTTCTTATTTTTACCCGCATTGCATCTTGGCGAATTGTGTTTGGTGTGTTTCTCGGTATGGTGTTAACCGCCTCCTTTTTTAACTTGTTTGATAGTAGCCAAAATTCAATGTTGGCAATGCCCTGGTATTGGCATTTGGTATTGGGTGGATTCGCGTTTGGTATGGTGTTCATGGCGACGGATCCGGTGAGTGCGTCTATGACAAATGCAGGCAGATGGATTTTCGGTTTATTGATAGGTTTTATGACGGTGTTAATTCGCGTCATTAATCCCGCATTTCCAGAAGGTATTATGCTAGCCATTTTATTTGCTAATGTTTTTGCGCCATTAATTGATTATTGCGTCATACAATGGCACATCCGTAAGCGGGTGAAAAAACATGGATGATAAGCAACGCTCACTAAAACACAATGTGCTTTTAGTATGGATGACCTGGTCTAATGAAGATAAACGAAAAACATTTATTATTGCAGTTTTATTGAGTTTGGTTTGTTCATTAATGGTTGCAACTTCCGCAGTTTTGTTAAAACCTAAGCAACAAGCAAACAAAAAACAGGAAATACAAGAGAATATTTTAACGGTTGCAGATATTCCTTTTAGTAAGCGATCGGTCTCCTTTGAATTTTCCGAAAACATTGAAGTAAAACTGGTTGATATTCAAAAAGGTAATTTTATAGATCATCCAGATCCACAGTCTTATGATTGGCGCGGTGCGATGAATGATCCAATCAATAGTGTAAAACTAGTTGAAGCAAACGATGTAGCGAAAATCAAACGCCGCCCCAACATTTTGCCCGTTTATTTAGTGAAAGACAAAAATCAACTTAAGCGCCTAATATTGCCGGTATACGGTTACGGTTTGTGGTCAACCTTATACGGTTTATTAGCATTAGAAGCAGATCTTCAAACCGTTGGCGGAATCAGTTTTTATGAACATGCAGAAACGCCGGGGCTTGGGGGAGAAGTGGACAACCCAAAATGGCGTGAATCTTGGAAAGGTAAAAAAGTGTATGACGAAAGTGGTAATGTGAAACTCGAAGCAATTAGAGGCTATGTTAAAGCCGGACATCCAATGCAAGATTATCAAGTTGATGGCCTAAGTGGCGCTTCATTGACGACGCAAGGTGTGAGCAATTTAATTCAATTTTGGATGGGTGAAAATGGCTATGGCCCGTTTTTAAAATACGTTGAGGGGCTACAACAATGAGTGGTGTTACCCGCAAAACTGTTGCTGATCCGCTCATCGATAAAAATCCCATTACATTACAGGTTTTGGGCATTTGCTCTGCTTTAGCGGTGACAACTTCACTGGGTCCAACGCTCACAATGTGTATTGCGTTGACGGCTGTTGTGGCTTGCTCAAACTTTTTTATCAGTGTAATTCGAGAACATATTCCAAACAATATACGCATCATCGTACAAATGACAATAATTTCGTCATTGGTTATTGTCGTAGATCAAATATTAAAAGCATATGCCTATGAAACCAGTAAAGAACTATCGGTGTTTGTTGGTTTAATCATTACAAATTGTATTGTTCTCGGTCGCGCAGAAGCGTTCGCTATGAAAAATCCACCTTTTTTGAGTTTTCTCGATGGTATTGGAAATGGCTTGGGTTATAGCTTGATATTGTTAACGGTTGCATTTTTTCGTGAGTTATTGGGCAGTGGCAGTTTGTTTGGTATTGAAATAATGCAAACCATAAATAATGGTGGATGGTTCGAACCAATTGGGCTCATGTTATTACCTCCCAGTGCATTTTTTTTAATTGCACTGATTATTTGGGCAATTCGTAGTTTTAAAAAAGGACAAGTGGAAAAAGCAGAGTTTGTTATACAAAATGAGACTCAGGATTCTCACTAATGGCAAACTATTTTAATCTTTTCATCAACGCAGCGTTTATTCAAAATATCGCACTGGTTTTCTTTTTAGGCATGTGCACGTTTCTGGCAATTTCTAAAAAAGTGGAAACCGCATTTGGACTGGGCATTGCGGTTGTGTTGGTACAAACGATTACCATTCCAATTAATAATCTGGTATTGGATTATGTATTGAAACCGGGCGCATTGAGTTGGGCAGGTGTTAGTGACGAGGTTGACCTGCGTTTTCTCGGTCTTGTTACCTATATCGGGATTATTGCAGCAGTAGTTCAAATTATGGAAATGATTTTAGACAAATATTTTCCTGCCCTTTACCATAGCCTTGGTATTTTCTTACCACTCATTACGGTAAATTGCGCCATATTGGGCGGAACTCTTTTTATGGTGGAACGAAACTATAATTTTGTGGAAAGCATTGTGTTTGGTTTTGGCAGTGGATTTGGCTGGGCATTAGCAATCGTGGCACTCGCTGGTATTCGTGAAAAATTGAAATACAGCGATGTACCAGCGGGGTTACAAGGTTTAGGCATTACTTTCATTACGGTTGGATTAATGTCTCTTGGTTTCCTGGCTTTTTCAGGCATTCAACTTTAGGTTATTGCCATGTTTGAAATCATTCTCGGTGTCGTACTATTTACTCTTATTATTTTGATTTTGGTAAGTATAATTTTGATCGCCAAATCAAAATTGGTGGCCAGTGGTCATGTTGACATTATGGTCAATGATGAAAAAGAGATTAAAGGGGCTGTGGGTGAAAAATTATTACAAGCCTTAGCAGAAGCCCATTTATTTGTATCATCTGCTTGTGGCGGCGGTGGCACTTGTGGACAATGTCGAGTGAAAGTATTAGAAGGCGGCGGAGCCATTTTACCCACAGAGACATCCCTAATTAACAAACGAGAAGCCGCCGACCATATGCGTTTGTCGTGTCAGGTGACAGTAAAAAATAATCTACGCATTGAAGTGCCAGAAGATGTGTTTGGGGTAAAACAATGGATTTGCACAGTCAGATCAAATCACAATGTTGCAACGTTTATCAAAGAATTGGTGTTGGAATTACCAGAGGGTGAACTACTGGATTTTAGGGCTGGCGGTTACATTCAAATAGAATGTCCTCATCACGATATTTACTATAAGAATTTTGATATAGAAAAACGCTTTCATGACGATTGGGATCATTTTGATTTATGGCGTTATGAATCTCATGTCAAACACGGTGTCGTACGGGCGTATTCCATGGCAAATTATCCATTGGAAAATGACATTATTATGTTAAACGTACGAATTGCAACGCCCCCACCGCGAGCAAAACCCAATACTCCACCTGGCGTGATGTCATCCTATATATTCAATTTAAAACCTGGCGATAAAGTCAAAGTCTCTGGACCATTTGGTGAATTTTTTGCGAAAGAAACATCGAATGAAATGATTTTTGTGGGTGGTGGAGCGGGCATGGCACCCATGCGATCGCATATATTCGATCAATTACAGCGATTGCATTCAAAACGAAAAATGAGTTTTTGGTATGGTGCACGTAGTAAACGAGAAATGTTTTATGTCGATAATTTCGATTGCTTACAAAAAGAACATGATAATTTCCAATGGCATGTTGCATTATCGGACCCCTTACCAGAAGACAATTGGCAAGGTTACACTGGTTTTATCCATCAAGTATTATTAGAAAATTATTTAAAAAATCACTCTGCACCGGAAGATTGTGAATATTATCTCTGTGGTCCTCCCATGATGAACAGTGCAGTGATTAACATGTTAGAAAGTTTGGGTGTAGAAAAAGAGCACATCATGTTAGACGAATTCGGCGGATGAGGCGCAAGTCATTTGGAATTTGCATTAAGTATTTTAATTATCAGCTTGTCCATGATTGGGTTATCATTGGGAGTCATATTCGGACGAAATTCCATTCAAAGTTGCAATGGTGAGCAAAATAGTAAAGATTGTCGGGGATGCAACAAGCCTTGTAAAAATAAATCAAACAACAATTAGCCTAGGATACGACCTTTTCTAACCAACTAATTATATAACGAGATTAATATGACAATTCCAATTGCTGTCAAACATTATATGGCGAAAGATCTTGTTACCTTTTCTCCCGATATGGATGTCCTTGAAGCTATTCAAGTATTAATCAACAAAAAAATCTCTGGCGCACCTGTCGTCGACAACCGAAATAATTTAATTGGGCTCTTAACTGAAAAAGCGTGTATGAAAGTCGCCTTGAATGCAAATTATTATGGTGGAAAAGGCGGGCAGGTAGAACAATTCATGTTTAAAAACGTTGAAGTCATTGAAGCTGATAATTCCATAATTGAAGTGGCAGAACGTTTTCAGAATTTTCCCTATCGTCGTTATCCAGTTGTAGACAAAAACCATTTAGTGGGCCAAATCAGTAGGCGGGACGTATTGCGCGCTTTGATGGAAATTGGTGGGCAAATACGGCCATGGTCGGGGACGGAGCAGGTTAAAAAATAACTGAATTACAATCTTACCGCCAATCCAATTGTAAATGCTTGCCCATTGAAATTTCCAATATTTTCAATATTTTTTTCAAATCCCAAGTTCACAGAAATTAATGGGGCAATATAATTGATAACATGAAAATTTATCGAATTTGAATCACTAATTTTTAACGCATTTTTAAATATTTTTCCACCAATTCCAAATCCAAAAGATTTGCTAAGATAATAATCGAGAATTAATCCCAGGGCTTTAGTATTTTCATCTTTCGTATTTTTTGTATAAGTAAAGTATTTACTCGCAACTTCTAGGTTAATATAATTTGAATTGCCTAAACTAAAAATCCTTTTTATTTGTACACCATAGTTTTTTCTATCCAAATTATCCGATTTGTATGAAGATTTACCATATGACATTTTCACAGAAGACATGTCGGTTACAAAAATTCCGAGAGATACTTCTTTTGAAATAATATTGGTTTCCGAAATATAACCGAATTTTTTAATGGATTCGTTGCTCTTAATATAAAAATACTCTAAAAACAATGGAAAGTTTTTATTTGCTATCCCACCTCCCCAAGCATAAAGTTCTCCACTTAATTCGTCTGACGATATTTTTCGGTTTATTATTCCGTAAAGAGCGGCTAAATAGGGCTGTCGTGCAGCGAAAGTACTTTCAGCTAATGGATAATCTCCTTCGCTAATTGGATTCAAAAATGTTTGAAATCCAAGTGTTCCAATTTTTGTATCTATGTCAGAATCAGTGGATAAACTTGTGAAAGTAGCATAAATTTCATGTTGAAATTTGTTTTCGGAATACGCGATTTGAAGCGTAAATATATTTACGAATCCACATAAAAAAATGCCGATTATTTTTTTGTTCATTTTAATTCCCAACATCATAAATCGGCGATATAGATTTTCATCATTATCCTGAATATATGATGTTTAATAAGAAAGGTCGAAACCAACAATATTTCATTTTATAGCCGTACGAAGAAACCAAACGTAAATACTTGAATGTCACTATCACTGTCATCCAACATAACATTTTCAAATTCCAACATTACAGAAACCAATGGGGTGATAAAATTTCTAACTCTAAATTTGACAGATTTTGCACCACTAATATCATTATCGCTCTTGAATATTTCTCCGCCTAAACCAATCCCCAGTGATTTTGAAGGATAATAATCTGCTTTTGCAGCATAGGATTTTGACTTGTAATCCTCGACATAATCTTCATCTGAGTCAATATTATAATTTCCCTCAAGCTCTAAGTTTAAATAATTCGAATTCGTTATTTTAAACAAACTTTTCACGCTGGCTGAAAAATTTTCGCGCTTTCCTGAGGATGATCTGGATCCATTAGAAGCTTCAGCATCTTGAATGCCGTAAGTGAATTTGATAGCAGAAAAATCTGTGAAATACACACCCAGATTAAATTCTTTGGTTGTGAATTCTTGCTCCAAATCATCACCATTTATTTCAGCGGTTTCTTTACTTTTTGAATATACAATATCAACAAATATTGGAAAATTATTATTGGCATAACCACCGCCCAGCAAATATAAATTACCATTTATTTCTTCATCGAAAATTTCTCGATTAATCCTAGCATATGCCGCGGCTAGGTATGGCTGCCTTTCAACAAAGGCACTTTCTGCCATTGGGTAATCGCCACCTATAATCGGTTTTAAAAATGACTGAATTGCTACCACAAATAACTTAGTGCTTGCACCACTATCTGTACTATGATCGGTGATGCTACTCGTTATTTCGTGTTGATATTGATTTTCTGCCTGCGCATTTTGTAATATCAACGGGAATAATATGCACAAGTAAATGAGTGTATAATGTATTTTAATTTTCATCATAAATCCTTAGTATATTTATAGTTTTAAAATCGTAATTCTTAAAATTGATAATTCAGTCCTAATGTCAAATTTATCTGTTGCCCCAAATGTTTTACTTTAACTTTAAGCTCATCTAAATCAGGATTATCTTCAAAATTTTGCGTTTGATTTCCATTGGCTTCAAATTTCTGGAAACTCGTTTGTGTAAATATTGCGAATGATTGATTGAGCTTCCACAACATATTAAGTGATGTGTGAAAAAACCATCCTCTTGTTTTGCTGGTTGAGTGTTTATTTCGCAACAAATGTTGATCCTTATCTCTGATGAACATAAGAGGCGAAAACAATAATTTTAAATCCACGTTGACATTGCCAAACAAATTATGGGAAACAAGGTAGCTTGCAAACGGGGTAAGCTGGGAAAAATCAAATTTAATGGTGTCGCCATCCAAAAAAATAGTATCTAAATCAGATGATGGGTAACTTTGTATGGTATTAAATCCCGTGTATTTATAAAATTGACCTAATAATCCAAAACCAAATTTATTATAAAGTGACTTGCTGGAATATTTAATTGGCGTTAATTCCTTAGCAGTTTCAAATATAAATTCTTTTGAAGATAATGATGTATGGGTATCTGAATAGGTATCCAGTCTACCAGGTGCTAACCAATCTCGATCTTCCAATGTTCCAGCATCTTTGCTTACATTGGTTTCCATTTGAAACAAAACATCCCAACCAGTACGCGCTTTAATGTTTACCGATAATTGGGCGATTTCAAAGTTGGTTGGGAATTTCAATTCACTAATTGGAAAATGAAGTCGTCCCAAACGTTCACCGTCTGATACTAATCCACCAATTTGAAAGGTGATATGTCCGGTTTTAACTCCGACAGTTAAACTTGAATTGATGCTCTCCCACTCGTTTTCACTAGAATTAGCGGAACTAAAGGTGAGGCAAAATATGACAAGACATATGTGTATTGATCTAAAGTTACGCATCTTATTAGTATTTTTATAGTAAAAATTGGAGTTTATTTTTTTAATATTGTATTTGTTTGCTATTTTTTACCCAAAAACTCGATTTCGGCATATCAAAATCCAGTTTCCGTGAATGGCATAACAATACCTTTTTTATGTTGTTCGTGCAAATACAAACGAATCGGAAGCAAGGATTACCAAACGCTTTAATCCACGTCGTAAATACATTTAGGAAATGAAGTCTGGTAAATCTGAGAAATAAAATAAAACGTATTTCAAGCGTCTCCAATTTTAACGCATAAAATATCGCAAGGTGTACCATGTAACATTGCGCCAGCTGTTGATCCAAGCAAGCGTGCGAAACCGTGTCTTCCATGGGTTCCCATTATGATTAAATCAATGTTGAGTTGTTTTGCTATTTGATGAATTTCCGCTTTTGGGGAACCAATTTCAATTTTTTTAGTTACCGCGTTTAACTGCATTTTTTCATCAAGGTTTTTTAAAAATTCCTGACTCCGTTGAATTAATGTATCTTCAATTTCAGTTGAAATATTTGGCACTAAGTCATAATTACTTTGAAACACGACAGGCTCAACAACATGAATTAAATTTATCTCAGCTGAATTTTGCAGTGCAATCAATTTCGCTTTTTCTGCAATCGTTTCAGAATCAGATATTAAATCAACAGCAATCAATATTTTTTTATACAATGACATTGTGTATCCTTTTTTTATCCAACAAAATGGCCTTTTTCAATGCGCTGTGCTTCCATTTTTTCTAATTCTCGTGAACCTGAAATAACAATATTTTCATCAACACGGAAATCCAATTTGGTATCGAGGCGTGGAAAGGGAACCGAATTTAATATCACTTTTATGGCATTCAATCTCGCCGCGTGTTTGTTATTGGAGCGAATGATTGCCCAAGGTGCATCAATTGTATTGGTGCGTTTTAACATTTCGTATTTTACATTGGTAAAATCATCCCAGCGCTCTTGTGCTTGTAAATCAACTTCGCTGAGCTTCCATTGCCTTAATGGATCCGTTTTTCGGCGTTCAAATCGTCTGGCTTGTTCGTCTTTTGTGACACTAAAATATAATTTTAATAAAATCGTATTTTGTCTGACAAGATCTCGTTCAAAACCAACCACGCCTTTCATAAAATTTTCATATTCCAATTCATTACAAAATCCAAATACGCGTTCGACCATTGCGCGATTATACCAACTACGATCAAACAAAACGATTTCACCACCACGGGGGAATTGAGAAACATATTTTTGAAAATACCATTGCGTTCTTTGTTCTTCGGTGGGTTTTCCAAGCGCGACTATCCGATAATGTTTTTCATTCATGTAGCGTGTGACTCGGCGAATCGTACCACCTTTACCCGCTGCATCGCGTCCTTCAAAAACAATGATCATACGTTTTTGATGATCTTCAAGGTATTGCTGCAAACGTATTAGTTCAGCTTGAAACGGTTTTAATTCTTCTTCATGCAAATATTTTTGAATGAGTTTTTTTGGCGTGTTTTCTTGAATTTTTTCATTCTCTTCTGCCAATTCATTCACACCAATTCGATCAAGTAATTCTGAATCTGTCATAGTTCCTCCCGCTAATTATTGCCTATATAATAATTATAGCGCGAATGGATTATGATGTGAATAAATTGGAATAAGGATTTATACTTGAGTATTTTATTTGATAATAATGTGATTACAGGCCAGTTATGTAAAACTTGGAACGCTTTTGCCACATGAATTATTGTTTTTCCATCTATGATGATATTCCAAATCTACCCGGTCTATTTTTAATGATTGGTAAGTTGATTTCTGGTGATGTTATAGTTTTTTTGTCTCTTAAATAATCGGAAACCACATCGTAAATTGCTTTTCCGGCGGCGATTTCTTTTACACCAGCCCATCCAGCTACCACATATTTTTTCTTTGCGTCAATGGGTTTTCCATTCAGTGTCATATTTTCAATGCGTTTACCACCTGCATTACCAACATTGATGGTATATTGTAATCCACCCACGCGAACCATGTCTCCTCCTTGTTGATAATAGGGATCCGGATTGAATCGATTGTCACCAACATCTTCCAATATGTTTTTAATATTTTGACCTGAAATTAATGATCGAGTAACAGTGGGGTAAGTAATAGCGGTTTGGCTCATTACATCTTCAAATGTAATCGTTTGGCCTGGCAACATTGTCATACCCCATCGAAAGCCCGGCGAGAATGCGATTTCCGCATTTTGAGATTCCATTAGCGCGTTACATATGAGTTGATCAAATGAACCGTTAAATGTACCTCGACGATACAACACATCGTTGGTAACAGCCAAGTTTTCCGTTAATTTTGACATGAATGGTTTTCTAACTGATTGAATATATGCAGCCATATCAGCATCTGGTTTTATGGCATTGGAAAATATGGGTATCATATTAAATTGATAATCTAACGCTTTACCTTTTTCCACTTTTAGATCAAGTAACGCAAGAAATTTTCCACTCGAACCAGAATTAATCACCAGCGTTCTGCCACCCCCATTTTTTGCTTCAAAGGCAAATGGTAAGGCATCATGCGTGTGTCCACTAAAAATAGCATCTAAACCAATGACTCGCATGGCTAACTTCATATCCAGATTCAAGCCATTGTGAGAAAGCAAAACAACCACTTGTGCTCCCCGATCTCGGGATTCATCTATCATTTCCTGCAAACGATCTTCTCGCAATCCAAATTGCCAATCTTTTACCATATGACGAGGATTGGCAATCGGCGTAAATGGAAACGCCTGACCAATAACGGAAACTTTTACACCGTTAATTTCTTTAATGGTATAAGGATTAAAAACGGGATCTTCAAATTCCAAGTCCAAAATATTTTGTGCAACAAAATCGATTTTACCAGCGAAGTCATTTTCAATGACATGTTTAACGCGCTCCATACCGTAAGTAAATTCCCAATGACCGGTCATGACCTCAACACCCAGCTTCAAACACGCATCAATCATATCTTGACCCTGTGTCCATAGCGAGGTTGCCGAGCCTTGCCATGTATCACCACCGTCCATTAACAAAGAGCCTGGTCTACTTTGTCGCAAGGATTTTATTACCGTTGCTAATTCTGCAAATCCACCCATTTTGCCAAATTTATTTGCAAGTGCTTTATATTGGGTACTTGAAAATGCATGACCAATGCTTGAACCTTTTTTGAAATTCATATGATTTAACAAATGTTCACCAACAACAAATGGCATTTCGTCTGCCCATTTGCCAACGCCGATATGCATGGATGGCTCACGATAGTAACCAGGTAATAGTTGGGCATGACAATCGGTTAAGTGAAGTAAAGAGACATTGCCAAAGGGTTTGATGTCGTAATAATTGCTGGGTATTTCGCTGCCTTCCAAAATTTTGTTAATTTTTGTGCTTAAATTAAGTTCACCTGCGCTCATGCCCCTTGAAGCATACATACTCAACCCAAGCGCCATGGCTTGCATAAATTCCCGTCGTGTAATCGACATCGTAATAATCCTTTATTTATAATTGTTATTAATATCGACGTGATTAAATTCTTCTTTATCAAAGAATTGCTCGAATTGACGCGTTTTTTTTGGGAGAAGGTAGTGATTTAGATGCAAATTAGAGCATTTTCACACAGGGAAAATTGGCTACATTAACGGGTTATTCCTTTACAAAAATGCGTTGCTAAAAGCAAAGTTTAATTCGATTGTTTTATACTCTGACACATTACGTTTTTTTCAAAAAATCTAGAATTATGACCTTCTTTTTTCGTATAATTATCACCCAAGATTAAAATAATACGAGTCGGTTTATCACTGGATCGATAATGAATGGATTAGGTTTAAGCTCTCCTATCTGAGATGAGTCTTAAGATTAATTATTCATAAGCAATTGATTTATAATATTTATCATTCATGCTTTGAAAAATTGACGAAGCAATAATAATGGTTGTGTTTACAACACATTCTTGATGAAATCGGGAAATTTCCATGAAAAAACAATTTAAAATATTTACCATAGCACTACTGTTTATGGGATTTCTTTTCGGGTGCGCTGACAAACCTGCACCGACTGTCTCGAATAATGGGAATCCTGGTAATGTAAATACGCAACCCCAATCGGGAACCATACCACAGCAAATCGTCTATGCTGGCACGGTGTATTACACCGGATATGAGCCTAGCGGATCAGTGGATCTGAGTTTATTAATACCAACTCGTCGAAAAATTGAAGTCATCGATCCCACTATCGCCATTGTCGAGCGTGAAAATCTTGAGGTTCCCGCTGATGTTGTCGAACAACGAATTACACAACTTGAAGAACTCTTTCCAGGGATGAGCGCACGCACAGTAGACCGTTGGCGACAACGATTAACCAATCCATCAATTTGGCGAATTACGCCGTTAAAACCCGGTATTACTGGCATTAAGGCAACTCGCATTAGCAGTCGAACAGGCGCGGAAAGATGGGAATCCGTTTGGGAAAAACCTGAAATTAGAACACTTGTCGTAAAACCATATTCCGCCGCGCAAATTGAAATGGGCCGACAGCGCTATGAAGCGCAATTTAATGCTGGAATTGGTCAAATGCAAGCCTGTTCAAATTGCCATACTGGCCAGGTCGACGTCTTTGGCACCGCACCACCACATGAAATTGGCAACGTTGTCGAAATATCTGATGATGATGCGGTTACCTGGATAAGCAGCGGGTCAGTAAAAGACAGAGTAGCATCTCAAAATGCGTTAGGGCACAATTGGCAATTCAGTAGCACGGAAGAAGCGTTTGCAGTTGTCGCCTATTTGCGCTCAAAGCAAACCGGTAATGCTGACGATTTAGCTAGATTATTGTTTGAATCAGATATTGAAGACATAAAAGCAGACAATTAGCGTTATATTGATATTCATCACTCGAAAATACTCGGTTGATTTTCATCCGAATATTTTTATTCCGACTCATGAATTTTTTACAAACTATTTAATAAAAACTGAGTCGAAAAATCTCAACCTCTTCTTTCTACAGGAATCGAAATAATGAGCCAAAAGACACTATATTGTGCAATTAGCATTGTAGCTCTCATCCTATTTTCATCGGTAGTTTATGCAGGTCCGCACCACGGTAAAGGCAATAAGTTTTTTACGCTTTTTGATAGTAATTCTGATAATATCGTTACACTTGATGAATTAATTTCCTCTGGTAATTCACGTTTTTCCACTATGGACGCTGATAACAATGGAATCGTTAATGCGGAAGAATTCAAGCAATATAGGGGAAAAATCAAAAGTGAAAAAAGGCTAAAACGATTTGCCAAGATAGACGCAAATGCTGATTCTACTATTAGCTTAGATGAATTTATAGCTTACAAAAGACAAAAAATTGAAAAACGCTTTAACAACATTGATAGCAATGGCGATGGACTAATTAGTTCTGATGAGTTTGCCAATAAACCCAGAAAAAAACATTACGACAAAAAAAGACATCATAGCGGTCATCATGGTGGTAAACGAATGTTTAAAAAGCTTGATGCTAACGCAGACGGAGAAATTACCCTTGACGAAGCAATGACAGCTTGGAAAAAATGGTTTAACAAGCTGGATATAAATGCTGATGGAATGGTAACTCGCGAAGAGGTAAAATCAGCACGTCAGATGACCCGTGATACGAAAAAATTCATGAAATAGTGAATTACTCACTACAATTTTATAATCTATTGGAAAACCATTTTGTTTGGAATTTTTAAGAAAACCGAATTACTCGATGAAGAAATCATTCAATGGTTGTTTGAAACTTACGAATGGATATTCAAGAATTTTGATGCAAATGTGTTTTTTCAAGAAACAGTATTGGTGACCCCATCTAATAAGCATTTTCCTGGGTCATCAAATACTGCTGACGGAATGGCGAATCTAATTTTCAACCAAGTCCGAGAATATGCTGGTATGCAGCGTTGGCCCTGCAGTGTGTTAGATGAAAATCAAATAACCAATTTTTCCCAACCAAACATTCAAATTGAAGGCCCTCTTCGGGGTAGACATGCTCAACCTCTAATTACAACAACGGATAACCAGCCTCTCATTATCACGTATCATCCATTTCAATTAAAAGATCCAGAAGTATTAATTGCATCATTTGCACACACCCTGGCATTTTATTTAGGATTGTCTGCCAAAGAACCCCCGCCAGGTGGAAGTGAAAACTTACCCCATGCAACTGAGTTGTTAGCCATTTTCATGGGTTTTGGTGTCATTATGGCAAATTCAGCAAATACACGAAAAATTCGATCTTGTGGTAGTTGTTCTGGCCCTGCGATTGAGCGAACGAATTATTTATCTCAGTTTGATACGTGTTATGCACTGGCCATTTTTACTCTATTGCTGGGCATTTCAAAAGATGACGTATTATTCTCACTTAAAAAGAATCTAAGACCTTTTTTTAAAAAAGCGATAAAAGATGTTCAGGCTCGTGTTCCCGAATTATCTAATTTACAAAGTTACAAATTAACAACACAGATTAGTTAGTGCTATTAACCCACATCTCGATTTAAAGTTATAATTTTTGGTATAAATTTACTATCGATACAATATTATATCCAGTCTAGTATATTCCAATATTTAACCATCCAGTAATTGTTTATATTTTTACCTAATCGTCGATATATTTAGTGTATTGAAACGGTTTTTCTCACTTAACGTAGTAAGTTACTCAAATATTGTAAAAATGAATCTTAGGAATGTGGTCTCCCAAAATTTTTACAAGCTCATAATATTGAGCATCTTTTTTTGTGTTTGCTTATTAAACAATTCATCATTTGCATCAAAAAAAATAGATTATATCCAACCGGTTACTCAACCCTACATTTTTTCTAAAAACAAACCAACGAGTAAAATGGAGGCTTTGGGACGTGTGCTCTTTTTTGACGTTAGACTTTCTGGGAATAACAAGATGAGTTGCGCTAGTTGCCATCAACCCGATAAATTTTGGACCGATGGATTAAAAACTGGCAAAGGATTAGATGGCATTAAATTGTTGAGAGCGACCCCGACATTAATTAACGCAGCGTATAATACAAAACAGTTTTGGGATGGTCGAGCGCTTTCTCTTGAGCAACAATCTACAATGCCAATCGAATCGCCTTTGGAAATGAATCAGAAATTAGATAATCTCGTAATAGAACTCAAACAAATTCCAGGGTACGTAAAACTGTTTAAAAACGTATTTAATGACAAACAAATCAGTAAGCCAAATATTGGTCGGGCGATCGGTGCATTTCAGCGTACATTGATTTCAAAAAATACGGATTTTGATCGCTGGTATGCTGGAGACGAATCCGCCATGGGTGATTCAGCAAAACGCGGTTTTAAGTTATTTGAAAATAAGGCTGAGTGCGTTAAATGTCATTCTGGATTTAACTTTACTGACAATAAATTTCATAATATCGGACTGAAAATAACTGACTACGGAAAAGATTTGGGTCGATATGAAATCGACAAACAAGAGAAAATGAAATATGCATTTAAAACACCAAGTTTACGTAATGTAACTAAAACACCACCGTATATGCATAACGGAATCTATACAACAATGACAGAAGTCATAGAGCACTATAACCGCGGTGGCGACAATAAAATAAATTTGAATAAAAATATAAACGAACTAAATTTAACAAAACAAGAAATTGAGGATATTATTGCATTTTTAGAGACTTTAGTTGAAACAGTCAGCGTTGCCATTCCACAAACTTTTCCACAATAGAATCAAATTAGATTAATTTTCATTGATTGTATTAGAATTAATTTCTGACAAATTCATAGAATTCGATTGACTGCCTTGCGAAGAATGTATATTCGAGATACTACTCGAGTTACTAACCGTATTTATATTAGATGATTCAATCGGATTGCCTGTCTCTACCAATTTTTGAGAGCTGGAAGTACCAACGGATTGACCGCTTAAGGCATTATTATTAATTGCAATCGTTTCAGAATTAAATGCGGAGCGAGTATCTCGAATAACATTTACATTTTGAGAATTTGTAACAGTGGAATTGTGAGGATACACACTTTCAATTGGATTCTCTGAAGCAGGTTGGTGGTGAATCGACTTTGTAATTCCTTCTTGAATGATCTCTTGCGATAAACTGAATTTCTCCCTTACTTTGACAGTAGCAGTATGATGATAGTTTTTGTTGCGATATCGACTCGATACTTTCAATAAAAATGTACCGCTGCTTAAATAGTAACAATATCCACTGGCTTTTCTAAATCGTCGTCCGTTCCCACAATCGACAATACAATTTGTGCTAAACGGACTTTGTTTTTTGCACTCAGCAAAAACAGAATCGCCGACCCGTCGAAATATTTTTTCCTTATCCGCCGGTGTAATATATGCGCTACTGGCATACAAGGGTAGAGTGAATAAATATAATAGTGAAAATGTAAAAAGGATTTTCATCTCATATTCCTTTGATTTTCGTTCTTTAAGAACTCAAGAACTTAAGAACTTAAGAACGAATATTAAAACTCCGTTTTTTTAAAGGCTTACTTATGAAAACATGTCCTGGTTGAATGACAATTATTTGCATTTCAAAATAATTCGTCTCTGGGTCGTCTTCTGATAAGTTAACCTCACTGAAAAGTTCATCTAAAACAGATATTCTATTTAATACATAGGGACGATATGCATAGTCTGTTCTAAACACATAAACATAATTGATATAACCCAGCGGTGATAAATTTAAATCGATAACACCCAAGGGTAAACGATCTATTCTTGATTCCAACTCTTCTTCAATACTTTGTTGAAAACAAAGTAACATCAAATCTTCATCCTCAAACGTCGCACAATCTTGAATTGGTAACGCGGCATGTCCAAAATTAGAAAATAGGGATAAAGTAATTAGTAAACAGAGCGAATAAATTTTAATTATTTTCATCAATTTCATCTTTATCATTTTACAAAAAATTATAACATTTGAAACTTTTGACTGTCACGGATACTTAACTCGCATTTCAAAATATTTCGAAGTGCAGAGAGTTTATCAAATGATAAATGGCGATAAATGTAAAAACGAACCCTATATAATTTAAATTTATTTGTCAGAGATTGCCGTAAGATGAGTGAAAGTGTGCATAATTTATCCGAAAAACATATTCGTATATTAGAATAAATTAATTCCACTCTCAATTTACGTATATTAGTTGATCAAACAATCAAAATGGCGAACAAACAACTAACTGATAAGTTGATCAAGATTACGAGTTTCAGTAGGATACCGGCTAGCCCGCATTTCTCAAAGGGTCGCGGGATTGTCACGCAGAGATTTGATCCCACAAAGGGTTTTCTGACTGAGCGGAATACAGACTGTATTTCTGAAGAAAGAAAATTCATTGTGGAATCAAGGATCAAGTGAGAATTCGTGAATCCTGTGAGAAATGCGGGCTAGCTTAATGGGGTGGATTGCGTTGTCGACAAATTCTATCGCGGCATTTTTGTTCACATTAACGGATAAGCAATAATAGTTAAGTATCAAATTTAAAATAGTAATTACAAATTGAGGTAATGAGGATGAAATTAAAGATTAAACTGGGCCTATCAATATTGGCTTTGGGATTATTATCAATGAACAGTTTTGCGGGATCTGGACACTCGCATGAAAGTGGTGGTAAGGCATGTGAAGGTTTTGGCCCACAAACACCTAGAGACATTGATAATCTAATAGGCACAAATCACCGAACTTTTACACAAGCGCCACCTTCAAGTGAATTAAACTTGTGTAATATTCATTTTCATAACAATGCTGAACACAAAGCAGCCGCATTTTCAATTTACGCTGGCGAAGGTGATCATGGCCATGGTGGTGGTTACCAATGTGGAATGAGTAAATCATTGAGTTCTGCAGAAATGAAAGCACCTTCTGGTGATATTTGTAACGGTTTAAAACCAGGTGATACGATTGAAGTTCACTGGGTACACACATCTTGTGATGTTAACCCAGGTAAAGGATTGGGATCTTGTGTATCACCAGCCTGTGCAAATCCAGATCTTCGCGTTGAAACACAAGTATTTACTGTCGTTAATGATTCAAACGCAATGAATTTTATGGACATGGCGTATGGCGGAAACATGAAAGGTGGTTTACACCAAGCGAAAATGATTCCTAACACCACAGGTAAATCAGTTGAGTTCACTGGATCAACAACTGGTCCTAAATACACAGAGCAAAGTTGTTCACCATACCAGGTGACTTGGAGCGTTCGACCTCAATGCGCGAAAGTTGATATTAACAGTCTTGGTCAATGGTGTAAGGGTAACGTTTTCAAGGAAGATCACGCTCATGGTGTGAGAAAACTTGTGACAAATCCAAAATTGTTGTCTGAAATCAAATAAATTCGTTCGAATATTTTATATTCTAACAATTTAATAAAAAACCGAGCTTCACAGATAATGTGGCTCGGTTTTTTTTATTTCCTATTTAAATCCATTCTAAGAACAGAAGCATATTAGGTAACTTTAATATTAAACCCGTTCCCAAATTTCCCCCTAAACATTCACAATCGTTCTTTAATTTATCACCTAATACGAACATTCTTATCATTTTTAACAAACAGAAAAGATGTATTTGAAAAATAGTGAAAAAATTGGGAAATAATTTCAAGTTTCAACTGCGCAGCCGATTAATAGATCGTATTGCGTTGAATCAATGTTCTTACTAGAATTAAACGCAGCATCCTTATGGATGTTTGTTAATTCGCTGCTTTATCAAACTATCAATTTGTCGTTAAGTAATTTTACTGAAAAATATGAGTTCCTTATTTTACGTAGATGTCGATCCAGAGCTGATTAGTGAATTTAGTGAGCAGCTAGAATCCGTTATGCAAATAGCGGAAGGCTGTATCATTAGTTTGGAAAAAGGCAATTTTCATGTAGAAATGCTGATTACGATTCGGGAACTCTTTAACGAATTATGGATTAGCGCATCCAAGCTAAGCTTAACACCCCTCTCTGAAAGCCTAGACGACACAGTTAACACATTGGATAAGCTCATAGAATGGAAAGTGTTCCCAGATGGCATGGGAGAATTTTTATTATTGCTAATGGATAGAATTTCATACTTAGCAAATGAAGTCGAAACCAATATGGTTATCGACATGCGAGAAACACAAAACATTTTGGTCTCGCTTCAGCGAATATTGTTAATTAAGAATCCCAGTGAATTAAACAACGCCGTTCAATTTGCAACGCATTCAATTACACAAAATATTGATATGAATACCGCTGACGCACAATCTGCGGATGACAATATCGATTTATTTGGTGACGATGATATATTTGATAACGAATCCACTGACCAAATTTTAAAACCAGAAAAAATTAGTGAAAAGTTTAATATGTTTATTCCTAATGCTAATGTTGATCCCATCGCATACGCAAAAGATCTGGTAAATAATTTAAACTCAGATGATCCAATTGTGATGTTGGCAAATATATCGGACCAAGGTTCGATCAATGGAGAATCACACACACGATTTTTATTAGAAGTTGGATTAGCAACAAACTTCTTAGTCGGTAATTTGATAAACACTGATGATTTAATAAAAGGATTGTGTTTACATGACATCGGATTGTCGACAATAACAGATATTTTAAATAAGCCCGGTAAGCTAACTGAGAAAGAGATTGAATTAATTAAGCAACATCCATTAAAAGGTGCTGGATTGGCAAAAACCATGAATGTATCCGAAGAAGTGTTAAATATCGTATGCCAACATCACGAACGAGTTGACGGTAAAGGTTATCCACATGGCCTAAAAGGCGAACAAATTTCGGAGGCAGCAAAACTAGCTTCCATAATTGATTCCTTTCATGCAATGGTAGAGAAGCGACCACATCGAGAATTCACTCGCAGCTCTTTAAGAGCAGTAGCAGAAATTAATGCCTGTGTTGACTCCCAATTTGATAGATTCTGGGTAAAACAATTTAATATATTAATGAAACAATATTGGTTGCCAGCAGAAAAATATCGGTCTGAAGATCATTAAATTAATGACAAATCAATTTTTCCAATTTCCAAATAGGATCTATTTTCTCAATAATATTTTTTTCTTAGCGTTGCTTATTTTTCTTATAGCATGTGACCAACAGTCACAGAAAAATACCGAAATTTCTGATAATGAAAATAATCCTCAAGCAGCAACTACTAATACATTAAATTTAAAAGAAGCTAACGTGACCAATGTGTCTTACGATAGCTCATCTAATATTATGTCAGTCACACTATTACATGACGATGATAATGAAACAGGTTATGCAGACTGGTGGCAGGTGGAAACGTTAAATGGAACATTGATTGGTAAAAGAATATTAACCCATCGACATAGTAGTGAAGAATTTACCCGATCTCTAAGCGTTGAATTTGATGAAGAACAGCAATATGTCGTAGTACGTGGTCATGATCAAGACCATGGTTATGGTGGTCAAGTCATCATATATCATTTGTTAACTAACAATCTTGAAAAAATCCAACAAGGCGATCAGCCCAGGGATTTTACCAACTATCCTAACTAATTATTTTAGCATTAATCCCAACGCCACAAGTCAAGTTAATCCCTGCAATTTTAAGACAATTGTCATATTTATCAGCAATATATAATTCGGGACAGATCTAATACCCTATGCTCAATTTATTCCCCAAAAACACAAATTTGTACTGTATAGTATGGCAATCTTTTATATAATGTATTTAAAATATACTCTATCTTGTGTCTAATTAAAAAAAATAAGGAAGTGGAATGCCAAGACAAGCAAGAGTTATCGTTGCAAACTATCCGCATCATATTATTCAACGAGGTCACAACAGGGCGGATGTTTTTTTCGACGATGACGATTATGATTTTTATTTACAAAATTTGCGCACACTAAAATATGCTTTTGACGTAAAGGTTTATGCATATTGTTTAATGAAAAATCATGTGCATCTGATCATTAATCCCGGTGACAATACAAGTAGTATTGGTTTGTTTATGAAGCGACTAGCGGGTCGCCAAACTCGATATATTAATAAAAAATACGATCGAAGTGGAACGCTATGGGAGAGCAGATACCGCTCCAGTCTCATTGAAACCGAACGTTACTTATTAGCTTGCTGTCGATATGTTGAAATGAATCCAGTGCGTTCAAAAATAACAAAAACTGTTTTACAATATAAATGGTCAAGTTTCTCAGAAAGATTAAGTTCTCCAGTTAAATGGATTGACCCTTGCCCAAATTTCAAAAACTTTTCCAAAAATCCAATTCACAAACAAAAAGAATGGTCTCATTTCATAAATTATCCTGCACCACAAGCTGAGTGGGATCTGATTACTTCTGCAATTAATCGAAGTCAAATTACAGGTGACAAACCTTTTATAAAAGATATTTCAAATTTACTTGGATTAAAATTACCAGAGCGATCCCGTGGTAGACCTCGTAAAATTATTTCTAATATATAATCATTCAAAAAATATTAAATTGACGAAATTGGTTTCGATTCGTATCTAATTTTTATTTCATTTCAACCTGTCCCCATTTTTTTGTGTTTGACTGAAGTTAGTAGTATGACTATGGTCACAACCTCGTATCACCAGATAAAATTGTTATTTGATACGATTTTCATAAGCAATAAATTAAATTTATTTAGAGGATGTAAGTTAAAATGTTAAACAAGAAAATTTCGTTAGCAACGGCGGTGTCTGCTGCCTTGTTAACAAGTTCCTTCGCTTTTGCAGCTACAGAGCAAAGTTATGAATTAAAGGGTACTTGTGCTTTTTTACCGGCTGATCGAGCCACTGAATTTCATGGCACTCCAAATGGTTCAAAATTAAACTTGGGTATGGCTGGAAATCAATGGGTCGTATTTGAAGACGCCATGCAAGCATTCAACGTTTGGATTGGCAAAGGTGATGGTACTGAGCCAGCATACCGACCAAATGATGCAAATGGTTTCACATTAGCTGATTTAAATGCTGAAGCAAACCGCAATTATGTTCAGTTGATCCCACCTGGACAAATTCGCAAGCAAATTAAATCCGGTTGTATGTTACTGGGTAATGACGAAGATAGAAACTTTTTACCTGGTAACATCCAAGTTGATTTTGATGTGTTCGCATCAACTAATTATAACTTGATGCAAGACTTGGCAAATAATGGTTTCATCGATGAAGCGGTCCCCTATATCGCAAACCGATTGGATCTTATGGTAAAAGTTGGTAACACAAAAGGTATCGGTAGTGACTCTTATACTGGTGATGCAGACTTTGACAAGCAATTTGATATCGCCATGGATTTATTATCGGGAGATGTTGTTGCGTCTTCTCTTGACCATATCAACGAAGGTATTCATAACGCCTCAAATGGTTACATGAAAAAAGTGGATGCATACATCAATGGTCATGCAAACGCCAGTACGCCAATTACCATGACATATCGATATGGAAATGACACCACAGAAACTGATACTAAAACAGCGACAGAATGGTTAGAAGCTGCATTGCAAGCAGTAGCAACACCTCATCCATCTTCACCTGGCGCAAAACGTCTTCCAGGTTCAGGTGATCCATTGGCCGGAGACTCTGGTGAAAATCATAGCTCACATAACTTGGTTGACAATGGTTGTGGAACAGCAACTGATTTGGTCTTTTGTGAATATGCAGTATTAAACAAGTTTAATACACATGAATCACGTGTCCATCATGTTGAAACACCAGGTGGAATCCAAAACGAATCTGGATTTGTTCCAGTTGATGTAGGTTACGTGTGGATCACTGAGCTTGCATACCAATTGAACCACAATAACTTAAATGTTCAAGGCATGGTAGGAGACCAAAATATCGCAGATCTTGGTATTCCTAACACTGCTGGTGTGAATGCAGATAAAATCTACTCCCTTGCGTTATTGGCAACTTCTAAGAATGAAAAACGTGGACGTTTATTCATTGATTTTTTACGTAGCCCTGAAGGTCAAGCCGCTTATACCACAGGTGGTTTTACAGGATTAACGCCTTCGCAATTAGAAGAAGGTAAGTGTTACGCGACACCAGTTAATGGTGTTTCAGCTGCAACTAACCGAGCAGGTGATGGTTCTTGCGACGATTGGTTGTCTAATAATTAAATTTTGTTTGTATAAAAGTCTAAAAAACCCGCTCACTATGAGCGGGTTTTTTTATTTCAAATATTTCTTGTTAACGCAGTGTTTTTTGACAAATTCGCATGTGATGTTATGGGTACATCGCACCAAATGCTCAGCTAAGCTTTATCTCGCCAAATCATCAATTTGTGTATCGCAAAAATATGACAAAAGTATCCCACGCCAACCAATAACGTTGGCAACCAAATAAAGGGAAAATAAAACACACCGATATTAGGTTGATCCATCCCAAAAACTTGAAAAGAGTAGGGCAAGGATAATAATGCGTGAGTGGTGATAAAGAGTAAAAACCCCAAAGAAATGATATGCCAGGTTAGTAAAATTTTCCAACTGATCGATTTTTTGTAAAAATATAAATAGCCAATGATAGGCGCAGTTAGCCCTACCACAATATCGTAATTTCTCCCTTCATACGTCATAACATCGGGTATATAACCACTGCTTGCCAAGCCCGTTAAAACAAAAAATTCCAATGGAAAACGAAACACATGAATTTGAGTTAGGGCATTGAGTGACAGTTTTTTCACATACTCGCTGCGCCATAAAACATATAACAATATAAAAATCGTTAGCATGGGTGGGCCAACAGCAATTAAAGCACGGGGCGGCATTTCGTAAGAATCTAAATAAAAACCATTTTGCGATAACAATGCTTGAATTGCTAACCAAATGGAAATGGATATACTTGTTATGAATTTGTTTTTTTTCGACTCGTGTCCATTAAAAGGTTTAATCAGCATTTTGAGAAAAAAATAAAACACCACAATACAAAGCACCAGAAAAATTAGCGTAGTTAGTAATGGAATATCTTGTGCCATAAATATACCCGTTCATTTCGTTAGTGATCAAAAATTGTATCGGTATCATGCACACTTGCCTAGGGTCATACCGGCCAGTAAGGTGGTGATATCTGCCCTTCTTTGGGTAAATTGGAGAAAATAGTGAAAAATATAACCGTATTGGCCTATAACAATTGTTTAACCTCCAGTGTTATGGGGATATTGGATATTTTTGAAATTGCGAATAATTATCTAAAAAATCAAAATAAAACTGAGCAATCCTTTTTTAATGTTCAATTAGCCACAGTAACCGGTGATCCCGTACAGAGTTTTACTGCCATGCCTATTACGCCATTGTCATCAATAGAAGAAATAAATCACGCCGACATGATAATAGTGCCCCCCGTTATGAATGACATAGAAAACGCCCTAACTGAAAATGAAGCGCTTTTTCCTTGGATGAAATCTCTTCACAATAGGAGCACAATTTTAGTTTCAATTTGTACAGGCGTATTTTTCCTAGCGGAAACTGGATTGCTCAATAAAAAAACGGTAACCACGAATCCGTTGCTCGCAAGTTATTTTTTGTCTCGTTATCCCAATGTAAAAACAAATTTATCTCAATTATTTATTGATCAAGGAGATATTATCACCGCTGGGCCTACCTATGCCTTCTTAGATTTAATCATTTATTTAGTGGAAAAATATTGTGGATTGGAAGCCGCTTTATTTTGTTCAAAACTACTGTTGCATGACAAAAATCGCTCTAGCCAAGCACCTTATTTTAACTGTTCTCACAATCAACTGCATCAGGATGAAGAAATTCAAAATATTCAATTATGGTTAGAAGAACACTGTGTAGAAGCCGTATCCATTGAATCCATTGCTGAACGTTTTCACATGAGCCCGCGAAATTTAGTCAGACGTTTTCAAAATGCCGTCGGTGATTCACCACTAAGTTATATACAAACACTTCGAGTCGAGTTGGCGAAACAAAAGCTGGAAACGACTCAGCTAAGAATCGAAAAAATCACTCAAGATGTGGGATATGAAGACAGTAAATCGTTTGGTCGATTGTTTAAACGTCATACTAGCTTATCCCTAACAGAATATCGTAAACGATTTTCTGCTCGCTTGAATTAAATGTTAATCAACTTTTATGTTGCCAATGCAGTTGATCAAAAAACTTTGAAGCCATTTAAATATTTGTTTTATACTTCTAAATTGAGAAAATTATTACAGATCATATTTCACACACATCTAAAACGCTGATAAGGATTGGTTAATGGCGGAATTCACTCAGGATGGAAGAACCATTGGCATCGAAACACCTTTAGGCAAAGATGTTTTATTGCTACTGAAGCTGGATGGGGATGAAGCCATATCAAACACCTTTTCCTATCAATTGCAACTTGCATCGAACCAAATGAATATACCTGCCAAGGATATCATCGGTAAAAAAGTCGATATCTGGTTGTTAAGTCAAAATGGCAGTAAACGTTACATAAATGGTTATGTAAAGCGTTTTGCAGCTGGAGCTATGAAAGCAGACGGCTATCGTAGTTATCGCGCAGAAATCGTACCTTGGTTATGGTTTTTAAACAAAACCAGCGATTGTAAAATTTTTCAAAACAAAACTGCCCCGCAAGTTATCGAGGAAATATTTAGCAGTCATAGCCTTGCGGAATTTTCCTTGAACATCACAAGAGCCCATCGGCAATTGGATTATTGCGTGCAGTACCGCGAATCACATTTGGACTTTATCTCCCGCTTATGTCATGAAAATGGTTTGTTTTACTATTTTAGTCATGAGCAAGGCAAACACACATTAACCTTAGCGGACAAAGTGGGCGCTTATCAAAATTGCGAAGAGTTTGATGTTGTTCAAACCAGCGGTGGTGAGGTATTTGATCATATTAGCACTTGGGATCAGGAATTCGAATTTATCAGCGGAAAATGGGCACAAACGGATTTTAATCATGAAACGCCCAGCACGAGTTTAAGTGCTTCCGCTAACACCATCGTCGATTTACCTGAAGCAAATGACTTTGAACAATTTGCTTATCCCGGCGGATATGGCAACACTGAGGATGCCAGATCACAAACCGATTTGCGCATGATGGAAGAGGAAGCCGGTTACGACATTGTACAAGCCTCGAGTAACTACCGCAGTTTTTTCCCCGGCGGTAAGTTTAAACTAGAAAAACACGATTTCGAACACGAACAAGGTAAAACCTTTGTCATTACTCACATACATGTGAGTGCAAGTGATGGCAGTTATTTTAGCGGCTTGGGTAGTAACACCTTGTATGAAAATTCTTTTACTGCCATACCAGATACGGTTCAATATTTTCCCAAAGATAAAATCGAAAAACCCGCTGTATTGGGGCCCCAAACCGCAATAGTAGTAGGACCGGATGGAGAAAAAATTTATACAGACGAGCAAGGTCGAGTGAAAGTGCAATTTCATTGGGATCGACATGGGGAATCCAATGAATCCAGTTCTTGCTGGTTGCGCGTATCACAAAACTGGGCCGGCAAAGGTTGGGGATCCATGGGTTTACCTCATGTTGGCCATGAAGTGATTGTGAGTTTTTTAGAAGGAGATCCTGATCGACCGATTGTCACTGGGCGGGTTTACAATGCGGAAAATGAACCGGCTATCGTTAGCAACGAAAACAAGGATAAAAATATTATTCGGGATGATTATGGTAATGAAATTATTCTTGATGCCACACCAGGTGATGAACATATCAGGCTATACAGTCCGCATCATCAATCTGGATTTGCTTTAGGGAAAAGTGCGACTTCTTGGACAGACAGCGACAGCAACACATTTTCTTATGGAAATTCGTACGAAGTCGGATTGGGTACGGCACTTTCGGGATTTGTTGGAGCAAAATTAGATGCGAGTGTTGGGATCTTTGGCACATTATCAGCGGCACTAAAATATGATATTAGTGCTGGCGCAAATTATACTTTCACCACCGGATATACAAATGCCTGGAGTTTAAATACTTGGATTAATGCCACTAATGCATCAATCCTCAACCAGGCCAATCGAGATGTGTTAACGGGTGCCGGTGGCGCAATTAGTTATGTAGCTAATTGTAGTGAAGCAGGGGGTAATCGATCCATCTATTATGCTGACAAGGATAAAATTTCATTATCACTTGGCAATACTTATGTAAAAGAAGGATCCAATGAATGGTATGAACCCTATGGAACGCCTTGGGAGAGTATTGGCTTAGTCACTGCAGCGCTAGCGGCATCTGCCACTTTAGGTGGTATGCTCCATTTGGTTGTGCCATCAGATGATGAGGCCGCGACCGATGATATTACAGAAACAGAAGCGGGTGGTGCTGTTGCATTACTCGCAGTGACTTCTGTACTTGTTGGTATACTAGGTGGCTTCGCAGTTGCTGATGCGATGACTAATAATAAGAAATCAGCGGTTAAACCCATAAAACATACCGATGATGAAGAAGATTTAAAAATAGAACTTAAAACAGAAAGTGGTATTAAGGTTTATTCGAAAGCTGCACCAATCGAAATTACCTCAGATGACGAACCGGTAAAATTGTCACATAAAAATGATGATCATGAATTGATTTATCAATTAGAAAAAGGAAAAGTGAAGCTCGGACGAGCTGATGGTAAATCAAATATCATTATCAACGGACAAGAAGCAGGCGCCATTTCAGGTATCATACTAATCGATAACTCAAAAAGTACGAAAGGCTCGATTGTGCTAAAAAGTAAAGAGCATATCGTTTTGAATTCTGGTAATGGGGCAAAGGATGTCAAAATCAAAAGTATGACGTTTGACGCTGGTAATTTGAAAGTATTAGGTTCATAAAATAACTATTTTAATTGCTCAGATACGTGATATTTAACCCATCGCCCACTTGTTTCCAATAAGATTAAAAAGAGCAATATGGTTGGATTTGGAAAAAGCGCATATATTTATTATTTGGTTAGAATTTTCGACGAACTAATAGGATAGTAGAAGTGGCAGAATTAACGCAAGATGGTAGAACAATTGGTATCGAAACACCGTTGGGCAAGGATGTTTTGTTGCTTTTAACATTGGAAGGAAATGAAGCTATTTCTGATACTTTTTCCTGTCGATTGCAACTCATTTCTAATCAAATGAATATTCCTGCGAAGGATGTCATCGGTAAAAAAGTGGATATCTGGCTACAAAATCAAGATAATACTAAACGATATATTAATGGTTATGTAAAACGATTTTCTGCCGGACCAATGAAAAGTGATGGCTATCGAAATTATCGAGCTGAAGTCGTGCCGTGGTTATGGTTTTTGAATAAAACCAGTGACTGTAAAATATTTCAAAACAAAACGGCCCCGCAAGTCATTGAAGAAATTTTTTCAACCTTTAGTATTGCAGATTTTTTGCTAAATATCACAAGAGAGCATCACATTTTAGATTATTGTGTGCAATACTGTGAATCCCAACTGGAATTTATTTCCCGCTTATGTCGGGAGCATGGTTTATTTTATTTTTTCGTCCACAAACAAGGTAAACATACCTTAATCTTGACGGATAACGTTATTGCTTATGAAAATTGTGACGAGTTCGAGGTGGTACAGAGTAGCGGCGGTGAAGTATTTGATCATATCAATACTTGGGATCAAGATTACGAATTTATCAGTGGTAAATGGACACAAACGGATTTTAATTACGAAACACCCCACACCAATTTAAGTTCGTCGGCAAATAGCATTATTGATTTACCTGATATAGAAAATTATGAAAAATTTCTTTATCCTGGTGGTTATCACAATACGGAAGATGCACGCACCCAAACCGATTTGTGCATGATGGAAGAAGAAGCGGGGTACGATATAGTACAAGCATCCAGCAACTACCGAAGTTTTTTCCCCGGTGGTAAATTTAAATTAATAAAACATGATTTCGAAGACGAGTTAGGTAAAACTTTTGTCATTACCCAATTGCATATTCATGCTTCTGAAGGCAGTTATTTTAGTGGTTCAACTGGCAGCACATTATATGAGAATTCGTTTACTGCCATACCCGATAACATTCAATATTTTTCTAGCGAAAAATGTCAGAAACCGATTATGTTTGGCCCGCAAACCGCTATTGTTGTTGGACCAGAAGGGGAAAAAATTTATACCGACGAGCATGGCCGGGTAAAAGTCCAGTTCCACTGGGATCGCCATGGACAATCCAATGAAACCAGCTCTTGCTGGCTGCGGGTTTCGCAAACCTGGGCAGGCAAAGGGTGGGGGGCGATGGCATTACCCCATGTCGGGCAAGAAGTGATAGTGAGTTTTCTTGAAGGTGATCCCGATCGACCTATCGTCACCGGACGTGTTTATAACGGCGAAAACGAGCCGGCAATCACCGCAAATGAAAACAAAGACAAAAATATAATACGGGATGATTATGGTAACGAAATAGTATTAGATGCAACTCCCGATGATGAACACATTCGAATTTATAGTCCGCATCATCAATCAGGAATAGAGTTAGGTAAAAGCATTAAGTCATTTTGTGAAAATGATTCGGATTCATTTTTTGGTGGAAATAAAAGGTCAGTATTATTAGGGACACAATCTGATTTTTTTGGTGGAGCAAAAAGTGAAGGTGTGATCGGTGTTAAAACAGATGTTGCGATAGGATTTCAATTTGATGTTTCTCTTGGCCCAGTATACAAGTTTTCAGCTGGAGGGACGGTTGAAAATAGTTGGGGCCCAAAAGTCATTACTTGTGATGAAGATATATTGTTTAAGTCACAAAAAGATAACATCATTGCAGCCGGCGATGAAGTTTCCCTGGTTGGCAACTGTGAGGAAGTAAAAGGAAGTAAATCCAAAAGTATCATGATTTTGGATGGAGAAAAGATTAAACTTTCTCTGGGCGACAATGTAGAACGAAAAGAAAATAAATTAGATCCTCACAATGAATGGTATAAAAAGAAAAACAAGATAAAAGCCAAAGGTGATAAAATCTCAACGATCGCAGTCCCTGGGGCTGCTCTTGTTTCGGTTGCTTCTTTAATGGTTGCTTCTGAAATTGCAGCGTCTAAAACGTCGAGCGATGATTCAACATTGAAGTGGGTTGCCGCTGGAATATGGTATACTGACGCGCTTGCTGCATTTGTACTAACGTGTCTATTAGCCATTCAAAAATATAAATTGAAAAACCAAGATTCTGCCATTGAACCCGTATTACATAAAGATCCTGATATGGATATTGAATTACATAAGGAAGATGGTATTAGCGTTCGAACCGCAGCTACTCCAATAATTATTTCAAATAAAGAAGAGTTATTGAAACTAATTCACGAATATGAAGGCAAAAAGATGCACTTAGAGTTTAAAGAAGGAAATGTGCAAATGGGTGATTCCCTGATGAACGCTTACCTTAAAATAGACAAAAGTGAAACAATTACAATTGATAATAGTATGGGTGAACAAGATGGAAATATAAAAGTAAGAAGCAAAAAAGATATTGACTTAATTGCCGGTGATGGAGCAGGTGACGTTTGGATAAAAAGCAAATCCTTTAATGCTGGCAACTTTAAAGTGTTAGCATAATAATGGAAATTTTCACAGAATCACCCATAGCCATTTTGCCCTTCGCTGGACAAGTAAACTATCCAAAACACTCACTCACGCTAATTGTAAAAGCCACGTTGGATATTTCCCATAAAAACATTGCCCGATTAGCTGAAGAACAACTGCTGCCAACTGCAGATGAATATTATCTAGAAGACGAAACACAATCCGGTAGTCTTTATTATGCATCGGATTTTTCTTTTTTTAAACCACGGGCAGATGTGTTGTTATCAGGCAAGTGTTATGTTCCCGGTGGTCACTCAGTAGCAGCTTGTCCGGTTTCATTTCAAATTGGTAACTATAAAAAATCATTAAATGTCTATGGCAGTCGTTATTGGAGAAAGATTCATTTTTCTCCACAAACCACTGAATCTGAGCCTTTTAAAGAAATGGATCTGCGCTATGAGCGCAGTTTTGGGGGAAAAAATTATGCGTTGAATCCCATTGGTCGAGGTGCGGCAAAAGCTGATATAAGCATTGCAGATAATGTGTTACCCGTTCCAAATATTCAAGACCCAAACAAACCCATAACATCACCTTTTGAAGAAACCTCACCAGCGGGTTTTGGGCCATTGGACAGCACCTGGAAGCAACGACAGGATAAACTCGGGACTTATGATAAAGCCTATTTAAAAACCCGTTGGCCCTGGTTTGCTGAAGATTTTGATTGGAGTCACTTTAATGCAGCCCCCAGTGATCAACAAATTGAGGGATACTTGAAGGGCGATGAAAAACTAGTTTTCGAAAACATGCACCGAAAGTTTCCGGTTTATGAAACCCAGTTACCTGGCATTCGTCCCCGTTGTTTTGCTCGCAAGCAAGCTTTTAAAGATGCCAAACGCTATTTCGAAGAAGTGGATCTAAATCTGGACACACTTTGGATTGATATGGAACAGGAGAAAATGGTGTTGATTTGGCGTGGCTGGACAGAAGTAATGGATGAGGATTTTGACGAGATAAAACAAATTTTTCTCATGCAGGAATCTTTGCATAATGCTCCAGCGGAAATTGACGAATGTTATTCACGATTTAAAAAAGCGCAAGCAGCTGAAAACGGTGAAATTGCTGAGCCAGAGGAAAAACCTGAGTCAAAACCAAAAAAGAAAAAATCAGCCAATGTTGCAATTCCTGTTGCAGGAGCAGCAACTGCAGTAACGGAAGCTTCCGAGGACAGCGAAGCACTGAAAATCGATAAGACTGAAATACAGGCTCAGGTCAACGAAATGCTGGCCAAAGCAGGAATTGATGTAAAAAAATTGCCTCCTGAAGCACAAGCGGAGATACAAGCACAACAAGACAAAGTATTTTTAAAATTGCAAGCGAGTCCAGGCCAAGTTGCCGAACTAGAAAAAGTGGAAGCAGAAAAACAATTGCAAGAGGCTTTAGGTGATCTGGACTTGGATATGAATAATTTGCCCGAGCTTTCTCCTAAGGCTAAACAAGAACAAATTCGTTTTTTTAAGGAATTTGGTATTGAGGAAGACGCAATCGCCGGTAATGAACAAATCAACCAAATGTGGTTAATACTGGCTGCAGCCTTGCCAAAAATGGGCGTGGACCCGGAGAATTTAAGTCCTCTATTGGAAAAGGGTGACAAACAATTTGATGAATTGCGAAAACAACTCAAGATTAACGCTGAGCCGGATACACCAAGTGATTCCAATGATGCGGTTACCTCTAGCGAAAATAATTCGGCACCTAAAGATTCACAGCCAATTCAACCCGGTGACTCTGTTGCCGGAGAAGACCTGTCGGGTTCGGATTTTTCCAATATGGATTTGCAAAATTGTGATTTTTCTTTTTGTATTTTAACCGGGGCGAATTTTACTGGTGCGAATTTGAAAAATGCGAATTTCTCCAATGCCAATTTAGCGCAAGTTAATTTTAATCAATCCGTATTAGTGGGGGCGAATTTGACCAATGTTGATGCAAAAGCTGCCCTGTTTAATGGAAGTAATTGCAATGAAAGCACTACCGTGAATGCAAATTTTTCTGATATACAAGCAAATGATTCATCCTGGAACAGTACAAATGGAAAGAACGCTATGTTTATTCGGGCCAAATTAAACTCAGCAGGATTTCAAAAAGCACAATTGGAAGGTGCAGAGTTTGAATCTGCTGAGTTAAAACAAGCGGATTTTTCTGAGGCGGTATTAAAAAATGCTACCTTAGAAAGAGCCGATGCACAAGGTGGTTTGTTTGTAAAGGCCGATATTACTGGCTTACGAGCCAGCTTGAATGCAAATTTTTCTGCAAGTGATTTTTCCCAATGCAATGGCAGTGGGCCAATATTTTCCTCAGCGAATTTCAAAGATTCAAATCTAACCTATAGTGATATTCCCGGCGCAATTTTTGACAACGCTAATTTGCAAATGGCGAATTTAAGTGCCAGTAATTTATGTAAATCTCGATTTGTGAAAGCAAATTTGGCAGGTGCAAAGTTTATTCAAGCGAATTTGATGCAATCTTCTGTTGAAAGAGCAAATTTGTATCAAGCCGATTTACGCGGTGCCAATTGTTATGAAGTGGAGTTTTTCAATGCCATAATTAACGAAACCAATACGGAATCGGCAAATTTAACTGCAACGAAGTTAGACACATAAGAATATGGATTTTGCAAACTTTGACATAAACGACTACCTCAATATGGACAAAATGTTGTCCGTCGATGAGGTAAAGGATAAAGCAAGAAAACGCGAATCCATGGCCGGTGCAAACCTGGTGGGGTTGGATTTATCGGACCTTGATTTATCTACGTGTAATTTTGATGGGGCAAAATTTACCAAATGTAATTTCGCATTATCCAAGTTTACACAAGCCAAACTTTCTGGCAGCTTATTTACAGAATGCATACTCACAACCTGTGATTTTTCCGAGTCTGATTTAGCATCTTCAAAATTGTCTAATTGTGATTTTTCGGGTAGTGTGTTCCGTCGAGCAAACTTAGATGGGCTTGAAGTAAGTGTTGATTTGCGTTTGAAAAAAGACCCCAAAGAAATAATGGCCCTACCTAAATTTCAGGAATTGGCGAAAATGGATCTGAACCAAATTGATCCAGAAAACCCAGGTTTTGAATTGAGTGAAGTTGGCTTTGGAAAGGACGACTTTGTCATTGGCGATAGTTTTTTTGATAACGCAGATTTTAGTCAATGTGATTTGATGAATGCGAAGTTTGAAGGTGTAAAGTTAACATCTTGTCGCTTTGCGGAAACCAATATATTGGCAACGGAGTTTGTTAATTGTAATTTAGCTCTATCTACCTTTACCGCAAGTCATATTAAGCACAGTACGTTTAATAGCTGTAATTTGGGTGAAAGCAAATTCATTGGCGCGCATATAGATCAATGTGAAATGCATCAATGCGATATGCAGCACAGTAAACTCAAAGGCCTAAAAGTTAAAGCATCAAAATTTGTTGCGAGTAATTTGTCTAGTACAACAGATTTTCCCATTAATTTACCCAATTGTGCCATACAACAATGTCGTTTACCAAAAATTGATTTTGAAGGTGCTGATTTAAGTGAAACAAAATTCGTCGAAGTGGATTTAAGTAGGACATCGTTTGTTGATGCAAACGCACTAAAAGCGCTGTTTAAACAAGTTAAATTACCTAAAACAAATTTTAGCAACGCAGTGCTAGTTGGAGCTCAGTTTGAATTTTGTATTCTAGAGCAGGCTAGTTTTCAAAAAGCGGATATGCGTGGAATAAAAATCATTGAATCTCGTTGTGATGGCGTAAATGCCGCAAATACCAATATGATGAACGCGATTGTGGCAAATACCCAAATGGCGAATGCAAATTTTACTTTCTCCAATGCAAAAGGATCGGTAATCACTCAGTCCGATTTAGTCAATGCCAATTTTCAAAACGCAGATTTAAAATGGGTTGTCTTTATTGACAGTGATTTATCTGGCGTGAATCTTTTGGGTTGTTCGTTAGTTGATGATGAATCCACTTTGTTAAAACACGGACCCGCAAAAATAATTACAAACAATAAACGCACCATTAATTTTGCGAAATGCAATTTAAGTGGGCTTGATTTTAGCGGGCTTGATTTTTCTACGGGAGATTTCTCTCAAGCAGAGTTGCGAAACGCTAATTTTAGTGGCTGTGATTTGTCAAATGCTGATTTTAGTGGTGCCGATGCCAGCAATGCCAATTTTCAAAAATCCATACTGAATAATACCATATTTGAAAAGTCGAATTTAAGTAACGCCTTATTTCAGAATGCAAAGTTTAAACAGTGTGAAATGAAACTGGTTAAAATAGAAAATACTAACTTTTCCGCAGCCAATTTTTTGCAAACGGATTTTGAATCAGTTGATTTTACACAGTCCGGTATGAATAAAACTCAGTTTCGATTGTGTGAATTAAAAAATTCCAATTGGCAGAACATGGACATGTCTTTTTCTACCTTTGACCAATGTGACTTGACCAATTCCAACCTGAGTCAAACAAACTTTCAAAGCGCTAATTTAAATCAATCCAATTTTACCTCGACGAATTTGTTTGAGGCAGATTTATCAAAAAGTTTATGTCAGGCTGCGACTTTTGCCCAGGCAAATTTGGAAAACGCACGTTTGATTCAAGCCAATTTGACAATGGCAAACTTTGATAATGCAAATCTAAAAAATGCCAATTTTGAATTTGCTTCTATGACAAAATGTATAATGACAGAAGCCAATGCATTTAATGCCAATTTTTCCCATGCTGATTCATCCGCTTCCATTTTTATAAAGGCCAATTTGGATCAAGCGAATTTCACACAAGCTAATATGTCATTATGCAATCTTCACCGTATTTCAGAACAAGGAACGATTTGGAAAAAAACAAATAGGAAAAATGCTAAATTCACTAATAAAGCGTTGGCTGCAGCAGAAGACTGGAAGCCACCATTACCAACAAAATAGAGAGGAATTATATGTATCAGCAATCCAATGTTGTGCCAATGTTGGGGTCACTTCATTATCTTGGCCCTGCTATTGTTCTCGAAAATGAAAACAGTAAGACATCTTGTGTCACTGTTGAATGGTCTAATGGACACGCTCCCATTATTGCAACAGCAAATATAGCTATCACCCGTGATAAGCCTATAACACGGAATACAACCGTATTAGTTGCTGGTAATTCGGTGAATGAAATGTATGTAATTGGTTTACTCAATGTGCCAATTAGCGTGGATAAAACTGAAAAACAAATTGTACAAACCACTCAAGGAGCATTCGCTCGCGTAAATAAAACAAACGCGACTGAAACTTTGTCGGTATATTCGAATAAAAAAGAATTGTTGTTTGAATATGATGCCGTAAATAACATAACAAAAGTCAATGTCGAGCAGGGTGATATTGAGCTGAATTCAAATACGGGGAATATAACATTAAACGCGGGTAAAACCGTGGAAATTAATGCTGACACGTTAAACATGAATAGCAAAAAGCTCAGCATTAAAGCAATCATCAGCGATATGATCTTAGGGCGACTGGAGACGACAACAGATACGTTAGTTGAAAATGCCAAAAACGTTTACCGGAATGTAAAAGAATTAACACAACTTCGAACCGGGCGTTCACGCACTTTGGTTGATGAAACCTATCAACTCAATGCCGATAAAGTACTGTTAAAATCCGAAAATGACGTCAAAGTCAAAGCCGAAAAAATTCACTTAGGGTAGGAGATAATATGACTGCAACTATGTCTGGGTCAACAAAGGGTGGCGGTATGTGCCAAGCATCACCGGATGTCTGTAAAGTACCAGCAGCACCGCCACCGGGAGCAGTTATACCAACCCCATTCCCTAATATGGGGCAAATGGTGCAAGCGGTTAATACTTCCCTAAAAGTGAAATTTTTTGCAGCCGAAGTGGTTACCATAAAATCACAAATACCCATGT
>Ga0316207_10000240_pt1 | contig 106543 bp, 99 predicted proteins | sample 6weekpyrite_MG_FD_204943 | JGI IMG/M metagenome (GOLD analysis project Ga0316207, IMG submission 204943) | Microbial mat bacterial communities from mineral coupon in-situ incubated in ocean water Damariscotta River, Maine, United States -... | ecosystem: Environmental > Aquatic > Marine >...
CTGATTACGCGAACTCACCAGGAACTGGATCTTACCTGTCAGCAGTCAGTTCGTGAGTTTTTCGGACAGGAACGACCTGAGTACATCTTTCTTGCTGCTGCGAAAGTAGGGGGCATTCATGCTAATGACAGTTATCCGGCCGATTTTATCCGTGATAACCTGCTAATTCAACTGAATGTGATTGATTCGGCCTACCGCTCTGGGTGCAGGAAACTAGCATTTCTAGGTTCATCATGTATTTATCCAAAACACGCGCCGCAACCGATGTGCGAGCAGCATCTATTGACTGGGCCGCTGGAACCAACCAATGAATGGTATGCAATTGCCAAGATTGCTGGGATCAAGCAGTGTCAGGCTTACAGGCGCCAGTATGGTTTTAATGCCATATCTTTAATGCCTACCAATCTCTATGGTCCCGGTGATAATTTTAATCTGGAGAGTTCTCATGTATTACCGGCCCTGATCAGAAAGTTTCATGAGGCAAAGCGCTCTGGTGTTGATGAAGTTGAAGTCTGGGGGACGGGGGAGCCTAGAAGAGAGTTTCTATATGTCGATGACTTGGCCAGCGCATCTCTTTTTTTGATGGAGGGCTATGATGGAGAGGAGATGGTCAACGTGGGTACTGGGAAAGATATCTCAATAGCTGAGCTGGCTGCTCTGGTACAGGATGTTGTTGGTTTTGATGGTAGAATTGTTTTTGATACTGGTAAGCCTGACGGGACGCCCAGAAAGCTTCTTGATGTTAGAAAAATCAATGAGATAGGATGGTCTTCCCGTGTGTCATTAAAAGAAGGACTCTCTCTCACCTATCAATGGTATCTTGATAATCAAAATGGTCTCAGGTCATAGCGTTGTTCGTATACCTGGTTTCATTTTTTCGCTAAAATCTTCATCTGAATTGAATATATCCATGCTTTTGCTCAGATGGATGTCCTGTCCAGTAACATTATATGAGAAGCTAGTCGGTGGTTAGAGGTGGTGTTTTAAGGGAGCACTCAACGGCGCTCTCGTTTGTGATGCGGGCAGGCGATGTCCTGATGGTCTTGCTTGCTGCCTTGCTGTCTTACTATTGGCGATTCGATCAATGGCCGATGCCCGTTCACTATCAGACTGCAATTCTAATCGCATTACTGTTGGTGCCGCTTGCTTTTTCTGTGGCGGGTATTTATCAGTCATGGCGCGGCGGTCTACTGATTGGTGAGATGCGTCGTGTAAGTCTAGCGTTAATCGCTGTGATCTTGATGCTGATTCTGCTTGGTTTTATTTCTAAGACTAGTTCCGATTATTCACGTCTATGGCTAGGTGGCTGGGCAGTGTTTGCCTGGGGTTTGTTGATGGCCTATCACGTCTTTCTCCGCTTTGTGCTTAGGTGGGTCAGGCTGAAGGGCTTTAATACCCGGACGGTTGCTGTGATTGGTGCTGGAGATCTGGGGCGCGAAGTGGTGCGGCGAGTCAATGAAGCCTCGTGGACGGGCCTGAAAGTAGTAGGGCTCTATGATGATAACCATGATTTGCACCATAAGACTGTTAACGGAGTCAGGGTAAGAGGTGATATTGCTTCATTAATAAAATTGATGGAGCGTCGGAAGATTGATGAGGTGTGGATGGCGCTGCCGCTGCGTGCCGAGGTCCGTGTTAAGGAGATACTATTTGAGCTGCGTCACCATACCATCAATATCCGATTTGTACCTGATATCTTTGGTTTTCGTCTATTAAGACACTCAATAACCTCGGTTGCCGGAATCCCGGTGATGAACCTGAATTCGACCCCAATGGTCGGCATCAATCGCATTGTCAAGGGGATTACTGATCGCATACTTTCACTGGTGATCCTTATTTTGGTTAGTCCTGTTATGTTCGCGATTGCGATCGCAGTCAAGCTTAGCTCACCTGGGCCTGTTTTTTTCAAGCAGAGGCGTCATGGATGGGATGGTAAACCGATCAAGGTCTACAAGTTTAGAACGATGGCTGTTCATAAGGAGAGTGAGGGAATTGTTACGCAGGCGTCTAGAAATGACTCAAGGATTACATCTCTCGGTGCTTTTTTACGTCGGACCAGTCTGGATGAGCTTCCTCAGTTTTTCAATGTGATACAGGGGCGTATGTCGATCGTGGGGCCACGTCCGCACGCGATGGAGCATAACGAACAGTACAAGGATATGGTGGATGCCTATATGCAGCGCCATAAAGTCAAGCCAGGTATTACAGGGTGGGCGCAGATCAACGGCTGGCGGGGGGAGACCGATACACTGGATAAAATGAAAAAGCGTGTCGAGTATGACCTCTACTATATCGAGAACTGGTCGATCTGGTTTGACTTGAAGATTATTCTGTTAACCATAGTAAGGGGTTTTGGGGATGATAATGCTTATTGATATGGGTGCCGCAACCTTCCTTGCTTCGCATTCTATGGCGATTAGTGAGTGGTTTGATTGCGAAGACTATATTGCTTGATTAAGGACGTTTCATAATGACTTTTTTTAGCCGTGTTCTGGCGGAAGCAATATTAAGAAGTAATACCATCACTGAATAGACAGTACCTGCCAGCAGAAGTTGTCCTATCAGAGCAATACCTGATAGTACCCCAAGGCTCGGCCACAGTGATATAGATAGAAATACTGTAGCGATTACAATTTTAAAGATATCGTTTGCAGGGAAAGGGAGGTGAAAACTACGTTGTCCAATTTTCCAGCTTAAATAAGCGGCTATTGAGTACGAGATAACCGTTGCATAAGCAGCACCTAGTGCCCCATGTTCGGGTATCAGCCATATATTCAAAGAAATATTGACTATAACGATAATTAGAGACAGCCAGGCCTGCTTGTGTGTGGCCTTTCCCAATTGAAAGCTTAAGTCAAGATAGTAAGACTTAAATCCTGCTAGAAAACCACCTACGGCGATCCAGGGTAGTAGCTGCGCTGTAGATTCCTGGAATTCTGAACCTAATAGAACGTATGAAATATTGCCGGCTAATAAAATGAATAACACCATTATAGGCAATGCGACTGTGAGAAGTGCGACAATATTGTTATTTAATTGGAGCTCCGCAGCTTTTAGTCCCTGTTTTTCAAGTGTTCTAATGGTCAATGGTGTCGCAGCCAGGTTTACTATCATCATCATGGTTGTTATACCTTGTACAGCCAGGTCATAACCTGCTGCATAGATTCCCGCCACATCAGGTCCAACTAGCCATCCTAAAAGAAAGCGATCACTACTACTTATTAGTACTCCTAATGCAGCGGTAATAGCGAGAGGTAGTCCGTAAATTGATATCTCTTTAAGAATGGCTATGTCGACGTGTTTCCAGCTTAGGCAGGGCACGTGATACTTCAATGTCAGAATCATTGGAACCAGGGCGCCGATAAATACTCCGCACAGAGGCCCCCAGGCCCCCCATCCATAAAATGCCAGTATTGTTCCAGTTACCAGTCCTATCAGGGCTTTGACCAGTCGATGTATACCATAGCGTTTAGGTTCAAGGCGGGCTCGAAAAAGTTGTAATTGTAAGCTGAAAGAAGCGTGTACCCATAAAATCGATGTTCCAAAAAGCCAGAGATGGCCTATGAATAAGTCGTTGCTGAGCCACCAGCCAGCTAAGCCAATGATGGCGGAAACAAGCGAAAGAGAGCAGAAAGTGGCTATTATCGTAGACAGTAGCGCCTGTTCATTATTTTCATATGCTGCGTAGAAACGAATGAGAGATAGATGTAACCATTGGTATAACAATGAGTTAGATAGTGTAATGCCAGCGATGACAAGCGCATAAACACCATATTCTTCTGGTGCCAGGAGACGAGTGAAAATTACAAGCGCGAGAAAATTAACAAGCCCCGGAATTAGTCGTCCAAGAAAGTATATAAGGCTAGAGCGGAACAGCATATAAGGTTATATTACTTTGCCGAGATAGTGGTGTTTGCTAAAATGAGGTCGTACATAGAAGATTTATATGGCTGTTTGATATTATTAGACACAGTTTATCATGCTTCTCGTACTTAGAGCATGCGACGTATCTTTGAAATTCTCCTTATACATGCAAAAGTAGTTAAAGAGAAACATGATGCTGGCACCTAAGTCTCCGGCTTGGAGCGTGCCGTACCTCTTGAGACTGCTTATGATGGCCCTGAGCAAGACCAATCAAACTATGATTCGTATTCGACTCTTCTCGAAGATAAATTATTTATTTACAATGCTGATTAAAAATATAGTGGTGGCAGTAGAAGTCATGGGGTGTTGTTGTTATGAAGTTTGAGGGGACTAACTCTTTCTCTGTGCCGTTCTGGTGGCTCCTCTGGCTATCTAGCGTTTTCTTATTAAGCTTTTATTATGTGTTTCCTGATGGCGGCAGGTCGTTGATGCCATATGCTCAATATCTTTTCTTTATTCTTGCATTGGCATCAATGCTAACCCAGTTTGGTAATGTGCGTGCTAGTGTGGAAGGCAGGGAGCTAAGGCTTTTTGGAGTACTCTTTTTTCTTTTATTCGGTGTTGTCATCATATCAGCTATTTCTGGATTGACTCCTTTTTATGGGGCAAAGCTTGCGGTAATTCTTTTGATAACAACCCTCCCTTTTATATTGACAGCACTGTTAGTGTTCAATCATCCACCGAAGGTATTTCTAGTACCATTGTTCCTCGTCGGGCTGGTGAGTGCTGTGGGCGCTACTTTTCTAGCTTGGTACGGCCCAGTAAATATCGGTGGTGTGGGCATTATTAACTATTTACATGGTAATCGCTGGTCATTTTTATACCAGGAAGCAAATGGTTTAGGGTGGGCAATCGCTGTTAGCATTACAACATTATTGTATTTTGTCATTGATGCTAAAAGCGTTGCGCTAAGATTATTTTATCTTTTTATTCTTCTACCATTTCTATTGTTCGTGTTTTGGAAAACAAACTCAAGAGCCTCTACGTTATGGTTAGCGTGGTCGTTTTTAGTATTTGGTATGGCCAGTTTGTGTTTCATGTATAGGATGCTGGAGAGTCCAAGGGGTTTCTGGAAAATTATTGGCTTATTGTCATTAGTCATTATAGGGATTGTTTCTTATATGGCTTATGAGAAAATTTACGGATTTATGAGGCTTGGTCAAGGGGATATTACTTCAGGTCGGTTTCAAGTTTGGGTTCAATATTGGCAGCAATTTCAAGAGAATCCATTATTAGGATTTGGTTTCGGTGCCACAAAAACCTTCCTTGAAGGGCAGCCGGTTCTTTCTCCATTGAATGTATTCATTGGTATGTTAGGTGAAAGTGGTCTGTTAGGTTTTCTACTATTACTTATACTTTGGGTGAGAGGGTTTTTTTCTAGTGTTAAGATTGTGTTCGCTGAACTAAGCGAGCAAGGAAGAAATCTAAATTTAGCCCTCTGGGTATTGGCTATGTTGGGCGGAATTGCACTCCAGCAAAATGGTGAGTGGCATATTATGCGGGTTTCACCATTGCACTATCTGTTCTTTTTTGTGGTTACCATTGCATGGGCTCTCGGAGAAAAAAGATTAGTAGAGGGGGCTTCTTCTTATGAAAGATGAGCGTATTGCAATTTTTCTTCCCTCTCTTCGTGGCGGTGGAGCAGAGCGAATGATGTTAAATCTGGCCGGAGGCCTTGCTGATCATGGGGTCTTAGTGGATTTAATACTGGCTCAGGCTGAGGGGCCCTACCTTACAGATGTACCTTCAAATGTGCGAGTTATTGATTTGAAATCAAGTCGTATCTCTTTGAGTTTGCCAGCACTTACCCGTTATTTGCGAAACAATACCCCATCGGCCCTCCTTTCAGCGTTAACGCATTGTAATTTGATTGCTATATTTGCGCGCTTTCTCTCAAAATGTGACTGCAGGCTGGTTATAAGTGAGCGTAATACGTTGTCAGTAAGTTCGAAAAACATTAGGTCTTTACGAGGGTATTTAATTGTACGTCTTGCTCGTTATTTTTATCCTAATTCAGATGCGTTAGTTGCTGTCTCAAAGGGTGTGGCCGATGATGTGTGTGACACTATGAGATTCCCAGAGGAAAAAATTCATGTAATCTACAATCCAGTAGTGACTCGAGAGTTATTGAAGAAGCAGCATGAACCATTAGCCCATCCCTGGTTTTCACCAGGTCAGCCTCCAGTGATCCTGAGTACTGGGCGCTTGGTGAAGCAAAAAGATTTTTCTACTTTAATTTACGCATTTTCTAAATTACATGCTCAGCGTCCATTGCGTTTAATGATACTGGGGGATGGTGAAGAGCGTCGGTTGCTACAGGAGTTATGTAGTAGTTTGGGTGTGGTTGAAGATGTGGCTTTTACTGGTTTTGTTGATAATCCATATCAATATATGGTTCATGCAGATGTGTTTGCTCTTTCATCCCGGTGGGAGGGGTTAGCAAACGTATTAATTGAGGCGCTTGTATGTGGTTGCCCTGTTGTGAGTACGGACTGTCCTAGTGGGCCAAGAGAAGTTCTTCAAGGTGGTGAGTATGGTCAACTTGTTCCAGTTGGTGATGTTGAACAATTAGCAATCAGCATATTAAAGGTTTTGGACTCCCCCCCTGATCGCGAAAAACAAAAACATAGAGGAAGTGAGTTTTCTCAAGAAAAAGCGACGTTAGAATATTTGGCAGTATTACGGGGTGAGTAATAGTGTGGCATGTTATTTCATGTGTTGTTTTTTTATGAGGGTTGTAGATGGTGGCGCATAATAAAATCATTGATCGGTCAGTTTATGAAGCATTGGTGTATGAGAGTGGGCGCCGATTAACCTCTTATCACTATCAAATATCAAAGATAGTAGAGGGTATACAGCCAGGAACACGTGTATTGAATGTGGGAATGGGTGCTGGGTTTGTTAAATGGTACTTGAAGAACAGGCTCAAGCTAGAGTTCGACTATTATGATCTTGATATCGACGGATTATTGCAACCTGACTTTATAGGATCAGTAGAGTCGATACCTGTTGAAAGTAGTTCGCTTGATGTTGTCTTGTGCTGCCAGGTACTAGAGCATCTAACCTATGTGTCTTTTGACGGGGCACTATCAGAAATATCAAGAGTTCTAGTACCTAATGGAAAATTTGTACTCTCACTTCCAAATGGTGGGTTCTATATTAAGGTAGAGTTGAGGCTGCCTAAATTTGCAATGAAAAAATTAATGCCCCTTTCTTTTATGCAGCTACGTCACCATCCCAATGCCTCTCAGCATTATTGGGAGCTGGACAGGAAGGGGACCTCAGTAAAAAAAGTTAGAAATAAAATTTTAGACTATTTTAATATTGAGCACGAGGATCGTCTTTTTGATAATCCATACCACCATTTTTTTATCTGTACCAAAAAGTAAGGGGTGGGATAAATGGTAGTCAATAATTTATTTTAGTCATTTGGTGGTGACTTTGCGTATAGTTCATATTATTTCTGGGCTTGGCGTCGGTGGGGCTGAGATGATGCTTTACAAGCTTGTTTCAAAAACAGATAAGAGCGAGAGTGAGTGTGTTGTTATTAGTCTCACATCTAAAGGCGTTATCGCAGAGAAGATACAGGAGCTTGATATACCAGTTTATTGCCTGGGAATGAAATATAGTTTTTCTTCACTATGGGCCCTAATAAGGCTTGGAGTCATATTAATCAAAGAGCGTCCTGATGTTGTTCAAACCTGGATGTATCATGCGGATATTATAGGGGGACTTGTCGCAAAGTTAGTTGGAAAAAAAGCAATAGTCTGGAATATAAGACATAGTGATCTTGATCTTAATAAAGATAAGAAAACTACAATCTGGGCAGCAAAAATTGGTGCTAAATTATCTTCATTTATTCCGTTGAAAATTATTAGCTGCTCTAAGACAGCGCTCAATCTTCATGCCAGGCTTGGCTACAGGGAAGAAAAAATGACTGTTGTGCCCAATGGTTTTGATCTTGGGATATTTACACCGTCGGAGGAAATTAGGTTGAGTAAGCGTTTAGAGCTTGGTCTAGATTATGGCGATACTGTTATAGGGTTATTTGGTCGTTTTCATCCTCAGAAAGATCATTATGGTTTTATTCAGTCAGCTGCAGGGTTATGCAGGAATTTTCCCAGGATTAAATTCCTTCTCTGTGGTCGAGATGTTGATTGGAATAATGAAAAGCTAGTTTCATGGATTGGTGAGCATAACATTAGAAGTAAATTCCTTCTATTAGGCGAGCGAAATGATATGGCGGACTTAACAAAGGTCATTGATATTTCAGTTTCTTCATCGAGTCATGGAGAGGGGTTCTCTAATGTTATCGGTGAGGCAATGGCTTGTGGAGTTCCATGTGTTGTAACTGATGTTGGGGATTCAGCTATCATCGTTGGAGATACTGGTCGGGTGGTTGCACCTGGCTCTCCTGGGGAGCTAGAGTTAGCTATATTTGAACTAATATCATTGACTGAACCTGAGTTTAATGAATTAAAAGGTAAGGCCAGGCTACGTATCGAGAAACACTATGGTTTGGCCTCTGTTCTTGAAAGTTATAATCTCGTGTATCGAGAAATTACTTTACCTAACACTTCATAATCATTTTATATAACCAGGGAACTCCTGCATTAACTAACAGAATGAGTTGTCCATTCTATCAATAGAAAGTGGAATGCCCCATGAAACATAAAGGTAAAATCCTTTACTTAGTCGCTGAGGATTGGTATTTCTGCTCACACCGTCTACAGCTCGCCTGCGCTGTTCGTAAGGAAGGGTATGAGGTCGTAGTCGCAACCCGTGTTACTTCGCATGGGGATGAGATCACGAGGCATGGTTTGAAGTTGATCCCCATTGGTATGCGCCGCCGAGGTTTGAACCCGCTTTATGAACTGTCATCGCTCTTAGAATTGATTAGGATCTATCGCCGTGAGTGTCCTGATATTGTTCATCATGTAGCACTAAAACCCGTAATCTATGGCAGTTTGGCCGCCTCCATCACGGGCGTCCCTGCTAAAATCAATGCATTAGCAGGGCTGGGATATATCTTTTCATCTGACAGCATTAAAGCCAGGATTTTGCGCCCGATAGTGCGATTGATGTTTCGTGGGCTGCTGAATCGCCCAAATAGTCAGGTTATACTCCAGAACCCAGATGACATGGGTGTGTTACTGCAGGAGCGTATTATCCGGGCAGAATGTGCCAGGTTGATACGAGGTGCTGGAGTTGATCTTCACACTTTTAGCGTGACCCCTGAGTCAGATGATATCCCGATTGTGCTTCTTGCTTCACGTATGCTGTGGGACAAGGGGGTGGGTGAGTTTGTTGAGGCAGCACACCATTTAAGGAATCAGGGTGTCATTGCTCGTTTTGTTCTGGTTGGAGAGGGTGATCCGGATAACCCAGGCTCGATTCCTGATACACAGTTACAGCAATGGCAAGAGGAGGGTGCCGTTGAGTGGTGGGGAAGAGAAAAGGATATGGCTGATGTGATGCGGCAAGCACATGTCGTGTGTCTGCCATCTTACCGTGAAGGATTACCAAAGGTATTGTTAGAGGCAGCGGCCTCAGGAAGGCCTATTGTGACTAGTGATGCACCAGGTTGCCGAGAGATAGTCAAACATGGGGAGAACGGCTCATTAGTTCCCGTCAAGCAGAGTAAATCACTGGCCGATGCGCTAGAGCACTTAATCTCTGACCCGCACTTGCGTCAGCAGATGGGAAAGCGAGGGCGTGAAATAGTTGAATCAGAGTTTTCATCTGATCAAGTGATCAAGGAGACGCTGGCTTTGTATTCAAGTATAGCTCGCGCTAATTAGTTAGTATATTCGTGATGGTTGCTGCCTGTATTTATAAACACGTGATGGCTAATGATATGGGAGAAATGAGGTGAGAATACTTGTTCCAGGCGGCGATGGTATGCTGGGGCACCAGTTACTTAAGCATTTTACCGGCAAATTTGAAGTGCACGTCACGCTCCGCCAGGATGCGTCACACTATCGCGAATATGGGTTGTTCAACGATGGTAACGCCTATTACGGAATCGATGTGTGTTCATTCGAAAAGCTGGCTGATGTGATCGCTGATTTCCAGCCCGATGCAGTGATTAATGCTATCGGTATTGTTAAGCAGCGTAGTAGTTCTAAAGAGAGCATTCCCAGTCTGGAACTCAATGCGCTGTTGCCACACAAATTGAGCCTGCTATGCAAATCTGTAGGTGCGAGGCTGGTACATATCAGCACCGACTGCGTATTTTCAGGTATGAAGGGATCCTATGTCGAGTCGGATATCCCTGATGCGACTGATCTGTATGGGCGGAGTAAGCTTCTGGGGGAGCTGACTGATGCTCACTGCATAACGTTAAGAACCTCCATTATCGGTCTTGAGTTGTCTCGTAAGAAAAGTCTCATTGAATGGTATCTGGCACAGAGGGGTGAAATAAAAGGGTTTCAAAAGGCGATCTATACAGGCGTCACAACCCGGGAGATGGCACGCATCATTGAATTTGTTTTGCTTTACTGCCCTGATTTACATGGGCTGTGGCATGTTGCGTCAAAACCGATCAACAAATATGATCTGTTGATGATGTTGACAGAAAAGCTGAACAGGAGGGATATAACTCTGCAGCCAGATGTCGATTTTGTATGTGACCGCAGTCTGATAGGCGACGCCTTTATCGACCGTACAGGCTACAAAATGGCTGAATGGGACGATATGATTAACGAGCTTGTGGCCGATATTAAATTTCGAGGTGGAAAGTGATCCTGAAAGATAAGGTGGTGGTGGTAACCGGGGGGACTGGCTCGCTTGGCAAAGTGCTTGTTCGCAGGCTTTTATCGGGTGAAAAAGGGATGCCGAGCAAAATAGTGGTGTTTTCCCGGGGTGAAGATAAACAGCATGACATGCGCGTCGCGTTTGCGAATGGGATGATCTCTGCTGATGAGCAGGTTAATGAGGCATTTGTCCGTGTTCTGGAGTTTCGTATTGGTGATATCAGGGAATATGGTGATGTCTGTTCGGTGGTGAAAGGAGCGGACATTGTTATTAATGCTGCTGCGTTAAAGCAGGTGCCTGCATGTGAGTATTTTCCTGCGCAGGCGGTGATGACGAATTGCATCGGCGCAATGAATGTGGTGAGGGCCATCCAGGAGCACGATTACCCAGTAAAAACGGTCGTCGGGATTAGCACGGACAAGGCGTGTAAACCTGTCAACGCGATGGGTATGAGTAAGGCAATGCAGGAGCGTATTTTTACTTCTGCAAATATTCAGAATCCTAAGACGAGGTTTATCTGTGTGCGCTATGGCAATGTGCTCGCTTCCAGAGGGTCTGTGATCCCGCTTTTTCATAATCAGATCAGGAGTGGTGGGCCGGTGACGGTTACTGTTCCTAAAATGACCCGTTTTTTATTAAGTCTTGACCAGGCCGTTGATACAGTCTTTGCGGCACTAGAAGGGGCCAACCCTGGCGAGACCTATGTCCCCAACGCCCCTTCGGCGACAGTGATGAATATTGCGACAGCATTGATCGGTGAGCGGGAGATTGAGGTCGATGTTACCGGGATTCGGCCGGGTGAGAAAATACATGAAATTATGGTGTCTGAAGAGGAGACATATCATACGACAAAGCGTGGTAATTATTATGCAATATTGCCGATGTTGCCGGAGTTGATCAAAGACGAATACGGAGACCGAAGAGTACTAAAGGCTGAGTTTAGCTCTGAAGATAACGTTATTGATCTTCAGCAGACGATTGAGTTGTTCAGGCAGAACAATCTGATGGTAGGAGAGACTGGGGTGGTTGATGGCGAGGAGCTATTGAGATAGCAGCAGGGAGACCATTGTTTTGAGGGGGGACGTGAGCAGCAGGGTATTGGTGACAGGTGCCAATGGGTTTGTTGGCAAGGCTTTGTGTGAGTTACTTGTCGATAACGAGATGTCGGTAAAGGGCGCTATCCGGCGGGATGTCGGTATCAGCGTGTGGAACGACAGGGTGGATCTCATCTCTGTTGGCGACATTGATGCTCATACGGACTGGATACCGGCACTTAAGAATGTCGATTGTATTGTGCACCTGGCTGCTCGTGTACATGTGATGAGTGAGACGGCCTCTAGTCCACTGGATGAGTTTAGAAGAGTCAACACGCTGGGGACTGAAAAGCTGGCGCGTGATGCTGCCACGGCGGGCGTGAAACGGCTGGTTTACCTCAGCTCGATCAAGGTCAACGGTGAGGAGACGTGCGGTACTCCATTTAATGAGCATGTGGATCACGCGCCTGTAGATCCCTATGGCCTCTCGAAGTGGGAGGCTGAGAACAGCCTGCGACAGATTTCATCTGAAACAGGGATGGAGGTGGTCATTATTCGTCCGCCTCTGGTTTATGGTCCCGGTGTCAAAGGGAATTTTCTGACCCTGCTTAAATGTGTTTCAAAAGGTTTCCCGCTCCCGTTAGCTAACGTGAAGAACAAACGAAGCCTTGTCGCGTTAACAAATTTGGTCGATCTGATAAGCGAGTGCGTAGTCAACCCTCGGGCGGCGGGCGAGACATTTCTGGTCTCTGATGGGAAAGATTTATCAACCGCTGATCTAATCAAAACGATAGCGCTGGCGATGGAGAAACCCCCTCGTCTTATATCGGTTCCACTACCATTATTGAATATTGGCGCTGCGACCGTCGGGAAAAAGGGTGTGGCGAGGAGGTTGCTAGCTTCACTGCAGATAGATTCGAGCAAGGCATGCCAGATTCTGGGCTGGAGTCCTCCCTGCTCAATTGAGCACGAAATTGAGCAAGTTGTTGGATGGTTCAGGAGGGAATATTAGGTTTTGTTCCAGTTTTACTGAAAATTGATGTGATTTCATGCAATTGGCGAGGGAGATGAGTATAATTCCTCCATGATAAGTGTGTTAGTGGTTGTCTCATTTCTGTTGTCCGCGGGCTTAACGCGCATGTTCATGAGCCCCTCTTCCTGGTTGCGTGTGATGGATCACCCCAATGAGCGTTCACTTCACACTATTCCTGTCCCCAGGGCAGGGGGGGTGGCGATTTTGATCGCCTTTTTTACCGGAATGGGGCTGGTGGCGCTCTTGCTGGAGATGACTGTCAGCCCTGTCATATTACTCTCTGCATTATTAATTGCGGGGATATCATTCCTGGATGATTGTTACTCACTGGGTGCAGCGTTCAGGTTCTTCGTTCACTTCTGCGCCGCAGTACTACTTGTGATGAATGGTTTCAGGCTCGATTCACTGGAGTTTCCCGGCGGCGAGTGGCAGTGGCATGAATATGTAGCCGCAACTGTCTCCAGTTTTCTAGTTGTGTGGTTAATCAATCTGTATAACTTTATGGATGGTATGGATGGTTTTGCCGCTGGAATGGCAATTATTGGATTTTCATGTTTTGCCCTGCTTGGCTGGCAAGCGCAGCACCCGCTATTTATGAACGCCAATCTAATTATTGTGAGTGCGGTAATAGGATTTATAATATTCAACTTTCCCCCGGCCAAAATATTTATGGGGGATACGGGCTCATCAACATTGGGTTTTTTTGCGGCGGCATTTACATTATGGGCCAGTGCCGATGAAATCTTTCCCATCTGGATTGCGCTATTGGTATTTTCCCCCTTCTTTGTAGATGCTTCTGTGACGCTGCTTCGCCGTTTGCTTAGTGGCGAGAGAGTTTGGGAGGCACACAGGAGCCATTACTACCAACGACTGGTTCAAATGGGCTGGGGACATAGGAAAACAGTTCTATACTCCTATGCTTTGATGCTGATGTGTGCAGTCTCATCATATTTGGCAATGCAGTTTGACAGTGCAGTGCAACTGCTATTCATAGTGGCCTGGACTATAATCTATATTGGAATAATTATAGCCATCGGAATGGTGGAAAATCGATATAAGCGTGGTATGTAGCTCCTGGCATCGTACAGGGATTGAGGAATAACAGATGGGTTTAATATGAATGGTTATGAATCATCAATAAAACATCAGGGAAGAAGACTAGCAGTCATTAGCCATGATTTGATGATGGTTGTGATTGCATGGGGGTTGGCATTCCTGACGCGCTATAATTTTTCATTGGCTGACGAAGTGTGGGCGATGGTCTGGCAGACGTTGGTTGTCGTGGTAGCAGCTCAGGCCGTGGTTTTTATGGCAACAGGACTGTATCGAGGGCTGTGGCGTTTTGCCAGCCTCCCAGATATGTGGAATATCAGTCGGGCAGCGGCGATCGGTGTACTGGCCATATCGCTATCTCTATTTCTGTTTAACCGTATGGAAGGGGTTCCTAGAACAGTCTTGCTATTTTACCCGGTCTATCTGGTGTTTCTGCTGGGGGTGCCAAGAATTGTCTATAGGATGTGGAAGGAGCATGGATTAAACCTGAAGAATGTAGTTGGGCGTAAGCATGTATTAGTTATCGGTGCCGGACGTTCGGGCGAGATGTTGGTGAGGGACCTGCTGCGAGAAGGTGAATACCTGGTTATTGGGTTTGTGGATGACAACCTCAGGTTGAAAGGCGCCAAGGTAAGAGGGATTCCTGTCTTGGGGAGTATTGATGCTATTCCTGATATCGTAGAAGATGATCAGGTTGATATCATCATGATTTCGATACCCTCAGCAAATAGTAAACAGATGCGGAGGATTGTTGAGCGATGTGAAGAGTGCAGTGTGCCATTTAGAACGCTGCCGAGATTGCAGGACCTGGTGTCGGGGCGATCAACGTTAAATGAGTTACGCGAAGTAGCGATCGATGACCTGTTGGGGCGTGACCCTGTGCAGCTTGACTGGGAAGGGATCAATCAGGGTATTGCGGGTAAAACGGTATTGATTAGTGGTGGCGGCGGCTCTATTGGTTCGGAGTTATGTAGACAGGTAGCAAAACTTGGCCCTGCTAAGTTAGTCCTGTTTGAGAAAAGCGAATTTAATCTATATAGCATTGGTTGCGAGCTTAACAACGAGTACCCCAATCTGATATTCAATACTGTGCTGGGTGATGTCTGTGATGATGTGGCGGTAGCGCGTGTACTGAAGAACCACCGGCCAGAGATTATTTTTCATGCAGCTGCTTACAAGCATGTGCCGATGCTTGAATATCAGATAAGAGAGGCAGTGAGGAATAATGTACTTGGTACACGCTTGATGGCACAGGCCGCAGCGAACTTTGGCTGTAAAACCTTTGTGATGATTTCGACCGACAAGGCGGTTAACCCGGCGAATGTGATGGGGGCGAGCAAGCGCACCTCAGAAATATATTGCCAGGCCCTGAATGCTCATGCGGATACGCACTATATTACCGTGCGTTTCGGAAATGTACTGGGTTCAGCAGGGAGCGTGGTGCCGTTGTTTAAAGAACAGATTGCCCATGGTGGTCCTGTGACCGTGACACATCCTGATATTACCCGTTTTTTTATGACGATTCCTGAGGCAAGCCAGCTGATCTTACAGGCGGCGACGATGGGGAAAGGCGGTGAAGTATTTGTACTGGATATGGGTGAGCCGCTTAAGATCGCTTATCTTGCGGAGCAGATGATTCGTCTATCAGGGAAAATCCCGGGCGATGATATTGAGATTAAATATACCGGTTTACGGCCTGGTGAAAAGCTTTATGAGGAGCTCTTCTACAAGCAGGAAGACCTGTTAAAGACAGAGCATAAAAAAATACTGCTGGCGCGCTCAACCAGGTCAGAGTGGAAGATGATTGAGAGTAATATGGGGTTGTTGCAGAGGGCCTGTGATGAGTTTGATGAGAACAGGATTCAGGAACTAATCTATGAGCTTGTCCCTGAGTTGAGTGAGCAGCAGGCGATTTCATCATCGAATGAGAGTAACGTAATTGAATTTAACCGCTCGTAACTGGGCAAATAGACTCAATAAATTTCAGTATTAAATTGAGCATGTTCTGGATTTATAAATGACCTACCCCACGATTGAAAGTTTTGTTGGCAACACCCCGCTGGTTAGACTGCAGCGCCTGCCGGGTGATACCAGCAATGTAGTACTTGCCAAACTGGAGGGCAATAACCCGGCAGGCTCTGTAAAAGACCGCCCTGCGCTGAGCATGATTCAGTGCGCTGAAGAACGCGGGCAGATTAAACCGGGTGATACGTTGATCGAGCCGACTAGCGGCAATACTGGTATCGCACTGGCGATGGCGGCGGCGATCAAGGGGTACCGGTTGATTCTGATCATGCCTGAGCATATGAGTGTTGAGCGTCGTGCCAGTATGTCAGCCTATGGGGCGGAGATCGTGCTGACCCCGAAAGAGGGCAGCATGGAGGCGGCGATCGACCGCGCGCGTGAGATGGTGCTCAATGGTGAGGGGGTGATGCTTGATCAGTTCTCTAATCAGGATAACCCGCTGGCCCACTATAAAGGCACGGGCCCAGAGATCTGGCGCGACACTGATGGCAAGGTCACCCATTTAGTCAGTTCGATGGGGACGACCGGGACCATTATGGGGACGTCGCGTTTCCTGAAAGAGCAGAACCCTGATATCCAGATCGTCGGAGTACAGCCGATGGATGGTGCACAGATCCCAGGTATCCGGCGCTGGCCGAAGGAGTACCTGCCGAAGATCTATGATGAAAAACGTGTTGACCGCATCATTGATGTGAGTCAGGAGGCGGCCGAAAAGACCACGCGTGAACTGGCGCGGCGTGAAGGGATCTTTGCCGGCATCTCATCGGGTGGTGCGATGAGTGCCGCACTGCAGCTTTCTCAGGAGACGAGTGATGCGGTGATCGTTGTAATCATCTGTGATCGGGGCGACCGTTACCTGTCGACTTCTGTCTTTTCAGCTTGAAGATCAGGTGACGCAAATGGCACGTAAACAGCGGCGTTCTCGTAGACGCTCTTCAAATAACGGCGGTCGCATCGACCTCAAACAGAGTAGTTATGCGGCGATTGAATCTCTCAGTCACGATTCGCGCGGTGTCGCTCACCTGGACGGCAAGGCGGTCTTTATCGATGGCGCTTTGCCGGGTGAAGAGGTGCTCTTTTCCTACCTGAAACGCAAAGGGAGTTTTGATGAGGGTGGTACGGCCCTTGTGATCAAGGCTGCGCCAGAGCGGGTGACCCCAGGCTGCACCCATTTTGGCGTCTGCGGAGGCTGTAGTCTGCAGCACATGGCGGCTGAGACGCAGATCCATGCCAAGCAGCAGGTGCTGCTCGATAACCTCAAACACATCGGTAATGTGGAAGCGGAACAGCTGATGCCACCGATGACCGGCCCACTGTGGGGCTACCGTCGTAAGGCGCGCCTCGGTGTTAAGTACGTCATCAAAAAAGAGAAGGTGCTGGTTGGCTTTCGTGAGAAGAGCAGCCCCTATCTGGCAGACATTGCGAGCTGCAAGGTGCTGCACCCTTCGGTGGGTGAACAGCTCAACGCACTTAAATCACTGGTTGGGGAACTGTCGATCTATATGAAGATCCCGCAGATCGAGATTGCTGTCGGTGATGATGCCACTGCGATGATCTTCCGCCACCTTGAACCCTTTATCGATAGCGATATCGACAAGCTGCGCAGCTTTGCGCAAATGCATAATGCGCACCTCTATCTGCAACCGAAGGGGCCGGATACCGTCCATCTACTCTGGCCAGAGGCGGATAAAGCGAACAGTCGAACTGCGCTCTGTTACCGTCTGCCTGAGCACGATATCGAATGCCGTTTTGGGCCGATGAATTTTGTACAGGTCAATGCAGAGATCAATCGTAAGATGATCGATAAGGTGATTGAACTGCTCGACCTGCAGCCGGAAGATCGTGTGATGGATCTCTTCTGTGGTCTGGGGAATTTCACGTTGCCGATGGCACGCCGTGTGGCATCAATCGTCGGTATTGAAGGGGATGATGCGCTGGTGCAGCTGGCGCGCCATAATGCACAACACAACGGCATCACAAACGCAGAGTTTTTTACCGCCGACCTGAGCAAACCGGAGCTGTTGCCAGAAGCAGGTTTTGTGCTCGATGGCCAGCGATTCGACAAGATCCTGCTCGATCCGGCACGTGCGGGCGCGCTGGAGATGATCGCGCCACTGGCGAAGCTGGCACCCAGGCTGATTGCCTATGTATCATGTAATCCAGCGACACTGGCACGCGATGCCGATGAACTGGTCAACAGGCACGGTTACCGCATGACGCACGCCGGGGTGATGGATATGTTTCCACACACGTCACATGTCGAGGCGATGGCGCTGTTTGTGCGGGACTAAAGTGAGATAAGCGACGTTATGGCAAAAGAGATCGAACGAAAGTTTCTGTTAGCCAGCGATGCATGGCGTGACGAGGTCAGTTCTTCTTGCCACTATGCGCAGGGGTATCTCGCCAGCTCTGAAAAGAGTTCCATCCGTATCCGCACCTCGGGCGAGAAGGCGCACCTCAACTTCAAGAGCGCCACGCTCGGTATCTCGCGCACCGAATATGAGTATGAGATCCCACTGAGTGATGCCGAAGAGATGCTCGCCAGTTTTAGTGAAGGGCCGTTGATCGAGAAGGTGCGCTACTTCGTTAAACGCGGTGACCACACCTGGGAGATTGATGTTTTTGAAGGCGACAATGCCGGGCTGATCGTCGCGGAGATCGAGCTAAAGTCTGAGGATGAAGCCTTTGAGCGACCAGAGTGGATCGGCGAAGAGGTCTCTGATGATCCGCGTTATTACAACGTCTGTCTAGTCGATCACCCTTATTGCGCCTGGAACGACTAACCAATGATTCGTACGACAGGGAAAAGAGTCGTTGCGTTAATTCTGCTTCTGCTGTCACTCTCTTTTCTGAGTAGCTGTTCCTCTCCAGACAACGGGGCACTCCGTTTTGGGCTATCGAAGATGCCGGTGACACTCGACCCGCGTTTTGCGACGGATGCCACCTCGTCACGTATCAATCGCCTTCTGTATCAGCGTTTAGTTGATTTTGACGAGGCGTCGATGCCTGCGCCTTCGCTTGCCACCTGGCAGGTTATTTCACCGCTGCATTACCGTTTTAGGCTGAATGCCGAACGGGCCTCTTTTAGCAATGGCGATCTATTGAGTAGTGCCGATGTAAAGGCGACATACGAATTTATTCTCGATGGTGATAATGCATCACCACATCGTTTGTCACTAGATCGTTATATCAAACGAATCGAAGTCGATGGTAATGAGATTGTTGACTTTTACCTGAAAAAACCAGATTTATTATTTCCAGGTCGACTTGGTATTGGCATTCTGCCAGGGAAGCTAATCAAATCTAAGCACGCCTTCAATCGCTCACCTATTGGTAGCGGCGGTTACCAGATGGAGGTGTGGCCAGATGATACCCATCTGCGCTTGAAGCGTCGTAGTGATGGGAAATTGTTAGAATTTATTGAAGTTAAAGATCCGAGCGTAAGAGTATTAAAACTGATGCGCGGTGAGATCGACATGATGCAGAATGATCTACCGCCGGAGTTGATTCGTTATCTCTCTGACGAGCCGGGGGTCAACATCACCCATGGAGCCGGTTCTAACTTTGCTTACCTCGGTTTTAATTTGCAGGATGAATTTACCGGGATAGAAAAGGTGCGCGAGGCGATTTCGCTGGCGCTCGACCGTGACTCAATCATCAAATACGTGATGGGTGAATCGGCACGCCCCGCCAATGCGCTGCTGCCGCCGGATCACTGGGCCGGTGCGCCGCAGCTACATCAGATCGGTTATGACCCAGCAGCAGCAACGGCGCTGATCAATGAGCTGGGTTACAGTGTTGAAAAACCGCTGCATCTGACCTATAAAACATCGAGTGATCCGTTTCGATTGCGTCTGGCGACGGTGATCCAGCAGCAGCTTTCAGAGGTCGGTATCAAGGTCGAACTAAAAAGCTATGACTGGGGGACCTTCTACGGCGACATCAAAGCGGGGCGCTTTCAGATGTATAGCCTGATGTGGGTCGGGATTAAACTGCCCGATATCTTTCGCTATGTGTTCCATAGCTCAGCGATCCCACCTGAAGGAGCGAACCGTGGGCGTTTTATCGATGATGAGACAGATCGTTTGATTGAGACTGCGGAGGCAGCCGCGTCGATTGAGGAACAGGCACAACTTTATGCTGAACTACAGGCGCATCTGTTAAATGAACTGCCATTTGTGCCGTTGTGGTATGAGGATCATGTGTTTATCGCGCGTGATCATGTGGCGGGGTATACCATTGCGCGGGATGGGAATTATGATGGGTTGTTGAATGTTGGGAAGGCAGAGTGAGACCTTCATCAAATAGGGGTTGGTGAAATGGCCACTAGAGATATCAAACTATATTCAATAGCTAAAGTTGGCATTACCAATTTCTCGATTCTTCCTGAAGTTATGGGAGCTAAGGCTTATTTCGTATACGACGGATATGAAATTACTATCCTTTTACCTTCGGAATACGAAGATGAACGGGCCACAGTAACAAAAAGACTAGCCGATAACGGGGCTGCGACTAGGGTTGAAATAAGCTCGTTAGATATACAAGTAAAAAATCCGGGGAAGATTACTGTTCCAGTTGAAATGCTAAACTCAAATTGCAATGCATATGATTTAGCCGATGAAAGCCTTACAGAGGAGTTAGAAAGTAGAATATTTAAATACCAGCACATTGTAAACGAAGCGATAAATGTGTGGTTGAGATGTTTGCGCTGGAAACGAAATGACTGGCGTGTCGGCCGTAATGGTTCAAACGTCGGTCAATATGTGGATGCTTCTCAAGTGAATCTTATTAATAGAGAGAGTGATGAGAAGATATGGCATGGTCCGTTACACTATACCTTGCCAGGATGTGCTGCCATTTCTAGAGAATGTTGGAATGCAACGGAAAGCTTACTGAAAAACAATGAAACTTCTCCCGTGTATTATGATTTGTTATTCGATTCTGAAGCGCATTTAAACGATGGAGAAATAAAGCGAGCATTGGTAGAAGTTGCAATGGCAGCTGAGATATTTATACGTACTATTGTTGAAAATAGAATCCCGGAAGACCTAAATAGAAAAATCAAGGATTATGTAGACCGAGTTTCTATAAGAACAGTGTTTGAGAGTTTTTTAACAGAGCATCTGGACAGTAGTCAACGAGAGATACTTTTTAAAGACGATGAAAGATTGAGGTCTAATATACTTAGGCTATTCAATGATAGGAATACGATTATGCATTCAGGGGTTATTGATAGTTTAGATAGAGGTTTGTGCTCGGCGTATATCAGTGATGTTAAAAAAATATTTACTGAATTAGTATAATTCGTGGATAAATATAATGATTGAGATCATCATCGATATTCCAACGCAACGTTTACGCTTAATCAAAGATGATAAGACGATAATGGACGCTGCTATCTCGAGCGCCAAAAACGGTGCTGGTGAAGCACCGGGCAGTGAGTGCACTCCACGTGGCAGCCATATTATTCGTGCGAAGATTGGCGCAGGGCATCCACTGAATGCGGTCTTTATCGGCCGTCGTCCAACGGGTGAGGTCTACTCTCCAGAACTTGATGCTGCTCAACCAGGACGTGATTGGGTATTAACCCGCATCCTGTGGTTAAGTGGAACTGAGGTCGGAAAAAACCGTCTAGGCGGTGTCGATTCAATGCGCCGCTATATCTATATCCACGGCACACCCGATAGTGAGCCGATGGGCACCCCGATGTCGCATGGTTGTGTGCGAATGCGAAACGATGAACTGATTGAACTCTTTGATCGTGTTGAAGTGGGTACAAAGGTGATGATCAATGGATAACACCGCGTGCTGAACTTCCTGATCTCAAGACTGCTCAGCGCACTGTTCGTCATCTTCGGCGTCTCGTGCCTGGTCTTTTTCCTGATCCACCTGGTACCGGGTGATCCGGTTGAGGTGATGCTGGGGGAGTCGAGCCAGCCTGCGGATCGTGAGGCGTTACGGGCGGCGCTGGGGCTTGATCAACCGATCTGGGTGCAGTTGATGAACTACTTCAACGGCCTGCTGCATTTTGATCTTGGTGAGTCGCTGCACTCCAAACGGCCGATTGTGGATATCTTGATGGAGCGTATTCCTGCGACGGCAACACTGGCAGTCGCCGGGCTGGTCGTTGCCATCGTGATCGCCTTTCCGCTCGGCATTATGGCGGCGATGAAAAAAGATACCGCGTGGGATAGTGGCGCGATGTTCTTTTCACTGTTTGGGATTTCGATCCCCAACTTCTGGATGGGGCCACTGCTGATCCTCTTTTTCTCACTGTGGCTGGGCTGGCTGCCGGTAAGTGGGCAATCGGGTATTGAATCACTGGTGTTACCTGCTTTGACACTCGGCACTGCGCTGGCCGCAATCCTCGCGCGAATGATCCGAGCCACCTTGCTGGAGGTGATGGGGGAGGACTACATCCGCACCGCACGTGCCAAAGGGCTTTCTGAACGGGCTGTGATTATGAATCACGGCCTGAAGAATGCGATGCTGCCGGTGATTACATTATTAGGACTACAACTCGGTGCACTGCTTGGTGGCGCAATGATTACCGAGATCGTTTTTTCGTGGCCCGGCATTGGCCAGTTGACCATCGATGCGATCAACCGTCGTGACTACCCGGTGGTGCAGGCGTGTATCCTGCTGATCAGTCTCACCTATGTCGTCGTTAACACGCTGACCGATCTGGTCTACGCGTGGATGGACCCGCGCATTCGACTGGGGAACGCCCAATGATGCGTCTCTGGTTTCCCGCCACGATCTTTATTTTATGGTTTGTGCTGGCACTGTTTGGCCCGCTCTTTTCACTCGCACCCGATCACATTGAGTTGAGCCGAATTCTGTTGCCACCCGATAGTCACGAATGGTTTGGTTACGACGACCTTGGGCGCTCACTGTGGGATCGTCTGATTGTCGGCGCACAGACTTCATTTATCGTCTCTATTGCAGTAGTGGCGATCTCACTGATTATCGGGGTATCGATTGGCTCCCTCAGCGCCTTTGTCGGCGGCTGGTTTGACCACCTGATCGTACGCATTATCGATATCTTTCTCGCCTTCCCGGGAATATTGCTGGCGATAGCTCTGGCGGGGCTGATGGGGCCAGGGATCGACAACGTAGTGATTGCGCTTTGTGTCGTTGGTTGGGTTGGCTTTGCAAGACTCTCACGTGCGCAGGTGATGACACTGAAAAATCGCGATCATGTGCAAGCGGCAATTGCGCTTGGTGCCAGTCGCAGCCGCATCATCTTCAAACATCTGGTGCCGCTGATCGCCGCCCCACTGATTGTCGAGGCGACCTTCGCGATTGCCAGTGTGGTGATTGCCGAGGCGGGGTTATCATTCCTCGGACTCGGTATACAGCCGCCAACCCCATCGTGGGGCAGCATGATTCGCGACGGTACGCGTTATATGCTGGTCGCGCCACATATGGTGCTGGTACCGGGGATTGCGTTGATGCTGGTGGTGTTGTCGGTTAACCTGCTGGGTGACCGGCTGCGTGACTGGCTCGATGTGCGGACGCGGGAGCGGAAGTAACGATTTAGCGAATAACGACAGTGAGTGTCATTGCGAGCATAGTGCGACGCACTAGAAGGACAAGTCCTTTAGGGAAGCAATCTCATATCTATGGGTTCCATCTATGGAAGAGATTGCCATGTCGATTCGCTCCTCGTAATGACAGGAAGCCGGGTTAATAGAGTTCGATTGAAAATGATGGAGGGGATATGGCACTAGGGCCAGTGATGATGGGAATCGCCGCACTGCAACTGAGTGCAGAGGAGCGCGAGCTGTTGCGCCATCCGCTGATCGGCGGGGTGATCCTCTTCAGCCGTAACTATGAATCGCCGGAGCAGGTGACGGCCCTGATCGAAGAGATCCATGCGGTGCGCACGCCGAAGCTACTGGTGACGGTTGACCACGAAGGGGGGCGGGTACAGCGCTTTCGTGCCGGCTTCACGGAGCTGCCAGCGGTGGCGCAGCTTGGTAAGGTCTACGATCAGAATCCCAGGGCGGCGCGTGAGATGGCGGAGTTGAGTGGGTGGTTGATGGCGGTCGAGATGCGTGCCATCGGCATCGATTTTAGTTTTGCGCCGGTGCTCGATCTGGGGCGCGGTATCTGCGAGGTGATTGGGGATCGTGCCTTTCATAGTGATCCAGAGGTGGTGGCCGATCTGGCGCATCAATATATGGTCGGCATGCACCGCGCCGGGATGCCAGCCACAGGCAAACATTTTCCCGGCCACGGTGGTGTGGTCGAAGACTCGCATCTCGCGGTGCCGGTCGACAGGCGTCGTTATGAAGATCTACAGATGGAAGATCTGCTGCCGTTTGAGCGCATGGCCCATTTCGGCATGGAGGCGATGATGGTGGCCCATGTGATCTATGAACAGGTCGATCCTAATCTGGCAGGTTTTTCCCGGTTCTGGCTGCAGGAGGTGCTGCGTAATCGACTCAAGTTCCAGGGAGTGATCTTTAGTGATGATCTGGAGATGGAGGGGGCGAGTGTCGTCGGTGATGTAGCCGACCGTGCCGAGGCGGCGATTGAGGCCGGGTGTGACATGGTGCTGGTCTGTAAGGAGTTCGATGCGGTGGTGAGCGTGTTAGAGCGGCTCAAAAACTGGCATAATCCTACTGCTCAGCTGCGGTTGTCACGCCTGCACGGTAAAAAACCGATCACGCGTGAGGCGCTGCTAGTCGATCCCGCGTGGCAGGCGGCGGTGGAGAGGGTGGTCGCCTATGATGAGCCGCATACGCTGGGGTTGTTATAAATATAATGCTATCTAAAAGGCAGAATAAAAAATGAGTCGATTGTTAACACTGGTCGCATCATCGATGGTGCTGTTGTCCACTGCGACATATGCAGGATTTGAGCCCTTTCAGCCGCTACCGGCTAACCCACCCATTCCTGCCGATAATCCGCAGACCGCTGCCAAGATTGAGTTGGGTAAACAGCTCTATTTTGATAAGCGCCTCTCTGCCACCTACACAGTCTCCTGTAACGGTTGTCACAATGTAATGTCGGCCGGTGATGATGGTAAGGCAGTATCGCGTGGTGCGTTGGGTATTCAGGGCACACGCTCTGCCCCTTCGCTCTACAACGTCGCTTATCAGACGGTCTATTTCTGGGATGGTCGCGCAGTGAGTCTTGAAGCGGCGATCAAGGAGCATCTGATTAGCCCCACCGAGATGGGGATGAAAGATGAAAACTCGGTAGTCGAGCGGGTCTGGAATACGGCTGATTATCCGCAGCGTTTCGCCGAGGCCTTTGGCAAAGGGGTGGCGTTAAGTTATGACACCATCACCAGGGCGCTGGCATCATATGTGCGTACCCTGCGCACACCGGATAGTGATTTTGATCGTTTTCTGCGCGGCGATGAAGGTGCGATCTCTAAACAGGCAAGACGTGGTTACGATGAATTTATAGAAACTGGTTGTGCCTCGTGTCATTTCTGGGTCAATCTCTCAGGACCGGTACCGGGGCTTGCATTTAAGATGGGCGAAGGGTTTTACGAACTTTTTCCTAACTACCCCGGAACAAAAGATGAAGAGAAATACCAGCTGGCTGATGATATTGGACGCAATAACGTGACTAAGGATGAGACCGACCGTCGCATGTGGCGTGTACCGGTGTTACGTAATGTGGCGTTGACGGCCCCCTATTTTCACAACGGCCAGGTGAAGACGCTGGAGGAGGCGATCCGTGTGATGGGGACAACACAGCTGGGCAAGGATCTGACACGAGCTCAGCTGGAAGATATAGCTGCATTCCTGCATACCGTGAGTGGACGCTTTCCTGAGCAGCGTTTCCCTCAGTTGGCCGACTAAGCAGGGGGCACATCATGTCTGTTAGTTTTGAAGTGGCTCAGGCGGTATTTGAACGCGCCGATTGCCTGTATACCGTTGCGGAGGTCGAGAAGGCGTTCGACCAGATGGCAGCGTCGATTGCACACCAGATTGGTGACAGTAAGCCACTGGTGATCTGTGTGATGCAGGGGGGGTTGATCCCGGCGGGGCTGTTGTTATCGCGTCTTCCGTTTCCATTGCAGATCGATTACATTCATGCATCACGTTATGGCGGTGAGACGTGTGGTGGTGAACTCGACTGGAAGGTGGCTCCGCATCATGATCTGAAAGGGCGTACTGTGTTGCTGGTTGATGATATTCATGATGAAGGAGTAACGCTCCAGGCGATCATCGAGTATTGTGAACAGCAGGGCGCAGCGCGTGTAATGAGTGCGGTACTGGTTAACAAGCTGCATGAGCGCAAGAGTGCGCCCTCGGCAGACTTTGTTGGGATTGATGTCGAAGACCGATATCTGTTTGGTTATGGCATGGACTATAAAGGGCATCTACGCAATGCGCCCGGCATCTATGCCGTCTGTAGCGAGGATGAATGAGCAGGCGATGGTAGACTTGGCAATCATTGGTGGCACCGGGCTGACTTCATTAAATGGTCTGGAGATTACAGGGCGGGAGGTGATACATACTCCTTATGGCGAACCTTCAGGACCGCTAACCTATGGTGTGTTGCAGGGAAAAGAGGTGCTGTTTCTTGCGCGGCACGGTTACGGGCACACCATTCCTCCACATCGCATCAATTATCGTGCAAATATCTGGGCGTTGCATAAAGTTGGCGTTAAACAGGTAATTGCCGTCGCGGCCGTCGGTGGGATCCATGATGCGCTGCCGCCCGGGGCACTGGCAGTGCCTGATCAGATCATCGACTATACCTGGGGGCGTACCAGTACCTATTTTGAAGATGATCTGACTCATGTGACGCACGTCGATTTCAGCTATCCCTACTGTGAAGTTTTACGTTCACTGTTAATCGAACAGAGCAGGGCGATTGGCCTGTGTGTCTGCGCAACGGGTACCTACGGGGCGACTCAGGGGCCGCGACTGGAGAGCGCTGCCGAAATCGCACGGATGGAGCGTGATGGCTGTACCATGGTTGGTATGACCGGTATGCCTGAGGCGGTGCTGGCACGTGAACTCGAACTGGACTACGCCTGTTGTGCCGTTTCGGCCAACTGGGCAGCTGGCAAAGGGGGTGGTGCGATGATCTCGATGGAAGAGATAGAAGAAAACCTTAAGACCGGGATGCAGCGAGTACGCGATGTTCTGGAGCAGCTATTGATAAAGATGTGAACGCTACCGAAAGATTAAGGCTTTCCGACGAGGGCTCATTCGGGAGGGCTTTCTGTAGCGGCATCGTGCTTTGTAGCTTCTTCACTTACACTTATTTCCTCTTCAGTTATCTCGGGTTCCGCTATCTCAGGTTCGGGTAGCTCATAAGGGGTAATCAGCGCGAGCACACCAAACATCGGGTGGTCAAAGTAGTGTAGCTCACCGCTGCGCATACGCCGTGTCTGGTGCATACGAAACAGGGTTTGCGGCTGCTCTTCTTCACCCAGCATATAAAATGTGTTACTTGCCATCGGCTCGGTTTGATTGCGGTAGAGCAGGTCTACCTCCAGGTGCAGGTAGCGGCCGAGATGTAGCCTGATGGTGCCATCAATGGTGCGAAGTGGCCCGGCCTCACTCTCTTCTGTTTCGATCTCTTGCGGTACCCCTAACAGCAGCGGTCTCTCTATCAGTTCGGGAGGCGCCATCAGCTTATCGATTTCGATCAGTGCCGGAGGGGGTTCCAGTGCAATCTGTCCCAGGTTGCTGTGGATGTAGACTGCCTGCGCATCTTCCTTTGCGGAGACCGGCTGACGCCAGGCGATATGCATAATTCTGATGTATTTCGATGAGCTGGCAAGCGTTTCTGCAGCCTCGGTAAGTGTCAGTTCATCGTCCGCTAGCAGCTGGAAGGGCTGTTCGGTATTCTCTTCGCCTGATGCCAGGCTGGCAGCATCATCGGATGATGTACCCGTGTCAGGTATGACTACTTCGGTGGCAGGGGGGGGGAGTCTGACGGGCGTTAAATCCCGGGAGGAAGGATTCTTCTCTTCGACCTCTACCCCGTCTTCGGCGGCATGTTCAACGACCGGGCTGAGCTCCACAATATCTTCATACCCAGGAAGCCCAGGATCATTAGGCCATATTTCCTGTGAGTTTGTAGTGTTTTTTTCACGTATTTCAAAGACTATAATTTCTGTCTGAAACCAGCGCTCATCCTCATCAGGTTTTGTTTGGGCGCTACTTGCTGTACTGTATAGAGCACTAAGCAGTATTAGTGGTAGTGAGAGAAGAGTTCGGGTCATAAAAAAATGATTATAAGGCCTGGATTTCAGCAAACAATAACAGAAAGTGAATTACAACATAAGGGGTGGGGGGAGAAGTTGTGCCACGGTTAGGCAGACATGCAGTCCTGGTTCTTTTCCTGAGCGTTTTCTGAGGCGTAATATCAGAGACCTCCTTGTTGCTCGTAGTTTCTTGAAAGTACATGGATTGTACGGATGTTAAATACATCAAGAGAGCTGTTGGCTGTCTTATGCTGGGTCACCGGGTGTTACACATACACTGAGGGTGGAAATGAAGGAAGAGATATCCAGAGTTCGTTTGAGTTACGGACGTGCGATTGCTAAGCGATGTTTTCTTGATCGTTTTTACGAGCTGTTCATGAAGAGCAACCCAGTGGTGGCGAGGAAGCTGGCTGCGACGGACATTGAGAAGCAGCAGGAGCTGCTTTCTCAGGCAGTCAATATGGTGATTCTCTTTCCGCAGGGCAACAAGATTGCTAAAAATGCGATTAAAAGAATCCGCGAGTCACATCGCCGTGATGCCCTTGATATAAAACCCGACTATTACAAGTTCTGGGTCGACAGCCTGATAGCGGCGCTTGCAGAAAATGATCCTGAATTCAATGACGAGCTGGAACAGGCGTGGCGCAAGGTTGCCCAGGAAGCGATAGATTATATTGCCGAAGGTTATTAAGTCGTGGCTATCGCACCCACTCGAACGCCTCTGAGAATACCTGCCTGGCATCTTCTGTGATCGGGGTGCCGTGAGAGATGATGATCTGTTCGAAATCCCACTGCATGATCTGCTGAATTGAGCTGCGGAAGGCGGCCCGTTCTTTTATCCACAACTTCAGAAGACGACTGGGTGTGAAGCGGTTGTAGGCGCCATTGAGTTGTAAAAAGCTCTTTCCCCATAGCGACATTTCACCGCCGAGGTTGAAGGCAAGATCTGTAAGAATCAACGTTCGACTCTGCGGATGAAAAAAGACGTACTCCTGTAGTCGCGGTATGCCGTTCACTGGCAGGCAGAGAAGATTGTCGTGGTTAACCGGCTGGGTAGTGTGCTTGGGTGAGACCGGTTGCTTCAACTGCGTGGCTGCAGGCATCGCTACCTGTGCATCGGGATAACGCGGCTGCCATTCGTTTATAAAGCGGGTGTGTTGAAGATTGGGGACGATGAGATAGCGAACCTCACCCAGTGCTCGAATGGCGGCCTCTGTTACGTCGCTGCATGGGATGACGGAATGAATGGCGAGCTGTCGATCCGCAAGCCTGACTACCGTCATGCGCAGTCCGAGTGGAACGCCGATGAAGTTTGATGGCCGTTCTACGATCCAGATGTTGGTGCCAAATGGTTTAAGTTCATCTCGATTCATCGTCAATGCCCGATTGTGAGTGGAGTGCGATTAGTTCGTTTAACTGATTTCTAAACTGGTGATATTCAGTACTGCCGAGTTCAGATTCATAGCGCTGCTCAATGGTTGAGACGATCTCAACGGCATTTGCTATCAGGGAGCTTCCTTTGCTGGTGTAGCGTACATACTTGATGCGCCGATCCACTGGATCTGGCGTAACCTTCAGATACCCTTTTGCTTCAAGTTCTTTGACGATGCGCCCCACCAGCTGTTTGCTCAATGCTGCATCCTGCGCAAGCCGACTTATCATCATGCCGTTGTTATCGAGATGACGAATAATGTTGAGATGTGACGGGGTAACATCGGTAATCCCACTGCTCGCGAGTTGGTGCAGTAACTCCCGTTCAAAGGCGCGGAAGAGGGCAAGGAGGAGGCGGGCGGTGGGCTGGAAATCACTCATATGAGAATAGTAAATGCTATTTACTTAAAAGTAAATGGCGTTTACTAAATTGAGAATCACATGGGTCGTCATGGTGGCCATTTCGCCAATCATCATGATCGTAAAGGTGATCGAATTGAATGCTGTCATGATGGCCGTGGTAAATAGCGCTTCTGCGAGATCGCAAGCGGGGTGGTAATATATGAAGCAATTTGTGAATGAGCGGCGACGCAAGTTCAGGCAGCTGCCACCTGAACGGCAGCAGTAAATACGCCGACAGTGGCGGCAGTCGTCTCCAAAAGAGCGTCTGCGCTGTATGCAGGAGCGTCGTATGCGGCATCAGTCCGGCAGACGATAAATAAGCGAGTAGAGCAGGAGTATAGTATGGCTGTAAAAAAGGTGCTCAGAATGGGTGAGCCACTGTTGCTGGAGGTAGCCGAGCCGGTTGCCGCATTTAATACCCGCGAGCTGAGTGATCTGGTGAAAGATCTGTTCGATACCATGGCAAAGCAGGATGGCGCCGGGCTTGCGGCACCACAGATTGGTGTCAGTCAGCGCGTGGTCGTCTTTGGGGTAGAGGCCAATCCCCGTTATCCCGATGAAGAATCAGTGCCGACCACGGTATTGGTCAACCCCGTGATCGAACCAATTGGTGATGAGATAGAGGAAGGATGGGAGGGGTGCCTCAGTGTGCCCGGCCTGCGTGGTCTGGTGTCACGATATTCCCATATCCGCTACAGTGGGTATGACCAGTACGGGCAAAAGATCGAACGCGAGGTACGCGATTTTCATGCGCGGGTGGTGCAGCATGAGTGTGATCACCTCGATGGTATTCTATATCCGCAACGCATGAGTAATATGCGTGCATTTGGGTTTGAAGAAGAGCTGACGAAGGCGGCTGAGGATGAGGAGGGCAAAAACTAAGAGTGGCTTTCCTTTTGGCCATAGCTGCCGATATCTCATATGCTTGCCCAGATTTTTTCTATAAAAGCATATGATCTGTACGATCAACACAATCTCGAACTGGTCCTGAATTCCCACTTTCCTCTGGTTATAATTTAAACAGATAGAAAACTCCTTCCGTTACAACAAGGTATTGCCCCAGGAAAGATCGATACTTTGAGATGTTACCTGTTTCAGCGTGAGTTTTTTTGGGTGCACTGTTCAAGCTGTTTGAGATTGTTGATATTCTCGAATGCCTGAGGGTTGTCAGAAAAATCAACGGTAATAAACTTCTGCTGTTCCAGCCATAGAGCGACCTTACGATTACCTGCTTCAAGATAGTGCTGCAGCGGTGCGGCCATATCCGAGCGAATCATTGAACAGAGCGGTTGTAATCGCTTGCCATCATGCGCAGTGACCAGGCAGGCTTCCGTCTGGTTTACGGTTGCCAGCAGTTTGGCAACAAGGTCATCTGGAAGGCCTGGTGTGTCGCACGGCACTGTGAGTAGCCACTCCGTTTTGCACTGTTGTAGCGCCTGCAAGATACCCGCAAGTGGTCCGCTGCCTGATAGCTGATCGACGATGACGAGATAGCCGTACGTCTGGTAACGATTAAGATTACGATTGGCACTGATGATGATGTTGTTGTTTAACTGTGGTGCGATATTTGAAATCACATATTCGATCAGTGGACGCCCATTGAGTTCAACCAGCCCTTTATCGATACCTCCCATGCGATTTCCTTCGCCACCTGCAAGGATGACGGCAGTCACCTGTTTGGATGTGATCACGAAACCAGCTCGCTGAATGGTATCACCTCAACAAGGTCGCCGGGTTTGATTGTACTGTTGGGTGGGATCACCGTCAGGCTGTTGGCCCACACCGTCGAACTCAGCACCCCAGAGCCCTGTTTGTCAAAGGGGGTTACCTCCATGCCGCTCTCTGTCGTTGAGATGCGTGAGCGCACATACTCCTGACGTGAGCCTTTCTTAGTGCGCGTAAACTGCGCATGTGCCTTAAGCGACTGCGGTAGCACCTCAGTCATCCCTTGCATGCGTAGAATAAATGGGCGTGCAAAGAGGCAGAAGGTGACAAACAGTGAGACCGGATTGCCGGGCAGGCCAAAAAAGGGTGTCTCAGCAATCTGCCCAAAGGCAAGTGGTTTGCCTGGTTTGATATTGAGCTTCCATAGTTCTAACCTGCCAAGTAGTTCAATAGCTGCTTTAACATGATCCTCTTCCCCCACCGAGACACCGCCACTGCTGATGATGATGTCCGCCTCTCTGGCGGCATGACTAAGCGCATTGCTGGTTGCCGCTAATTCATCGCGCACGATACCAGGGGCGATGATCTCACAGCCAAGCGCCTGCAGCAGCCCGCTGAGTGTGAAGTGGTTTGAGTTATAAATTCTGCCCGCCTGTATCTGCTCACCCGGCATCATTAGTTCATTGCCGGTTGAGAGTAGTGCGACCTTCAGCTTGCGAAAAATTGACACGGTGGCGACGCCGTTGGCGGCGATCAGCCCCATCGCCTGCGGCTGGAGTCGACGACCTGCCTGCATATAAACGCTACCATTGGCGATATCTTCACCGGCGCGTCGGATGTGTTTACCTTTCGGGATTGCGCCATTGATAGCGACATGTTCATCCTCAGCGATACACTGCTCCTGCGGGATCACGGTGTCGGCACCGTCAGGGATGGGTGCGCCGGTAAAGATACGTGCGGCACTCTTTGGTGCAAGTGGTTGCGGGACCGCACCGGCGATAATCCGTTGTGATATCGGCAGTGTCGTTTGAGCGCTTGCATCGAGATCGCGATGGTTGATCGCATAGCCGTCCATCGCGCTATTATCTGTCGGTGGGATATTGTGAGGCGCAACCAGCGCTGAGGCGAGGACCCGCCCCAGTGCATGGTGCAGCGCGCACTGTTCAATCTCATCGACAGGCCGGGCAGCATTCAGTAGCCGCTCAAGGGCCTCATCGACACCGAGCAGCGGTTGATGTGGTGGGTCACACGCCATCTTTCAGTGACGGCTAAAATTCACGCAGGCGCGGAATAAGCTGTACAAAGTTACACGGTCTGTTGCGGCTATCGAGCTGGTCCTTGAGGATCCCTTCCCATGCCGTTCTGCATGCGCCGGGTGAGCCGGGAATGCAGAAGATAAACGTGGCGTTGGCGATGCCACCCAGTGCGCGCGACTGCAGTGCAGAGGTCTTGATCTCATCAAACGAGATCATGCGAAACAGTTCGCCAAAACCATCGATCTGTTTATCCAGTAGCGGGGTGATTGCCTCGGGAGTGCCGTCGCGACCGGTGAGACCGGTGCCGCCACTGATGATGATGCACTGCACGTTGTCATCGGCGATCCAGCGTGATGCCAGCGCACGTACCTGGTAGATATTGTCAGGTAGAATCACCTTCTTCTCGGCCATGCGATGACCGCCCTGGGTGATCTGCTCGACAAGGTAGCGCCCTGAGGCATCGGTCTCATCGTTGCGCGTATCGGAGACCGTAAGCAGGGCAATATTGAGGGGTGTGAATGTCATGGCGTTATACTCGTCTGATTGAAACGGATGGGTCTATTTACCTGTCAAGCTGCGTAGGGTTTTATCTTTACCATATGAGACCATTGCGATGCCGGCCGTCTATATTCGAAATCAAGCTCAATGTTAGCATGGGTCGGGTTTTTCTGGTACGACCCCACAGGGTGTTGTGTTGAAATGTAGCGAGTGACAGGTAGTTGTGTTTATTGAGAGGGGGCGGGTGTGAGTGAGATAAAGATTGTCCAGGGTGCGGCCAGTGAGTTACTCGATGAAAAAGGGGTGTTTGACTGGCCGGTGTGGGAGAAGGAGGTCTCTACTTTCCCGTGGCACTATGATGCCGCGGAAACCTGCTACTTCCTGACGGGCGATGTTACAGTCTCCCCCGCCGGGGGGCAACCAGTGCGAATGAGGGCTGGGGACCTGGTAACCTTTCCGGCGGGGATCTCCTGCACCTGGGAAATCAGGAGTGCAGTTCGTAAGCACTACATGTTTGGTTAAGGCCTCTTATGACTGTAGTTGACGAGAATCGTCATCGAAATTTTCAAGCCGTTTTCTAAAAGCGAGAAAAAATAGCGTGCAGAGATCGCTCTGGCGTGGATTGAATCTTATACTCGTTTGAAATAGTCCGGTCTCTGAATCAAATGCTGACCAGATGACCTCTGCCTCAATCGCAAGATTCAAATCTTCGGCAAGATAAGAGAGGATTAGTCGCTGAGCCTCTGCCAGCGGGCTTTCCAGAAGAATCCGGATACCTGAAAGAGAGGCATCCAGGATGTTGGTGATCTCATCTGGTTCACCGTGGGTGTGGAGGTAAAACCGCCCACTGCTCTCGGTGATCTCTGTAAAGGCGTGTTTCTTTGAAAAATATTTTTCGTTGTTGCTGGTGACCATGCCTGACCTCCTGTCGTGGCAGAAATTGCATTCCTTGTTGAGAATATCGACACGTTAGTGAATGACTTGATGGGCCGATCAAAAAAAATCATGATCGACGTTGTTTGTCAGTATTACTTTGTAAGGAATGGCTGACAATACTGTTTCAAATGCATGAACTTCCCTGTGCATGCGAGTAGATTAATAGCGTGGTTACGCCTTACCCTGAAGCTGTAGCAGGATCGCTTCATTTTCCAGCGTTGAGGTGTCCTGGGTGATCTCCTCACCGCTGGCGATGGTGCGCAGCAGGCGGCGCATAATCTTGCCGGAACGGGTCTTGGGAAGGTTATCTGCAAAGCGGATGTCACTTGGTTTGGCAATCGGACCGATCTGCTCTCCTACCCAGTCGCGGAGTTCTTTCGATAGCACTTCATCGGTACCACCTTCTGGGCGACTCCCTTTGAGGACGACATAGGCGAAGATCGCTTCACCCTTGATCTCATCGGGGCGACCGACCACCGCCGCCTCAACCACCGCTGGATGTGCAACAAGTGCCGATTCAACCTCCATTGTACCGAGACGATGACCGGAGACATTGAGTACATCGTCAATACGCCCCATGATCCAGAAATAACCGTCCTGATCGCGGCGAGCGCTGTCACCTGCGACATAATAGCGATTGTTGAACTTGCTCCAGTAGGTTTCGATATAACGTGCTTCATCACCCCAGATACCACGCAGCATTGAGGGCCACGGTTTGCGAATCACCAGCACACCACCTTTGTCCGGTGTGGTGATGCTGTTGCCATCTTCATCGACCACATCGAGCGCCATGCCGGGCAGGGCGCGTGTGCAGGAGCCGGGTTTGGTCGCGATGACGCCGGGGATAGGGGCGATCATATTGGCGCCGGTCTCGGTCTGCCACCAGGTATCGACAATCGGGCAGCGTTCTTTGCCGATGACGGTGTGGTACCACATCCACGCCTCGGGGTTGATCGGTTCGCCGACGGTGCCGAGCAGGCGGATCGATGAGAGGTCGTATCTGTTGGGTACCTCATCGCCGCACTTCATCAGCGCGCGGATCGCAGTCGGTGCGGTGTAGAAGACCGTCACTTTGTGGTCAGCACACAGTTTCCAGAAACGGCCGCCATCGGGTACTGTTGGCGCCCCTTCGTAGACCACGATGGTGCCACCCACGGCAAGTGGACCATAGGCGACATAACTATGGCCGGTGATCCAGCCGACATCGGCAGTACACCAGTAGATGTCATCGTCGCGGTAGTCGAAGACCCACTTCATCGTCATGATGGTGCCGAGCAGGTAACCCGCACTGGCGTGCTGAATCCCTTTCGGTTTGCCGGTTGAGCCGGAGGTGTAGAGCAGAAAGAGTGGGTGTTCGGCGTCGATCCATACCGGCTCGCATTCGTCTGAGACGCCTTCCACGGCATCGGACCACCAGATATCGCGTCCCGCTTTCATCGCCACATCCTGGGCAGAGCGTTTCAGTACAATCACTTTTTCCAGTGAGTCGCCGCAGTTATCCAGTGCCTTGTCTGCCGCCGCCTTTAGTTCAACGATCTTGCCACCACGGTGGCCGCCATCGGCGGTGATCAACATCTTTGCCCCGGCGTCGTCGATGCGGTCTTTCAGCGCCTCGGCCGAGAAACCACCAAACACCACCGAGTGGATCGCACCGATGCGCGCGCACGCCTGCATCGCGATTACCGCCTCCGGTACCATCGGCATATAGATGATGACACGATCGCCACTGTCGATCCCCTGTGCCTTCAGTGCATTGGCGAAGCGGCAGGTGTCTCGATGAAGTTCTGCATAAGAGATGTGGCGGGTATCGCCCTGTTCGCCTTCAAAGATGATGGCGGTCTTGTCGGCCTTATCGGCAAGGTGACGATCGAGGCAGTTATACGAGACGTTCAGTTTGCCATCTTCAAACCAGCGGTAGTGGGGTGCGTTGTCGCTGTTCAGAGCGGTGTCGAATGGTTTAAGCCATGAAATTTCATTGCGGGCGAGGCCTGCCCAGAAACCCTCATGATCCTCTTCTGCCTGTTGGTAGAGGTTCTGTAACTGCGCTTCATTGAGGCTGGCCTGGGAGGCAAACTCCTCTGTGGGGGGGAATAAACGGTTTTCCTGCAAGATTGAATCAATATTCTGTGCCACGGTGATCTCTCCCTCTCGCTACTATTTAAGTCATGGAATGTTTGAAGCAGGATGGCATAACAACAGCTACTACGCAGGTAATACGGGGTGGCATCACTGCAATGTAATTTAAAAGGGATGGCATGATCGCCATCCCTGAAATGTGAACAGGGTCAATCTGGATCGAATACCCGCCGGGGTAGTCATGGTAGGCGCTTATTACGATGGCCTAGCCTCTCACCTGTTTTTCACGGATCTCATCCAGCGTTTTGCAGTCGATACAGAGGGTTGCGGTTGGTCTTGCCTCAAGACGTCGAATGCCGATCTCAATGCCGCAGATGTTGCAGTAGCCGTAATCTTCATTTTCAAGATTGTTGATCGCTTCATCGATCTTTTTAATCAGTTTACGTTCACGGTCACGCGCGCGCAGTTCCAGTGCAAATTCAGATTCCTGGCTGGCACGGTCGTTAGGGTCGGGAAAGTTGGCGGCCTCATCCTGCATGTGATGCACGGTGCGATCGACCTCTTCCATCAGCTCTTTTTTCCACGCTTCCAGGATCTTGATGAAGTGGGCCGTCTGGGCCTCGTTCATGTACTCTTCGCCCTTTTTCTCAATGTAGGGGGCGAAGCCACCCTGAGTAGCGGTTGGCGCGGCGATTTTTTTTGCTGGGGCTGGCTTCTTCCTGGGTTTTGCTGTTGTCACGGTCGTTTTAGTCTTCGCTTCTGGTGATGTTGTTTTTGTAATTGTCGCTTTTTTCTTTACGCTCTTTTTGGCAGTCGCCTTCTTTACAGTGGCCTTTTTAGGAGCTGATTTTTTTACGACTGCCTTTTTTGCCGCACCCTTTTTAGGGGCTGTTTTTTTGACAGTAGCCTTCTTTTTAGCGACTGCTTTTTTCGCCGCTTTTTTGGTGGCAACTTTCTTTTTTACAGCTGCTTTCTTAACGGTTGATTTCTTCACCGTTTTTTTCTTGACTGCCTTCTTTTTCGTTGCCGCCATTGCGTGATATCTCCCACATGCGCTTGCATAAATAAACCCGGATTTATACCAGAAAGATAGAAGAGACTCAATCATTTAGATGACATAAAATACTGAAATACCCGTAAATTGTATCTTTATTGATCGATGCTTAAAGAGGCGGCGGTGGCTGGCTCGTGTTGTGTGTGAGGTGAGTCGCTGCGGTAATCTCGTTGGCAACGAAGAAGTTATTGATTTATGTAAAATATGCCTTTTTAAGGCCTTGATAGTAATTGGGAATAATTAATGAGCTCAAAAGTTTCAGAACGGATGTCCGATATCCGCTCGTTTTTTGTGATGGACCTGCTGGCGCGGGCGCGCGCGCTTGAGGCGGAGGGGCGCTCTATTATCCACATGGAAGTGGGAGAGCCCGATTTCGCGACCCCAGCCCCGATTACTCAGGCTGGGATTGCCGCACTAAAAGCGGGCAAGACCCACTACACCCCCGCGGTGGGGCTACCGGAGCTGCGTGAGCGGCTGGCGAAGTTTTACCGCGAACGGCTCGGGGTCGAGGTGTCACCCCGGCGGATTATCATCACCCCGGGTGCCTCCGGTGCATTGCAGCTGGCGCTGGGTGTCACCATCAATCCTGGTGAGCGGGTGATGATGGCCGACCCCGGCTATCCCTGCAATCGCCACTTTGTGCGCATGTTTGAGGGTGAGGCACATACGATTCCGGTCGGCAGCGACAGCGGTTATCAGTTGACGAGCGAGATGATTCGTCACCACTGGTCGCAGAAGAGCCGCGCGGTGATGCTGGCGTCACCGTCGAACCCTACCGGCACCGTGATCGGTGGTGATGAGATTGCAGCGATTAGTCACTTTATTGCACGGCAGAATGGCGTGTTGATGGTCGATGAGATCTACAGCATGTTGACCTACGAGCAGTTACCAAAATCGCTACTGGCAGCTGCCCCCGACGCCTTCATCATCAACAGTTTTTCAAAATACTTCTGCATGACCGGCTGGCGTCTCGGCTGGTTGATTGTACCGGAGGAGTATGTCGATGCGGTTGACCGGCTGGCGCAGAACATCTTTCTCGCGGCACCGACGATGGCGCAACATGCAGCACTCGCTGCGTTTGATCCGGAGACGATGGAGATACTGGAGGCACGTCGCGATGAGTTCCGCGCGCGACGGGATTATCTGTTGCCTGCATTGCAGCAGCTAGGGTTTGAGATTGCGACCAGACCCGAGGGGGCGTTTTATCTCTATGCCGACTGCAGTCGCTTTACCGATGACAGCCACGCCTTTGCACTCGATGTGCTGGAGAAGGCGGGGGTAGCGATCACACCGGGGTGTGACTTCGGTGATCATCGCGCTGGTCAGCATGTGCGGTTTGCTTATACTACGTCGATTGAGCATTTGCGGGAAGGGGTGAGGCGGTTGGAGGGTTATCTCTCACCGTTGTAATTATAAGTCTATACTTTGCAACGTTAACCTCATAGGTGCTGATATATAAATGAAAAATAATGACCTCAATCGGATGGGTAACGAGAGCGGATTGTGAAGAGTGAAGTGCTTCCTTTCGGAAAGAAACCAGGGAAAGTGTGACATACCCTTCATCGTTACTCATCAGTGTACTGCGCCCATGTGCAGACTCAGGCGGTTCCAGGAAACGGGCTGCCGCGCTTGCCATCGTATTTTTTCAAAACCAGCCATACTTGTGCGATTACACCCCTATTGTAATCATCACGGTGCAATGGGGATTAACTTTTCTTCGGCTTGTTTTCAATAATAATATGTTACACGGGTTAAAGGTATTACTATGAAATCCGATACGTATTAGTAAGTTACAAAATCACTCGTGTGCGCCCATGGAATGTAGCATACCCCATCAACTTATAGGGACATTGTACAGGGTCTGCAAGCTGTATATGTCAGGAACAGTTGAAAATAAAGGTAATCTTCAACAGGCCATTATCGACAATATCGTCGATGGTGTCGTTACCATCGATGCTGAGGGAGTAATCAAATCATTTAACCACGCAGCCGAGAAGATCTTTGGTTACCCGGTTAATGAGGTTCTTGGGAAGAACGTCTCCATATTGATGCCCGAGCAATACGGTAAGTATCACAATCATAATCTCTCTAGTTTCCAGGCCACATGGGAATCGACCATTCTGGGGATCGGTCGTGAAGTCCTAGGTATGAGAAAAGATGGCTCTACCTTTCCGATGAAGATATCGGTGGGGAGATTTAAGAGCAATGGTCAGGATATATTTGTCAGTATTATCCGGGATGTTGGGGAGATTAACGAGGCAGAACGCCAGCTGCGTCAGTTTAAGACAACACTGGATATGACCCTGGACTGTGTCTTTATGTTCAGCCCCGATACCCTGAAGTTCATTTATGTCAATCAGGGGGCGATGAATCAAACGGGTTATAGCCGTGCTGAACTCGAAAACATGACGCCTGTTGATATAAAGCCTGAATTTGATGAGGCGAAGTTTCAAGCGGTGATATCACCGATGATTTCAGGCGTTGAACCAACGATCAACTTTGAGACCGTCCATCGGCATAAAGATGGCACCCTTATCCCGGTTGAAATCTTCCTGCAATATATAAACCCGAAAGATGAGGCCGCTCGTTTTGTCGCTATTGTGCGTGATATCACAGCTCGCAAGCAGGTAGAAAAGGTGCTTATCGAGGCGCGTGAACAGGCGGAAGCCGCCTCAAGGGCAAAAAGTGAATTTCTCGCTATCATGAGTCATGAAATACGCACGCCAATGAACGGCGTATTGGGTATGGCACAGCTATTATCTGAAACCGACCTTGGTGATGAGCAGAGCGACTATATCAGGTATATCAAACAGTCAGGGCAGGCGCTGCTGACCATTGTTAATGATGTTCTAGACTTTTCAAAGATCGAGGCCGGTGAGCTCATAATGCAGGCCGAGGCCTTTGATCTGGAGAAGACGGTTTGTGATGTGCTCTGTTTATTGTCACTCGGTGTGAATGAAAAAGAGCTAAATCTCTCACATAACATCTCTTCGGATGTGCCGGCCTGGCTCATCGGTGATGTGGGTCGTATTCGACAGGTGCTGGTTAATCTGCTTGGAAATGCTATTAAATTCACTGAAGAGGGCGGAATTCATGTGAGCGTAAGCTGTGGTGGTTTAAGTGATGGCAATGCGGACCTGCGGATTACAATAGAAGATACTGGTGTAGGGATAGCGTCACAGGATCGAGACAGGCTCTTTGCCGCTTTCACACAGGCAGATAGTTCATTAACACGTCAATTCGGAGGTACCGGGCTAGGGCTTGCGATCTGTGAAAAACTTGTTTCACAAATGGGCGGCAGTATTGGTGTTGATAGTACCCCGGGAAAAGGTTCTATCTTCTGGATAGAATTATTACTACCGGTCGCCGAAATATCAGCCGCTCATCCACAGGATAATTCTGGTGATGTTGCCGAGCGGGTACCCGGTACTTTACCGCTGCTCTCTGGTCATGTGCTCCTGGTTGAGGATAATCTGATTAATCAGAAGATAGCTTTGGCATTTATGGAAAAACTGGGGCTCACTAGCGACGTGGCCAATAATGGTGTTGAGGCTTTTGAAATGTGGCGGCATAATCAATACGACCTGATATTAATGGATTGTCAAATGCCAGTGATGGATGGTTATCAGGCCACAACCAGAATACGGGAGCAGGAATCTGGCCATGTCCCTATTATTGCCTTTACTGCACATGCCTTAAAAGCCGACCAGCAGTCCTGTATCGATAAGGGTATGAACGATTATCTTGCAAAACCTTTTACACAGCAGGAGCTGTACGAAAAGTTATGTCAATGGTTAAAGCCTGTCGCTCAGTAGCGTACTTTCTTTAGTATTTCTCTGGCGACAGTTATTATCTTTTCAGTAATGGACTCAGAAAGCTCTGCAGTTGCACTACATTGCCCCAGCTCTATTCCATGAAACTCAATCTCCTCCGGCAGCGCTATCACCTCAGTAGCAATCGCCAACCCCTGTTGCAGGCCGATGCCGTGACTGGAGTAAGATGGAGGAAGGTTATCGAATTCAGACGGAGTCAACGTTAGATAGTGTGCCGTGCCGGGCGCGGCACCGCTCTTTACGGCATCGACAAAGATCAACTGCTCAACTGGCTGATATTGATGTATCCAGTCAATGCCACTGCGATCACAACAGATCGCTTTGATAGCATCCCCACCATCCAGTACTGCCTGTAGCTGCGCGATTACCAGCCAGCCAAAGCGGTCATCACCATTCGGTGAACCGAAACCAACGATCAATGTTTTATTCAATCGCGTGTTACCGTTAGATCAAGAAAGTGGGTTGCGCAGGAGATACAGGGGTCATAGTTACGGATCACCTGTTCGGCGTGTTGGCGCAACCTCGTCTCGTCGTTGTCGAGCCCAAGTGCATTGAGCGATGCGTGAAGATCTGCTTCAATACGTGCCTGATTCTGACTGGTGGGAGGCACCAGCCGCGCCGCGGTGATGATGCCGCTGTCATCGATCTCGTAGCGGTGCCATAACAGACCGCGAGGTGCCTCGGTGCAACCACAGGCAGTACCTGCGACCGCTGTTATCTCCACCGAGGCAGAGGCGGGTTGCTGATAATCTTCCAGCAGACGGATCGCCTCCAGCAGTGCGTAATAGATCTCGGCGGCACGCGCGACGATGTTGTGGTACGGGTTGTCGCTCGGAAAGGCAATGGCGGTGCTCTCTAAAGCATCCCTGACCTCATCGTGTAAAAGATCGTAATTAAGATTGATGCGTGCCAGCGGCCCGACCAGATAAGGCTCACCCTCGAGGTGACAGTGTAGTGCGGTGGAGTGGGGCACCTGAAATTCAGTGAAGTAATCCTCGAACTGCTCAATCGCAATGTCATGGCCTGCGTCGGAGTGGATCGCCGTGCCCGGCATATTGATCGGGTACTCCACGGCCTGTTTCAGGCTCACCGACGTGAACGATTGTGTGTGCTCTGGAAAGTTGAATGTCGCGACCCATTCGATCAAAGCACGGGCGTCGGGCAGTGAGGCACGTAACCGTTCAACCAGTGTCGCCACTGTCGTCTCATCCGGTGCCCTGTGAAAACCGCCGAGCTTCACCCCGATCGGATTGACCGAACGCGCACCGAAGAGTTTGATCAGCTCATTGCCGAGTCCCTGCAGACGTAGCCCTCGTCGCACCTCATCCGGAAACTGTCTGGCCATCGCCGGCGTGTTTTCAAAACCTAAAAAATCGGGTGCGGCGAGCAGGTGGATGTGCAGTGCGTGGCTCTCGATCCACTCACCGCAGTAATAGACGCGGCGCATCGCATCGATCCATGGCGATATCTGCGCACCAAATAATTTTTCAAATGCATAGACGGCACTCATCTGATAGGCGACCGGACAGATGCCGCAGATGCGGGTAACGATGTCGGGTACCTCTGTGTAGTGACGCCCTTCGAGAAACTTTTCGAACAGCCGTGGTGGCTCAAAGATGCGCAGCTTCAGTTCAGTGATGCTGTTATCCTCGATGCGGATATCGAGCGCCCCTTCTCCCTCGACGCGTGCCAGCACCGGCACATTGATGTCGATTGTCCTGTCACTCATTTTTTTCACCCTTATTTAGTTGGCGATATTTTTCACCGATGGTGTGAAACGATGGTGAGCTGTTGTTGATGAAATGGAAGTGGCGCACGATCTCAGCGTTGCTGCGGCCCAGCCCTTCGAAGCGCTGCGCCAGTCTGTTGGGGTTGGGGTTTTCGGCGGGGCCGTAACAGCCGTAACAGCCGCGTCCGAACTGCGGGCAGAGTGCACCGCAGCCAGTATTAGTAACAGGCCCCATGCACGGCTCGCCGCGGCTCACCATCACACAGATGGCCTGACTCCGTTTACATGCGAGACAGACCTTGTCGTGCTCAATCTTCGGCAAGACACCGAAGAGCAGCGCACGGATCGCGGCGGTGATCTGGTGGCCGCTCACCGGACAGCCCCATAGTTCGAGATCGATGCGCACATGGTCGGCGAGCGGGGTCGATGTCGTCAAACTCTCGATATGTTCGGGGGATGCGTAGATCGCATCGACCCACCCCTGACCATCGTTGATGTTACGCAGTGCCTGAATCCCACCGGAGGTGGCGCAGGCCCCCATTGCGATCAGGTAGCGACTCTGTTCGCGAATCTTTTTGATCTGTGCCATCTCACGTGGCGTGGTGATGCTTCCTTCGATAAAGGCGATGTCAACCTGTGCATCTTCATCAATCATGCCGGCTTCGGCAAACTGTTTGATCTCGATCAGTTCGGTGAGCGTCAGCAGCTCCTCTTCGAGATTCAGCAGCGCCAGCTGGCAGCCGTCACACGAGGTGAACTTGTGAACCGCAACGGTGGGCCTGCTGTTAGTAATCTTCATCAAAACCCTTTGTGCGCAAACAGCGGTTTGATCTGGTCAAAGGAGAAGACCGGGCCGTCGCGGCAGACGAAGTCGGCACCGTACTGGCAGTGACCGCACTGGCCGAGGGCACACTGCATGTTGCGCTCCATGCTGAGATAGATCGCGTCGTCGGGGATGCTGCGCAGCTTCAGTTCGTGGATGCAGACGCGCATCATCCCCTCCGGGCCACACATCATCACGATGGTGTCGTCGCTTAGCGACATCTGGTCGAACAGCTCGATTACCATGCCGACATGCCACGGCCAGCTCGGGTCACCCTTGTCGGCAGCGAGGAATACCTCGGTGTCGGGTTCGTTGATCCAGCGTTCAAAGCGGTCGCGCCAGATCAGGTCCCTGGGCAGTTTCACCCCCTGCAGGATCGTCAGCTTGCCAAACTGGTCGCGCCGTTTGGCGATGTAGTTGATCACCGAGACGACCGGGGCGCAGCCGAGCCCGCCTGTAATGACGAGCACGTCGCGCCCTTCGGCTTCACTCATCGGCCAGCCGCGCCCATACGGGCCGCGCAGTCCGATGATGTCGTTGGCCTGTAGCTGACTGATGCCGTTGGTGACGCGGCCGACGGCGCGGATGGTGTGGTCGAGCAGGTGGGGATCTTTCGGGTCGGAGACGATCGAGATCGCCACTTCACCGACGCCGTAGAGGTAGACCATGTTGAACTGTCCCGGTGCAAAGCTGTAGTTGTCGCGGACTTCGCGATCGAGGAACTCCAGCCGTAACGTGAAGACAGAACCGCTCTCCTGTATCCGCTCGACGATACGTACGCTATGCGGGCGGTGGGGGTTATGCATCGTCACGCGCTGCCTCCGTCTCGCCCGGCCTCCGACTCACACAGAATAGTGAGCTCTGCGGTGATGTCGATGCCGACCGGGCACCAGCTGATGCAGCGCCCGCAGCCGCTGCAACCGGCACGCCCATATTGATCGTGCCAGGTGGCGAATTTGTGGGTCAGCCACTGACGATAGCGCAGCTTTGTATCGTTGCGCAGTGTGATGCCATGAAGATAGCTGTGTCCCTGGGTGAAACAGGAGTCCCACTCGCGTAACTGTTCGCTAATGGTGCCGTCGAGTGTTGGCTCTGCATGTTCGCTATAACAGAAACAGCTCGGGCAGACGGCGGTGCAGTTGCCGCATGAGAGGCAGCGGCCGGCGATCGTGTCCCACTGTGGGTGATCGAGCGCTGCAAGCAGCGGGTCACGCAGATCGTTCGACGGCACTGTGCGCATCTGCTCTCTGGCGCCATCTTCGCGCTGCAGGGCCTCGTGCCGCTGCTCATCGGTGGCGTCGTCGAGCGCGAGTAGTTTGATAATGTGTTCACCTGCAGTCGAGCTGCTGGCGAGCACAAAACCGCTGTCGAGTTCGGTCATCGCAATATCGAAACCGTCATGGCATTTAGGACCATCACCACTGCTGTCGCAGAAACAGGTGGCGGCGGCACGGGTGCAGTTGATGGCGACCATAAAGAGACTGCGTCGACGCTCGGCATAGAAGGGGTCAGGGGTGTGCTCGACCGACAGGAAGTGCTGGTCCTGTAGTTTTAGCGCAGCAAGATCGCAGTTGCGCACGCCGATGATGGCGATCTTCTCGGCCCTGTTTTGCGGGTCTAAAAAACGGACCGCACCGCGTTCATCGCGCTCGGCACGCCATAGCGTCTCACGCGGTTTGAACAGCAGTGGCTTGATCCCCTGCGGGGTCGAGACCCAGTCGAAAAAATGGTTCGACCCATTCTGTTGCAGACGATAGCTGCCGGGGGCGTGGTGGTCTTCGATCCCCTGGGGCAGGGTCTCGACACCTTCGAGCGGGGCGTAGCTGATCGCGCCGTCACTGGCCCGCGGCCCGTGCACCTGATAGCCGGCGTGGTGAAGCGCATCAAGCAGCTGTTGCAGCTGGTCATGTGGCAGAAACTGTAGGGCACTCCTCGTCATCTCTGTGAAGCCTCAACATATCCGTGGCAGCGGCTCATCTTCCAGCTCCTCGATAATTCGCTGCCCGCCTAGTGGTGTCTCAAGCATAACATAGGGGAGGGTGTCGGTGAGCTTGCCGATGATGGCTGCATCGCGACCATCGGGCAGTGCACGCAGCGCGGTGACGGCATCATCGGCCTGCGACGGATCGATGATCGCTACCACGCGTCCCTCGCAGGCGAGATAGAGTGGGTCGTAACCGAGGATCTCACACAGTGATTGCACCTCGTCGCGCACAGGGATGTCACTCTGTTGGAGGTGGATGCCGAGGCCGGTGTGGTGGTGGATCTCATGCAGTACCGTGGCGAGGCCGCCGCGGGTTGGATCGCGCATAAACCGCAGCCCACCAAATTTCAGCAGTGCGTCAGTAAGAGGCAGTACCGAGGTGGCGTCGGATTGCAGCTTGCCCTGCAGGCCGAACGCTTCGCGTGCCAGCATCACAGCGGTGCCGTGATCGCCGACCGGGCCAGTGACGATGACCGCATCTCCCGCTTTGATCTGCGACAGTGCGAGAATCGATGAGGTGTTCTTTACCCCGATGCCACTGGTGGCGAGATAGAGGCCGCTGCCTTCGCCGCGCCGAACTATCTTGGTATCGCCGGCGACGACCCTGGCGCCGGCCGCTTCGGCTGCAGCGGCCATGCTCCTGACGATGCGCTCCAGTCTGGCGACCTCCAGCCCCTCTTCGATGAAGGCGTTGAGACTCAGGTAGAGTGGGGTGCCGCCAGACACAGCGATGTCATTTACGGTACCGTGAACCGCCAGCGAGCCGATATCGCCACCGGGAAACTCCAGCGGCTCGACGGTAAAGCCGTCGGTAGTGAAGAGTAGCTGGTCATCGGGAAAGGGGATCGTGACGGCATCGCAACGGGTATCGAGTGATTCATTGTCGAGATGTCGGGCAAAGATCCTGTCGATCAACTCGCGCATGTGACGCCCACCATTGCCGTGGGCGAGGGTGATCAACGGTTCACGTTTAACCGAACTGATCATTGCGATGCCGCCGCTTCGATGATCTGCCCGTAACAGAGGGCGGCGTCGTTGCAGGGGAGCTGTTGTGGCAGGTAAACATCGAACCCCTGTTGTTCGAGCAGTGCCATCGCCTGTTCGCTCAGCAGGCGGTTCTGGAATACGCCGCCGTTAAGGCCGACCACGAATTCACCATGTTTCTGTCGCAGCTGCACCGCCTGGTGGCAGAGGGTCTGAGCGAGCACAGCGTGAAAATGGGCAGCACGCTCAGCGACACTTCTCTTCTGCTCTCTGAGCGGGTTCAGTAACGGCTGCCAGTCGCTGACAATCACACCCGCATCGTCGCGGCTGTGTGGCAGCGGCCTTGCTGGTCTGATTTCAGCAGTTTCAGCGCTGGCCTGCAATAACATCGCCGCCTGCCCCTCAAAGCTGGTCTGGTCGATCAGCCCCAGCAGCGATGCGGCACCATCAAAGAGGCGACCAATCGAACTGCTCTGTGGGGCGTTGATCCCTTTTTGCCATGCGTCATATAGCAGTGCCGCCTGCGGGTGATTGCGCCACTGCTCGCCTGCCTGCCAGCAGAGTGAAGCCGCGCAACGCCAAGGTTCACGCGCCGCACGCTCACCGCCGGGCAGTCGAAATGGGCGGAAGGTGGCGACACGTTGCCAGCTTCCCGGGCGACCCAGTAGCGCCTCGCCGCCCCACAGGGTGTCGTCGGCACCGAGGCCGCTGCCATCCCAGGTGAAGAGCAGACAGCGCTCATTTATGTTGTATTCGCCAACAAGCGCTGAGGCATGGGCGGGATGGTGGTAGACCTGCGTCACCGGCAGGTCGTTCATATCACTCCAGCGGCTACTGCAATAGTTGGGGTGCGCATCGCAGACTACCCCTTCCGCCGTGACATTGTAGAGCCTTTGCAGCGACTCAATGCTCTTTTTGAATCGCTCAACACTGCGTGGTGAATCGAGTTCACCGATGTGGGGTGAGATGGCGATGCGATCATCCCACGCCAGGGCGATGCTGTTTTTCATCTGCCCGCCAACGGCAAGTAGCGGTCTATCGAGCATAACAGGGAGTGTGAGTTCCAGTGGGGCATGGCCGCGCCCAGAACGTAACGGTCGAGCGCGGTTGTTGATGACCTGATAGACACTGTCATCGGCCGGGTGCGTAATCTCCCGGTTGTGATGCAGGCAGGCGTCTGCAACGTTGCCAAGCCGCTGCTCGACCTCGCTCGCCATTGTTATCACCGGCTCGCCACCGATGTTGGCCGAGGTTGCGACCAGCGGCTTGTCATAATCGCGCAGAATCAGATGATGTAGTGGGCTGTAGGGCAGGAGTGCCCCGATGCGGTTTATACCCGGGGCAATCAGCGATGAGAGTGTTGAGTCTTTACCTTGCTCGCACAATACGATGGGGTGGCTTTGATCACAGAGAAGTGCGGCGGCGGTCTCGGTTATGATCAATTCACGTCGCGCCGTGTCAAGGTCGCTGAACATCACTGCAAGTGGTTTGTCCGGGCGACCCTTGCGTGCGCGCAACCTTTTGATCACTTCACTGTTGTCGGCGGCGCATAGCAGATGGTAACCGCTGATCCCTTTAACTGCGACGATCCTGCCTGCGTTGAGTGCGGTGTGCATTTGTTGCAGTACTGGTTTGACTCCGGTGGATTGCTCGCCGTTTTCGACAAAACTCAGTTGTGGGCCGCACCTGGGGCAGCTGATCGCCTCTGCGTGGAAACGACGATCATCCACATCGTTATACTCATCTTTGCATTGTGAGCAGAGTGGAAATGCGTCCATATTAGTATTGATGCGGTCATACGGCAGTTGTGTGATTGCGCTGTAACGTGGGCCGCATTGGGCACAGCTGATAAATGGGTAACGATAACGACGGTTTTCAGGGTCAAAGAGTTCATCGAGGCAGATATCACAGCAGTCGAGATCGGGTGGCAGGGTGATGTTTTTGTTGTCGACATCAATGCTGTCGATGATGGAAAAGCCTGACGCGGTGTTATTACGGTAGCGGAGATCACCTGCTTGCTGATCTATTATCTGTGGTGTTGAGCGCGTTGGTGCATCATCGACCAGACGGCGCGTAAACAGATCGAGTGTGTTGGCCTGGCCACAGGCAAGGATCTCGACTTCTCCACGCTGGTTACGCACCCAGCCTTCGATGCCTAACGCCTGTGCGAGTCGGTAGACGTGGGGGCGAAAGCCCACCCCTTGCACATGCCCCGCAAGGTGCAGGTGGATCGTTTTAACAGAGATGTCTCTCTCGATTGTGTTGAATTGCACCATTCAGTGATTATGCCTGAACTGAGTTTTCCTGTTTTACCGCAGCCTGTTTATGTAAACCGCTGCCCCACCAGATACGACACGCCCCTTCGTCGGAGACCATGCAGGGGCCGATGGGACTGGACGGGGTACAGGCGGTACCGTAGAGGCGGCACTGATTGGGGTAGCATTTGCCGAGTACCACCTGAGCGCAGTCGCAACCGGGCGGCATCTCACTGCTATTGTCTATGCTCGAATAGCGTGCAAACTGGATGTGGGCATCGTGAGCGTGAAACTCTTTTTTTAAAGCATAACCCGATTCGGGTATTGTGCCGATACCGCGCCACGGGCTATCGATGATATCCAGCGTCTCGCTGATCAATCTTTGTGCTGTGGGGTTGCCTGCAGGTTTGACAACGGAGGGATAACAGTTATCGAGGCGTGCTTTATTATTTTGGTGCTGTATGATCACGGAATAGATCGCTGCGAGCAGTGAGTCGGCATCAAAGCCCGCAACGGCGACTGGCAGCTGGTGCTGTTCTGCAACAAAGCGCCACTCTTCACTGCCCATCACAGCGCTGACATGGCCGGGGGCGATCAATGCATCAAACCCCGGCGAGCCGCTATTGAGTAGCTGGGCGACGGCAGGCCAGGTGCGGCGTGCGGCGAGTAGCAGCAGCAGGTTACCCGGGATCCCTTCGGCGAGCAGCGCGGCCGTGGGGGCGGTGGTGGTCTCAAAGCCTGCGACAAAAAACAGCACGACGCTATCGGGGTGCTGCAGGGCCAGGGTGCGTGCCTCCGTCGGTGATGCGACTGGACGGATGTCGGCCCCTAGCGCACGCGCCTGTTCAAGCGAACGCGGTGCGCCCCTGGCAGCATTGACAGGCACGCGAAGCATATCGCCAAAGGTGGCAACAATAACGTGTTCGTTGAGCGCGATCTCGATCGCCATTAAAATGGACTGTTCCGGGCAGATACAGACCGGGCAGCCGGGGCCGGGGATCAGTTCAATGTTGCTGGGTAGTAGTGAACGTAGGCCAGCCTGATTTAGTGCCCGTTCGTGTCCGCCGCAGACATTCATGATTTTGAGACCACGTAGCGGCAGGCTGTTGATCCTGTCGAGCCACATTTTTGCGGATGAGGCAGGCATTGCTTAAGTCGCTGTCAGAGCGTTGCTGTGTGCTCTTTTGAGCCATTCGAGCCACAGATCAAAACCGTCACCAGATTTTGATGAGAGTTCCAATAAGGGAGTATTGCCTGCGACAGATGCAAGTGATTCGCCTGCGCGTTTCGGACTGAAATCGTCGAGCAGCGGTAGCAGATCGCTCTTGGTTAGCAGGGTCAGATCTGATGCGCGGAAGATCACAGGGTACTTCGCGGGTTTGTCATCGCCCTCCGTCGTCGACAGCAGGGTGACATTGAAGTGCTGGCCAAGATCGAAACTGGCAGGGCAGACGAGGTTGCCGACGTTTTCGATGAACAGCAGATCAATGCCGGTTAGATCCAGCTGCTGCAGGGCGTTCTCTATCATGATCGCATCAAGGTGGCAGGCGCTGCCGGTCGTGATCTGAATCGCCGGTACCCCCTTGGCGCGGATACGGCTGGCATCGTTTTCGGTTTCAAGGTCACCTTCGATGACCGCGATGTGGAAACGATTCTTGAGTTCATCAATGGTGCGTTCCAGTAGCGCAGTCTTGCCCGCACCGGGAGATGACATCAGGTTGATAGTGATACTGTTGTGCTGGTTAAGTAACGCACGATTTTTCATCGCCTGCGCATCGTTGAGTGATAATAGCCGGTCGTGGACTTCGATAAGGAGTGGATCGCTCGGTGGTACATGCGCCGTGAGCGCATCGCCACTATGGACAATATGCTGGTTAATGCCGTGACAGCCGCAGTCAGTGCACATAGCGCTTTTCTGTCTCGTTGAGCTCACCGAGTATGACGCTCTCTAACATCATCTCATCGCCACTGGTCAGTTGTGTCGCGCAGTTGCGGCAGTGACGACATGCGAGCTGGTTCGGGTCTACATCACTGCTGCGGCCGCATACATCACAGTATACAGTCAACGGGGTGGTGGTGATCTCAAGCGTGGCGAATTGAGCAGCCGTGCCGTGTGAGACCAACGGGAACGCGCGCTGCAATAGCTCGCACTCGATGCCGGCGAGTGGGCCGATCCTGAGTCGGATCACTTTGACCTCATCGGCCTGATGTTCTTCAGCGATGCCATTCACCTGTTGTAGGAGGGCGCGGCAGATCGAGAGCTCATGCATCGGTATCACCACCGGCAGTCAGTGCGTTGTCTATCTCCCACGCAAGCTCTGCATGAGCTGTCTCGACCTTCTGAATCGCATAGCCGACATGCACCATCACATAGTCGCCGACTGTGACAGGCGGGTCCTGCAACATAAAGCAGTTTACTTTACGCTCAATGCCCCTGCTAGAGCAGTGCGCAGTATGGCCGTTGATCGCCAGGATTTTCATTGGGATAGCTAGGCACATCGTTTTGACAGCTTTCTATAAGGCATTTTATGACTTCCGATCGAAGGTAATAACTATAGCATGTTCTATGTTACAAATAATCTTCTGATTGCAGCTATATTTTTATCAGAAGATCAGGGGGGGTAACAGCATGCCTCTGACTATTTTGCTAATTGATTTAACTGGATAACATCACCTGGGCGGTAAAAGCCCTAAATGACATTATCGATCTGTCTATACTTGAAGCTGGGTTGATGAAGCTCGACTTTACTATGAATAATATGGTGACCATAGTTAACGATGTTATTAAGTCTCTAAAACCTTTAATGCATGAGAAGGGTATATCCGTGCCAATCGAGTATGGTCACGACGCCATGCTTCTAGAATTCAATGTGGCGAGAATCGGTCAAGTTCTTCTTAATATTCTCTCCAATGCGATAAAAGCAACGCCACTGAATGAAGTAATTGTGGCCACTATATCTGAAAATATTGAACCAGATGATGCATTACAGTTCATCAGGGTTTCTGTTGCCGACAGTGGGCCAGGAATACCGCAAGATATGATAGGAGTGATGTTTAATAAATTCACGAAAGGAGATGCAGGAGGCAATATTTTATCAAGTGCTGGTCTCGGATTGGCAATATGCAAAGAAGTAGTGGAACGACATGGCGGGGCCCTGGTCACCTTCGAAATTCCTGTTAAGCATGTCGCAAATTGAATATTGAGCTACTAAAGATATCTCTCTCTGTTACGACATACAGGCTTCGGCTACATGATTAAATATATGCAGTCATTAGCCGATATCGTTGACAATGGGGCTGTGAGAGGTAACTGTGGCGTATCATCCTATAATCAATCACCGCGAAATTGAGCGGCTGAGTCAAAGGTCCGTGGCTCCGCAGATGGGACATATTTCGGGGATTTCATTTCAGATTGCCGCTGCGATTCCCGGCTTTTTCAATGATGAAATAAAATATGATGCAGTGGCTAATCATGGCGAAACTCCTGAAGAAAGCTTCTTTAGAGCACCTCAAACTGTAAGAGATATTTGTGACGATATTTAATAATATATGTTTAATGATTGTTATTCCCCGTCGTCACCTGGGGGTCTCGATCTATGGATGAAGCTGCACTTATCGAGAACCTTGGGAATGATTTTGTTCAGGATCTGATAGATAACCGTCTTAATTATTTTCATAACCTATTATTAGAATTAGAGAAAAGTGGATGCGACGCTGATTCAGAGACATATGAAGAGCTCTTTCGTCGATTTCATGGTGCAAAAGGTACTGGGGGTATCTTTGGGATGTATTGTATTAGCACGGTCTTTCACCAGCTAGAGAGTTCTTTAGCGCTTTTTAAGGCTGGGCACTCATTTGACAGCGAGAAAACATTAATAAAAATGCGCGATGAGCTGGATCTTGTTGAAAAAATGGCACGAGCCTGGTTAGGTGGTGAAAGGGATCTTAGGCGAATTATTGTTGAACATAAGATTGCAGAACATAAAAATGAATCTGCATTGATTCTAGAGCCACTCAAAAGTGTGTCTGACCAGATTATTGCTGTATTGCACGATAGTGGGTACGAGACTTGCCTGGTTAAGGATGGGGTTCAGGCGATGCAGAGTCTTTTTACAAATCCATGCGATTTATTCATTACCTCTGAACAGAATAAATATATCAATGGGTCTGAACTTATTGGCATTGTTAAGCTTACGCCGCGACTCGCTAATATAAGGACAATCTATTTGACGACTGATACGAGCCACAAGTGGCCAGTACGTTCCCCTGATATCGTTATCAGGAAAGATAGCCAGTTGTTGCAATCGCTTGATGCGGCGATCTCTTAACTTAACTGCATAGCCGCACCGAAAGAAGGGGGCAATCAAATAGATGTCGCATGTGCATTACGCCACATCAGACGAAAAATCTCATCGAAAAATCGGTGATAACAAAATTACCTCATTGATTTGATTAAATGACGCGATCATTACCACCGTCGAGTGGGATATGTGCTCCGGTGATTTTTGAAAACAGCGTATCACACATCTCCGCAGCAAGTACGGCCACATCTGCTGAGTTGATCTCGACCCTGAGCAGATTCTTTTTCTTGTACTCCTCGACACTCATGGCGTAATGGCTGGCGCGTGAAGCCAGTACCTCTTCACTCCAGATCGCGGTATCGAAGACGGCATCTGGATGGATACTGTTAATGCGGATGTTGTCTTCACTCCATTCAAGCGCAGCAACGCGAGCCAGTTGGCTTAATGCGGCCTTGGATGCAGAGTAGGCTGCAGCGCCTGGGCCGGGGGCCGCGATGTTCTTTGACCCGATGACTACAACCCGACCACCACGGTATGCACGTCTCAATAATGGATGGCAGCGACGCATGATCCTCAGGTTAGCATCGAGGTTGAGTGTCATTACCTTCGACCAGAGCTCATCACTGAGTGAGTCGATACGGCTGCCTGGAGGAAATATACCGGCATTGAGTACTAGCATATCGATTCCACCAAACCGGCTGATGCCCGTGTTTAGCGCCGCTTCCAGTTGCTCCGCCGAAGTGATGTCGCAAGTAATGCCGATATAATTGGCGCTATTACTCAGTTCGGTGATCGTATCATTGATATCGATGCCGATAACAGCGGCCCCTTTTTTCAGGAATGCGTCAACACAGGCCTTGCCGATGCCGGATGCCGCACCTGTGATGAAAACCACTTCACCGGATAATGGTGGGGGAGAGCCTGCTTTTTTTAATTTCGCCTGTTCCAGGCTCCAGTATTCAACGTCGAAGATATCACTGGCTGGAAGTGCCTGGTAGCCCCCCAGCTTTTCAGCGCGCAGGATGATATCGATGGTATGACGGTAAATATCGGCAACAATGTCACTCTCTTTGCCGCTTCGGCCCAGTGTGCAAACCCCAAGCTCGGGATCGATAATTACCCGTGGGCAGGTATCAAGAATGGTCTTGGGTTCATTGGCCTGCGGGGCGTGCGCTTCAAAGTAGGTGGTATAGGCACTGCTATAATCAATAATATCCCTGCCAAGCTGAGGTAGACGTTTAGTACGGATGACATGATCTGGCGTTGCCGGCCCGGACTGGGTAATGCGATCAAGATCTTCACGTTGAGAGAAGGCACGACTTTTCTCCTCATTTTGAGAGGAGAGCAGCATAGGGACCCCCGCGGCCTTCGAGGCCTGGTGGCGTAGTTCCGCAAGCGCTTCTATCTCGATTTCTGATTGCGATTGCTGCTTGATATCAGTTTGCCAGGCGTTGTGATGACAGAGATACTGCTTTGCGCGTGAAACAAGATCAATCATACGCTCGTAGGAGCTTTTTGCGTTGTCACCAAATGAGAAGACGCCGTGGTTCATCAGGATCATGCCGATGGTCTTATCTGTTGCCTCCTGCCGGAAGCGTTCAGCGCAGAGCCGTGCCAGATCGAAGCCGGGCATCACATAGGGGATGATTACCACCTCGTCGCCATAGATTTCACGAATGCGAGCCTCACCGTCCAAGGTGTTGGTGATTGAGACAACGGCATCGGCATGTGTGTGGTCGACAAATTTATAGGGGATGGTGGCGTGCAGGATCGCCTCGACAGAGGGCGTCGGAGCACTTGCCAGCGTCATATGAGTGCGCAGTTCGTTGACCATATCGATATCGGAAAGGGTCTCAAGGTCGGCCAGTTTAATCAAATGTTGTAGGCGTACAGGCGAAAACCCTTCAGCCTCAATCGTTTCAAGATCCCAGCCGCTCCCTTTTACATAGAGAATCTCTTCACGCTCACCGGTGATGCTCGTCTCCGATATCTTGACTGAGGTATTCCCCCCGCCATGCAGCACGAGCGTCTTATCCTGCCCCAGCAGGCGGGAGGTGTAGACACGTAGCGCGAGATCATCCGACAGTTCGGCTGCAGTATTGTCGTCCCAACGGTTTGTTATGTGGTTAGAGTTCATCTTGAAATGAGATCCTGTTTCAGTGTGAAAATAGCATTTGTTTGTAACGTAATGTTTTTCAAGGAAAAAGTATGTCTGTTTGTGACGCCTGGTAGTTTTCTGAAATTATATCGCAAAATCAGAGTGTTATCTCTAATAGATGAAACTAATATGCCGATAAGTTTTGTGAAGATAAGCCCCTGGTAAGTGTGTAAAAAATGAAACAGGGCGGCTCATGTGAGTGGTGTCTGGTTAGATTAGTAATACGGAAGGGTGTACAGAGGAGCCGTGGATATCGGGCTGTCTGTTGTGCGGCGTGTTTTGCGGGCGGATAGTCGACGATGCGTCACGCTACGAAATTATTGGGAATAGAATTGAAGCAGTGAACAGGCTTGGGCAAGGTGTGGTCCTATTCAGCGGCATAGCGATGGCTATGTTGATGTACTGGAACTATGAACAGCAGGTGGATGTTGCTGCCGTCTCATTTGAGCAGAAAGCAGAAGAGCGGATCAATGAAATCAGCGCATTGATCGTGCGAGAGCTTGAGTTAGTTGATCGCCATCTGGCGACTATTTCTGAAAATATTGAGAGAAACGTTGATGGCGACGTTGATACACCACTAGAATTTACTCTTGAGCAGGCGGTTAATGACGTCGCCATAAAGCATACTGTCAATGAGTTTAGAAAAGAAGTGCCGTTGCAGCAGATTTTTATTGTGCAACGAGGCGAGAACGATAAAAGTTATTCACTTTTAACGAACAAATCAGAAGTGTCCAATGTAATGGAAGTGCCAGATGTGATGCATATCCAGAAACATTATGAGTGGATTACTGAAAACCCAGTAAAGCTAGCTGATAGTAGTACCCCGGTAATCATCAGCAGCAGCATCTCAGAACGCATCAATCACCACATCTACTATTCTGCGCTATTGCTGGCCAATGTGAAGGACGAGGCGCCGGTTATGGTGACCGCAATCCTGGATGTGGAATTACTACAGCAATATTTACCAAACGATTTTTACCTAAAGCTTGATGGTGTGGTGTATTCGACCGAGAAGAGAATTAATGGATTTGAGCTCAAACGTAATGAGAGTTCACATGAATTTTACAAGGTACTCGACACGTTAGATGGGAGAAAATTATGGGGCGAGTGGGTGGTTGGTGCGATAAGTGGAACCGGTGGTTCAATTAATGAGCCCATTTTTGAGATTACAGTGGTCATTGCCCTTACCCTGATCTCGATTTTGGCTCTTGAAGCAGGGCGGTGGTCGAGGAGATCGCTTGTAGAAAAAAATATAATATTAGAAGAGCGTATTGCGCGAAGCATGGAGGAGGTAAATACGGCAAGAGAAAATGGTCGCGTAATTTCGTATGACCTTCTTGATAGTGAATTAAGATTGAATAGCATAATCGATGTGGCGACGGATGGAGTTGTCATATGTGATCGCTCTGGCGCTATTAAAAATATCAATAGAATCGTGAAGGAGCTTTTTGGCTACAGGAAGGGGGAGCTAGTTGGGAAGAAGATCGACTTTCTGTTTCCCAAATTACTGGATCAGGAAAAGAATGGAGAGAAATTCCTGGCGCAAGTAGAAGCAAACAGTTCACCCATGCTAATAGAATGTAAAGGGATATCAAAAGACCATATATTTATCGCGGTAGAGCTTTATGTGACACGTATCAAGGCAGGAAGGCACGAAGCATGGTCGATATTGATTCGAGATATTTCCGAGCGGGTAAAAGATAAAGGTGAAATTAGAGATGCTCAGGAGAATCTCAGGGCGGTTATTGAAAATGTGGCGGAGGGAATTATAACGTCCGATTCTGATGGTGAGATTCTCTCTTTTAATCCCGCAGCAGAAAAGATATTTGGATGGAACTCCGGAGAAGTGATAGGTAAAAATGTTTCTGTACTAATGACAGGGGAAGACCGGGAATATCACGTCAGATACCTGAAGCGTTATATTGAGGCAGGAAAGTCTAGCATTCTTGGGGCAGGACCGCGTGAAGTGGTTGGCGTTAGAAAAGATGGCGATGCATTCCATATGGAGATAGCGACTAGTGAGATGCTGATCGGAAAAAAACGTGTATTTATTGCAATTGTCCGTGATATCACTGAAAGAAAGATTATCGAAAAAAACATGCATATGTCTTATTCGGAATTAGAGTCATTAGTGGAGTCTCATACTGATGATCTAAAAACAATGAATAAGAAACTGGTGAAGGCGCGTGATGATGCGCTTGTTGCTGCGCGCAGTAAGGCGGAATTTCTGGCGATGATGAGTCATGAAATTCGAACTCCTATTAATGGGGTGCTGGGGATGCTTGGTCTGATGAGAGATTCTGAGCTTAACGATGAGCAGCGAGATTATATTGAAACCGCGTATTCATCTGGAGAGGTCTTGCTGGAGCTTTTAAATGATGTGCTCGATTTATCAAAAATTGACGCAGGCTGTATGGAGTTAGACAATAGCGATTTCGATATCTACCAGGTGGTTGAAAAATCTGCATACCTTATCTCCACGACACTTCATGATCGAGACATTGAGGTGGATTGTTATATCTCGAGTGATGTTCCTCGTTGTGTAATTGGTGATGCTGGTAGGTTAAGACAAGTATTAACTAACCTGGTTAGTAATTCAGTAAAGTTTACCCGCGAGGGAAGTATTTCAGTCTCTCTTAGTCTGGAGAGTTCTAGTAATGATGGCTATATCCTGAGATTCGATGTAACAGATACTGGGATTGGTATCGAAGAAATTGATGCAGAGAAGATATTTGAAGAATTTTCTCAGGCGGATAACTCAGTAAGACGAAATTATGGTGGAACAGGCCTGGGGCTGACTATATGTAAGCGGTTCGTAAACCTGATGGGTGGTGAGATCTCTGTTGAATCAGAGTTAGGCGTTGGAACTAGTTTTTCATTTAGTGCCAGTTTTGGTGTGAGTGCAAAACAAATCTCACCTCTCAGGTTGAAGGGTTGCAGCATCCTGTTGTTATCTGATACTGATGCGAGGTGCAACTTACTACAGCGACAGATTGAAGAGTGGGATTGCGAAGTTAAGATTATTGATGTCGATAGTACTTTGAAGGATCTGGAAACTTTAGGCCTAGAAAATCATGGCGTAGCAGTTCTCGATATCGATGCGAAGAGACGGGAAAACTACTTGGAGTTCACTAATGGATTGATCGAGCGCCTTGCTAAATCAGGTGTGGGTATAATATTAGTGCATGACTGGGCGCAGTCATTTCAGTTAAAAGGGCTGCATGATGAGTATGCCAGGGTCGTAGCAATCGCGCGCCCAGTGCTGCCAACAGAATTATATAATAGACTAAGTACACTGATACAAGGTGCTACTGAAGATGATCGAAAAGCAGTGTTGAATCAGTTAATTCAATCGAACGAAGAGCGTAATTATAAAGGTGTTCGTATTTTGGTCGCTGAGGATAATATTGTAAATCAGAAGGTCGTTACTTCTATGCTCGCGAATATTGACGTCTGTGTTGACCTTGCATCGAATGGCCAGGAGGCCCTGGAGATGCTTGCAAATGATAACCACACATACCACCTGGTCCTGATGGATTGTCAAATGCCTGTGGTCGATGGCTATGCGGCAACACGGAAAATAAGATCACTTGAGAAGCTAAATGGAGAGACTAAACGTATACCTGTTATTGCAATGACGGCACATGCGCTCCCCGGAGATCGTGAAAAATGCCTGGATGCAGGCATGGATGAGTATATTACTAAACCAATTAATATCGAGATTGTTAGGAAGGTCATAGAACGCTGGGTATGATGTGAGAGGGTCTGGTGTTTGCAACAGCGTCGGATGCGTATAAATTGAGTAACAGCTGGCGCCCCGAGCACGATTCGAACGTGCGACCTTCCCCTTAGGAGGGGGATGCTCTATCCAGCTGAGCTATCGGGGCGTACATATTATGCAGGATAATGCCAGCCAATTATAACGAAAATTTATATCTTCGCATACTATATAGATACTGCGAGCCATTTTTTTAGTATTCTACCCAGAGCATCCTTCTGGATTGGCTTGCTCAAGTAATCATCCATGCCAGCATCCAGGCATTTTTCCTGGTCACCCTCAAGTACGTTTCCTGTCATAGCTATAATCGGTGTTCTAGCCGTGCCTTTATTTTTTTCACTGGATCTGATCATTTCAGTTGCTGTATAGCCATCGGTAATCGGCATATTACAATCCATGAAGATCAGATGGTATTTATTATCTGAAAATAGTTGATATGCTAGTCTGCCGTTATCTGCGGTATCTACAGTAAAGCCATTTTTTTTCAGATGTGAAGTAATGATCATTTGATTAACTTTGTTGTCCTCAGCAATCAATGCATATGGTTTAAGTGCGCTGTAATCAGGGATTCCTTCTGATTCGTCAGTCGACCCTATGCTTTCACTAATGTCGGCATTGAGTTTGAAATTCACAGTGAACCAGAATGTGCTGCCATTGCCTGGTTCGCTGCTGACGCCAATTTCGCCATCCATCATTGTTGTTAATTTTTTGCATATAGATAGCCCCAGGCCGGTTCCGCCATGTGTTCGGCTTGTAGATAGCTCTGCTTGCGTATACTCATCAAAAATATTCCTTTGTTGTTCCTGGTTCATACCGATTCCGTTATCATCGACCATAAATAATAGCGAGACCAGATCTGAGTCACTGCTTTTTATTTTAACCTTGAGTGTTATCGCACCTGATTCTGTGAATTTTATGGCGTTGTTAACGAGATTAATAAGGATCTGCTTTAGGCGAACAGCATCACCATAAAGCACTGCGGGAATTTGATCGTCAATAACGGTTTGAAGAATAAGCCCTTTAGATGCTGCTGTATCTTGAAACAGGTTCTGAACTTCATTAATTGATTTATGAAGGTTAAATTCAATGCATTCTAATATCATTTTTCCAGCGTCAAGCTTTGATAGATCAAGTGTGTCGTTAAGTATACTTAACAGTGATTGGGTCGAACTAATGACTATCTCTGCCTGTTCTTTTTGATCTGAATCCAGATTGGTCTGAAGCATTCGACCTAAAATGCCCAGGATCCCATTTATCGGCGTTCTAATTTCATGACTCATTGTTGCGATCAACCTGCTTTTTAATGCTTCAGATGACCTGGCTGAAATTAAAGCATTATCAAGGTCTATTGATTTGTTTTTGAGCTCGTCAGCAACAGTCTGTAAGTTCATAGCGGTGGTATTATTATCTATGGTTCGCTTAGCGCGAGTAGATACTGCAGCAACTAAACGCCCCGGCTGAACTGGTTTTGATAGAAAATCATCACCGCCAAATTCCATTGCAATCATCTGTTCCTGTACATTAGATTCGGTAGATAGAAAAACAATAGGAATGCCTGAGTATTCTTCTTTCTGGCGAATGACCCTGGCAAGTTCCGCACCTGAACAAGATGGCATGTAAAGGTCCATCAAAATAAGATCAGGTTTGAATTTATTTAGCAGCTCTAGTGCGAGCAGGGGATCCGTCAGTTTTTGAGTGATCATTCCAGATTTTTTAAGTATGAGCTCATGAAAAGCGGCTAACATTTCATCGTCGTCAATAATTAATATCTTATATGACTGGCTTAATCGGGGTGTGGTGGCTTTATCAATCGTATTGCTCAGGTTTATGAGGTCGAATGGCAGTGGGAGAAAGTATGAGCCTCCTGCGCGGACAGATCTTAATCTAATATCGATAGTATCTTGATCAGAAATATAGATTACAGGTGTGCCTGCCTTGATGGATTGTTTAACCATCATATGATCAGCTAGTGAGAGCTCAGCTATGATTGCGCACGGTTTATTTAAATCAAGATCAGAAAGCTCCTCATTTTGGATCTTTATCTCACGGACCTCGTAGCCAAACTGCTCAATTCTGCTGGAAATTACGTCGAACGATATAGTGTCATCAGTTAGAAGGTAGATGATGCGATGATCTTTTTCCCGCAGAGGAGAGTAGGCAGATGGAATGTAATCATTGTGACGCGTGTCATCTGATTCTTTATGCTCAGTTGTTGCAGGAGCTGAACGATGATTGAGTAAATTTTTCATGAAGAGAAAAGTGTATTATATGGTAGCATCTTACAACTACTGCTGGGAGATTATCATACTAAGCTCAGATTTGACCTTATCAAACTCAATGATAGCTAGTCTGACATTCTCGGCCTGGTTCAAGATAGTATTATTTCGAGATTCTTTTTCGATCACTGAGCATAATGCAGAGAGTTTGAGGGCACCAATATTACTGCTACTCCCTTTTATACTATGTGATTCTTCTGTTAGTACAGTAAGATCGTTATTTGTTAGCGCGTTATTTAGTAATTTTAATCGTACGGGCGTATCACTAAGGAACGTCTCAATTATTTCAATAAACATTTCTTCCGTTGCTTCTTTTAAATAGGTGATTGTATCGTGATCTAACGATGAGTCATTTGATTTATTCATTATCAGATACCTGCTTATTTTCCATCTTTATATCGTGTTTGATGCTAATAATTGCTTTGGGAAGCTCTGATTTATTGCATTGTATGTCATTGCGAGCGCGCCCAAAGGTAGTCCCCTGGGGTATAGCGCGGCAATCTCAACGCTATAAAAATTATCAAGTTATAAGGTTTCTTCGTAGCTCCGCTTCTCACAATAACAGTTAATCAGAGGTTTCTTTGATTATTCGAGATGCGCCTGGGGTAGCCCATGTATTTAGTTTCATAACCAAAACCTCTTTGTTGACAGGTTTTGAAATATAATCGTTCATTCCAGATGCGATGCACTTGATCTCATCACCCGGCATGGCATTGGCAGTGACTGCGATGATAGGTGTGGACATATTATAATTATCGACATTTCTAATGGTTCCTGTAGCCTCATATCCGTCCATTTTAGGCATTTGACAATCCATCAGTATTACATCGAACTTTTCATGTATCGCAGCTCTAACAGCTTCTTCTCCATTGTTGACTATGGTTACATTGCACCCAATCTGCTGAAGTATAGATTTAGAAACCTTTTGATTTATTGGGTTGTCTTCAGCTACCAGAATATTAAGTTCACGATTAACATCTATATTGATATGATCGAAGTTTGCAGGTTGAGCTCTGGTGTGACTTCTGGGTATACGGAAGTCTAGGTCGAACCAGAATGTGCTACCTTTAGATTGTCCGGAAATTAAACCAATTCTTCCTCCCATGCGATTTATAAGCTGTTTACATATAGCAAGCCCAAGACCGGTCCCACCATACATCCTTGTGGTAGAGCCGTCTGCTTGTGAAAATGTTTCAAATATTCGTTTGTGATACTCTTTCTTGATTCCAATACCAGTGTCGACAATTTCAAAATGGAGACGAGCTATTCCTTTATCACGTTTAATGGTGGATAGTTTGATAGTAATGCTTCCATGACGAGTAAACTTTAGGGCGTTACTTATAAGGTTGTTAATAACCTGTCTAATGCGAGTAGGGTCACCAATTACAGTCTCTGGTAGTTCATCACTTAATTGGAGGTCAATATAGATATTCTTCTTTCGAGCAGAGGCGGTATGAGTCGCGATCGTATCATTGAATAGCTCTCTTATACTAAATGGGACAGATTCGAGCGTTAATCTTTCTGATTCTGATTTGGTGAAGCAGAGAATGTCATCTAATAACCCCATCAGATTATGCCCACATTCAAGAGAGGTTCTTAGATGCTCTGACTGTTCATTACTTAATTCTGTTTCTGATAGAAGCTGGAGTGTTCCTAATAGACCATTCATCGGTGTTCGTATTTCATGGCTGATATTTGCAAGAAACTGTGACTTTACGTTGTAAGCCTTTATGGCGGAATCACGCGCTTCTTTTAGTTTATGTTCATTACTTTTTCTGTCAGTTATGTCACGTACTGCAGCGCATATCATCTTCCTCTTATGCAAGTCAAAAGTTCCAAAAGAGACTTCAACAGGGAATAGCCCCCCTGATTTCTTTTTATGATTCATCTCTGAATGATTAATAATATTAACACTAGAGCTGTCGGAAATATCCTTGCTGAACAAATGCTCCTCAGAGATATCAGAGTAACGTAGTGTGACGATTGTGGTTTTGTCGTACCCATATAGATCATGTGCAGCCTGGTTAGCTTCAATGATTCTTTGTGATTCAGCATCAAGTATCAGGATCGCATCAGATACAGCGCTAAAAAGTTGTCTGTATTTTTCTTCGTTTTCTCTAAGAATATTCTCAGAATTTTTCCGTTCTGTAATATCACTAAAACTAACGACAGCACCAGTGACCAGCCTGTTATCAAGTATTGGACGAGTAGAAAAAGAAACGGGAAAACAGGTGTTGTCCTTTTTCCAGAAAACTTCATCTTCATGTCGTGAACTTTCGCCCTCTGTATACGTCCTGAATATGGGATTGCTTACAGGTGGTGCAGTTTCGCATCTCGTATTTTCCATGCATACTATTGATAGTATGTTTTTACCAAGAATCTGATCAGATGAGGAATACCCTAGAAGATCCACAGCAGAATCATTTATAAAGGTGCACGCCCCCCCGAGATTGACACCAAAAACCCCTTCATCAACAGACTCTAAAATCATTCTAATATGTCTGTTTAACTTCATTCGATCTTCTTCTGCTTGTATCTGCTCAGTCGTGTCTTCGCTTATTAGTACAATATCAACGATATCGCCTGCGTTGTTAAATACAGGAAATATATGGCTCTGAATCCAACGATTGCTACCTGCTGAATTGACAAGATCAAATTGGGTGGCTGGGATAGTTACTGAATCCCCATTAAATGCCTTTTCGATATATTGAGTAAGTCCTTTTCGTTTGAAATTCTCATCTCTCAGAATGTTATATTTTCCAACGCGGCTGTTGTCATCTCCCCATAATTGACGCCATGCCCCGTTTACATTGGTCAAGTAGCCGTCACTATCGAAAATCTGTATGCTATATGGGAACTGTTCAATTGCATTGCGAAATCGATTCTTGGACATCATTATTAGTTTTTCAGCATGTTTTCTTTCTGTGATATCACGGATAATACCTATGTATTCTTGCCCTCCTATTCCAGATACCTTGTTTATAGAAATCTCAACATCTACCATAGAATGGTCTTTTCTTAGTGCTTTGAGCTCACGAGGACCATTGCCAATAATTCCTGCGTTAGAAGTATATTGATAATGTGCAAGGTATGAATCATGATTTTGTCGGTGATCAGGGCACATTAATAGATTGATATTCTTACCAACAATTTCATCTGAGGCGTACCCAAAAATGCTCTCTGCAGACTGGCTGAAAAAAGTAACAATTCCAGCAGAATTGATCGTTATAATCCCATCCACGGCATTCTGGATTATTGCGCTATATCTATCTGTAGATATTGACAGGTTTGCTGGTGTTTCGGACAGATTCAGAAGTGAATCATCAGTGTTATTCGTTTTTGGCCTAAAACTCGAGAATATACAACCAGAAATGTAACCGCTAGTGAATATTAAAGCGATTATTACCCATATTGTAGTTGTATATGGTGTGCTGCCAAATGGGTATTGGGAAGTCTTTAGCAGGGTTAATATAATGACAGCATTTATAAATATTAATAAAATATATAAAGCTGTGCTTAATCCTTTATTGATCATCTTCATATCCATTGAAGGGTGATGTCAGATTTATACGATTACGTATAGGTGTTCCTGCTACTTCCTTTCCTGTACATATACTTGTTCGCTAAATGGTTTCTCTATGTCCCGTTCCAGAAGTATTTTGCTATTGCAACACGCCCTTCATTTTCATATTCAAGACTTTCACATAAAGACGTGATTAAATTTATTCCTCGGCCGTGTGAATTAGTATTTAATAAAGGCTCATGTCTATCCTCTAATTTAATAAAACCGTCACTAGAATCTTCTAGTCTTATTATAAGAACTCCTCCATTCTCGGATGGCTTGTGCTCAATATTAATCGAAATAAAGGCATCGGATAGCTGTGAAAGTGCTTCTTCACGAGCGTTATAGTATTCAATGAACCCCTGGGGATTATCTTTTATTGATGAACTTAGTCTTAGTAAACCATGCTCCAGGGAGTTCGAGAATAATTCAGATAATATAGTATAGATACGCTCTCTATGTTGAGATAATCCCTGTACCTCCATAATCGACTGGGTGATAAGTGGGCATGGGTTGGTGCTCTTTAGCGCGTCAGCTTCAAGCTTTATCGATAGAGACCATCTGTTTGGTGATATTGATGGCCCTCTATCGGCTGCATTATTCTTATCGGTGGAATCAAATGGTAATGCGGTCACTTCGATCAACGTTATGTCATCACTTTGCTCAGCGTTTAAACAAAATTCAACTATTTCAGATTCAATAACAGAAAATGGGTGGCCTGACACGCGGATATCTCGCAGTGAATATTCTAAGCGTTGTTGTGTATATGCCTTTCCCCGGGTATTCTGAGCCTCAATTATTCCATCAGAGTACATGTAAATTTTACTTTCTGGCGTTAGCTCGATGAATTCGACCGACCTATCCAGGCTCTCACTGCTCAAAATACCTAGCGGGAGGTGTGTGGATGGTATCTTAATAATGTCTCCTGATTGCGATGTAATGATAATATCTGGGCTCCCTCCGTTCCAGGCAGCAACTGTCCTGAATTCAGAATCGGCCTCCAGGATGCATGCCGCACAGAAAAACCCTGAAGGAAGTGTTTCCTTTAGCTTCTTGTTGATATGATATGCGATATCCCCAATAGAATAACCTTGTGATGATAATTTATAAAATGTATCTGATACTGGAATGGCGCCAATTGCTGCAGATAAGCCATGACCGGTAAAGTCACCAAGCATAATGTGCATGCCGCCAGAAGGGGTTCGTGAACAAAGCAAAATGTCACCGCTAGTGATAGACATCGGCTTCAGGAAATATTTTATGTGATTATTGTCAAGATTATTGGGGTTGGTAATGTTCGTGAAAATTGTTTCGGCAATTTCATGCTCTAACTGGAGCCGGTTATGATGCTCCTGTATCTCTGTTTTACTATCAGCAATGCTATTATATAGACCTCGAACACGTACCATTGCATCGATTTTAGCTTTAATAATTGTACGGTTGTACGGTTTTGTTACAAAGTCATCCCCGCCATATTCTATGCATTTGGCAAGTGCGTTTTCATCTGTGATAGCAGTTAGAAAGATAATGGGCACAAAATTGTCTCCGCATAGCCGTTTGATTTCGACTGCAGCATCGTAACCATTCATGACTGGCATCATGACATCCATTAATATGATGTCAGGGTTGTGCTCAACAAATATATCGATCGCATGTTGACCGTTATCTGCGGAAATTATTCGATAACCAAGTTTTTTAATTAATGTAGAAAGAATTAGCCGGTTGGTCTTGTCGTCGTCGACAATTAGGACTAGTAATGAAGTGCAATGGGACTCGCTGGGGAGGGAAGGGGCTAATTCATCTTCTTTGACGCGATCAGTAGTCTGGACAGTCATTGCGCACGTATATCAAATTAATCTATTGTGAATAACTTGTCAAAATTAGATATTGACAATATGTTCCTGATTTCTTTGTTGCAGTTAGTTAGACTGACTTGTGCGTTGTCCCCACCGGTTCTTTCTCTTAGCACAAGCAACATACCTAGTGCAGAGCTATCCATGTATTCGGTTTTCGAAAAATTTACAATAAACTTCGTGTTGCCACTATTCAACCCTGACTCATATGCATCTCTGAAGTCTTTATAAAGATTGAAGTCGAAGCGACCATTGATTGTTATAGTCGTTGTTGTGCCATCATTAGATAATTGCGTCGTCACTGCCATAGTGTTTCATCCGTTTAAAATTATATATTTCTGTTTTGTCTGATCTTTAAAACAGTTCTACTTCACCTTCCGCGATCGATTCCTGGTGTGCTGGTTTGTTTTTTTCATGATTGATATCCGATCTTGACTTTGTTGCCTCAGAACGAACTTTTGACAGGAATTCATCGTAATCAAAATTTTCATTATTCGATGATTGTTCATGCATCTGATTTAACTGTAAGAGCAGCGTGTTTGAATATTCTTTTAGTTTAAGAAGGTATTTTTGTGAGGAGTCTATCTGTTGACTAACAATATCTTCAAACTGTAATCCACGAACGGCAAGATTTACGTTGCTATTGATACTGTCAGAAACGACTGACACTTCACCGAGATTATTTGATACACGAGCGTTCATTTCGCTTACTTCCTGTAGCATTAGATCGACTCTGCTTTTGGCAGAAATTGCCATGTTCATGTCTTTAGAAGCAACATCTCCAACAATCTTTCGCGCATCCGTAATCGATACTCGAGTTTTTTCAACGTGATTACGAATTTCATCATTAAATCGGTTGGAATGCTGAGATAGTTTTCTTACTTCATCTGCAACTACAGCAAACCCTCTGCCAGCCTCTCCAGCATGGGCTGCTTCAATAGCTGCATTCAATGCTAACAGGCTTGTCTGATCTGCAATGGTTTTAATGTCTTCAAGGAGTTTGAAAATTTCGTCCATCTGGTACACCATGTCATCGATCTTGTGTACGGTCTCTATGCTTTGTTTACTGACATTCACCAGAAGATCGATAAAGTAGGAAAGAATTTCAGATGTTTCGGTGGCGAATTCCTTAATGCTTACGTCAGAACTATTATTATCACTCCCTTCAATAGATGTGTCTGACACATTGTCAATTAATGATAGGACCATGTTTTTTTGCGACTGAACCTCAACGTTAAGTCCGCTAAAACTACTTCCAAGGCTTGTGACGGCATCACTGATAACGCCGCGAGCCTGTGTAAGTTCTTTACATGAGCTGTCGATTTCATCATTCAAGGTGTTATTTAGAAGGGTTACAAAATCGACTAGCTTTGCATGGTCGCACCTGTAGGAGTCAAATGATGTAGCGGCCTCCGAGTTCTCATGCTCGTTGCTAGTCGATCTGATTGTTATAGACACCCATAATGATATAGATATTAGTAGCAAAGGTAATAAAGCCTCTATATAGATGTCCAGAACTACGAGCAAGACAGTCGCAATGCTGGTAATGAGTGGAAGATAATGATTTTTTAAATATGCACTCATGATTCTATAATATGACTGAGGTTTATGTTATGCGCTGTATATTAATTTATCGGTACACTTATGTGGAACTTTATAAATAAACCCTATTGTTCTGCTTGCTTAGCGAATGTCATGATTTTACCTGCTATCGAATTCAGTGGTAATACAGCATCGACACCACCTAATTTTACTGCTTCCCCAGGCATGCCCCACACAACGCTCGTCTTCTCATCCTGAGCGATCGTTTTTGCTCCCGCACCATGTAATTCTTTTAGGCCTGATGCCCCATCATTTCCCATGCCTGTGAGAATTACACCGATAGCATTATGGCCAACATTTTGTGCGACAGAACGGAACATGACGTCAACGGACGGTCTATGTCGATTTACAAGTGGGCCATCGTTGAGGCGACATACAAACCTGGCGCCATCACGCTCGATAAGGAGGTGGTGGCTGCCTGGTGCGATATATACATGTCCACGAAGAATTTGCTGGCCGTCGTGGGCTTCGTAAACAGTCATTGCAGAGCAGGTATTCATTCTGCTTGCGAATGGCTTGCTGAACGCCTCTGGTATGTGCTGTGAAATCACAATGCCAGGGGCATCCGCAGGCATTCTACTGAGCACTTCCTTGATTGCCTCAGTACCACCAGTAGATGCACCTAATGCAATGATGGTATCTGTGGTCTTAAAGTGCCTTTTACCGGTGTGGCTCTTTTTGTCTAGAATTACATCTGCTGTGTGACGTGGCATGACGTCATTGAGTGCGCTTGAAGTAGATGTTATTGCATGAACGTTTGAGTTGGCAGCAGTCTTAACTTTAGTCGTTATTTCTTCGCTGTACTCAGGAAGTGAGTGAGCAAGATCAATCTTTGGTTTGGAAACAAAGTCAATTGCACCGTATTCCAGTGCCTCGAGGGTGATATCAGCACCATTCTCTGTCAACGACGAAATCATAATGACTGGAATAGGGTGCAATCGCATTAAGTTTTTGAGAAATGTGACGCCATCCATGCGTGGCATTTCTACATCGAGAGTGATCACATCGGGCTGTAGTTTTTTGATTTTCTCACGTGCAGCATAAGGGTCCTGCGCAGTGCCAACGACCTCGATATCCTTATCAGCATTCAGTATTTCACTTAGTAGTTTTCTTATAAGTGAAGAATCGTCAACGATGAGAACTTTTATTCTTTTTATCATAGTAGTATCGTTTAGAAGAGTTCAATATCACCTTCAACAGGTTTCTTGACAAGGTCTTTCATGTAATCTGCTTCACGCTCAATTACCGTTTCATTATGGAGTTTCCTCAATTTCTTAATCCTTACGCGACCACTTTCAGGAAAATAGTAGACTTTTCTAGGATGTGGCGTCCCGACATCGCTGGATACCAGATTGAGCCCTTCAGTCTTGATATAGGTGGTGACAAATTCGATATTTCGTTGGCCTACATCAGTCATATTCCGCAGTATTTTCCCTCCGCCGAATATCTTTACTTCAAGGCTGGATCTTATTCCACCATTCTTTAATATTTCGTTAATTAACATCTCCATGGCGAAGTTACCATAACGTGCAGATTCGCTGAGCCTGGTATTTGCCCCACTATTATCTGCTGGGAGCATAAAATGATTCATGCCGCCAATCCCGCTGTTTACATCCCTGATGCAAGCAGAAATACATGAGCCTAATACAGTAACGATTGCCTCGTTATTTTTTGTTACATAATATTGACCAGGTAGTATCTTGGCGGTGACGATATCGTTGTACTTATCCCAGTAGCGGTTGATATGAGAAAAACCTTCCAGGCACTTCTCGAATTCGGACTTATTAACATTGGTCAATCCCATTGTTCCATTCCCGCATTAAATTGTTTTTTGATATATCGTCTGCCCAAGAAGTTTGTAACGGTCTGATACTTTGAAGAGTGACTCGGAATGGCCTATAAATAGATGAGCATCAGGTTTGAGAACATTAGCATATCTATCAAAGAGAACTCTTTGTGTCTCTTTATCGAAATAGATCACGACATTTCGACAAAATATAAAATCAAATGGTCCTTTTGCAGGCCATTCATTCAGCAGGTTTAATTGTTTAAAGCTGATGATTTCCTGAAGATCGGGGCGCACGCGTACAGTGCCCTCATTGTCGCCTTTTCCTTTAAGAAACCATTTGCTTTTTCTGCTGTTAGAAAGGCCATTTATACGATCTGAGTTATAGATGCCATTACTGGCAGTATTCAAAACATTTGAATCCAGGTCTGTGGCTAGTATTTTTATGTCCCAGGTGTCTGCTCCTGGGATGTTTTCTTTTAATGTGATAGCGAGCGAATAGGGCTCTTCACCTGTTGAACACCCTGCCGACCAGATCCTGATACGACGGTCATTCTTATTCCGTTTAACAATGTCAGGTAACAGTGTCTTAGCAAGATACTGGAAATGGTGGTCTTCTCTGAAAAATGAGGTTAGATTTGTTGTAATGGCATTCGTAAACTGGATCAGTTCTTCATCATCACCATCTTCAACAAGCTTGCAATAATCAGAAAATCTTGTAATGCCAAGTTTACGCAGCCGCCTTGTCAGGCGGCTGTACACCATATCTTTTTTTGCATCAGATAGAGATATCCCTGTATGGCTCTTGACCAGGTTTCTTACCTTGTCGAAATCTCTGTCTGTGAAATCAAAATCACGAACTTTTTCCATGTTGTTATCAACTTTATATAGTTAATGAAGTATGATTAAAACTCTTCCCATTCATCGTCTGCAACTGGGGTATTACTTGCTTTTGATCGTGAGCCTGATCTTTCTTTTGGTGCTACAGCTGCAGATGGACGAGGACTGGTGTGCCTGGTTTGTGCTGCGGGCTTAGATTGCGCCATTGAAGCGCTGGCCTCACTTTCAGACTCGTTTATTGTGAAAAATTCCATCAATTGCGAGAGCCCTTTGGACTGTTCGTCCATCGACTCGCTCGCAGCCGCAGCTTCTTCGACTAAGGCAGCATTTTGCTGCGTCACTTCATCCATCTGCATGATGGCCTTGTTGACCTGATCAATGCCACTTGATTGCTCCTGGCTTGCAGCAGCTATTTCAGCAATGATATCGCTCACTTTTTTTACTGCTGTGACGATTTCGTCAAGTGTTTTTCCTGATTCATCAACCAGCTTGCTGCCTTCATCTACTTTTTCAACACTATCATTGATAAGGGCCTTGATCTCTTTCGCAGCAGCTGCGCTACGTTGCGCCAGGTTCCTGACCTCGCCAGCAACAACCGCAAAACCACGACCTTGTTCGCCAGCACGGGCTGCCTCAACTGCTGCATTCAATGCGAGCAGGTTGGTCTGAAACGCGATCTCGTCTATGACACTAATGATGTCTGCAATCTTTTTACTGCTGCTGTTGATTTCGGCCATGGCTGATACTGCACTGCCAACTACATCGCCACCTTTCTCAGCCTGTTCGCGGGCACCGCTTGCGAGCTGATTCGCCTGGTTAGCGTTGTCTGCATTCTGTTTCACTGTGCCGGTTAGTTCTTCCATACTTGATGCTGTCTCTTCAAGTGATGAGGCCTGTTCTTCTGTGCGCTGGCTTAGATCCTGATTTCCCTGAGCGATTTCACCGGCACCAGAAGTGATGGCGGAAGCGGAGGTCCTGATGTCGCCAACCATGTTACGGAGATTATTCACCGATGTGTCGATTGCACCCTGGAGGACGGCAAAATCTCCGTCAAAGCTACCATTCACATTTTGGGTTAAATCCCCTTCCGCGAGCGACTTCATTACTCGTGTCCCTTCCTGTAGCGGTTCAACTACGGCATCAAGTAACTGATTGATACCATCAGATAGATTTCGCATGAAGCCATCATATGAAGAGGAATCAATTCGTTTGGATAGTTCACCTGCAGACGCTGCGCTGATCAATTCTTCCATCTGGCGCTCGGCATCCTTCTGTTCGGTGATATCCCGCCATTCAACCATGTTACCCATTAGGTTTCCATCATTGTCGATGATGGCTGTCGCATTTACCTCAAATTCAAGATCAGCGACGCTGATTTCTGCTTTTGCAGGAAGACTATTCTTATTTGCAAGCAGTGCACGTTGGTGTGATGGGTTTTTATGGAACTGATCAATACATTGCCCTACAAGGTTGTTAGGATCGAAGCCTGGGAATGCATTTCTAAGTTCAGTTTCGCGTTTTTGCAACATTTGCACAACAGCAGGATTTACATAGGTAATGTTCAGGTCGGTATCACATAGCATTATGTTTGTCTGAGCACCATTAACCGCAGATTGAAGTCTGGCGACTTCAAGTTCTTTTTTTCGTTGCTCGGTTACATCTGACCACTCAAGGGAGTTACCTATGTAGTTACCATCGGGATCGTACATTGGGCTGACATTGATTCTGAACTTGAGAGGCCCTACAGCGATGTCTGTTGAGTAGGGCAGGTTGTCTGGATTGCTTAATAGTTTGCGTTGATGCGCGGGGTTTTCATGGAATGAATCAATACATGTGCCAATGATATTGTCAGCATCGAATCCTGGGAATAATGACCTTAGCGAAGCTTCGTGCAGCTTCAACAAAGAAACGGTCGATTGATTCGCATATGTAATAATAAGGTCTCTATCAATCATCATGATTGCAGTCATAGCACCATCGATGGTGGTTTTCAATTTAGCGACTTCGGCTTCCTTATTTCTAACCTCTGTAACATCCGCCCATTCAAGAGAATTACCCAGGTGGGTGCCGTCGTTGTCAATAATTGCACTTACATTTATATTGAATAAAAGGGGGCCGACCTGGATATCTGTCGAATAAGGCATATTCGATGGATCGCTTAAAATCTTTCTCTGATGAGAGGGGTCTTTGTGAAAGATATCAATGCATGTTCCTATGATATTGTCAACATTAAAACTCGGATACAGCGAGCTCAGTGCGGCTGCATTTTTCTGCAAAAGCGCTATAGTCGCATTATTGGCGTACGTAATTACCAGGTCTAAATCAACCATCATAAATGGTGTCATAGCATTGTTGACTGCGGCTTCCATTCGCAGTGCATTATCATCCTTATTTTCCTTGATCTTAGATTTAACCGATTTGCTTGATGACGCCATTTTTGACTCCTCCGTTTTCCTGTATACACCTGTCATTGTGGAAGCAATATCATTTAATGCCTGCTTCCACATGTTTTCAATTTCATCTGACCATTGGTCACCGCCATAATCACGCAATACATGGAGTAGTGTCGTGATTACGGCCTGATAATGTTCAGGTTCCGCACCATACTGTTTGTGTTTTTGCCCTAATTCCTTCAGTAATTTTTCAAGTTTATTGGGCGTCCTAAGGTTTGCTACTACCGTCGATAGAACAGCAACCAGTTTCTTTTCCTGCTCTTTAATGCGAGTGTTTTTAAACAGGGGTTTGACATCTGGGAATACAGAAAAAAGCTCTACATAAAATGATCTGGCAATATCATTAGCCTGTGGGGCCAGTTGTGAAAAGCTCTCTTCAATCAGAGAGATGTCAAACCCTGTATCACGTACTTGCTGCTTCGCTGCGCGTTTCATGATGCTGTTCTCCCGCGCGCTTTTACTAGAGTCTGCTGTAGATCATTATCAGACATTGTTACCATCTCCCTGGCTCACTTATCCATGCCATGCCATATCTGAAAGCACTTGTTCCAGTATGTGCCCATTTTCGCTATCTAAACTCAACTGGATGTTAATATTGTTCTGTTTAACATCATGATTGTTACCAGTAGCCGTGCCCTGGTCATGCCGGGAGCATTTATACATCTGGTCCTGGTTATCGTTACTCATTCCTCAGGTACTCTGCTTGCATTGTTACTGGAGAACCGTTTCGACATTTTCAATGACACCACTATTTAATAGACGGTCAATATCAAGAACAATCACCATCTTTTCATCGACGGTGGCTAAGCCTTTAACATAATCAATGCTTATTGTCCCAAAATCCGGTGGTGGCTTCATTTCTTCTGCTGCAACGTTATAGACATCTGATACCGCATCGACCACAATTCCCATTGTTCGATTTCCTTTTTCACCGATTACTTTTAGAACAATTACGACGGTAGTGGCGCCATATGGAATTGTTTCAAGACTAAATCTATGGCGCAGGTCAATTATTGGAACGATAGTGCCCCGTAGATTTATTACGCCTTTTATGTACTCGGGCGTGTTAGGGATTGGGGTGACACTGTCCCACCCTTTAATCTCCTGCACACGCAGGATATCTACGCCATACTCTTCACCAGCAAGGATGAAGGTAAGGTACTGGTCTGTGTCTGTCATTATCTCTACCGAAGAGTTGGCTTCTGATAATTGTGCTGTACTCATATTATGGCTCCTTATGCCACAGCCCGTATGTTAGTATTCGGGTTGCTTCCTGGTGTTGTCGGGTTTCGCGATAGATCGATTAATCCATCTATATCAAGAATTAGTGCGACTGTTCCATCACCTAATATGGTCGCCCCAGAAACACCATCTACACGTTTGTAATTTGTTTCCAGGCTCTTAATTACAACCTGCTGCTGACCAAGTAGATCATCTACCAGTAGTCCTGCTTTTTTGCCATCACCTTCGACTACTACAAGCAGGCCACCCTCAAGGTTTTTCTTTTCATTGCTGATGCCGAAAATTTCATGCATACGTACAATAGGTATATAATCATCTCTGACTTTATACAGCTCTGTTTGTCCTGCGATGTTATTAACAAATTCCTTTTTAATTTGAAGAGATTCAACTATTGAAACCAGTGGTGTAATATATATTTCATCACCTACGCATACGAGCTGACCATCCAGGATTGCCAGAGTAAGCGGTAATCTAATGGTGAACTTGGTTCCTTTTCCTTCTTCTGAAGTGACGTCAATATTCCCGCCGAGTTCTCTGATATTTCGTCTGACGACATCCATTCCGACACCACGCCCCGAAATGTCACTTAGCTGTTCCGCAGTAGAAAATCCCGGCTGGAATATGAGATCATAAATACGATCATCTGAGAGTTGTTCATCACTTGAAATAAGTCCTCTCTCAATGGCTTTTGTTTTAATTTTGTCTTTTCTGAAGCCTGCGCCATCATCATTTATCTCAATGATGATGTTTCCACCTTTGTGAAAGGCGTTAAGTTCGACGATACCTGTTTCTGGCTTATTGGCCTCTTTCCTGGCTTCAGGAGACTCAATGCCATGATCAATAGAGTTTCTGACGAGATGAACAAGTGGATCCCCGATTTTTTCCATCACAGTTTTGTCAAGTTCCGTCTGTTCACCTGATAGTTTCAATTCAATTTTCTTATCCAGTTTTTGGCACATGTCGTGAACCATTCTGGGGAATCTATTGAATGCAAAACTGATGGGTAACATACGAATACGCATGACGCTTTCCTGGAGTTCACGGGTATTGCGTTCGAGCAGTGTGAGCCCATCACGCAGTTTTTCCATCCTGCTGATATCGAAATCGTCGAAATCGCAATCTAACTGGCCTATCATTGATTGCGTAATTACCAGTTCTCCGACCATGTTTATCAATGCATCAACCTTGTCGATACTGACCCGAATAGAAGCACTGTCGGTGTTTACGGCTGGTTTATTTCCTGTTGCAGGCTTTGCTGTCTTGTTTTCAGGTTTAACTACTGGAGGTTGACTATCTGATGGTTTTTGCTCGCTCGCAGGAAGCTGAGTTGAACTACTGGGTGTATCTATCGCTTCTGGTCTGCTTGATATTATTTTCTGTATATTCAGGTCACATTCGTCTTCAACCCATTCGAATATCTCTTTTACTTTCTCTAATTCAACATTGCCACTAAGTGTCATTTCCCATGAAAGATAGGACTCTTCAGGGTCAAGGTCATCAAGTGCAGGGAGTTGTGAAATATCAACGCTTACATCCAGGTCGCCTATTGCGGCAAGTTCCCTGAACATTCGAACAGGATCGTTTCCTGTACGTAACATGTTATGGTGTGGCTTGAATTGAATATTCCAGCCGCTTATCCCCTCTGTTCCTGTTGTTTCGTTTTGTTGGCCGTTATCTAAAGAGGCAGACTCACCGCCAACATCGCCTCCCTGTGATAGTAAGGTGTCTAGTGATTCTTTTAATGCGGCGACACGCTCAACTTCGATGGGTGTTTTGTCTCTGGCAGCAGCAAGCATCTCTCTCAGGCAGTCAACTGACTGTAACAGTACGTCAACTGAGTCCTGCGTAACGTCTCTACGACCATCTCGCATTTCATCCAGGAGTGTCTCCATACCATGTGTGAAATCAGCGACCTCTGTAAACCCGAATGTTGCGCTGCCTCCTTTAATAGAGTGGGCCGCACGAAATATCGAATTGATCGTGTCATTGTCTGCAGCACCAATATCGAGGTTCAGAAGCCCCGTCTCCATTATATCCAGTCCTTCAAAACTCTCTTCAAAGAAGGTCTGGTGAAATTGTGTGACATCAATTGCCATAATGTATCATCCTAGTACTTTATTGATTGTCGTTAACAATTGATCTGGGTCAAATGGCTTAACAATCCATCCAGTTGCGCCGGCATCCTTTCCTTCCTGTTTCTTATGAGGCGCGGACTCGGTTGTTAGCATTAGAATGGGCGTGAATTTATAATCCGGAAGATTTCTCAGTTCCTTGATAAGTGCAATCCCATCCATGTTCGGCATATTGACATCGGTAATCACAAGGTTGACCTTGTTCGACCTGGCGGCTTGTAGTGCGTCCTGTCCGTCAACAGCTTCAACGACATCATAGCCAGCATTTTTCAGTGCAAAAGCCACCATTTGACGCATTGATGCTGAATCGTCAACTGCTAGAATACTTGCCATAGTTTATTCTCCTCCACGCCTTAAATTCGTGATCGATTTAGATCATTATTTCCTGGCTGCTTACCGCAATACCAAGATGGGTTGTTAGCCCAAGTTGCTGCACCGATGTTAGAAATACCTCGGAGGGATTCTCCCAGGTACATTTAATATTTCTGGATTTAGCATCCTGGAAGAATGCACACAGCATCTGCACACCTGCCGCGTCTACTCGCTGAATCTGGGAAACATTGACAGCAATATCACTGCCTGAATCGAGGGACTTTTTTAGCTTCTGATGAATGTCGTTAACCATTGATATATCAAGCAAGTCGCCGCAGTCAATCGAACTGGATTCTCCCTGTAAAGCCTTATTTTTTTTTGTGTTTCTTGCCATCGTTTCATCCCTGGAATTAGCCATGAGACATTTCTGTAAATGCCTCAGTCCAGATATCGTCAGTGGATACTAAAACTTTAACAGGCGCTAATTAGAAATTAGAGAAGGAAAGTATTGCTACAGATTGATGCTGGTATTAGGAATATGTGGAACTGGTGAGCGGATGTTTCTACTGATTAACTCCGGGGATACCGGCAGTGTCGTCATTACCTCGCCCCGGGCTCACCGTATTGCCTGATCACCAGATGATTTCATGTTGGCGGGATAATTATTGAGAAATAGCAGGTAACTCCTGTGTTACCACTATTCGAGGCTGTTTATGCTTTTGCCAGCGAGCGCCCCTGCCGATCGGAAATGGCTTTTCCTGAGCTTCCGTAGCCGACGCCGGCATCTGGATTTTGCCCATGTAATATTGCAATCGCTTGTTCTGCATGACGTTGTGCTGAGTTGATGATGCACCCGTTAATCTGATTTTGCCTCTGGCACCCCTGTGCAAGTTTGAGTAGTGCATGCCAGGCAGATCTTAGTGGTTCACGTTCAAGTTGTGGATCTGAAGGGTCAATCAATGACGTTCTCTCCAGGCTTGCCTGCTCCATCTGGATCAACTCGCGCTCTTTCTGTTTGGCGATGTTTGTGATCTCTTCAGGCGTGGCTCTTTCATTTAGTGCTAAAAACTCGTTTTCTAGCGTTTCTAATAGCGCCTTAGCAGCCATTGTTTCATGCTGAATCAGTTTAAGTTTCTGCTGCTGGTTACTATTATTCATCGTAATACCTTAATGATAGTTTTAAAGTTGAGCCTCTAAATTCACGATCTTATCAGCGAGACGACTGGGGTCGGTTTGATAGTCATCATTGCTGATGCGGAGCCGGAGATCTTCTACTCGTTTCACATCGACCTCTGGCACGTTGGCAATTTCACGTTCCATTAACTGCAGCTGAGCGGCAGTTTCTGTGATCGAGACTCTATCGACAGGTGGAGAAGGGGGGGCAGAATCATCACTATCGGTTGTTGACTTATTGGTATGGGAAGGGCGTGTTTTTGATCCTTCATTTGTACCTGAGAGCTGAGAGCCGGACAGGCCAGTAATTTCGATTGGCATAAACTAATAACCTCATTTCACTATATAATATCGGCTTTTTTGGGGCGTTCTTGACTGCCCTCGTAAGGGGTGAGACGATCTACAATCGGACACCTACCACACCTGTTGATAACACTTTTCCTTCGATAATCCGTTTTGAGCTTAGATTTCGTACTTTAATAGTTTCACCTTCTGTGCCATTTATAAGTGCCTTGCCTTTCATACGTACCTTGATGCCGGCGTTTTGCGCGACTATCGTGACCTTATCCCCCCGTTTAACCAGCAATGGCTCGTGGAGGGCACTGGGGGGGATGACGCTATTGTGTCGTAAGGGACGGCGTAATATTTTACCGCTAATGGCTTCAAGTTCTGTGATGTATCCAGCAGACTGGCTCGTGATATCGCGACGCTCAAGTGTGATATCACTTTTTGTCAGTTGGGTGCCACGTGGCAGATAGCGTTTAGCAACATAAATATCGGCATACTTGATGATTTTTGCTGAAACATAGAGTGACCAGGGCTTGTTGTCCTGACAGCGAATACCGATGCTGGTATTGCCATTCAGATTTGCCCCTGTCGGCAAAAATGGTTCTAACTGCATATTGCAAAGCGGCAATTTCAGGCGAGGGTCAAGTCGCCCAATTTTGACTTCAATTGTCATCGACGGGCTGCGATTATTGTCCAGATGACTTAGCAGAAATGCTTGCGCAGTCGCCTTAATAGACTCATGTGATTGAAAACCCTGTGATAAAACTGTGCCGGCATGTGCCATCAATAAGCCAGCAAACGCGAGATTCAAAAGTGTGTACTTGAGCTGAATTTTCATGGTGTTTCCGTAAGCAATCCGTTGTTGAAGGCTTTTCAATGTTAAGTGCAATGACCATGCCATAGTGCTATTCATCAACATCTTTATTAAGAATAGAGGCGTTCAGGACGATACACTCATTATGGTCTATCTGTAACGGAGAGTGATATGAGCAGGCTGTTAGACGATGTAAACCAGCGTACCCAGCTGGCTGGATATAACCGACTGGAAATTCTGATGTTTCGTCTGGGAGGGAAGCAGCGTTATGGGATCAATGTCTTCAAGGTACAGGAGGTGATTCACTGTCCGCCACTGACCAGAATTCCCAACGCGAATCCCGTTGTACGCGGAATTGTCAATATTCGTGGAAAAACCATTTCAGTAATCGATCTGGCGATGGCGATTGGCAAGCGTCCATTAGGAGATGAAAAGGAGTGTTTTCTGGTGGTGGCTGAGTACAATCGGGTGACTCAGGGTTTTCTGGTGAGTGATATGGATCGAATTGTCAATATGAACTGGGAGGAGATAAAGCCCCCCCCAAAAGGGATGGGGTCGGCGTGTTATCTCACTGCAATTACGACAGTGGATGATGAGTTTGTCGAGATTATCGATGTCGAAAAAGTGCTTGCTGATGTCACTGGGATGCGTGATGAAGTTTCGCAGGATATGATCGATGAAGGTGGGGAGTTTGATCTGTCAGACAAGTTTGTGCTGGTTGTTGATGACTCGCTGGTAGCGAGAAAGCAGATCCAACGAACACTTGATCAGCTGGGAGTTTCATCAATAGTGGCAAAAAATGGACGTGAAGGGTTGGCGCTGTTACAGCAGTGGGCAATGAACGAGCCTGAAAAGATCGAACAGCAGTTATTGATGGTGCTTTCTGATGTGGAAATGCCCGAGATGGATGGATACACACTGACGACTGAGATCAGAAAGGATCCACGGCTCGCCCCACTGTATGTCATTCTCCATACCTCATTGAGTGGTGTCTTCAATACAGTAATGGTCGAGAAGGTTGGTGCAAATAAGTTTATATCAAAATATGATCCCGATATTCTCGGGTCTGCTGTACTGGAGCAGATTAAACATTTTTCTGAGAGCAGGGGAGTGGCCGCTTAACCAGGCTGGTGATTCAGTTACACACTTTAAACTAACGGCTATTAAACTCTGTTGACAGTCGTAATGTGTGCTGTTTCAGAGTTTAAACATTGGAATGGTGTAGATGTCTGGCATGGATAGCTCAGATTGGACGACTGATCGTAAGGGTTATGAGGCATTTTGCCTCTTTCTGAGGACTGCCTGTGGCATTGTCCTTGGTGATAACAAAGAGTATCTTGTTAGTAGTCGTTTAAATAAGTTGATGAAAGAGCATGGCATTGACTCGCTGGGCGAGTTGGTGACCCGCCTTGAACAGTATCCTGCATCCCGACTCTATGCATTGGTTGTCGATGCGATGACAACCAACGAGACATCCTGGTTCCGCGATATTTATCCCTATGATTTCCTTGCAGAGCAGCTGTTGCCAGAAATGGTCGCTGCTAACAGGGCGCCGCGAATCTGGTCGGCGGCTGCATCTTCTGGCCAGGAACCCTACTCAATCAGCATTATTATTCAGGAGTTATTGGAGAACCGAAATATAGCCCTGAAACAGGCCGAAATCATTGCGACCGATATTTCGCAGACGGTGTTACGTGATGCCAGAGAGGGTGTTTTTGACCAGATGGCGCTTGATCGAGGGATGTCTGCAGCACGTCTCAACAATTATTTTGAGCCTGTTGGAACGATGTGGCGACTAAAAAGCGAAGTCAGAGGGCGTATTGATTTTCGTGAAGTTAACCTGCTGCAGAGTTATGCCACACTGGGGAAATTTGATGTCATATTTTGCCGCAACGTGCTGATCTATTTTTCTGCTGAAACCAAAAAAGATATCCTTGCACGTATCGCGGGCGCACTAAAACCGCGTGGTTATCTTTTTCTAGGGGGATCAGAGTCGATGGCCAACTATTCAGAGTGCTTTGATGTGGTGCGTTTGAGAAATGGCCTGGTCTATCAGTTGAAAGAGTAACCACATTCATCTCAATCTTTTCCGCAGGTAACAAAGATTGCCTCCCGGCGGAACATCTTGTCCACTAATCACTTTACTGGTTCCGAATGAAATAATTGTAATGCATTGATTTTAAAGTGTTATGGGTTGTTGGCATGACCATTGCTGTGTGTCAGGTAAATGATGATCTGACAGGAGCAGGGCAGTGGCATTTAATCTGGATAACGCATTTGGGATACATGGTGAGGCGCTTAAGCTACGTGCTCAACGTACTGCACAGCTTGCCGCAAATATTGCCAATGCCGATACGCCGAACTATAAGGCAAAAGATATCGATTTTCAGACTGCAATGAAACAGGTGCAGCAGGCCAATGACAGCTCAATTCTGAAGCGTACTCAGCAGGGCCATATGACAACATCCGGTAGTACTGCGATGACAGCACCATTGCTGTATCGCGTTCCACACCAGCCCTCAATCGATGGAAACAGCGTAAATACACAGTTAGAGCAGGCGCAGTTCGCAAAAAATGCGGTTGAGTACCAGGCGTCATTCAACTTCCTTAACGGTAGCATCAAGGGATTGCTGACAGCAATCAAAGGAGAATAACCGTGTCTTTAATGAATATTTTCAATATTTCTGGTTCTGCGATGAATGCTCAGTCGGTCAGGTTAAACACCACTGCGAGTAATCTCGCTAATGCGGAGAGTGTCAGTACTAGCGAAGATGGTGCCTTTCGCGCACGTCAGCCAGTTTTCGAAACCGTGTTGAACAACTTTACCGGTGAAGTGCATGGGGTCGAGGTGACCGACGTGGTCAAGAGTGAAGCGCCGGTGATGAAACAGTACTCACCGGGGAACCCCCTGGCAGACAAGGATGGCTATATCTATCGCTCAAACGTCAATGTGATGGAAGAGATGGCCAACATGATTTCCGCCTCGCGCTCGTATCAGAACAATGTCGAGGTGATGAACACCTCAAAGCAGATGCTGATCAATACATTGAGACTGGGTCAATAACAGTTAGATAGTGATTTCGGAGATTTAATATGACTGCAATAGAACAAAGCGTTCTCGACGACCTCAACATCTCAAGGCGCCCACAACCAAAGGGAAATGGCGAGCTTGGGCAGGAAGAGTTTCTCAAGTTGATGACGGCCCAGATGAACAATCAGGATCCAATGAAACCGATGCAGGATGGCGAATTTTTCTCCCAGATTGCACAGTTCAGCAGTGTGTCGGGGATTCAGGAGTTACAGAGTTCATTTGCACAGGTGGCGACCGCATTGCAATCCAATCAGGCGTTGCAAGCATCGACCATGGTGGGGCGCACGGTGATGATCCCGTCGGATGAGGCGGTCTTTGATGGCTCTGAGCCTGTTAACGGCAAGGTGGGGGTTGCCAGCCCGACACCTGAATTAACGGTTAATGTCTATAACAAAACCGGGGAGCTGGTCAGGTCGATGCGGATGGGTGCCCAGAACGCCGGGGAGGCTGACTTTTCATGGGATGGACGAAACGAGGCCGGAGAGTTAATGACTGCCGGTGATTACAGGATTGAGGCCATCGCACAGACAGGGGGCGAGAGTATCGAGCTCGGTACCTTGCTGGCTGAAAAAGTAGAAAGCGTCACGCTCGGTAATGATGGCGTGACTTTAGATCTTGCCAGTGACCGTTCGGTGCCGTTGTCCGGTGTCAAACAGGTGATGTAAATAAAGTATTCATGTAGAGGAGAAGTAATATGCCATTTCGTACAGCACTCAGTGGACTCAACGCAGCATCAGCCGAATTACGCGTTATTGGTAACAACGTGGCCAATGCCAGTACTACCGGTTTCAAAAAATCACGCACCGAGTTTGCCGATATCTTTGCGTCGTCTAACCTGGGTGCTGCATCAAATGCCATTGGTAGTGGCGTCAAGATCTCATCTGTGACCCAGCAGTTTTCTCAGGGTAACATCGGTTTTACTGATAATAACCTTGACCTGGCGGTCAGTGGTCAGGGGATGTTTGTTCTGAATGATAGCGGTGTCACTGTCTACTCGCGTGCCGGAGCCTTTGGTGTAGATCGTAGCGGTTTTGTCACGAACAGCCAGGGACAGGTGCTGCAGGGGGACATAGCCGATGCTAATGGTAATCTCACCAATACAACCGGCGATCTGCAGCTCAATTTTGCCAATATTTCACCGCAGGCCACCACTGCAGCGGATGTGGCACTTAACCTCGACTCTTCTCTTGGTGTGCCGGGGGCAACACCCACGACAAGTCTGACCGCGCTGAATACTACAATCCTCGATGGGGATCGAGCACTTGCCACGCCGTTAACTGGCGCGGCATTTAACATACAGGATAATTATGGTGTAAATCGCTCGGTATCGATTGAATATGAGCGTACTGCAGCCAACACCTGGACCGCGACATTGCTTGATAATGGTACCGGCATTCGCTTCCCAGCGACCGCCTCTATCGATACCAGTGGTGCGACACCCAACCCCGCAACCTTGACCTTTAACTGGGTACCACAAACGGCGACAGGTGCGCAGGATCCTGTCGTGATCACAACAAGTATTTCCGCAATTACACTCGTTCCAGCTGCTGCTGATGGTGATACCACCGCAGCGACTGCGGCCACGGTCAACAATGGCTCTGCCCAGGTTGCCTTTAGCCCATCAGACGCCTCGACCTATAGCAACTCGACCTCGATGACGATCTTTGATTCTCAGGGAACAAGCCATCTGATGACCATGTACTTCCGCCAGGCAAACCAGGCGAACGAATGGGAGGTCTTTACCTATTCTGATGGTGTACGTGTTGATGCTGTTAGCGGTGCTGGTCAGCAGGTTCAATTCCAGACTAATGGACAGCTTGCAATCCCAGCTTCGCCACCGGCGTTGAGTATTCCTACCTTTAATCCTGGTGGTGGTGCGTCACCGATCAATATGAGCGTCGATATTTCGGGCGTCACTCAGTTTGGTAGCCCGTTCAGTGTTGCCTCCCTGACTCAGGATGGGTTTGCCACCGGGCAGTTGAGTGGTATCGATATCAGTGATACCGGCATTATGTTGTCCCGTTTTACTAATGGTCAGACTCGCATACTGGGGCAGGTACAGTTGGCCAACTTTACCAACCCACAGGGGCTTCGTCAGTTGGGTGATACCACCTGGGCCGAGTCATTTGAATCGGGGCAGGCGGTTGTTGCACAGCCGGGCTCTTCGGGCCTGGGGTTGATACAGTCCGGTGCGCTGGAGGGATCAAACGTTGATCTGACCGAACAGCTTGTCGGCATGATCACTGCACAGCGAAATTTCCAGGCCAATGCGCAGGTGATCTCGACCGCAGACACCATCACGCAGGCGATTATCAATATCCGATAATCGGTAGTCGGTAGCTCAGGAGACCTGTTATGGATCGTATGCTCTATCTTGCGATGAGCGGTGCCAGCCACTCGATGAAGGCGCAGGCGGTGAATGCGAACAATCTGGCGAATGCGAATACCACCAGTTTTCGTGCCGACCTTGCCGCCTTTCAGAGTGTCGAGGTGGAAGGGACGGGGCACAACAGCCGTGTCTATAGTGTGGCGCGTGAGAATGGCGTCGATCTTTCGCATGGGCCGGTGATCACGACCGGACGTGAGCTTGATGTCTCGATCAATGGCGACGGCTGGTTTGCACTGCAGACAGCGGATGGTGGTGAGGGGTTTACGCGTGCCGGTAACCTGCGGCTTACCTCCACGGGGCAGCTGGTGACAGATCGTGATCAGCCGGTGCTGGGGAACAGTGGTTTGCCAATTCTTATTCCGCCTTCAGAAAAGATTGAAATTGCGACTGACGGCACCGTCTCAGCACGACCTGTCGGGCAGACGGTATCGACGCTGGTGGTGATCGATCGTATCAAAATGGTCAATCCCGATCCAACGACGTTACAGAAGGGCAACGATGGTGTGATGCGCCTTAATGACGGCTCCATCAGTGTTGCAGATGCATCGGTGACGCTCTCATCGGGCACGCTGGAGAGTAGTAATGTCAACGCAGTCGATTCTATGGTCAATATGATTTCGCTGGCCAGGCAGTTTGAGATGGATGTCAAGATGATGAAGACGGCAGAAGATAATGACAGGGCTTCGGCACAGTTATTGAAAATGAGTTAGTAAGCGGCAAATGATTTAGACAAGAGGATGATGTTATGACAAGTCAGGCACTTTGGATAGCAAAGACAGGGCTCGATGCACAGCAGACGCGGATGTCTGTAATCTCGAACAATCTTGCCAACGTTAATACCACCGGTTTTAAACGTGACAGAGCAGTCTTTGAAGATCTGCTCTATCAAAACGTACGCCAGGTGGGTGCGCAGGCATCGCAGAACACACAGTTACCCACCGGATTGATGCTGGGTACTGGTGTACGCACCGTCGCTACCGAAAAGACCTTTACCCAGGGCAACAGCGTCGAGACCAAAAATCCGCTTGATATGGGGATTCAGGGGCGCGGTTTTTTCCAGATTCAGCTGCCCGATGGTTCACTGGGTTACACCCGTGATGGTTCATTTCACCTCGATGCCCAGGGGCAGATTGTGACCGCCAGTGGCAATATTCTGCAGCCTGCGATCACCATTCCAGAAAACTCTCTGAGTATCAGTATTGGTGCCGATGGCAGCGTCAGTGTGACGGAGCAGGGGAACGCGACCCCCACCAATGTCGGCAACATTCAGCTGGCTGACTTCATCAATCCAACCGGTCTACAACCGATGGGGCAGAACCTGTTGCTGGAGTCTGCCTCCAGTGGCCCGCCTCAAACCGGCACACCGGGTGTGACCGGGATTGGCACGCTGTCACAGGGCACACTTGAGACCTCAAACGTGAATGTGGTTGAAGAGCTTGTCGGGATGATCGAGGCACAGCGTGCCTATGAGATGAACTCAAAGGCGATTACGGCCTCAGATCGTATGTTGCAGTTTATCAATAACAACCTTTAATCACGGGTAAAGGCCCAATAAGGGTTCAGGTGAGTGAAATGAATCACAAGCAGGTAACGAAGATTAAACTGGTCGCCGGGATAACTGGGCTGCTGTTGTTGAGTGGTTGTGCTACTGCTCCAGAGAACAAAATTGCGACTGCCGAAGAGATCTTTGCGATGTCGACGCCACAGCGGATCGATAACGGCGCGATCTTTCAGTCTTCAAAAGGGGTTGCTCTCTATGAAGACGTTAAGGCGCGCAATGTGGGTGACATGATCACTATCGTGCTTTCCGAACAGACCAATGCCACTAAATCCGCCAGTACCAGTACATCCAAAGAGAACGCGATAGATATTGATAATCCTACATTGTTAGGTTTGCCAACTGCATTTTCAGCCTCACCATTGAGCAGTCGTGCAATGAGTCTGGAGTCGACGCTGGATTCAAGCAAGTCATTTTCCGGTGAAGGTGACAGTGCACAGAGTAATCAGCTCACCGGCAGTGTGACCGCGATGGTGGTGGCAGTATTACCCAACGGCTATCTTCGTGTTGAGGGTGAAAAGAATATCAGCATCAATCAGGGTGAAGAGTATGTGCGTATCAAAGGGATCGTTCGTCCGGTAGATATAAGTTCGGATAACAGTGTGCTTTCTACTCAGGTGGCAAATGCAGTGATTGCCTATGGGGGTAACGGGGTGATCGCAAGTTCAAATGATATGGGCTGGCTGGGTAAGTTTTTTAACAGTAAGTGGTGGCCATTTTAGGAGCTGATCTGGAGTAGTTGTGGAGAGATATTAATGATTAAATGGCGATACAAGGACCCATTGATGATGAAAATGAAGTGGTTAATAACATTGGTTCTATTTACCTGTGTGCTGGCTGGCAATGTGGCGCAGGCTGAAAGGATCAAGGATATTGCATCGGTTGCCGGGGTTCGTAGCAACCAGTTAGTTGGATACGGGCTGGTCGTGGGGCTTGATGGAACGGGCGACCAGACCAGTCAGACGCCGTTCACGATACAGAGCATGATGAGCATGCTGGCACAGTTTGGTATCACACTGCCGCCCGGGACTAATCCACAGTTAAAGAATGTTGCAGCGGTCTCTCTGCACACTGAATTACCACCTTTTGCAAAGCCGGGGCAGGCGCTCGATGTAACCGTTTCATCACTGGGTAATGCCAAAAGCCTGCGTGGCGGGAGCCTGTTAATGGCGCCGCTTAAAGGTGCCGACGGTGCAATCTATGCCATTGCGCAGGGCAATCTTGTGGTGGGTGGTTTTGGTGCAGGCGGTAGCGATGGTTCCAGGATTACCGTTAACGTTCCGAGCGTCGGGCGTATTCCTGGCGGTGCCACGGTAGAGCGCGCCGCACCCACCCCATTTGGTGCCGAAGATAGCATCGTGTTGAATCTGCATGGTCCTGACTTTACCACTTCAAAACGTGTTTCAGAGGCGATTAATAGCGCTATTGGAATGGGTACCGCCTATCCGGTGGATGCCTCATCAATCAGGGTGAACGCCCCCAGGTCTCATGCCCAGCGGGTGATGTTTCTCTCTATCGTTGAAAACATAACGCTTGAGCCCGGCGAGGCATCCGCAAGGATTATTGTCAATTCAAGGACGGGTACTGTAGTGATTGGCCGTTATGTGCGCGTGACTTCAGCGGCTGTTGCCCATGGCAGTCTGACAGTAACGATCACAGAGCAACCTGCGGTGAGTCAACCGACTGGACCACTCTCGGGTGGTTCGACGGTGGTGGTTCCTGCCTCTGAGATTGAGATCGCTCAGGAGAGCAATCGAATGTTTATGTTTGACCCCGGCGTCTCATTAAACGAGATAGTGCAGGCGGTCAATCAGGTCGGTGCAGCACCGGGTGATCTGATTGCGATCCTTGAGGCGCTCAAAGAGGCCGGTGCTCTACGCGCCGAGCTGATTGTTATTTAACAGCGTCGAACGGTGGAGTAGCAGGAATGAGTACGTTAGCAAATCCTTCATCTGTCTATACCGATTTTAACGGTCTGGCACAATTGCGTGCCGATGTGCGCAATGAAAATTCACCCGAGGCGATCGAGAAGGTTGCGCGTCAGTTCGAATCGATCTTTACCCAGATGATGTTGAAGAGTATGCGTGATGCATCAACTGTCGAAGGTGGTCTGTTTGATAACGATCAGAGCAAGATGTACCGCGAGATGTTCGATAAGCAGGTGGCACTGACGTTGTCTGAAGGGCGCGGCATTGGGTTGAAGGAGATGCTGATTCGTCAGCTGGGTGGGGCAGTGGAGAGCTCTCCTGAGGAGTCAGGCACGGCAACGGGGCTCAATGCGATACCAGCACGCATGGCATCACACCACGCAGCGGCCGCGCAACCGACGGTGGGCAGTATTGAATACCGCAGTGAGAGGATCGAATCTCCCCATGCATTTGTCGAAAAGATGATGCCAGAGGCACGGCGTGCCGCAGAGACACTTGGTGTCGCGCCGCAGGTGCTGATCTCACAGGCGGCACTCGAGACCGGCTGGGGGAAGGCGCTCATTCAGGATCCTGATGGCAGGAACAGCCATAACCTTTTTGGTATCAAAGCGGATGCCCGCTGGCAGGGTGAGCGTGTGGCGGTGCCGACGATCGAATATGACAATGGCGTGGCGAGAAAAGAAATTCAGATGTTCCGCGCCTACAATTCATATGCCGAAAGTTTTAATGATTACGCAGACTTTATTCAGTCTAACCCACGTTATGAAGATGCCCTTTCTGTGGTGGCTTCACCTGCAAAATATCTTGCCGGGTTACAGCAAGCGGGGTATGCAACCGATCCAGAATATGCTTCAAAAATTAGCAGGATTATGGAGCGTGAGGTGATTCAGAAGGCATCTCTCCTGGTTCAGAATGCAGGTTTTCAGCCGCTAATATAGGTAGGTAAGATTATGTTTAATATGATATTGGTGCTTTTACGGTCTGTTGTTATTCAACCCTGCCAAAAGGTGATCTGAGATGGCTGGCGGTGGAATGCTCTCTTCAGGGATATCTGGTTTGCTATCCGCTCAGCGAGCGCTGGCGACGACCTCTCAGAATATTAGCAACGTCAACACCGAGGGTTATAGCCGTCAACGGGTGGAGTTAACGGCCCGTTCACCGGATGCAGCAGGATATGGTTTTGTGGGTACCGGAGTGCAGATTGGCTCGATAGAGCGAACCTTTGACGCCTTTGTTACTTCCCAGCTACGTAGTAGTACTGCCTCTAGCGCTCAGTTTAGTGAATTTTATACCCTGGCGAGCCGCGTTAACAACCTGCTTGCGGATGTGGATTCCGGTCTAATGCCAAGCATGCAGAGTTTTTTTGATGCGGTACAGACGGTAGCGGATGATCCTGCTTCAATACCGGCCAGGCAGGTGTTGTTGAGCGAAGGTGAAACACTGGCGGCACGCTTTCAATACCTGGATCAGGGGCTGGCTGACATCAGGGAAAGCATCAATCAGACGATCCGCGCGGAGGTGACGGCGATCAATGGCCTGTCTACTGCGCTGGCCGGGGTGAATCGTGATATATCGAGCGCACTTTCTGCCGGTAACGGAAATTCACCAAATGACCTGTTAGATAGGCGCGATCAACTGCTACTGGAGCTTTCCGAACGTGTCTCTGTCACGACGGTCGAACAGGATAATGGCGCATTGAATGTTTTTATCGGGAGTGGTCAGGCAGTTGTCGTCGGCTTAGAATCACGGGAGCTGTTGACGATGAATAACTCATTCGATCCAGAACAGATCGAAGTGGGATTCTCTGCGGGGGCTAATGCTATAGAGCTTTCAAATCAGCTTACCGGTGGTTCTCTCGGTGGGCTGCTGAATTTCAGAACACAGTTGCTGGATTCTGCCCAGGATGGCCTTGGACAAATTGCGATGGGGCTGGTGGAGACCTTTAATGACCAGCATCGCCTTGGGGTCGATCTGAATGGCGTGTTGGGCGGGGATTTCTTTGATCCTCTAAATAATGGCACGCCACAGATATTGGCGAATTCATCCAGTGTCGCTTCAGCGTCACAGATCAACGTAACAGTTTCGGATGCAGGGCAGTTAACCGGCAGTAACTATCGCCTGGAGAGGAGCGGTACCAACTACACCATGACGCGACTCGATGACAACGCCACGGTGACACTGGCCACGTTTCCGGGGGCTGCCGAGACCGTGGATGGAATTACCCTGAGTTTGAATTCTGGCAACATCGCAGATGGTGACAGCTTTTTGATCAGGCCGGTGCGTAACGCAGCACGCGATATTAATCTGGCAGTCACGACACCGCAAAGTATAGCGATGGCAGTTCCAGTGCGTACTTCAGCAGCGCTAACCAATACCGGCACTGGTACCATTGACCCCGGTAGTGTCACTGATGCCGGCACCTATATATCTGATACCTATTCGGTAGTCATGGCAGATAGCACCACTGGCGATGCGGATGGTGTTGCGATTGGGGCGATTACTGATGATGCAACGACTGCAAATGCACTGCAATATAATTTATCGATTAATGGCACTGTGGTTTACACGCAAAATGAAGGTGATCCGCTGCTGGCAGACCAGGATGCGTTGGCGGCAACCATCAACCTCAGTAGCGCGACGACCGGGGTGAGGGCCTATGTCAATACTACGACTAATGCTCTATTTCTGGCTCGCGATCCTGCCAGCTCATTACCAGTTACAGTGACTGAAAGTCTGATCGATAGCGGTGCAACACCCCTGGATGCAGCCGATGCCGCAACAGGTTATTTCGGCTCCGCCCTGAGCGGAGCCGCGCCAACTAACTCAATCACCTATGGCGGTGCGGCGGACAGCTATGTCGTCATCGACAGTGCCGGTAACATGGAGGCTAGCGGTGCCTATACCACAGGTGGAGCGATCACTTTTAATGGCATTGCTACTTCGGTCTCTGGCGAGGTGAATAGTGGTGATACCTTTGTGATAGAAAACAATAGTAGCGGTGTCAGTGATAATCGTAATGCACTACAGTTGGCTTCATTGCAGACAAGCCTGATTCTTGATAGCGGTACAGCCAGTTATGAAGATGTGTTCGGGCGCCTGATTGCTGATGTTGCCTCACAAACCCGTCAGGCCGAAGTGAATAGCACCGCACAACAAAGTATTCTGCAACAGAATCTTGAAGAGCGCGCCTCGATCTCAGGCGTTAATCTGGATGAAGAGGCCGCCAATATGATGCAGTTTCAGCAGGCCTACCAGGCCGCAGCGCAGGTAATTTCAGCGGCGGACTCGATGTTTCAGACCTTGATCAACAGCATAGGCAGATAATCAGCGATACCCAGGGGGGCACACCGTGCGTATTTCAACAAGTCAGATACAGCTAAGTGGGTTGAACAAAATGCTGGAGCAGCAGTCGAAGCTGCTTTTAACCCAGCAGCAACTGGCCACTGGTAAGCGTATCTTATCGCCTGCCGATGATCCGACGGCGACTGCCAAGATCGTCGGTCTGGACCAGACCCTGCAGGTGACAGAGCAGTTTCAGGATAATATTAATTTCGCGCGCTCGCGACTTGTTCTGGAAGAGAGCGTGCTTGCTGGACTAAATGATTCACTTGATCGTGTGCGTGAACTGGCAGTGCAGGCGAATAACTCTACACTGACCGATGCGGACCGGCAGTCACTTTCCATTGAGGTGAGGGAGCGCCTGAGTGAACTACTGGCACTATCAAATACTCAGGATGCCGGTGGCGAATACCTTTTTTCCGGCTATCAGGGGAATACGCAGCCATTCGCCGCCACGGCTAGCGGGCCGTATGTCTATAATGGTGATGATGGCCAGCGCTTTCTGCAGATTGGATCGAGCCGCCAGATTGCGGTGACTGACTCCGGCACTTCGATCTTTCGCGCCATTCGTAACGGCAACGGTACGTTCACTACCTCTGATAACCAGTCGAATACAGGTTCAGGTGTCATTGATCCCGGCAGCGTCTCTAACGCTGCGCTGATTGATGGTGATAGCTATAACCTCTCTTTTTTCGCCGCAACGACGGCCACAGGCACGCTGAGTTATGGCGATGACCTGACGACGGCAGACAATCTCGGATATACACTGGAAATTAACGGCACTACAGTCTATGCGACGAATGAGGCTGACCCCTCACCAGTAAACACGCTGGCTGGCCTGGTGGCTGAAATCAATAACGACAGTGGCACTACCGGAGTGAGGGCCTATGTGGAGGGCACTACGCTCTATCTCGCCAATACCTCGCCGACAGCGACCCCCATTACCATCACCGAAAGCATGTCTGGCGCATCTGATGGCGATCTCGATGGTGTGACGGGGTATTTTGGTTCGCCGTTAACCGGCACTACCACGCCGAGCAACAGTAGTACATTAAACAGCGCTGCCGACTTCTATCTGGTCGAAGATAGCAGTGGCAATGTCGAGAGCTCCGGCGCCTACACTGACAGTGGGTCGATTGCATTCAATGGTATTCAGACCAATGTGCAGGGCACGCCCAATGTAGGAGATCAGTTCACTATCAGTCCAAGTCTTAATCAGGATCTCTTTAATACGGTGCGTAACCTGGTCGTTGCACTTGAAAGTGGCGGGGCAGATTCCCCGGACGGTCTGGCCCGCCTCAATAATGCCATTAATCGCTTTTTCAGTGATGTTGATCGCTCGATGGATAACCTCAGCCAGACCCGCGCGCAGGTCGGTTCGCGTCTCAATGCGCTCGATACGCAGGAGAATCTAAATGAGGATTTCTCGCTGAGGATTAAAGAGACGCTCTCCGAATTGCAGGATCTCGATTATACTGAGGCGATTACGCGCCTCAATCAACAGCAGGTGGCGCTAGAGGCCGCTCAGCAGTCCTATACTCGTATACAGGGGTTGTCACTGTTCAACTATCTCTAGCCGCATTTGGCGGCAGAACGAGATTGTCATTCGCGGGCATGAAAGGCGATAATCAACGCCTGAATCTGAAATCATGACTGAGTTATGCCAGCCCCCAGAAAAATTGTCCGCCGCTCTCCATTAACTTCCGAGAGTCACTTCACGCAAGCGTTACACCCACTGTTGCAGCGGATCTATGCCGCACGGGGGGTCACTGATGATAAATTGCTCGATTATTCTCTGCAGGCACTCCAGCCGGTGAGTGCGTTGAAGGGGATCGATGATGCGGTGATGCTTCTATCCCGGGCGCTTGCGGCGCAGCAACATATCCTCATCGTGGCTGACTTCGATGCCGATGGTGCCACCAGCTGTGCAGTGGCGATGCGAGCGTTGCGTTCGATGGGGGCGCAGCAGGTCAGTTATCTGGTGCCAAACCGTTTCGAATATGGATACGGCCTGACCCCCGAGATTGTCGCCCTTGCAAAGCAGCAGCAACCCGATCTGATTGTTACCGTCGATAACGGTATTTCTAGCATCGAAGGGGTGGCGGCGGCTGTCGCGGCGGGGATTCGGGTGCTGGTGACTGACCATCATCTGCCGGGTGAAACATTGCCCAATGCCGACGCGATCGTCAATCCAAACCAGCCCGGTGACGAATTCCCAAGTAAAAATCTCGCCGGCGTCGGTGTGATCTTCTACGTGATGCTGGCGCTGCGCGCATACCTGCGAAATTCCGGCTGGTTTGATCAGCAGGGGATTGCTGAACCCAACCTCGGCAAGTTACTCGATATAGTCGCGCTCGGTACTGTCGCCGATGTGGTACCGCTCGATCACAATAACCGCATTCTGGTGTCCCAGGGACTGGCACGTATCCGTGGTGGTGGCTGTTGCGCCGGGATCAATGCACTGTTGAATGTGGGGCGTCGTCACCCGCAACGGATTGTTGCCGCTGACCTTGGGTTTGCCGTTGGCCCCAGATTGAACGCGGCGGGGCGGCTGGAAGATATGTCGCCTGGGATCGAGTGCCTGCTGGCAGATGACCCCGACGCCGCGATGCTACTGGCGCGGCGTCTTGATGAGCTGAACCGTGAGCGGCGCGTCATTGAAGGGGAGATGCAGGCGCAGGCGCTCGATTGCCTTGAGACGATCAAGCTGGACATTGACGATGAGGCGGCGTCCGTCGGGCTCTGTCTGTTTGATGAAACCTGGCATCAGGGGGTGGTGGGGATTGTTGCATCTCGCATCAAGGATCGTTATCACCGCCCGGTGATCGCTTTTGCACTGGCGAACCCGGATAGTGACCGTAGCGAGGCGGAGATCAAAGGGTCGGCGCGTTCTATTAAAGGTGTCCACATGCGTGACGTGCTGGATGCCGTTGCCGCGAGGCATCCCGGCCTGCTGGTCAAATTTGGCGGTCACGCAATGGCGGCAGGTTTGACACTTAAATCAGCAGACCTTAAAGCATTTGAAACGGCCTTTAACGAAGAGCTGCGCCGGTGCGTCGATAGCGAGGTACTGCAGGATGTCGTGCATAGCGATGGCGAACTGGGAAACGATGAATTTTCGCTGGAGCTTGCTGAGGCGCTACGCGCAGGCGGGCCGTGGGGGCAGGCCTTTCCGGAGCCGCTCTTTGATGGTTGTTTTGACGTCGTGCAGCAGCGCATCGTGGGTGATAGTCACCTTAAGTTAGTCTTACAACCTGTTGATAGTAATGTAAGTATTGATGCGATAGCATTCAATCATGGCGAGGTGGCGGGTGAGCGATTTCAAGCAGCTTATCGTCTGGATGTAAACGAATATCAGGGGAGGCGATCGGTACAGTTGATCGTTGAGTGTATTGAGTTATGAGAGAGGTAAATGTGACCGGCTCGCTGACGAGATAACAATAAATTCAATAGCGGGGTCTGCCACTCATTCGCGGCATCTCCTTGGATATTCTTAAGTATAGATGTTCATAGCATGAAATCTGCATAAGGGTAAGAATGCATTGGTGATCTTTTTTTTGTTGCCGATAGTATTGTAGCTTTAGGCAGTTTCTACATTATTGCGTCGAAGGTTCTAGTCGGAAGGATTCCCGTATAAACCACAGGGGATGCCGGTGGAAAAGAAGGGTATGTAAACATTTATGGATGCAAAATTTATAAACCCGGTGCTGATGGCAGTAGTCAATATACTACAGACCATGGCGAAAATTACGCCCCAACCCGGGAAACCAACGATCAAGTCTGACAACATCACTCGCGGAAGCATTAGTGGATTTATTGACCTCGCGAGTCAGGATGTGCATGTCTCGGTAGTGGTGACCTTTTCAACTGCAGCGATTCTTGATATCGGTAGCCGCATGATGCATATGGAATTGAAAGAGGTGGATGATGTCGTCAGGGATCTGGTTGGCGAGATGTCAAACATGGTGGCCGGTGGTGCCAAGGCGAATCTGGAGGCGGCGGGCTACGACTTTGATCTGACCCTTCCGACTGTGAAAAGCGGGGACGACCATGAGGTGACGCACAGCGTAGAGGGAGTGACGATCATCATGCCTTTTTCGATTGATGCGGGGGAGTTCTTTGTCGAGGTGTGCTCCTCAAACTAACGGCTTTATTGTCCAGATGAGTGCTCCCAGCATTTCAGTGTATTGCGATCCAGCATGCCGATTTCAGTTCTTCTCTAAGTCATCTTCAACGTGAAGGTTTAAAGGCCCCAGTCCTGAATGGTACTCGCTTAAATCTCTGTGGGTCATAGGCAACGGATGCTCGATCAACCGCTTCTATCGGTGGGCGATGGAATGTACATTCAAGTGGCTCAATCGACGTGGCGGTAAACGGCAGAGTTTCACTCGAGAGGCTTTCTGGCGAGCGGTAGATCGTGGTCTAGTCAGGAAGCCCCGCATCATGTTGGGATCGCCGCGTAGGGTGTTCGCATGAAGGTCTTGTCTTGCGCGAAAGCGAGTACGACCGAGGAGCCGGATGCGGGAAAAGCGCACGTCCGAGCCTGGGCAGGGGGCGCCGGGTAATCGGCGTTCCTACTGCGAGACGGATGAGAGAGGCTTTAGTTATCGGCCACCGGCAGTGCCGTTCGATCCACTACCCGGCGTAACACAAAACTCGAATGGACACCGCTCACCCCTTTGATACGAGTGATCTTGTTAAGCAGTAGCATCTGGAAGGCGTCCATATCTTTCACGATCACCTTTAGCTGGTAGTCGGCGGTCTGGCCGGTGATCAGCAGGCACTCCAGGACCTCATCCAGCTCGCTGATCTTTTTTTCAAAGTTAGCGAAACGTTCCGGGGTGTGTTGATCCATTGAGATGTGGATCAGTGCCATCAATGTCAGTCCCAGCTGTTTGGCGTTGACTACGGCGCGGTAGCCTTCGATTATGCCGCTCTCTTCCAGCGCCCTGACCCGTCGCAGGCAGGGGGAGGGTGACAGGCCGATGCGCTCGGAGAGGGCCTGATTGCTGAGGTGGCCCTCTTGCTGCAGGGTCTTCAAAATTTCTCTGTCGTAGCGATCCAGGGGCATAGTTTTACTCGAATTGATGGTGGGTTGGCATTATATGCCAATATATCCCACTGTTAGCAATAATAAACCCATTATTTTAATATTCATAGCAATAATAACAAGATAATGCCGCGCTAGCTGGTTTATTATTCTCCTGTCTGTGCGGAAGCGCTAAATCAACAGTCAGGAGTGGGTAGTGAAAACCTTTGATCATCGAAAATATCGCCCGGCCCCGGTAGTGCCGATCACCAGTCGCCAGTGGCCAGATCGACGCATCGAGCAGGCCCCAATCTGGGCCAGTGTTGATCTGCGTGATGGCAATCAGGCGCTGGTCGAACCGATGAACGTTGCGCAAAAACGTGCCATGTGGGCGCTGCTGTTGAAGCTCGGTTTTAAACAGATTGAGATCGGTTTTCCGGCGGCGAGCCAGGCCGACCTTGATTTTGTACGCTGGTTGATCGATGAAGATCAGGTCCCTGCAGATGTGCAGGTGCAGGTGCTGGTGCAGGCGCGCGAGGCGTTAATCGTCAAGACCTTCGAGGCGTTGCAGGGAGCCAGGCGGGCGATTGTCCATGTCTACAACTCCACCTCAACGGTACAGCGCGAACAGGTGTTTGGTCTGGAGCGCGACGGCATCACCAACATTGCGGTTCAGGGGGCGGAATGGGTGAAGCGTGAGGCAGCCAGATACCCCGAAACCCAGTGGCAGTTCCAGTATTCGCCGGAGAGTTTCACCAGCACCGAGATGGACTACGCGGTGGAGATCTGTGAGGCGGTGCTCAAGGTGTGGCAACCGACACCGCAACAGAAATGCATTATCAACCTGCCGGCAACGGTCGAGGCGGGTACACCCAATATGTTTGCCGATCAGGTGGAGTACTTCTGTACCCATATCAGTCGCCGCGACAGTATCATTGTCTCACTGCATACCCATAATGATCGCGGTTGCGCCGTCGCTGCGGCCGAGCTTGGCTTGATGGCAGGTGCCGATCGTGTTGAAGGCACGTTACTCGGCAACGGTGAACGTACCGGTAATATGGATGTGATCACAATGGCGATGAACCTCTACAGTCAGGGGGTCGATCCAAAGTTAGATCTTTCCAGTCCGGATGAGATTATGCGCATCACCACCGAATGCACGCAGATTCCAGTCAACCCGCGCCACCCGTGGGTCGGTGAGCTAGTCTATACCGCCTTCTCCGGCAGTCATCAGGATGCGATCCGTAAATGTCTGCGCCAGCAGCGCCGTGATGAGCCGTGGCAGGTTGCCTATCTGCCGATCGATCCCGAAGATCTGGGGCGTGATTATCAGGCGATCATCCGTGTCAACAGCCAGTCTGGTAAGGGGGGGGTCGCCTTTGTGCTGGAGCGTGACTACGGCTTCAACCTGCCGCGCTGGATGCAGAGTGAATTAGCAGTGATTGTGCAGCAGGTGAGTGAAGCGCGGGGTGGTGTCGTTGATGGTGAGACGATCCATCAACTGTTTATCGATCACTTTGTGAGGGATCAAATGCCTGTCGCACTGAACGGCTATCAGCTCGATAACGACGGTTCGAGCGATACGATTGAACTGCGCATTACTACTGATGGTGTCGAGCAGGTGATCAGCGGTGAAGGTGAAGGGGCGATCTCCGCATTTATCGATGCGTGGCATCGGCATGGCGGCCAGCCACTCAAGGTGATCGACTATAGTGAACACGCGGTGGAGGAGGGTGTCGATGCCGAAGCTATCGCCTATGTGCAGCTGGAGGTGGCAGGCAAGCGTATTAGTGGCGCCGCGCTCGATCACGATACCGTCAGTGCCTCACTCAAGGCGGTGATCTCGGCGTTGAATCGCTGCGCTGTGCTGGCCGCAAATGAACAGTCTGCCGCCTGAGCACTGATACAGGCACTCGTCGGGTTCAATAACAGAGCGGCGTTGTATTGAATATTCGGTACAATGGCCTCTGTTAATAAAAGGCCGCTCCGACGTGTTAATCATCTCCCACAACATCTCCATTCCTCTCGATGAGATCGAACTCACCGCCATTCGTGCGCAGGGGGCGGGTGGGCAGAATGTTAATAAGGTCTCGTCGGCAATCCATCTGCGTTTTGATATCAACGCTTCTTCTCTGCCCGATTTCTATAAGGAACGTCTGCTCAGCCTGCGAGATCGACGCGTTGGTAAAGAGGGTGTGATCGTCATCAAGGCACAGAAATATCGTACCCAGGAAAAGAATCGCGAAGATGCCCTGGCGAGGTTACTGGAATTAATCAAGGGTGTTACGGTGGCGCAAAAAACTAGACGGCCCACTAAACCGACCAAAGCCTCACAGAGGCGGCGCATGGAGCGTAAAGCCAGGCGTAGCAAGACTAAGGAGCTACGCAGGAGGGTGACGGAATAGCCAGATGGCTATTGTGGTTAACGGTTTACTTAAGGAACCTCTGATTAAGTCTGGGCAAAAAGATTGTGATTCAAGATATTCAAATTCGAAGGACGGATCACACGTAACCCCCAGGGGGCACACCGTAGCGCGGCTATTGCGAAAATTCGCAACGAAGATGCTGATTATTGTTAACCATAAGGCTGACAATAATCAGCGTCTGGATACGCTCTTTTCAGCTCTTTCTGACCCGACACGGCGTGAGATGCTCAAGCGGCTTTCGCAGAGAGAAATGTCAGTTACAGAACTGGCAGAACCCTTTGATATCTCGAAGCCTGCGATACTCGATGCGTTTGATGAAAATTTAAATTCGACAACGAGCAATAAAAAATAATCTAACGCGGAATAGCTTTGGATCAACCGACAACAGATGATCATACTGTACTAACTGTCAAACGAGTTTTCTCTGCACCGACTGATCGTGTCTTCGAGGCGTGGGCAGATGCAGATGTTCTGGCAAACTGGTTTGGGCCACTGGCTTAGTGGTAACTACTGCCAGGATCGATTTGAGAGTGGGTGGCAGGTATCAAATCGTTTTACAACCGCCGGAAGGTGAGTCAGTACATCACATTCGCGAGTATGTTGAAATAGCCCCCCCAACAAGCTTGTCTTCACATGGTTGCTTGATAATCAGGCGTGTGGCGGCAGTGAAAATCAATGCGCTGAAACATTGGTAAGCATAGACTTTAAGCGTAGTACAGTGCGATCACAGAGCAGAGCCTGATGAGCGTGGTTCAGTGCTGAAGTTCGCAAACAGTGGCTGGGCGGAGTCCTCTGATTTTTTTATGCACTGCACCTGTAAGTGGGGTTTCTTTCTTGGCGTAAGTCTGAAAAATCATCTCGAAACAGGAAAAGGTAACCCGCACCCTGAAGATCCAGATTTATGAGAGCTGTGTAGTGGGTTGAAGTACGAAGATAGTGAACTCAGTTTTTTCATGGGCCATGTCGCAAAGCTTCATTGTTCATGAAGTACCGTACTTGGTTGTCAGGAAATTTCGTCCTCTTTTTGTATTTGTAGTTCTTTCTTTATTCGTGTTAACGGGAAATGCTCTCAATTTCATGGACAGCATGAGAGGTGCGTGCGAATTACATGATTTTTTTATTAAAGTACTGTTGTTGATTGCAGATATCTGGATTTAAGACTCGATAGTCAAAATTAATTACTGGCTATTGCTAGTGCCTGACGAATCAGATGTTAAAACTATAGCTATATGGGGTTTTCTGTGGTTAACACGATTAGAAACGATGAGTTATTTTTCTCTGACCATTGCGAAGTCAATGCGGCAGATTTTATTCTTGAATACCTGGCTCGACTAAACGTTGATACAATTTTTGGTATTCCAGGTGGTGCCATTGAGCCATTATTCGATGCTGTTTTTCGGTTTAATCGCAATCAGTATCTTTATGGTGACCCAGGTGGTGACCCAGGTGGTGACATGAGAGCCATGAAAATGATCACCTCACGTCATGAGGTGGGGGCGGCATTCATGGCTGATGGGTATGCAAGAGAGACGGGGAGGCTGGGGGTGTGCTGTGCGACTACAGGCCCTGGTTCAACAAATCTGATTACAGGTATTGCATCGGCATATATGGATAGAATCCCGATGCTGGTTCTGACACCGCAAACCCCTATGGCGACATTTGGGCAACAGCCGTTCCAGGATAGCTCTGACGATGCGATATCAATCGTCTCAATGTTATCAAGTTGTACGCGCTATAATTCAGTGGTTACCCATATCGATCAACTCAAATATAAATTGATGAAGGCCGTGAAGATGGCCACTTCTCATCCGGCTGGTCCTGTGCACCTGAGTCTGCCGATGGATATCTGGAAACAGGCTGTCAGCGTTGAGCTGTTTGAGAGTCTGAATACCACACAATGTCATCAGAATGAAGGATACGATCTGGGGGGCTACCATGAATTGAGTAGACTCATCGGCCAACAGAGGAAAGTACTCTTTCTGCTGGGAGATGAATGCCTGCCTCATGCCGACGAGATCGTGAAGTGCGCCGAGCTACTGGGAGCAGATATTATTACGACGCCCGCTGCAAAGGGGTGCGTGAGAGCAAATCATCCGCTGTTTAAGGGCGTGCTAGGTTTTGCAGGGCATCAGGAAGCCGAAAGAACGCTGCTGGATGATGGCGTCTCTTATGTGCTTGCAATCGGTGCAAAACTGGGAGGGCTGGAGGCAACAGGCCTCTCTGATAATGCTGCGATTGTCAGCAAGCTGATTTATGTCAGCCATACGGATGAAGAGGCGATGAGCTTTCAGGGGGCGCATCTGCAACTGTTTGGCAACATCGGGAAGATATTTCATGATCTTTATCATTTTCTGTTCAAACAGACGATAGTCCATGCTCACTCCAGATCGATGACTGAGACGCAGCATTATTCATGTAATACCAGTTCGATTAACAATATTCGCTGTGTTTATGATGAAGAGGAATCTACCTTTTATGATAAGGGGTGGCTTGATAGCGGTTTTGCTAAGACTGAAAAGCCTGGAAGTGCTGCTCCGATTAAACCACAGTACCTGATGCGCACGCTGCCTGAAAAACTCCCTTCAGCATCACGCTTTCATATTGACGCGGGAAATGGCTGGGCGTGGGCAACGCACTATCTCCATCTAAACACTACCGCTAACTACAGAGTTGGGATGCATTTCGGTTCCATGGGATGGGCGATTGGTGCCTCAGTTGGCGCTGCATGTGCGCAGGATGACTCTCCATCAGTCTGTATCACTGGCGATGGCAGTTATCTTATGAGTGGTCAGGAGATTACCGTTGCTGTACAGCAAAACCTTTCGGTGGTGTTTATCGTTTTGAACGACAGTGCCTATGGGATGGTGATGCATGGCCAACGTCTCAATGGTGCTGAGTCTGTCGGATTTGATTTGCCAAATGTTGACTTCGCAATGATGGCGCGCGCCGTTGGGGCAAAAGGGGTGACTGTGCGAAATTCAGAAGAGCTTGATGAGCTGGATATCTGCACGCTACTCGGTGAGGGTGGCCCTGTCCTGATCGATATACATATCGATCCCGAAGAGGTGCCGCCAATGGCTTCGCGCATCAAAGATCTGAAATAGTTATTCGAGGCGACACCATCCGGTGCCGCCTCGAACTATCCTTTATTAATATTCAAATTTCCCAATCGCCAGTGCGTACGGCCCGAAATCGGCATCGATTGTTTGGGTCTTTTGTGGCGTGAGTTCACCTGTCTCCCTGTTGACCTTATAAGCGGTGATATTGTTACTGCCGTTGTTCGCGACATTGACATCGTCGGAGTGGTGGCTGGTGACCACGGCATAGGGGAACCAGTCGCTGAGATAGGGCGATCCGGGCGCTTTGGTGAGCTCACCTGTTTCGGCATTTCGCGTGAAGGCCGAGCCATCGTGGCTGCCCCGGTTGGCGACGTAGATAAAATACCCGCTGGGGTCTACCGTCACCGAACAGGGACAAACGCCGCTTTCAAGGGGAGAGCCCGCTACCTCGGTCAATGTGCCGCTTTCTGCATCGATACGGAAGGCTGATACGGTGATATCGCCATAGTTTGAGACATAAAGAAAGTCATTGGCTGGTGTTACTGTGGTGTAGACTGGATTGGCATCTGTCGCAACCGCTTTTCCGCTGGGTGTCAATGCGCCGCCCTGTTGATCGACGCGGTAGCTGCTAATGGTGTTGTCATCGAAATTCGATATATAGGCGAAGCGCCCGTTGGGGCTGATCATCACGGCATCCGGCTAGTGGCCCGCCGAGAACGGTGAGCCATCGATGGGCGTAAGCTGGCCAGTGATGTTATCGACCTGAAACCCGGTAATGCTATCCGAGCCCTGATTGGTGACATAGACAAAACGACGATCAGGCGTAACTTTCACCGAAACCGGAAATGCACCGGTTTTATACGGAGAGCGCGGCAATTGAATCAGTGCGCCGCTTCTTTGATCAACCCGATACACTGAGAGGTTATGAGCCGCCTGATTGGCGGAGTAGACATATTCCTCAACTGGAGAGAGCGGTCTGCTCTGCGCCAGCGGTGCAATGTCTGCATGAAGGTGACTGCTGACTGGTCTATTCTGGAGTAGTTTACCGAATCACTCAACCATATATATAACAGGGGATAACGACTGTTTTTAACTGGATTTTAATTAAAGGGTTAACAGAACTCAATCGCTTATCGGTTAACAAATGTTTCATGTGGTTGCTGCGTGGATAGGCGCATGCTAAGTTGTTCTCGAGATGCAGGGCAAGTGTTAAGTGAGTAGGATGCAGTGAGTACGCGCACCGCATCAATCAAAGGGAAGCAAACTACTATGCTTAGATTGAAAGGGCTAATCTTCGTTTTCATCGTCTTACTCTCACTTACGGTTGTTGCCAATTCGAACACGGAGGAACAGGGCCGGCCAAAGGTAGCCCTGCTCAATATTGATGGTGCGATTGGCCCCGCTACAGATGACTACCTCGAACGTGCATTACAAAAAGTGAATAACCAGGATTTCGAGTTAATCGTAATCCGCATGGATACTCCCGGCGGACTCGATCTGGCGATGCGCTCGATCATCAAAAACATCACTACCTCTAGCACCCCTGTTGCGACCTACGTCTCCCCCGGTGGCGCGCGTGCAGCCAGTGCAGGCACTTATATCCTCTATGCCAGTCATATAGCTGCGATGGCACCCGGTACCAATCTTGGGGCTGCCACACCGATACAGTTGGGTGGTGTGCCGTTGCCCACCGATATCGCCAGGGATAAACTGAAAGATAACGATGATGAGGCGGATAATGATGCAACAAAGCAGAAGATCATTAGCGATGCCGCTGCCTATATCCGCGGGCTGGCACAGCTTCACGGACGAAACCAGCAATGGGCAGAGAAGGCAGTGCGGGAGGCGGCAAGCCTGGCTGCTGAAGAGGCGTTAAAAGAGAACGTTATCGACCTGATTGCGATTGATCTGGATGACCTGTTGAGTCAGCTCGATGGACGTGATGTGGTTGTACATGGTGATAAACGTATTCTGAGTACCGGTGGTGCGGTAAAAGAGGCGATTGATCCAGACTGGCGTAGTGAGCTTCTGGCAGTGATCACCAACCCCAATATTGCGTACATTCTGATGTTGATCGGCGTCTATGGGTTGGTCCTGGAGTTTTACAACCCGGGGGCAATCGTGCCCGGAACGGTCGGTGCGATCGCGCTGATACTTGCACTCTATGCATTTCAGATGCTGCCCATCAACTATGCAGGCGTGGGGCTGATCCTGCTAGGTATCGCGTTGATGGTCGGTGAAGCGTTTGAACCGAGTTTCGGCATGCTCGGTATCGGCGGCATTATCGCCTTTGTATTTGGTTCGATTATTTTAATGGATACAGAAGCGCCCGGGTATGGGATTAACCTGGCGCTCATCCTCAGCTTCGCAGTGATCTGCGCGCTGATCACCATCTTTGTCATCGGCATGGCAATCAAGGCACGGCAGCGTCCCATCGTCAGTGGTGCGGAAGAACTGTTGGAAAAAGAGGCCACTGTCATAGACGATTTCGAGCGTGAAGGGCTGGTTTTTATTCATGGCGAAAACTGGCGTGCGCTGAGTGAAACCGCACTGCATAAAGACCAGCAGGTAAAGGTGATCGGCGTCAGTGGGATTACGTTACAAGTAGCCCCCATTGAGCCGCCTGATACACCCACACAAACGGAGGTGAAGTGATGATCGATTTTACATTCACAACAGAAACGGTATTTATGGTGATTGTGGTACTGGTCATTCTCTTTCTCGCCAGCGCGATAAAGATCCTGCGCGAATATGAGCGGGGGGTCGTGTTCCTGCTTGGGCGCTTCTGGAAGGTGAAAGGGCCAGGTTTTATTATCATCATTCCCATCATTCAGGAGATGGTGCGGGTAGATCTGCGTACGATCGTGATGGATGTGCCGAGTCAGGATGTGATCTCGCGTGACAACGTCTCGGTGAAAGTAAATGCCGTCGTCTATTTTCGTGTTATCGACCCTGAGCGCGCGATTATTCAGGTAGAGAAATATTACGAGGCGACAAGCCAGTTGGCACAAACCACGTTGCGGTCTGTACTAGGGCAGCATGAGCTGGATGAAATGCTGGCCGAACGAGAGCGGCTTAATCTCGATATTCAGGCCATCCTCGATCAACAAACTAACGCATGGGGGATCAAGGTCAACAATGTCGAGATAAAGCATGTTGACCTGGATGAAAGTATGATTCGTGCCATTGCGCAGCAGGCAGAGGCCGAGCGTACTCGGCGTGCGAAGGTGATTCACGCCGAAGGAGAGATGCAGGCGTCCGTGAAATTGTTAGAAGCCGCAAAAACGCTGTCACAACAGCCGCAGGCGCTGCAACTGCGTTATCTGCAGACGTTGACTGAGATTGCAGGAGAGCGATCTAATACGATTGTTTTTCCATTGCCGATGGAGCTGGCGGAGTCGTTGATCAATTTGAACAACAAACAATAAAGGCGCCTCCGAATCGGCGATGAGGGTGTCTATCGCTATATGAGGCGTGAGCCTGTGGATCAATTTCATCTCTATTTCACCAATGCCAGTGCCGTCACGCTGGAAGAGGGTAGTTATTACCTCCACCATCCGGAGCATGGTAATCAGCATCTATTTCTACAGCCAATAATTCGAAGCTCGGGTGAACCCTATTACCGGGCGACCTTTAGTCTGCTGGTTGAGGGTTCTGGGTACGTATAAATCTTAAAGAGTAGGGTGGCTGTTATGTTTTTATAGTTAGCGGCCATGTATAGGACACGGGCCATAATCTGGGCCATTTGTCCCAGTGTTGCATGTGCACCCTCCCGGATAGTCATTGGCACCGCTATACTCAGATTCCGATGTAGAATCTTCTACGTGGTTTTTATCACTATCCTTTTCTTTTTCCTCGTTACTTTTCTTATCATCGACCATTCTCTTACTCCCCTGGTTAGTTCTGAATTTGATTTCAGGCACAGCATTTACCTAAGCCATTGCATTGAGTACATTCTTGTATTACTTCTTCAATCCTTTATGTTGATGTGTTCGTGCAAGACCTGACCCTGATACTGTTCCTGATACTGTTAGCCTTGTTTTTGCTTGCGCTATCATTTAAGGAACCTCTGAACAAGCTCTGTGTTTTTTGAAAAGACCCGAAAAATAGGTGATTTCGTGCTCGCTCTTGGATACTTTCTGCCCATCGGGCAGGTTTTAGGCGTAATACGCCTATGAAATAGCCAATTCCTTTCTAGCCATGTACAAGTTCG